>Ga0207927_1000028_pt1 | contig 63161 bp, 60 predicted proteins | sample NGESurdeep072012_2_FD_184456 | JGI IMG/M metagenome (GOLD analysis project Ga0207927, IMG submission 184456) | Arctic peat soil microbial communities from Barrow, Alaska - NGEE Surface sample 210-2 deep-072012 (SPAdes) | ecosystem: Environmental > Terrestrial > Soil > Wetlands > Peat ... | reverse complement strand
CGGGCCTCCTTGAGGACGTGAGCTTTGACACCCACAGCCTCTCGGCAGGCCCGGACCTACCTACACACCGTTCGCAACGTCCCCGGGCACGTCAGCTAGCTCGTAGTCCTCGACCACTCTTCGCACGGAGAGACGAAGCGGCCCCCCGCCACTCGGACCGTATGCACAGCGTCGGGCGCAATAGGCACGATATCTGTCATCATTTGATGCTCCGACGGAATGCTAGGGAGGAAGGCGCTCATGCGAACGACACTGGCCTTGGACGACGATCTCCTCGCTGAGGCCCAGCGCCTCACCGGCACCACCACAAAGAGCGCGCTCGTACGGGCAGCGCTGTGCGCACTGGTGGAGCGCGAGAGCGCACGGCGCCTGGCGCGGCTCGGCGGGAGCGAGCCCGCCCTCGGCGACGTGCCTCGGCGCCGCATCCAGCCACAGTGATCCTGGTCGACACCTCAGTGTGGATCAACCATCTGCGAGAGGGAAACCCAATGCTTGCCGATCTGCTCGAGAACGACGCAGTCCTAGCGCACCCATGGGTCACGGGCGAGCTCGCCCTCGGAAACCTCACCAACCGCGAAGAGATCCTGCGACTGCTGCAGGACCTGCCCCAGGCAAGCGTCGCCGAGGACCGCGAGCTCCTCCGCCTGATCGCGCAGCAGCACCTCCACGGGACCGGCATCGGATACGTCGACGCGCAGCTCCTAGCCGCGAGCAAGCTGACCCCCGACACCGCCCTCTGGACTGCCGACAAGCGGCTGTCCACCCTCGCGACACATCTCGGGGTCAGCTTCGCTCCGCGGCATCGCGCCGAGCCGTAGCGATGATCGGTTGCCTGATCAGGTTGAAGCGCGGCAGCATCAACTAGACTCAAGCCACGTGAGTTCGTGACGGACCGCCGCTTTCAGCGGTACGAAGGGGAAGCACGGGCTCGGCGTACGGATCCGATCCGTCTCCTTCCTTCCTCGCCAAGCCCGATCCCAGGAGGGAGGCGAGAGGGGCACTGCCTTGTCGGACGTCGCGGACACCCCGAAGGGGTCGATCTCCTCGGCCATCTCTGGCGCCGTGGTCCAGCTGATGCGCGAGTACACCGGTCGCGGGCCCACGAAGGCCCGGACCTACGTCAACGAGGACCTGATCACGGTCGTCCTGCAGGACACCCTCACGATGGGCGAGCGCAGCCTCGTGCGCGACGGCGAGGGCGAGCTCGTGCTGACGTCCCGCAAAGCCTTCCAGCGGACCATGAGCAGCCAGATGATCGCTGCGGTCGAGCGCCACTCGGGGCGGCGCGTGGTGGCGTTCCTGAGCGACAACCACATCGACCCCGACGTGGCCGTCGAGTCCTTCGTCCTCGCCCACGCCGGCGTGGGCCACGCGGCTGAGAGCACGCCCGGCAGCAGGTAGTTGCCCCGCCGGCTGCGCCCGGCGCGACCATATCGCGACAGTTCCACTCCCTGGCATCTCCTTGAATATGATGAGCAGCCACACCCGAGGGGAGTTGGATGCGCTCAGCGACAGCCAAGAGAGTGGCGATCGCCGCCGCTACGGCGGTCATGACGCTCAACATCTGGACAGGGGCCCCGCTGGCGGCGATGTGGATCGGCTCCAAGGTCGCGGCCGAACACAGCCTGAGCATGGCCGGCGTGTGCGTGGTCGTGGTGGCGCTGGCCGTGCTCGACTTCGGCCTGACCATGGGCCTCACCTGGCTGAACGCCCTCTACCGCGAGGTCGCGGGGCTGCCTCCGGCGGCGAAGCGCACGATCGGGCTGCGCAGCCTTCAGGCCGGGACAGAGCCAGGCGCCGGCCAGGGCCGGGCGATGGCGCTCGAGGGCATCGTGGTGCTGAACGTGTATCTGGCCTTTGCCGCGCTGGTGGTTTGGTACGTGTTCTTCTCGACTGCGCCGTTCTCGCTGGTGCTCTAGGTCGGCTGCAGCAGTTCGTGGGCTGCATCTGGATGGTCGACTTTTCTACTCGCCCATGGCCGAGTGCACGCCCGGCCGCAGGCCCAGGCGCGAGGCGACCCGCTGGAGCAGCTCGAGCAGCTGCTCGCGCTCCTCGGCGCTGAGCTCGGCGCACAGGTCCCGCTCGTGCGCCACCGCCTCCGCGAAGGCCCGGTCGAGCAGCTCGCGCCCCCCCTCGGTCAGGTGCAGGGCACGGGTGCGCCGGTCGCTCGGGTCGTGGCGGCGTTCCAGCAGGCCGCGCGCTTCCAGGGCATCGACGAAGGCGACCATACGGCTCGGGGGAATGCCGAGCCGCTCCCCGATGGCGTGCTGGGACTGTCCCTCGGTGACGGCCACCGTGCGCAGCAGCGCAAACTCGCGGGGCTCCAGCCCAAGGGGGGCGAGGATCTCGCCGAAGCGGGCAGCCACCGCATGGCCGATCGTCGAGACCGTGAAGCCGACCGAGTGAGCAGGGCCCGTCGACTCGAGGGTCGGTGTGGCCTTGCGATGAGATTCCCCCGGCGCGGGAGTCGGAACAGCTGCACTCATGGAACGATCATATCCCTGCGGAAAGACTTCTGCTATGAATTATTTATTGACGAAATCATCAGCGCCGCGCCCGCGGCGGGCGTCCGGCGAGGAGACTGCACTGTGAGCGAGCGGAGCATGGGCGAGAACGGCATCGAGGTCGAGGGTCTGATCCGGGACTTCAAGGGCGGCGTGCGCGCCGTCGACGGCATCGACCTGCAGGTTGCCCCAGGTGAGATCTACGGCTTCCTGGGCCCCAACGGCGCGGGCAAGTCCACAACCGTGCTGGTGCTCACCACGCTGTTGCCCCCCACATCCGGCAGGGCGCTCGTGGCAGGCCTGGACGTGGTCCACCAGGGCGCAGAGGTGCGCCGCGCGATCGGCGCCTCGCTGCAGGAGTCCGCGCTCGACCCCTTCCTGACCGGGCGCGAGCACATGCGCCTGCAGAGCGCCCTGCACGGCCTGGGCAAGGCCGACCGCGAACAGCGTGGCACCGAGCTGCTCGAGCGGGTCGGCCTGACCGACGCGGCCGACCGCAAGGTCGGCGGCTACTCGGGCGGGATGAAGCGCCGGCTCGATCTCGGCCTTGCGCTGGTGCACCGTCCCCGCCTGCTGTTCCTCGACGAGCCCACCACCGGCCTGGACCCCCAGAGCAGGGCCGCGTTGTGGGACGAGGTCAGGCGCCTGGCCGGCGACGGCGTGACCGTGTTCCTGACGACCCAGTACCTGGAGGAGGCCGACGTGCTGGCCGACCGCGTGGGAATCATCGACCGCGGCAAGATCGTGGCCGAGGGCACCCCCACCGAGCTCAAGGCCGCCATCGGCCGCCCGAGCGTGGAAGCGATCCCACAGGATCCTGGCGAACGCGAGCGCCTCCAGGCCGTGCTGCACCGCTTCGGCGATGCAGCCGCAGCCTCCCAGGCCGGCGTCGCCGCGAGACTGCCCGAGGGCGTCAGCGACCTCGCCGAGATCGTGCGCACGCTCGACGCCGAAGGCCTGAAGATCGCGGACCTGCGCCTGCACTCGCCCACGCTCGACGACGTCTTCCTGGCCAAGACAGGACGCTCGCTGGAGGGCGCCGGCGACGAGGAGGCCGAGGAGGAGCGCTCTCCAGCCGAGGCCGCGAAGGCAGGCACATGAGCGCCCCCAAATCAACGCAGAGGGGCACATGAACGACGGGCACCTCACACAGATAGCCGTGCTCGCCAGGCGCTCCCTGCTGAAGACCCTGCGCCAGCCCTTCCAGCTGTTCCCGATCGTGTTCTTCCCGCTGATCCTGCTGGCCGTGAACGCGAGCGGGCTGAAGGCCGCCACGCGCCTTCCCGGATTTCCCACCCATTCCTACGTGTCCTTCGCGATCGCCGTGGCCTTCATCCAGGGAGGGATGTTCGCCCTGATCAACACCGGCACCAACCTCGCCGAGGACATCGAGAGCGGCTTCTTCAACCGCCTGGCCCTCACCCCCCTGCGCCGCGTGTCCCTGATCGCGGGGCTGCTCGTCGGAGTCGGCGTGCTCGGAGTGCTGCAGTCGGCCGTCTACATCCTGATGAGCTTCCTGGCCGGGGCGCACCTCGACGCCGGCTTCGGCGGGGCGCTCGTGATCCTCGTGCTGGGATCCATCACCGCCGTGGCCTTCGGCGCGCTCGGGTGCGCCGCGGCCCTGCGCACCGGCTCGGGCGAGGCCGTGCAGGGACTGTTCCCGCTGTTCTTCGTGTTCATCTTCCTGTCATCCAGCAACCTCCCCCGCAACCTGCTGCGCACGAGCTGGTTTCACACCGTCGCCAACTGGAACCCCATCTCCTACCTGATCGAGGGCTTTCGCAGCCTCTTCATCTCCGGCTGGGACGGCACCGCGCTGTGGCGCGGCTTCGCCGTCGCCATCGGCCTGACGATCGTGTCCCTGCTCGCGGTCGCCGGCGCCCTGCGCACGAGGTTGCAGCGGACATGAGCGCCCCGGTCAACTCCCTCGCCGTCCCTTCCCCCACGCCGGCGTCCGGGTCGGGCTCCGGGTCGGGCGGTGGGCTGTGGCGCGTGGCCGGGACGATCGCATGGCGGAGCCTCCACACATACGTGCGCCGCCCCGACCTGTTCGTGCCCTCCCTGGTGTTCCCGCTGGTGTTCCTGGCGAGCTTCGCCGGCGGCCTGAAAGCCCTGGGCTCGGTCCGCGGCTTTCACTTCCCCGCCGGCTACACCGCCTTCCAGTTCGTGTTCGTGCTGTGCCAGTCCTCGATGTTCGCCGGCCTCTTCACGGGCTTCAGCCTCGCGTTCGACTTCGAGAGCGGCTTTGCCCGACGCCTGATGCTGGCGGCCGAGGACCGCCGCGGGATCGCTCTCGGCTACGCGCTGGTGGCGCTGTCGCGGGCCGTGATCACGCTCACGCTGGTGACAGCCGTCGCGCTTGCGACCGGAATGCGGATCACGGGCAGCGGCGTGGACATCTTCGGCCTGTACGGGCTGGCTGCCCTGCTGGTGCTCGTCGGCTACGGCTGGGCGGCCGGCGTGGCCTTCCGCTTCCGCTCGATCCAGGCGGGCCCGCTGATGCAGACCCCGGTGTTCCTGATCATCTTCCTGGCGCCCGTGTACGTGCCGATGAGCCTGCTCAAGGGCTGGATCCACAGCGTCGCGAGCGTGAACCCGGCGACGGCCTTCCTCGAGGCCGGCCGCGGTCTGATCTCGGGCGTGCACGACCACACCGGCCTGGCCTTCATCTGCGCGGTCGCGCTGATCCTGCTGTTCTCCGTGTGGATGCTGAGCGGCCTGCGCAACGCCGAACGCTCGACCTAGGGACTCTGCCTGGGGACCGACTCGCGCGCCCGCTCGCTCGCGCTCGCGCGCGCGAGCGCGAGTCGGTCCCGCGCGGGACACAGTCCAGGATGACTGCGGAGAAGTACTCGTGTGTGACGAGTCTGCCTTACACGCACCCGCAGGCACAGATAATGGGCACCGGGATGCAGGGAGGTGCGCTCAACACGGTAGACGTGTCGAAGATGTCACTGGAGCGATTTGCTTCGGTGCTGCCGCCTGGGCGATTCGAGGAGGTGCGAGCCGGGATCCACGCGGCCCGGCCGCTGCTCGCGGGGCGCATCGTGTGGAACGTGAGCTCGACCGCCCACGGCGGCGGCGTGGCCGAGATGCTCACGACGCTTCTGGCCTACGCCCGCGGCGCCGGCGTGGACGCGCGCTGGGAGGTGATCGGGGGCGACAGCAGGTTCTTTGCCCTGACCAAGCGCATCCACAACCACCTGCACGGCTTCAACGGCGACGGAGGGGGCCTGGGCGAGTCCGAGCGGGCCCACTACGAGGCCACGCTCGCGCCCAGCGGAGAGGCCCTCGCGGCCAAGGTGAAGAGCGGTGACGTGGTGATCCTCCACGACCCCCAGACGGCAGGGCTGATCCCAAGGCTGCGGGCTCGGGGAATCCCGGTGGTGTGGCGATGCCACGTGGGCGTGGACCGCCCGAACGAGATCGTGCGCGAGACCTGGCGTTTCCTGGCGCGCTACGTGACGGCGGCCGACGCCACCGTGTTCTCGCGCGCGGCCTTCGCCTGGGAGGGGCTGGACGCCGAGCGGGTCGCGATCATCGCGCCGTCCCTCGACGCCTTTGCGCCGAAGAACCAGCTGCTCGAGGAGGCCGAGGTGGATGCGATCCTCGCCGCAGCCGGCCTTCGCGAGGGGGACGGGTCGGACGCGCCAGCCGCCTTCACGCGCATGGACGGAACGCCCGCGCTCGTGCGCCGCCACGCGCGGCTCACCGAGGAACGCCCGCTGCGACACGACGAGCGCTTCGTCCTGCAGGTCTCGCGCTGGGACGCCCTCAAGGACCCGGCCGGCGTGGTGGCGGGCTTCGCGCGGTTCGTGGCCCCCCACACCGACGCCCACCTCGTCTACGCGGGCCCGGATGTGGCGGGCGTCTCCGACGATCCCGAGGGAGCTCGCGTGCTGCAGGCGGTTCGCGAGCAGTGGACTGCCCTCCCGCAGGAGCTGCGCGAGCGCATCCACCTGGCCGAGCTGCCGATGGTCGACTCCGAAGAGAACGCCGCGATGGTCAACTCGCTGCAGCAGGCGGCCACGGTGGTCGTCCAGAAGAGCCTCGCCGAGGGCTTCGGGTTGACCGTGGCCGAGGCGATGTGGAAGGGCCGCGCGGTCGCAGCGAGTCGCATCGGCGGGATCCAGGACCAGATCGAGCATGGCCGCAGCGGCCTGCTCCTGGATCGGCCCAGGGTGCTGGAGGAGTTCGGCGCGGCCGTCAGGCAGTTCCTCGACGACGCCGGCTCGGCCGAGACGATGGGCACCGCGGCGCGCGAGCGCGTGCGTGAGCACTTCCTGGGACCCCGCTCGCTGCTCGACTACCTCGCGCTGCTGGGTCGCCTCATCTAGCGCTGCCGGGTCGTCTCATCCAGCGCCAGCCCCAGCCAGCCCATCCAGAGGAGCGTGCCTGCAGCCGGGGACGACCGCGAGGCCGTGGATTTCCACCGGCGCGAAGCTCGGCATGCCACGGATGCCAGACGTGCGGCCGCGGCGGTAGCTTGCCCCAATGGGGAACAGCTCGACTGATCGGAACCGAGCGCCGAGCGCTCATCGGGAGAAGGATGCGGATGCGCCGACGCTCTTCGGCGACGTGCTGTGCGCGGTGGACGGCCACGAGGAGAGCCTGGAGGCGGTCGTGCAGGCCGCGTCCCTGACCGGACCGGATGGCCGGGTGACGCTGCTGACCGTGACCTCCTACCGCTCGCCGGGCGACCGCGGCGCGGCGATCGGGCCGCAGCGGGCCAAGGAGATCCTGGACCGCGCGGTGCGCATCCTCGACGAGGCGGGCGTGAGCTACTCCGTCGAGGTGGACCCCGCGGCGCCTCCAGCCGAGGTGATCCTGGAATGGATGCTCGGGCGCGACCTGCTGGCGATCGGCGCGCCGTCCTCGTCACTGCTATCGGGCATGTTCATCAAGGGCGTCGGCGAGACGGCGCTCGACGCCTTCACCACCCCGCTGCTGATCGCCCGCCCGAGCGATCCCAGCGACAGCTTCGCCCAGCGCATCCTCGTCGCCAGCGACGGCCTCGAGGGCTCAGACGAGCTGGTCGAGATGGCCGGCCGCCTGGCTCGGGCCAAGGGAGCCGATCTGACGCTGTTCCACGCCTCGGACACCGCAGCCAAGACCCACCCGCATCGCATCGAAATGCAGTTCGAGAAGCTGCAGAGCGAGACCGACCGGGTGATCGATGTGAGGGTGGAGCCCGGCGGGGCGCACACCACGATCGTGGAATCGGCCGCCGAGATCGACGCCTCGCTGGTGGTGATGGGCAGCCGCGGCCGCCACGGCCTGCGCGCGCTGGGCAGCGTCGGCAGGCGGGTCGCCCACCATGGGCACTGCTCGGTGCTGCTCGTCCCGCCGGTCAGTCGCCGCTCTGCAGCTGACGGGCGATCTCCTCGGCCCGTGGCGTGCTGACGAGCACGCGCTTGAGCGTCCCGTGGTTGCGCACGGCGAAGGACAGGCCGGGCTCGCGGCGGCGCACGACGAAGGCTTCGTCGAGGCGGATCGTGCGGGCCACGTAGAGCAGCCAGGGCAGGCGCAGCCCGGCCTTGATGCCCGAGCCCATGGCCACGCGGACGGGGTCCGAGACGACCTGCACGTCACTGATGTCCGCGCGCGCCACGCGGATGTCTTTGAGCAGCCCGAGGACCTTCTCCCACCAGGAGAGGCGAACTTCGACCGTGTCCGGGGTGATCTCGAGGCGCACCGCCTGAGCGTAGCCGGGCGGCGTCAACATGGCGGCGGCCGATTGGAGTAGAACAGGGGCGTGCACCGCGAGCGGTCCCTGAGCTCGAGAGGTGCCGCCGAGCCATCGAGCAGCCAGAAGGGAGTGCCGATCATGGAGTCCTCGCAGCCCACCAGAGTCCTCGTCGTGGCGCACAAGACGGCAGCCACCAAGCCCCTGCTGGACGCCGTACGCGAGCGAGCGCAGCGCGGCCCCGCGAAGTTCTCGCTGCTGGTCCCCAACGCGGCCCACGGCCTGCACAAGGTGGTGGACGCCGAGGACCAGGGCGCCGGCGAGGCCCAGCAGGTGCTGGCCGAGGCACTGCCCAAGCTGAGCGAGGCCGCCGGCAGCAGGGTCGAGGGCATCGTCGGCGACCCCGACCCCTCCGCAGCCGTGCAGGACGCCGTCAACCTCCGCGGCTTCGACGAGATCATCGTCTCCACCCTCTCCCCCAGGGTGTCCCGCTGGTTGAAGCTGGACCTCCCGAGCAAGGTCTCCGGCATGGGCCTGCCCGTGACCACCGTCACGCCCGCCGACGAGTAGGTCCGCCTGCCGACGAGTAGGTCCAGGGAGGCCGGCGCGCCGCGCTCTGCTCACCGCCCTCGTCTCCCGTACATGCGGACATGGCGACCCGCGCGCGCGGGCGCCAGTGGCCTCGGCCGGCCCAGCCAGTGGCCTCGGCCGGCGCAGACAGTGGCCTCGGCCGGCGCAGACAGTTGTCATGAGTGTACAGTCTCGTTCCCCTGCCTGGGGGTGGCGCCGGTCCATATGTCCAGTCGCGGACAGTTGTCTGTGGAACTTTCGTCTGCACAACGCGAGAGTTGGAACGATGGAGAATGTCCGCACACAATTCGCAGCCAATCTCCGCCACCATCGCAGCGAGGCGGGGCTCTCGCAGGAGGCGCTCGCGGATCTCTGCGACCTGCACCGCACCGAGATCAGCCTGTTGGAGCGCTGCAAGCGCTCACCGCGCCTGGAGACGATCGTGATCCTCTCGCGCGGCCTCAAACTGTCCTCGCCCGGCGACCTGCTCGAGGGCATCCGCTGACGTCTGGGCGCAGGGACGCCCGCGCGCCCAGCTCGACAGCCACAACGACTCAAGCAGTCAGAAACGTTCGTGGCAAGATGCCGGCTCGCCCGTGACGGCTCTGTCCAGATCGGATAGCGTCGCGTGCGCAACCGGACGAGGAGTCGGGGACCGATGTCGAATCCGTTGGACGGCCAGGGCCGACTGAGCGTTGCTCAGGTGCCGTGGCGTACTGTGGACCGCGGAAGGGTGTGACGCGGTGGCCGTGCTGGCGCTCACCGCCACGGCCGAAGCACTGGGCGCACTCCCGCGCAACGCCGACTTCCGCCTCTCCGTCGTCTCCAGCACCGCGCAGGACAACGGCGACGGGACCTGGTCGGTCACCGCCACGACGGCCGAGGCGAACATCGCCGCCCTGGAAGCGCTCGGCTGCACGGTGCGCACGCTCGTCAGCGACGCCGAACAGCTCGCCCGCTGGCAGGTGATCGACACGCAGATCGACAACGAGCCTCCGGCGGTGGCCTGATGGCCGGCTGGATGACCTCGACCGTGGTGGGCGCCCATCTCGACGCGCTGGCCGCCGCGCATGCCACCTTCTGCACCCGCTCGGGCCCCGCGGATTGGGCGCCCGGTCAGGCCGGCGCGACGAGCGGCTACGTGAAGATCGCCGCGACGACCGCCGGCTCGCCCACCTCGCGGTGGGGCGTGCTGCTCACCGGGGGCGTCCACGCGCGAGAGCTGGCTCCGCCGGACGCGCTCGTGAGCTTCCTCGAGAAGCTTGCCACCGCCTACGCAGCGAGCTCGGCAATCGTCTACCCCTCGTGGACCGACCCCGTCAACAGCATCGTCTACGACTCCTTCACGATCCCGTGGCCGTGGGTGCGCAAGGTGGTCGAGTCGCTCGACCTCTATGTCGCACCGCTCGTCAACCCCGATGGCCGCGACTTCGCGCTCGCGCCCGTGAGCGCCGCCGAACAGGAACTGCACAAGGAATGGCGCAAGAACCGCCGACCGGCGCCCGCCGGGAACCCAGACCCGTGGGCGGTCGGGGTCGACCTCAACCGCAACTTCGACATCATCTGGGACTTCAACCGGTTCTTCGACGTTGCGAACGCCGACGTGCATTCCTCGGCCTCCCCCTCCGAAGAGACCTTCATCGGCCCGAGCGCCGAGAGCGAGCCCGAGACGAAGAACGTCGCCGGGCTGATGCGCAACAAGGAAATCAGCTTCTACATCGACTTCCACGCCTACAGCCGCGACATCCTCTACAGCTGGGGCCTCGACACCAACCAGTCGACCGACGCGACCCAGACCTTCACCAACACCGCCTGGGATCACCGGCGCGACGGCGTCGGGCACACCGCCTACTCGGAGTACATCCCGGCGATCGACGACGGGGTCCATCAAGCCATGGGGAAACGCATTGGCGATCTCATCTTCACCAGGGCCGGCGGATCGGACCCGCGCGCGCAGGCACGCTCGCGCTACACGGTCAAGCCGTCGGCCGACCTCTACGTGACCTCCGGGGCCGCCGACGACTACTGCTTCTCGCGGTGGTTCACGGCAGCGATCGCGAAATCGCAGATTCGCCGGGTGATGGCCTTCACGATCGAGGTCGGCGGAGACGTCAAATTGGGTCCCGAACACGACGAGGGGGGCTTCACCCCGGACTACGTCACGCAGTACCCGAAGCTCGAGCGCGAGATCCATCTCGCCGCGTGGGCCTTCCTGACGGCGGTCGCCGCGCTCAACGTCGAGGCGCCCTCGGCACCCGCGCCCCCGGGGAGCCCCTGACGATGAGCGACGACGGCACCCTCCAGCAGCTCGCCGGCGCGGTCACCGCGGCGCTGCAGCCGCTGCAGAGCCGGCTCGCCGCCGGCGACGCCCGCGGCCTGATCGCCGAGATGGGCCTGAGCCTGCCGCCGGCGCTCGACGGGCTTCCGGCCTTCACGACCGCCACGACCGAGGCGATCGCCAAGGTCGAGGCGCTGGCGCCGCCGGCCGCCACGCTCGCCACCGCCGTCGAAGGCGAAGACGTCGGCACGATCATCGAGGCGACGACGACCCTGATCTCCGCGATCACCGAGGCGATCACAGCCCTGGACGCCCTCGCCACCGCGCTGAGCTCTGTCGCCGGCAGCGTCGGCGTCGCCAACCCGAGCGACATCACCACGTTCGCGGCCACCTTCGGCGAGAAGCTGCTCGAGCACGTCGTGATCGACTACCTCGCCGGCTACCGGCCGGCGCTCATGCGGGTCCTCGCCCTGCTCGGGATCGTCGATCTCGACCTCGTGCCGCCCGACGGCGGCGATCCGACGAAGGTCGCCCACCAGCGCCACGACCTTACGCTCGGCAACCTCGGGCAGATCTTCAGCGACCCCGGCGCCTACCTCGTCAGCCAGTACGGCTGGAACTCCCCTACGCTGAGCTCCACGGCGCTGCTCGGCCGGCTGCGCGACCTGCTCGTCGAGCTCGGCGCCAAGGCCAGCATCGACCCGTCCACCGGCGCCCTCGACCTCGCGCTGCTGAGAATCGCCCCGACGAGCGCCACGACCCCTCCGGGCCTGTCGGCGATCCTCGCCGAGTCCCTGTCCGACGGCCTCACGCTCCCGCTGCCCTCCGTGCTCCCCGAGGGCTGGACCGCGCAGCTCGTCGTCGGCGGCACGCTCGCCGCGGGCGTCGAACTGCGGATCCTCCCGCCCGGCCAGCTCGAGGTGCACGCGAGCGCCAGCATCGACGGACAGCTGCAGTTCACCGCGACCCGGACCCCGCCGGCCGGGCAGCGCGTGACGATCCTCGGCCTGCCCGGCATCGCCACGCTGGACGCCGCTTCGATCGGCCTGACGAGCGGAGCTGCATTCCACTGGGACTCGGGCTCGAGCGCCGCCCGCGGCGCCTTCGTCGTCGGCTTTGCCGTCAACGGCGGCAAGCTGCACGTCGGCTCGAGCAACGCCGATGGCTTCGTGGCCAGCCTGCTCGGCGGCCTGGACCTCGAGGCCGACTTCGACCTGCAGGCGGGCTGGGCCGGCGACCGCGGCATCTACATCGGCGGCAACGCCGGCATCGGGACGACGATCGGCGTCCACGTCAGCATCGGGCCGTTCACGCTCGACAGCATCCACCTGGAGCTGACGGTCGGCGGCGCCGGGCTCGACCTCGAGACCAGCGTCACGGGCAGCGGAACGCTGGGCCCGATCTCCGCGTCGGTCGAGCGGATCGGCGCGATCACAAAGCTCGGCTTCGCCCCCGGCAACCTCGGCCCGGCGCAGCTCGATCTCGCGTTCAAGCCGCCCACCGGCCTCGGCATCGTCGTCGACGCCGCCGTCATCACCGGCGGCGGCTACATCTCCTACGACCCCGACAAGGGCGAGTACGCCGGCGTCCTCGAGCTGTCGCTCCTGTCGATCTCGATCAAGGCGATCGCCGTCCTCGACACCAAGCTGCCCGACGGCTCCTCCGGCTTCAGCTTCCTGATCATCCTGACCTTCGACCTGCCGCCGATCCAGCTCGGCTTCGGGTTCACGCTCAATGCGGTCGGCGGCCTGGCCGGGATCAACCGGACGATGGTGCTGGACGCGCTGCGCGACGCGCTGCGCGCGCACCACCTGGACTCGATCCTGTTCCCGCCCGATCCGGTCCGCGACGCGCCGCAGATCATCAGCGACATCCGCACGATCTTCCCGCCCGCGCAGGGCCGCTACGTGTTCGGCCCGATGCTCGAGGTCGGCTGGGGCACGCCGACGCTGATCTCGCTCGAGGTCGGCGTGATCCTCGAGGTTCCCGACCCGGTGCGCATCGCCCTGCTGGGACGGCTGCACATGGCGCTGCCCGACGAAGAAGTCGCGCTGATCCTGATCCAGATCGACATCCTCGGCACGCTCGACACCGGCGCGGATCTGCTGAGCATCGAAGGCACGATGTACGACTCGCACATCCTCGCCTTCGAGTTGCTCGGCGACATGGCGCTGCGCCTGCACTGGGGCGATGAACCGGACTTCGCCGTGTCGCTGGGCGGGTTCCACCCGCGCTTCAAACCGCCGGCCGGCTTCCCGGCGTTGCAGCGCCTCACGGTCAGCATCGGCGACGGCGAAAACCCGCGGCTGAGCTGCAGCTCCTACCTCGCGGTCACGACCAACAGCTACCAGTTCGGCGCGAACGTCGAGCTCTATGCCGCCTTCGGCGGCTTCAGCGTCCACGGCTACATCGGCTTCGACGCGCTGTTCATCTTCTCGCCGTTCTCCTTCGACGTCGACTTCGCGGCCGGGGTCGACGTCAAGTACGACGGGATGACCCTGCTCGGCATCCACCTCGAAGCCGAGCTCTCGGGGCCCAACCCGTGGCATGTACACGGCAGTGCCTCGATCGAAATCCTGTTCTTCTCGGTCAGCATGAACGTCGACCTCACGTGGGGAGACGACAACGCGATCAGCCTGCCCGCCGCGCCGGTGATCGGCCCGCTGACAGAAGCCCTGAAGGCTCCGAGCAGCTGGTCGGCCCAGCTTCCCTCCGGCGCCGAGACGGCCGTCACGCTGCGCGGAGCTACGCCCTCGCAGACCGACATCGTCGTGCACCCGATGGGCTCGCTCACCGTGCGCGAGAAGATCGTGCCACTCGACGTGCCGGTCACGAAGTTCGGCAACGCGACGCCGGCCGACGGCAGCGAGTTCTCGATCGCCGCCGCGAAGCTGGGGAGCAACGCCGCCGCCCTGAGCGCGGTCGAAGACTACTTCGCCCGGGCCCAGTTCCAGGACATGCCCGACGCCGAGAAGATCTCCGCTCCGGCCTTCGAGCGGTTCCACTGCGGCGTCCAGCTCGGCGATCCCTCCGTCCGCGGCGGCCACGACGCCCCGCGCACCGTGACGATGCAGGAGCGCTACGTGTTCGACCCGACCAAGAGCTCGCTGCTGGGGACGCTGCGCCTGATCGACTCAGAGCGCTTCGCCGGGTTGACCGCCTCGGGCGCCGGCGCGCGCTCGGCCGTCAAGAACACGGGCATGGCCAAGTTCCTCGCGGCCGGCACGAGCTCGATCCTCGCCAACGCCGACGTCCAGTACGTGGTGGCCAGCACCGAGGACCTCACCGTGCGCGCCGACCTGACCGCGGCGAGCGGGACGACGAACTACGCGGCCAGCGCGGCCCTGGCCGCGCACCTGGCCAAGGCTCCCGAGGACGCCGGCCTGCTGCAGGTCGTGCCCGTGCACGAGGCGGTCGCGTGAGCGACGCGCGCTACCACTTTCGCTCCTGGGTGCGGCGCGGGGTCGGCGCCGACGCCGGCCAGGTCGACTCGGCGGCGAATCCGGCGCGCGCGAGCATGGACGTCACGCTGGAAGTGACCGCGCGGGAGGGGAACGCGCCCGTGGCGGTCAACCCGGCGCCGACGATGACCGTCCACCTCTACGGCCCGGGCGACGTGATCGGCGTCGACCCGCGTCACGTCATCCGCACCGAGCCGCGCAACCTGACGGTCAACTTCGAGCCCAACTACCTCGCGGGCATCGAGTTCGACCAGCCGGACTTCCCGTGGCTGTTCACGCCCGCCCTCCCCGACGCCGACCGGCTGCGGCCGTGGGTCGCCCTGATCGTCCTCGAGGACGGCGAGTTCTCGATACCCAAGGTCCCGCCGAACCCGCTGCCGGCGATCGACGTCACCAGCATGTCCGCGCTGCAGTCGCTCGAGGACTCCTGGAACTGGGCCCATACGCAGATCAGCGCCGAGACCGACCTGACGACGACGATCGACGGCAACCCGGCGGCGGCGATCTCGCGCCTGCTGTGCCCGCGACGGCTCGACCCCGAGACGTCCTACACGGCCTTCCTCGTGCCCGCCTTCGACGTCGGGCGCCAGGCCGGGTTGGGCACGGATGTGACGTCCCTGACCACGGCGACGCCGTCGTGGACATCGGCCACGGCGGCGCCGCTGCGGCTGCCCGTCTACCACCAATTCGAGTTCCACACGAGCGACGCGGGCGACTTCGAGTCGCTGGTCCGCAAGCTCGTGCCGACGATTCTGCCCGCCAAGGTCGGGATCGCGCCGATGGCCGTCGACCATCCCCTCGAAGGCGTCCCCAGCGCCGGCGCGCCGCTCGGCCTCGAGGGGGCGCTGCGCAGCGCCTCAACCGTGGCCAGCGACTGGGTCGGCGCCGACCACGACGCGTTCCAGGCGGCCGTGCAGGACCTGATCAACGAAGGCACCGACGCGCCGCTCGACGACCCCGACAAACCGAAGCCCGAGGACCCACGGATCGTGCCGCCGGCCTACGGCAGGTGGCACGCCGGCGTCGCGTCCGTGGACCGCTCGATCGCGGGCTGGCTGCCCGATCTCAACCTCGACCCGCGCAACCGCACCGGCGCCGGCATGGGCACGCAGATCGTCCAGGGCCAGCGAACGGCGCTGATGGCATCGGCCTGGGATCAGGTGGCCGGCGTGCTTCAGGCGAACGAGCTGCTGCGCCACGCCCAGCTCAGCCGCGCCGCGCTGCGCCAGCTCTTCACCCAGCACCTGCAGGCCGCCAGCGTCAGCACGCTGCTGACGCTGACCGCGCCCGTGCACGCCCGGATGCTGGCCAGCCCGCGCACCGTCGCGGCCACGCTCGACGCCAGCCGTATCCCGGCGCGCATGCTGTCGGGATCCTTCCGCCGCGTGGCGCGACCGCTCGGGCCCGTGGCGCGCCGGGCCGCAAAGCTCGCCGGCGTGGTCGCCGCCGGCCCCGGCCCCGCGACCCCGAGCACCGGCGCCGGCGCCGCCTCGCTGCTGCAGCGGATCAACGCCGATCAGATCCGGGTCGCACCGCCACCGCCACCGCCGGGCGACATGACCTCGATCGACCAGGTCAGCGACCGCGACGAGCTCGCGGCCCTGCCGGCCGGGCTCCCAGGCTGGCTCGAGGCCCTGCTGCTGTGGCTCGCGACGCGGCTTGGCACGCTGCTGCCGATCGTCGTCATCGCCGTGGCCGTGCTGCTCGCCGTCGTGCTGGTCGTCCTGGCCGTCGCGCTCGGCGCCTCGGCAGGAGTGATCGTGGCCGCGGCCGTCCTCGGTGCCGTGCTCAGCGGCGCCGCGCTGGCCGCTCGCGCGCTCCTGACGCAGATCGGCCAGACCGACAGCGCCGCCGAGCCGCTGCGCTTCGAGAACCTGACCGCCACGGCGGTGCGCGAGGCACCGCCGGCCTCGACCTTCGTCGTCACCGATCCACCCAGCGGTCTCGGCACGTCGGTGAGCGGCGTCGCGATCCCAGGCGCCACGGCGAGCGCCGCCGCCGGGACGGACTCGATCGGGGCGGGGCTGTTGCGCGGATCGGCGTCCGCGATGCTCGGCGCCGTGCACACCGTGCCGGCCGATCCGCCGCTGCCGGGCGAGCTCGACCTGGGCGGGCTGCACTCGACCGTGCTGCAGCGGCTCGACCCCGTCGAGACGGTCCCGGCGCGGATCGGTTCGATCGTGAAGGTCATCGGCGGCCCGTGGTTCGCGCCCGACCCGATCGAACCGATCATGGCCGCGCCGAGCTTCCCGCAGCCGATGTACGTGCCGCTGCGGGACCTCAACCAGGACTACCTGCTGCCCGGGGTCGAGCTGATCCCGCCGGACTCGCTCGGCGCCGTCGTCGCCAACCACCAGTTCATCGAGGCCTACATGGTCGGCCTCAACCACGAGATGGCCCGCCAGCTGCTGTGGAACGGCTATCCGACCGACCAGCGGGGGAGCTACTTCCGCCAGTTCTGGGATGTCGCCGGGTACTGGCCGCAGGGCGGCGACCCGACCGATCCCGCCCAGCTCGCCGAGCTGCTCAAGGACATCCCGCCGATCCACGAATGGCCGCGGAGCCGGGCGCTCGGGCTCAACGAGAACCGCACCGACGTGGTCGTCGACAACGTCGTGCTGCTGGTGCGCGGCGAGCTGCTGCGACGCTACCCGCACACCGACATCTTCGCCGGCAAGGCGAAGGCCGGAGCCGGCGGCGAGCACGGCCGCGTGCTCGACGAGACCGACGAGCGCCACCCGATCTTCCGCGGAACGCTCGCTCCCGACATCACCTTCTTCGGCTTCAACCTGTCGGTCGAGGACGCCCGCGGCGGCACGGCGGCCTCGCCCGAGGGCTTCTTCTTCGTCTTCCAGGAGCAGGTGACCGAGACGCGCTTCGGCCTCGAGCCGCAGGCCACCGGCACGGTCACGAAGTGGGCCGACCTGGCATGGACGAGCTTCGGTGGCGCCCCAGCGCCGCCGGCCCCGCCGGAGCGTCCGCACGCCGCCCAACCCCAGCTCGCCGAGCATGTCGGCATCGATACGAGCAGCGGCACCCTTGCCTCCTCGTCGGTCAGCAGCGTCTTCCCGCGGCTGCACCCAAGCGAGATCTCGACCTACCGGGTCGCCTCCAGCGTGATGGCCTCGCTCCTGGCCTCCTCGACGATGCCCGACTTCCTGACCGCGGCCGGCACGCCGACCGCCGTCGCCCTGGACGGGAGCAACCCCGAGGACAGCGCCCTCGCCTGGGGAAAGGACGCGGCCCAGACCGCCGCCATCACGCTGCGCCTGCCGTACCGGATCCTCGTCCACGCCGACTCGCTGCTTCCTCCGAAAGGCCCATGACCGCTCAGCGCGACATCGCGGCGATCGGCCACGGTGGCGACGCCACCCCGGTGCTGTTCCTGCCCGTGCGCATCGAGACGCGCTTCATCGACTCCGCCCAGCAGAGCGAGCTGTGGGTGCGAATCTACCCCGACCAGATCCACGTCGATGGGCACCACCCCGAGCTGAGCCCCGCCGAGCTGAACGCCGGCACCGCGTACTGGCAGCAGCTGTGGGCCGCCGGCAACCCGCCACCCGCGCTCGACGCGGTCCAGGCGCCGTGGCGCGGACTGGTCGCCCGCTTCGGTGCGCCTCGGGCCGCGTGGATCGCCCGCCAGTGCACGCCGGTGAACATCGGCGAACGCCCTGCGGCACCGACCCCGGCCGGGCAGGCGCCGGCGCCGGCGCCGCAGCCGCCCTCGCCGCCGGTGGCACCCGCAGGAGCCCTGTCGCCGTCCACCGCGAGCCTGCTGCCCCAGAGCTGGACAGTGCAGCTGCTGGGGGCGGGCACTACCGGCACCTTCACCACGACGCCCGTCGTCGCGGATCTGGCGCTGTCGCTGTCCGCCGCCGACGGCTCGCTGTCCGGAGGCTTTCCGGACGGGCTGCCGGTCGACGCGGGCATGCGCTGGCTGGTCGACTTCGACGCCGCGGTGACAGCTGGGATGGCCCTTCGCATCCCGCTGAGCGCGGCGCAGCGCGAAGCGGGCTTCGATCGCGTGCTCGTATACGGCCTCGGCGCTGCCGGCGAGGGCACCTCCCCCGGCGCGAGCCCGTCCCCCGACGCGAGCCCGTCCCCCGGCGCGAGCCCGTTCGCCGCCCTGCTCGACGCCCACCACTACTCCGACGGCCTGGCCTTCGTCCCACAGGGGGCACCGACCAACAACACATCCGACGCCTCCTCGGCCTACCACCGCGACGACCCCGGCGCCGAAATCAGCTTCGCCGTCGAGACGCAGTCTCCACTCACCACCCAGCCCGGCTCCGACGGCCCGCTCGCCGCCCATCTCCTCGGCGTGCCGCTGTCCACGTTCAACCACGTCCGCTACGCCGACCGCTTCGACCAGCGCGACAGCGCGGACATGATCACCGCGCTGTGGCCGGCGACGCTCGGCTACTTCCTGCGCCAGATGGGGGACGGGACGCTGAGCGAGGACCAGATCGACCGGGCCCGCCTGTGGACGATCGGCCACCTGCGCCCGCGCGGCCCGCTGCCCGCGCTGAGCACCGGGCAGACGCCATACGGGATCCTGCCCGTGACATCGACCGCCCGCTGGGTCAGCGTCGAGGAGGACCCCGTCGAGGCGGCTGTGCTGAAGCTCGTCCAGCGCCTGCTGCCGACGTGGGTGGAGAGCTCGGCGCAGGCGCCGCACCTGGGCGCCACCCCGGGCGACCCGGACGCCGACCTGACCCACGTGCTCGGCCAGGACGCCAGCTCGATGACGTTCCGGGGGCGTCATGTCCTCGGCGACGAGCTGCTGTGGAACCTGATCGGGCTGGAGGGCATCTCTCCGGCGGGCAGCGCCGCCTGGTGGAGCGCTCATCTCGCGCCGGGGCGGGAACTGCTCGACTCCTACGGCTACACGGGGTGGGACCCGCGGCTCCTGCACACCGGGCTGACGCCAGAGGACTACCCCGTGCAGGCGCCGACCGTGGTCGCGGGCCCACTGTCGGAGACCGAGCCGCTGCCCAACGACGCGACGGTCGGCGCGACGCAGATCAACTACATCCAGTGGCTGCGCCAGGCGGCGATCGCCGACATCCGGGCCAACAACTACCCGGGCGCGGCCGTCCCGGACACGCTGCTGTATCGAATCCTGCGCCAGTCGATGCTGCTCGACTACGTGACGCTGGCCCAGTTCGCCCAGGTCAGCGACGGCCTGCTGAGCATCAAGCAGGTCCGCGAGCAGGAGCTGGTCGGGATCGCGACCGCCCCCGCCCCCGGCGCTGGCCCAGCCGGCGGGGCCGAGGAGCAGGTGACGCCGTGGGAGGTCCTCGCGCGGCCCGTGTCGGCCGTGGATCAGCGCAGCTGGGCCGAGTACCTCCTCGCCCTGGACCCGCCGCCCGAGTCCCCATTCGCCCGGCTGGCCGATCTGCGGGCGAGCTTCGACCGCCTGGCGACGCTGCCCACGGCCGAGCTCGACCGGCTGCTGACCGAGACGCTCGACGTCGCCAGTCACCGCCTCGACGCCTGGGTCACCTCGCTGGCCACGAGCCGGCTGATGAGCGAGCGAGCGCCGGCCGGCGGCGAAACGGGGCAGGACCCCGCGGCCGGCGCCCCGCTGCGCACGGGCGGATATGGCTGGGTCGAGAACCTGCGCCCCGGCCCGCGCCGGGTACCGCTGGTGCCTGAGATCGCCGCGCAGGTGGCCGACCTCGATGCCCGGCGGGCGCGGTTGCACCCCAAGGCCGAAGCACAGCAGGCCGCCGCCCAGGCCCCGCTCGACAACGGCGGCTTCATCCACGCGCCGTCGCTGGCCCAGGCCGCCACCGCGGCGGTGCTGCGCAGCGGCTACCTCAGCCACCAGGGCGGCGCCGAGCAGGGACTGCTCAGCCTCGACCTGTCGGGCGACCGCGTGCGCAACGCACTGTGGCTGCTGGACGGCGTCCGCCAGGGCCAGCCGCTCGGCGCGCTGCTCGGCTACCGGCTCGAGACGGCGATGCACGACGCCGGGCTCGACGTCTACATCCAGCCGCTGCGCGACCGCTTCCCGATCGTCGGCGACAAGCTGACCCCGACCTCACCGGGCGCGGAATCGCTCGCCGCGTCCAACGTCCTGGACGGACTCGCGCTCGAGCGGGCGCGCACGGACGGCACGCTCGGCGCGAGCGCCGACTGGGGGACGGGGCTGCCGCCCGTCGGCGCGGATCGCACCGCCCTGCTCGCCCTGTTCGCGGCACTGGACGACATGGTGGACGCGATCGGCGACGTCGGCGTCGCCGAGGCGGTCTACCAGACGATGCGCGGCAACCCAGACCGGACGGCCGGCACGCTGGACGCCGTCTCGCAGGCGCAGCGAATGCCCGAGCCGCAGTTCGTGAACACCCCCCGCGGTGGCGTCGACCAGACCCACCGCGTGCTGACGCTGTTCGCCGGGGCGCCCGCCAAGCCGCCCGGATGGGCGGCGATCCCGCCGACGCCCCGCGGCCTCGCCGAGCCGTGGCTCGACGCGTGGGTCGCGGGCCTGCTCCCCGATCCATCCACGATCGAGGCCCGCGTGACCTACGCGCCGAGCGCCGGGGCGGCGGGGACGACAGCCACGGTCTCGCTGAGCGAGCTCCAGATCGGGCCGCTGGACGTGCTGGCGCTGTCCCGGATCGACACCAACGCCCAGCGCTCCGAGCTCGACGCGCGGATCATCTACGCGGCCGTGCCCCCAGGCATGGCCGACATAGCGATCAGCTACGCCACGGCGCCGGGCGCGACCGGGTTCGCCGAGGTCATCAACATCGGGCGTGCGGTCGATGATCTGATCTCCGGCGCCCGCCCGCTGGCAGCCGCCGACCTCGCGCTGCCCGAGGCGACGACCGCGCCCGGCATCGATCTCGCCGAGCTCAACGCCCGGGCGAGCGCCGCCGGGACGAGCCTCGGCACGCTCCTCGCGAATCTGGCGGCGGCGAGTAGCGGCACGGGCAACCCCGACGACGCGCGCGACGCGATCCTCGCCGCGGCCGGCTACGCGGTACCGGGCGCGATCCCGCCGTCCCGCCGCGGCTCCGGGCCCGACCCGGCGCTGGCCGCGCAGGCCTCCTCGCTGCACGACTCGCTCGCACCGCGGGTCACCGCGATCGGCGCGATCGTCGTCTCGAGCTCCGACCCGGCTCCTGCGCTCGAGATCCTGAGCACCGCCTTCGGCAAGGGCCTCACCGTGCTGCCGCGCTTCACCCCGCCCGAAGCCGCCACGCTGCGCGCCGGCTTCGCCGCCGATCCCGCGACGTTGGGCGCCGATAACGACGGGCTGGCCCGCTGGCGCCAGCAGCTGACCCATGTGCGGCCCGGGGTGGCGCGCCTCGACCTCGCTCTCCTGCTCGGCGAGATCGTCGCCGAAGCCCCGCAGCCGGCTGTGCGAATCGCCCAGCTCCCGAGCATCGCGAACGACCGCTGGCTCGCGCTCCCGCCCGAACCGGGAGCGACGCCCGTCAACGGACGCCTGGCGATGGTGGCCCATCTCGTGGGCGACGTCAGCGACCCAGGCGCCGCGTGGTCGGGGCTGCTCGTCGACGCTTGGCCGGAGCGCGTCCCCAACACGACCGAGAGCGCCGGTGTCGCCTTCCATCACGACGAGCCGAAGGCGCGCGCGCCCCAGGCGCTGCTGCTCGCCGTGTGCCCCGATCCGAGGACGGGCTGGGACGAGGCGAGCATACAGGCGGTCCTCGGCGAGACGCTGGACCTCGCCAAGGCGCGCACCGTCGACCTCGCCTCGGTCGGCCGCGTCGGACAGGCGCTGCCGGCGCTGTACTTCCCGTTCAACCTCGAACAGGACACCGTTTCGATGGTGCTCTCGCGGGCCCTGGCGCTCAACGCGATCTCACTCGTCGAGCCGCAGAAGGGGAGCTGAGCGATGACCTCGGTGACCGTCTGGACCCGGCTCGAGCCCCATCCGCGCGACGGCTCGATGCAACGCAGCCTCCAGGCACAGGTCCGCGACCCGCTGTGGCTGCTGGCTCGCCAGTGGCAGCTCGGGGAGCTCGCCGGCGAGGACGCAGGCTCGCCGGTGCAGGCGACGATGAGCGTGCAGAGCCGACCGCTCACCGGCTACGCGCCGAACGACTCCGGTGTCGCCGACGTCGCCTTCGAGGAGACACTGGCGCTCGAGACCCACGTCGAGCGGGTCCCGGTAACGCTGAACGTCCGCGGCTCCGCCCAACTCGGGCGCCATGTCGAGAACGCCATCCGCGCCGCGCTCCCGGCCGCCGCGGCGCAGGCGGCGATCGAAGCGCTGCGCAGCGCCTACCCGATCGCCGCGACCGCGCCCCCCGACGCGGCCGAGGACGCGCTCGGCCGCGCGATGCGGGCGACGCTGGCCGGCCGGGTCCTCGACGGGCTCGCCCTGGCGGCCGCCTACGCGGTGTCCCAGTCGGGCGGCACGCCCAACCCGCCGCTGCCCGCCGAGGCGACGCAGCCGGCGATCGCCGCGGCGCTGGCCGATCTCCTCGCCTACCGCACGAGCCTCTACAGCGAGCCGAGCGGCGACGCCGCCTGGCGCTCGCGACGGCTCGACTACGCCGCGAGCGTCACCTCGACCGCTCTCGCCCCCGGCGCCGCGGCCGCCGACACGGTCGCGCTCGTCGCGTCGGACTTCCACGGCGGCGAGATGGACTGGTTCTCGTTCTCCCTCGCCAAGCCGGCGGCCGAGGAAGGCGCTACGACCACGCCGCCCGAGGCGACCGTGGAGACGTTCAACTTCCTGCCCGGACACGTCACGTTCAGGGGCATGCCGGCCAGCCGGTGGTGGGACTTCGAGGACGGCGTGACCGACTTCGGTGCGCTCACGCCCGAGAAGGTCGACCTCGCCACGCTGCTGGTGATGGAGTTCGCGCTCGTGTTCGGCAACGACTGGTTCGTGGTGCCGGTACCGACCGGCGTCGGGTCCCTGTCTCAGGTGACCACGCTCCTCGTCACCGACAGCTTCGGCGTGCGCACGGTCGTCGAGCCGACCGAGTCGCTGCCGATCGGGGACGGCGGGCCGGTGTGGTCGCTGTTCAAGCTGACCGGAGACGGGGAGCGCTCGCCCTACCTGCTGCTGCCGCCGCGCCTGGGCGTCGTCATGGAAGGCGAGCCGCTCGAGGACGTCCTGTTCCTGCGCGACGACATGGCCGCGATGGCGTGGGCGGTCGAGCACCGCCTGCAGGGCCCGATGGACGCCCCGATCGACGCGCTGCAGGTGGCCTTCGAGCACGACGCCGCGCTCCCGGAGCCGCCGCTGCCGGTGCAGGTACCGGGCGGACCCGAGCAGACCTACGTGCTCGAGACGAGCGTGCCCGACAACTGGATCCCGATGGTGGCGGTCGTGGCGCCCTCGGGCGCCCGCTACCTGCGCCGCGGCATCCTCGTCCGGCCCGGCCGCGGGGACATCCATGCCGCCGCCGAGCTGCTCGAGCCCGCGAACCCCCTGTTCGTCGCCGACGAGTCGGTCCCGCGCGAGGGCGCCGAGGTCACCCGCTCCTTCCGCCGCATCCGCTGGTCGGATGGCTCGACGGCGACCTGGCTTGCCCACCGCACCCGCCCGGGCCGCGGGCCGGGCTGGTCCGGGCTCGCGTTCGACCTCACCAAGCCACTGCCGAAGGGACCGGGCTCCTGAGCGAGGGCTTTGACCGCGGCGGAGGCCGAACGACCTCCGCCCTGGGCGCCTAAGTTGCGTCTAGTGAGATTTCTTGGATGTATTGGCAGCGCTGCTTGAACGCACCGTCATGGTTGTCGCCGGCCGGCCTGGGGGAAACTGCCCGGCCGTGCTGCGGCGTACGGAGACGCCACCGCTTCGCACCTGCGAGCTTGCCTTCTTGATTGCCGCCTTGCGGGCGTCCACGTCTGCCATGTCTTCTCCTCGGTTGCCTCCTACTCGCTGCCAGTAGCTTCGCCGTCCTCTCGGACGGAATCGTCTGCCGCCTCCGTGTGCTCGGCAAAGTGGTCGAGCGCGAGCACCTCCTTGATCCGGTACTCCCGGGGCTCGGGTCGAAACTGCGCGAGCCCGGCGTCGACGAACATCGGGAATGCCTCCTTCTTGATGAAATCGCGCTTGCGGCCAGCGTCATCCTTACGACCGAGATGTCCGAGCCGCTCGCGCCCGGCGGCGTCGAACATCTCCAGATATCGGCGCGGAGCGACGCCGACAAATGGCTCGAAAGCGACCTTACTCGGGTCTCGTTCGAACTGCGCGATCGTTGCCGAGTCGGCGTGCAGTTGCTCGGCACGACTCTTGGTGTATGGCTCGACAAAAACCACTCGTGCAATGCCCGCTCCGATCAGATGACGCGCACAGTTGTGGCAAGGGAATGTCGTCGAGTGCAATGTCGCGCCTGCCACGGCTACGCCCCGCAGCGCAGCGTCGAGGATTGCGTTCATCTCGGCGTGCCCGGCCCGGCCGAACTCGGTTAGGTCCTTGACGCCGCCCTCCCACAGCTCGTCTGGGAGCGCCTCGAGCAGTTGCGCCCGCAACGCCTGTAGAGGCTCCAGCGCCTGCAGATCATCCCTACCGAGGGTCTCCGCCAGCTCATCTATCCGGGCATCGACCCGCTCGCTGAGCTGTTGCGCGAGCGCGTCAAGGTGCTTACGGTTGGTGTCAATCTCGCCGATCTCGAAGTCGCGATTGCCGACGCCGTCCTCCTCCCAGTGCGATCCGCCGAGCGCCTTCGGCACCTCGTTGCATCCGACTGCGACGATCGATCCCTCCGGCGTAACGATCGCCGCTCCGACCTGACGGCTGTACTCAGACGAGCGCAGCGCCGCGCCGGCTGCGAGAAACTGACCCTGCTCCTCGCGCGTCGGCGTCCGAAAGGGCGAGCCGAAAAGGATTTCCATCGTGCGCTGGATGTCCTCGCGCGCGACCTCACGACTCCAGCCGCGGATGAAGAAGTCGGCGCGATGGAACGTGCCGCTGACGTCCTGACCCCGAGCCCGCTCCTCCTTCTCATCTCGATCTATCAGCTCCTCAGGCTGGTGAACCCAGGTCGAGCGGTCCTTTGTTCCTCGCGAAGTCTCGATCTGCATTGCGAGGTGCTCAAGGCGCTGGTCCTTCGGGCTGTATGCCGCAATCACGATCAGCCTCGGGCCGTAGATCGCTCGCAGCGTCTCGAGCTCATCCGGCGTCTTTAGCGACCGCAACACGAATGCATGCCGATCAAGGTACTCGGGTTGCGCATCGCCTACGACGGGTGGCGAGAGCTTTTCGCGGGTTGCGACGATGTCGCTGATGGCGTGCAACGCGAGGGCGTCACTACGGTTCCACGCGGCCCGCAACTTGTCGCCGGCCAGCATCGCGTCGGAGAGCTGCTCGTCGAACTTCTTTGTCTTGAAGTCCTCACCGACCTCCTCGGCGAGATACTCGCTGAGTCGCAGAGAATGCACCTCGTAGGCGTACTCTGCGAGCTCGATCGACACCTCATCGCTGATCATGCCGACGTCCGTGCCGACTGCGGCCACGAGCGCAATGAACAACTCCGTCTCATCGGCAACGCCGAGTATTTCGTCCGCATCTCCCATGACCCCATCCAATCAGATTCCGTTCTGCAGAACGACCATGGCGATCCGATCGGATATCCGCTTCTCTGCGAGGTGAGGTACATCCACATAGGGTCCGGCACTGGCCGCAAAGTGACGGCCTCGCGGGTCGAGCAAGTAGCGACTCTCGGTTGAACCGCATTCAGGGCGAAGCCGACGCGGTGAGCCTTTCGTGGTCACCTGCCCCAAAACACCCCGAGGGCCCTCCGAAAGACCCCCAGAACACCGTCGCGAGCCCACGGTATTACTTGCTAGTCTTACCGGATGCGGGTCACACAGAAGGGTCAGGTAACGATTCCGCTGCAGGTTCGGCGAGCGCTCGGTATCGGTCCGGGTAGCGACGTCGAGTTCGAGCTCGACGAGCACGGCGCGCGGCTACTCGTCGACTCCGACCGGGCCGCCGCGGAGATCAGCCGCATGCGCGGCGCCGGCGAGGGCGAGATGAGCACCGAGGAGATCCTCGCCCTGACTCGCCGGTGAGCGGCTGAGCTTGGAGACGTTCGTCGACAGCAGTGTCCTGCTCGACCTCTTCACCGAGGATCCACGCTGGCTGTCCTGGTCACAGGAGCAGCTCACGCAGGCAGCCCAGCGAGGCGCAATCGTCCTCAACGCCGTCGTGCTTGCCGAGATCGCTCCCCGATTCCCACGCATCGAGATGCTGCGCTCGGCGCTGCCCTCGATGGCCGTCATCGAGGAGATCCCGCCCGCAGCTGCATTCCTCGCAGGCCACGCCCACGCCGACTACCGCCGCGCAGGGGGAGCTCGCGAGGCCGTCCTCCCGGACTTTCTGATCGGCGCGCACGCGGCCGTGACCGGTCGGCCGCTGCTCACACGCGACCCACGCCGCATAGCCACCTATATACCCGGCGCCAAGCTTGTCGCCCCGTAGCGACAACCGACGGACGCGACTAGCTGCTCGAACCGAGCTGCTGCGCGATCTGCACCGGGGCCCCGGGCCACTGAGTCGGACTCCGTGCAGGCTGCGCCGAACTACGCGAAGTACACGTGACAAGTGGCGACGTGAAAACTATGCGCGCCCGCTCTGGACCGCCGCGACTGGGTAGCGGCGACGCATGAACGGGGAGAAGTGAGGCACCGTGAAGTCGACCTCGCCATGATCAGGACTGAAGATCAGGCCCTTCTTGATGAGCGCGTCTCGGTGCACTGAGGTGGAAGAGACACCACTGCCGAGCCGTTTGGCAATGTCGCCTGTCCGGTAGGGCCCGTCACCGAGGTCTGCCATGGCGGCCATGTAGCGACGCTCGGCGGGCGTTGCCTTCTCGAAGCGCACGTGGAAGAACTCGTCATCGAGCTTGCCCTGGACGACCGGTTCAGCGGCCTGCACATCGGCAAGGGTGATGGGTGAGCCGGGCGCCATGTTCCACGCCTCCTTGCCGTACGCCTGCACGAACGCCGCGTAGCAGCCCGACAGCTCAACGATCCGTGTCAAGGCGTCCGTCTTGTAACTGATCCCCTCAGCGGCCGCCGGCTCAACAAGGGCTTGGCGGGCCGCGTCGTTGCTCAGCGCCCCGAGCTCTGGGTAGGAGAACAGACGCTCGGCGTAGGACTTCGCATCCACCATCAGGCCGGGAAGCTGGGGAAGGCCCGCGCCCGCCAGGGCGATGGGTAGCTGCTTCTGGGACATCCGGTGCATGGCTGCCGCTGTGGCCTCCATCTCGTCTCGCTTAAGGAACTGCATCTCATCGATCAGGAACACCACGCCGGTGTCGTGCTCTTGTGCGGTCTCGCCAAGCTCCACGAACAGGTGGGTTAGGTCGCGCTCGAGGTTGCCCGTCGAGCCGCCCACGGCACTCGGGTCAAAGGAGAACTCCAGACTGCCCGCTGCTGATGCACCGACCTTGAAGCCGCTCAGCAGCCCCGTGAAAGACTTCAGCCGCTCGCCGAGCGCACGGCGGCGGTCCATTCGCAGGAGTGCCTGGTAGGCGGCGTCGGCAAGCTCGGCCCTGAAGTCGGTATCAGAGCGGATCTCGATCGGGTCCGGCGCTGTCCACCCGGAGGCGTCCGCGATGCTCTCGAACTCCAACAGCAGGACCGTCTTACCGACCCCGCGCAGGCCGAAAACGATGATGCTGGGCTCGCTCATACCGCGACCCAGACGACCCAGGAGTGTCCTGAACTGCTCGGTCTGTGCCTCGCGGCCGGTCAGGGCCCGAGGAGGATTGCCGGCACTCATCGAGTACGGGTTCGTGAGCGGGTCCACGAAAGGAGGGTATCAGCAAATATAAAGCACTATCAAGAAAAGCTGATAACTAGCTATAGGTTCTGATAGTCTGCGCCTCTGCGCTGGGAGATCCACGCACTCCCGCACTCGTTTCAGTGAGAAGTACGGGTCATGCACACGCGCATAAGCTCGCCGGCGGCATGTCGAGACCTGCCTTCGTCGGCAGTACATTCCGCCAATTGGTGCAGCCAGTGGCTGCACTTCTCCTCATGCCTGCGAAGTCTGCAAGCGGGCCATCTTGATCGAGTCCCGCCGCTCCATGAAAACGGGTTGCTAGATGCGCCGCTTCGCCGCGCAGTGGCCGGACGAGGGGAATGTGCGGTCGGTGATGGCAGCAATCAGACGTACCGGGAGGCTGCGGCGGATTCGCGGCTGTTTGAGCGCATGCCACGCGGAGTCAGCGCAGTACGTGGGCCGGTAGACCAGGTCGGTGGTCTGGAACACCAACCTCAGGGGTGCTTTGGGGGCATTTTGGGGCGCCTCCCAGGGGCGTTTTCGTCGCGCGTCCAGCTCTGGCGAACTCGCTCGAAGGCCCAAAAAGCGCTTAGCTATGCGGGATTCGGGACGAAGCCGACGCGGGGACTCGAACCCCGGACCCCCTCCTTACCATAGACGGCATAGGGGTCCTCCTGACTCGTGAAGGCCCGTGTTTACTGGCCTTTTTTGGCTTCACGGGACTGCTCGGGACTCGGATTTGGGGGCCTTTTCCCCAGAATCGCCCCAAACAGCTGCCCCAAAAGCACCCCAGGCAACGCGGGTCATCGGCTGGTTAGTTCAAGCCAGATGATAGGCGATCAGCGGACGATCAGGGTAGGATTCGGGGTCGCGCCGACGTAGCTCAGCTGGTAGAGCACCTGCATGGTAAGCAGGAGGTCTCGGGTTCAAGCCCCGACGTCGGCTTGGACTTTATGGCTTCCTAGAGCGGTTTGTGCGAGTCGATCGTGACCGGGCGCAAGCCGCCGGCAGTGCGGGTCGTGCAGCGTCGGGGGGCGCCCGGCCAGGCGCCGAGCATCATCAGCGAGGCAGCAGGCCATCGCTAGGAGCGGGAGCGACACCCGCGCCGCGCATCAGTCGTGAGGTCTCCTCGACGGCTGCACCACGAATTGCACGCGAAATCGGCTTGGGGGGAAAGCGACGCCGAGCTCGATACGTGGGCAAGAAGGGGACGACTGCCCCTGAATCGACACATAGGAAAGGAATCCACATGCCGATACTCGAACGCCACCGCGGCGCAGCCGTGGTGCGCCTGCTTGCGCTGTGCGCCTGTTCCCTGAGCACCCTCGCCCTCGGGACAGGGCAGGCGCTCGCCGACACGATGTCGCTGTCAGCGCCGCCCGAAGCCGTACAGGAACTCACCGGCCAGGTGACGTACTCGACCTCGACCGAAGAGGCGACCTACCCCGTGGTGTACGCGAACGACCCCGGCGTCCCGTGCGCCGCCAACCCGCAGGCGGATGTCGGGCAGATGATCACGCCCACGCACTTCGCTGAAGGCGGGAACATCGGCCACGCCGGCAACTCGGTCAACTGGACGCCGAAGTCGATCGGCACGTACACGCTCTGCGGTTGGACGACGATCCCCGCCGGGCTGCTCGAAATGGAAGGCGGTCCCGTGACCGCGAGCACCGAACTGCCGGTCAACGTCCGCGCTCCGCGCATCTCACTCGCACTGAGCTTCCCGCGGCCGGTCGTGGCCGGCAAGCAGTTCACGATCGACCTGAGCGCTTCAAGCGAAGTCACGCGCGAGGTCGTCGTCAAGGGCGTCCCCTACACGCGTGCGGGCTGCCCGATCGACCCGGCCGCCAGCAGCGAACAGAACCTCATCGAAACCGAAGTCACGGGCGGGCCGTGGCTCAGCCGCGCGACCATCAACGCGCTGCCCGGCGGCAGGTGGCTGTTCTGCGCGTGGGCGGACCCGCCTGGGGATAACGGGCTGTATCCGGAGGCGACCACGAGTCTGTTGCTGAACCTCTCTGGTGCCCCCAAGCACAAGCACAAGCGCTACGCGCTGGACAAGCGGCCCGCTACCGCTACGGAGTTCGCGGCGATCGACCGGTACTTCGCCGAAACCGAGAGCTCGCTTAACGTGCATCTCGATTGGGTGCGGGTCAGCACACGCGGACCGTATGCGCTCGCCTACCTGTCCGGTCCCGGACAGATCAGCGTCAACGTGCTTCGGGGCGCCGGCAGCGCCTGGCGGAACCTCGCCACGATCTCCGACGAGGGGCTGCGCTGCGGTCTCGTGCCACCGGGAATCGTCAGCGGCCTAGAACTCGAGCGCTGGAACGAGGGACCGAAGCCATGCGAGCCGGCATGAGCGGATGCCGTGCGGCGAGCGCTCTAAGGGAGGTGCGCGGCGTCGGCAAGCCGGCCGACGCTGTGACCGAGCGTGTCGTTGATGCTCTTGAAGTTATCCAGGTCGAGCTCGTCGCGCTGTGTGGGCTCTACGGGCTGATCGGGGCGATCGTCACGTCGTTCGAGATTCCGATCGAGGAGGGGCTGCCGCAGGCTCCGTTCTGACTAGGTCGCTGCAGGCCGGGCGCGTCGGCGACGGCGAGCGAGTGCATTCGGCTTTGCCGAGCCTGCCGCGCTTCGTGAATCGGTCGGCGGCCGTCAGCACGAGCGCAGAGGTATACGATCATTCGCAGGGTGGGGCTTCGAACTACTCAGTTGTCGCGTCTCGTATGAACGCGCGAAAGAACCTTGAAGGGATGCTTGCGTCAATTCAGCGTTCTCTGGTGCACCAGAGCACTGAGGCTTCGGAGCCCCTCCCTCTCAGCTTGGGTCGTCATGGCTGACGACGCTGGGTTCGCAGTCGCGCTCACGATCCGCGAACGCGTGTTCAACGATGCGCTGCTGATCGCCTACGCCGGCGGCGACTTTCCGCGCTCGTTGGAAACACAACTGGCCGACGGACCGCCGGCCGCTGGCATCGCCGTGTTCCTCTCCCCGCCCAAGATCTCGTGCAACGCCGACGACACGCTGACGATCGGCGTTCAGATGTGGGGCTCGTTGACGGTTGCCCTCGACGGCGGAGAGACCGGAGACGTCGCCGCGCACCTGACGCTTCGCATCCGACCGTCGTTCGTCGTCGTCGGCAGCGACTTGGTACTCGAGTTCGACGACGTCAAACACGACGTGGCCGCTACGGAGTGGGACTTCGAAGCGATATCCGGCAGTAGCTTCTCGCCCGACGCGGAAACCTATCTGCGAAGCGACTTCTTCCGAGACCGCCTGCAGGACGCGATGCAGAGTGCGATCGCGTTCGGCGCGGTGCGACTGCCGAAGATCGACATCAGCTTCCTCGGACCGCTGCTCGCCGCGGTCGACGACATGACCGCCAAGGCACACGTAGTCGAAGGTGCGCTGGTGCTCGGCCTCGACATCGACTCCGACGAAGTCACGACCACCGGCGACATCGGCGAGCTGGCAGACTTCGCGAGGGGCAACGACATCGCCGCGGTGACGAATCCGGCGGCAGTGCCGGTCCTCCTGCGAACGGTCCAGTCGGTCGTGGGCGAACAAGTCGCGCAGAACGGCGCGACGCTCGAACAGTTGACGCTGACCGCTCAGACGGGCCGGTTCCACGTCGACTGCCGCGCGAGCAAGAGCACCGGCACCGCATCCCTCTCCTTCGACCTGATTCCGACGATGTTCGCGACGAAGCCCGGTGGCGCCTTCGAGTACGTGCCCAAGCCGGTACTCATCCACGGGCGCACATGGCCCGCGCTCGGGTTCACTACCGCGAACATCGAAGTCGACGTTGATCCGGCAATTTGGCTCGACATCCTCATGGCGGCTTTCACCGCGACGTTCAACCTCTGGTTTACCTTTCTCGTCCTCGACCTCATCGGCAGCACCGCTGCCAGCCTCAACGCGGCGATTGCGAGCGCCGACACGGGCGCGTCGATACCGAGAGTGCAGCATCTGAAGCCGTCCGTCCCCGGCGGCGCCACCGTGCGAGTCGAGCTCGCCGAATATGAAATCTCGACGGCCGGCACGTACATCGGCATCACCGTCCGGCCGCAAGCGCCTGCGGGCGCGTTGATCGGTTTGACGTCGATTCCGAGCAACCTGCGCGCTGAGACGTTGGCGTACTCCGTTCGACTGCCGATCGGAGTGATGGCGGACGATCCGGCGTTGCGCATCCGGTGGACGGTCATCGACGCATCGGGGACGGTCCTCGTCAACGAGGACGACCTCGCCGCGAACCGCGAGACGTTCACGATCGTCCCGGAAGACGTCGCCGCCGGCTCCTCGGCGCTCGACATCGGCTGTCGCGTCTATCGAACGCTCGGCGCGAGCATCACGGACTTCTTCAACGACGGAATCGTGCTCGAGATCCGAGGCCCGCTCCCGGCCGAAGCTTACGTCCGCTGGCGCTACGACGTAAAGAACCCCCAGGTCGAGTTCGACGAACAGAGCCAGGCGTGGGCATATGCCGGGGAAGCGGTGCGCAAACGCCACTCCAACCTGCATCGGCTCGATCGGCCGTGCGCCAACGCGTCAAAGCGCTCGCGCTACCGCTACGAGACCGACGTCCTCGACACGCTGCCGTTTCCCATCGCCGAGCTGGCGGCTCATCGCTCCGAGCTCTGCGACTACTGCTTCTATGGCGGGCCCGGGGGCATCCGGCCGGCGCTGTGACTCAAGCCGACGCGGGGACTCGAACCCCGGACCCCCTCCTTACCATGGAGGTGCTCTACCAACTGAGCTACGTCGGCGCGAAGCCCGAATCCTAGCGTGATCGCCGCCGGGCGCGGTATGCTCCGAGCACGAAATGACCACGAGTGTCCCGGCAGTTCTGGGGGGCGTCTTTGTAGCGGTGTCAGGGACGTTTCAGGGGCAGATTGCGCCAGAACCGAGTCCGGCTTGATGCTGGGGGCACGCGTGCGAGCCGACCCTGGTGGCTAGCGCCACCATTGGCCCAAGCCTCCGACGGGCGCCTCCTGCGCCGTCGCGCGAGCTATCGATCGGGTCGGATCGAGCCGGGGGTCTACATGATCCGGGTCATGTAGATCGCGCTGTGTCCCGATCGTCCCTGGCTGGCCGGCCCCGTAGTCCTTGTTCTCCGCCCGTTGGCTCCGTGTTAGGCGCGCCGACTTTCCATGTTAGCCGGAGGCGGGTGTAGCCTTTTTGGTGATCGACCGTCGTATACGCCCGCGAGTCGCCGAGGCCCTCGGGGACACTCGTGTGGTGATGGTCATGGGCGCCCGTCAGGTGGGAAAGAGCACGCTCTGCGAGTCGATCGCCGAAGGCGAGCACCCAGCGGCGGGCATGAGCTTGGACGACCAGCTCTTTCTGCTCTAAACGACCCTCTTGACGAGAGTTAGCAGTACGGCACCAGAGTCCCCCATTTGGCAACTATTATTGTAGACTGCCAAGAATACTTGTCATTGGGCTATGATGATCCGGGTATGGACTTCCGGAGGCCGCTGCAGGTGGTCACTCCCACGCTAGATGGGGACGTGTTGAGCGTGCTCGCGCGTGCGGAAGCCGAGATGACCGGCCGCGAGCTCCAACGCGTCATTGGCCACGGTTCTCATCAAGGCATCCGCAACGCCGCCGATCGCCTGGCTGAGCAGGGTGTCGTCTCGCGTCGCTCGGCTGGCAACGCCAACCTCTACCAGCTCAACCGAGACCACGTCGCGGCCTCCTGGATCGAAGGGCTCGCAAGCCTTCCCGCACAGGTGCTTGATCGGCTGCGCGATGCGATCAGTCGGTGGGAGCAGCTTCCCACGCTCGTCGTGCTGTTCGGCTCCGTCGCGCGTGGCAAGGCCACACCACAGAGCGATCTGGACCTGCTCGTCGTGCGCCCCGCAGACTGCGAGCCCGACGAGCCGGTATGGCAGCAGCAGCTCTCAACGCTTCAGGTCCACGCCAGCGCGTGGACGGGAAACGACGCCAGGGTCCTCGAGTTCGGCGAGCAGGAGCTCACAGAAGGCGAGCCCCAGCAGGTCCTCGCGGACGCGGCCCGGGACGGCATCGAGCTCTACGGCGCGCTGCGGCTGTTGCGCCGTGGCTTCAGAGTCCAGAGCGCACGATGACGCCGCGCCTGCGCAAATGCGACGAGACCACGATCGTGGGCAGGCTCGCCAAGGCCGAGCAGTTCCTCGAAGGCGCCGAGATCATCCGCGAGTTCGCCGCCGACGAGCAAGACATCGCGGACGCATACGTGACGCTCTGCGTGCACTGCGGCGTGGCAGCTGCCGATGTCATCTGCTGCATCGCGCTCGGCGGGCACGTCCAGGGCGAAGACCACAACGAAGCCGTCACCCAGCTCTCAAAGGTCCGCCCCGACGGCGCAGCACTCGGCAACGCTCTGCGCACGCTGCTGGGCATGAAGACCCGCGCCGGCTACAGCCACGAGCACATCAGCACCGCTGGGCGCAAGCGAGCCCACCGCGCGGCCGAGCGGCTGCTACAAGCCGCCCGAGAGCGACGCATCAGCCGGTAACGCGGCGACACCTTGGTGGGCTTCGTAGCGTCCGACGCGGAGGGACGTCGGCTCTCCTCTCGCTACGGGCGCAGCTCTGAGAACGAGCGCCTGATGCCCTCCGCGAGCACCTCCAGGTCGGGCGCCGACATGCGGTCGGCATTGAGGCCGAAGACCATCTGGTCGACGTAGCTGAGCACGGCGATGCCGATCGTGTGTCCGGCGAACAGCGGAACGAGCGGGAGAACCTCGACGAGCGGGGCGCCGAGCGCGAACAACCGCCGGCGGGGACCCGGGACGTTGGTGATCGTCAGGTTGAACATGCGGGTGCCGCCGAACATCGAGCGCGCGAGCAGAGCGCCGGCGAGCGGCGGCCCCATGTCGGCCAGCTCGACGATCGCCTTGCCTCCGGCGCGTTGCGAGCCGGCCTTGAGCTGCGCCGCGCGCTCGAGGACGCGACGATGGCGCACGATCGGGTCCGCCTCGCTCACGGGCAGCTCGACGAACAGCGACGTCAGCTCGTTGCCGAGGGCGTGCTCATGGTCCTCCGAGCGGATGTTCACCGGGACCTGCGCCCGCAGGTCGCCCTCGGGCAACGCGTCCCCGCGGGAGAGCAGCAGGTGTCGCAGCCCACCGGCGCAGAGCGCGAGCACGAGGTCGTTGATCGTGCCGCCAAGGCGCGCCTTCGTGGCTTTGACCTCGCCGAGATCGAGCCGCACGGTGGCGAAGTGGCGCGTGGCGCTCATCGGCCCGTTCAGGCTCGACGTCGGCGCCCCGATCACCTCCTCGCGCACGATCAGCTCGACGGCCGCCCGCAGGTGGTCGAGGGATTCGCGTGGGTGCAGCGCCGCACCCACGCCGGCTCGAGCCCCGCGCATGACCAGGCCGGGCGAGAACCAGAACCGACCGTTGCCAGGCTCTCCGCCCTCGCCCTGCTCGCCGAGAGCCGCCGGCGACTGCGATCGCGGTGGCGAAGCGTCCGGGGAGACGTCGAGCAGTGCATACCCGATGTCCAGCGAGCCGACGCCGTCGACCAGGCAGTGATGCGTCTTGGTCGCAAGCGCCCAGCGCCCCTGCTCGAGCCCGTCGAGGAGCGCCATCTCCCACAGTGGCCGGTGGCGGTCCAGGCGGTGCGACCAGAAGTCCCCGAGCCACTCCATCAGCTCGGCCTCGCCGCCCGGCGCGGAAAGCGTCGCGTGATGCACGTGGGCACCGGGGTCGAACGCCCTCGCCGGCTCCCAGGTCAACCACGTGAGAGGACCGGCGTGCGGAGCTGAGAGCTGCTGGGTGAAGCGCGGCAGGAGCCCAATCCGCCCGCGCAGGTAGTCGCGGAACTCGGCTATGTCCGGCGTCCCGCCCCCGGGAAGCGGATCGAAGATGAGCGCCGCGCCGATGTGCATGTGCGCCGTCTCCTCGAACTGCTCGAGCTCGAGGAACATCGTGTCCAGCATGCTGAGCCGCTCACCCATGGCCCTCACCTCCTCTCGGCCTGACCCTCGAGGCGGAACCTAACCGGCGAGCCGCCAGGCGGCATCCGAGGCGCCCCGCGTGGCGGGTGCGTACTTCCCCACGTCAGCTCCTCGCGGGAGCTTTGCCACGCGCGCCCTGCTCGCGGGCGGCTCGGACCGGCGCACGCCTGGGCGCGACACGCTCGGCCGCGGCCACGAGCTCGCTCATCGAGTGCTCGATCCCCCGGCACAGCACGTCGATGTCCGGCGCCTCGTCGTAGTCTCCGGTGACGCCGAAGGCCAACCCGCCGTCGTAGGAGAAGATCGCCACCCCGATCCGCACGTGCCCCCCGAGCGGCACATAGGGCAGGCACTCGAGCATCCGGCGCCCCGCCGCGTACAGCGGGCGCTGAGGGCCGGGAACGTTGGTCGTCACGGTGTTGACGCTGTGCTGTGGCATGCGCGTGGCGGCGCGCAGCCCCAGCGCGAGCAGCATCGCCGGCGCGAACCCGCTGAGGCTCACGAGGACGTCGCCCGCCACCGCTTCGCCGGAGTGCTTGAGGTGCTCCATCTGCGCCCTCACCGCCGCGAGCCGCTCGACCGGCTGCTCGATCCCCACGGGCAGGTTGGCGAAGATCGCAGAGACGCGGTTGTTGTACTCGCCGTGCTCCCCCGCCGAGCGCACCGACACGGGAACGAGCGTGCGCACGTCGCGCTGCGTCGACTCTCCGCGGCCGGCCAGCAGCTCACGAAAGCCGCCTGCGATGACGCTCAACACCACGTCGTTGACAGTGCCGTCGAACGCGCCGCGCACGCGCTTGACCTCCGACAGCTGTGACCTGGCCCACGACCAGCGGCGATTGGGCCCGATCGGCCCGTTGAGCGACGACGGCGGTGGCGGCGGGACGACAGCGCTCATGTTCCACAGCCCGCGTACGGCCGCGGCCGCCGTGCTCGCGGCGGCGCCCGGCGAGCGCGTCGCGGCGCGCACGGCGCGCACCTGCTCATATGGGCTCACGGTCCTGCGGGCGAGGGCATGGACGGCCAATTCCGCTCCCGAGGGCTGGCGCTCCGGCTGCCAATCGGCGGGCGCTGGAAGCTCGGGTTCGCGCTCGGTGTCGAGCACCGCCGCCAGCAGCTCCGAACCGGAGACACCGTCGACCATGCAGTGATGCAGCTTCGTGATCAGCCCCCACCGTCCCTCGCTCAGCCCCTCGATCATCCACATCTCCCACAGCGGCTTGGCGCGATCGAGCTGGTGGGACATCACACGCCCGACCAGCTCGCGCAGCTGTCCATCGCCGCCAGGCGGCGGTAGGGCGGTACGGCGCATGTGGTAGCCCAGGTCGAAGTCCGGATCGTCCACCCACACCGGCCGACCCAAAGCCATCGGCACGAAGTGGACCCTCTGCCGGTAGCGCGGAACGCGGGACAGGTGCGCCCTCACCATGCGCCCAAGCGCCTCATATCCGGGCGGCGGTCCCTCGAGGATCGCCACCGTGCCGATGTGCATATGGCTGACTGCGTCCTCGAGATGCAGGAACGCCGCATCCTGGGGGCTGAGGCGCTCCACCACTTCCTCCGCCGGTCGAGGTTTTGAGTGCTTCACAACCGTACCACCGCCTCGCCGCTCCAGCACCGCCCGGCGACGCGGAATTCGGTTTCTCCGAACCCGGTCTGTGGCTTCCCGCGCCTGTCAGACGGGCTGCGCCGGGGTAGCGTCCTGGCAGGAGAGAAGCGGCCAAAAAATCTGAAGGAGGTTGACGATGCCCGACACCAAGACCAAGCGCAGCACCGCAACAAAAGCGACCAGGACCCAGCGACCGGCTGCCGCCAAGCGCAGGAACGGGGTCGAGACCACGACCGAGCTCTCAGAGGAGGTCCTCGACTCGATGGAGGCGGGCCAGCGAGCCGCGATCGACGCGGTGCGCAAGTTCGTAGACACCGTGGATCAGTCGCTGCCCCTGCACGGAGAGGGCACCTCCAAACGCCAGGACGTCATCGACTCGGCGATGGAGATGGCCGACCGACTGGTCCACACGCAGTACGACTTCCTCCGCAAGGTCGTCGACAGCGCCGGCAAGGCGCTCAGCAAGCCGGGCGGCTCGAAATAGCATCCTGACCCGCCGGGCGTGGGCCACTCGGCCCGCGCCCCGGCGAGGTCGGCGACCTCCCTGCTCGGCAACCGGCCGAGAGCGTCGTCGGTCTTGCGCGGGCAGGAACGCGACCCGTGTTGGGCGAAGCATCACCGATGACCGTCGGCAAGGCCGAAGCCCAGCACCCGGATCGTGCCGCCGAGAGCGGCTTCGACTTCGTGGTCCCCTGCTTCAGCGGCATCGACGAGGCCGCCATCAGGGATCACCTCGCCCGCGACCACTTCTTCTGGCTCGACCTCACCGCGCCCAGCGCCGAGGAGGTCGACCAGCTGCGTGAGCTCTTCGGCTTTCACCCGCTGGCTCTCGAGGACACCCTGCACTTCGGGCAGCGGCCCAAGCTCGACCAGTATCAGGACTACATCTTCCTGGTCTTCTACGGCGCTCACGACACCAACACGCCCGGTGCCGAGGAGCTGCTGCACGAGGTGCAGATGTTCATCTCCGGCAAGTACCTCGTCACCGTCCACAAGGACACCCTGCCCGCCCTCGACGATCAGCGCACCCGCCTCGATGGCCTCGTGCTGCACAGCGAGCAGTTCCTGCTCTACCGCGTCTTCGACGCCCTCACCGACAGCTTCTTCCCTCCGCTCGCCCGCATGGACGACGAGATCGACGAGCTCGAGGCGGCCGTGCTGCAAGGCCCCACCGACGAGCAGCTGCAGCGGCTGTTCTCGATGAAGCGCACGCTCGTGGCCATGCGCAAGGTCGTCACCCCCCAGCGCGACCTCTTCGCCCGCTCGATCGACCAGATCGCCGACCTCTCAGGGCTACAGCTCGACGAGCGCGACTACTTCCGCGACGTCTACGACCACCTGATCCGCATCTCCGACCTGATCGACTCCTATCGCGACCTGCTCTCCAGCACCACCGACCTCTACCTCTCCACCGTCTCCAACCGCCAGAACGAGGTCATGAAGCAGCTCACCATCGTCGGCACCATCTTCCTGCCGCTGTCCTTCATCACCGGCTTCTTCGGAATGAACTTCGGCTGGCTCGTCAACACCGGCATCGCCCCCACCTGGACCTTCTGGGTGATCGGCGTCGGCAGCATGCTCGCCACCTGCCTGGTGCTCCTGCGCTTCTTCAGGCGCAAGGGCTGGATGTAACCCCCAGCCGCTTGCGCCCGAGGTCGCGGCCGCTCTAGGAGCCCGCCGGCGGGTCCGCGGGCGGGTCCGCGGGCGGCTCCGCGGGCGGAGTCGGTGTCGCCTGCTCGCCGGCGGTCGGGGTCGCGGGCTCGCCGGGCGCCGACGTCGGCGCCTCGCCCTCGAGCGAGTCCACCAGGCCGAGGGCCTTGCTGCCCGCCTTCTCGATCTTCTCGTGGTACTTGCCGCCCGTGCGCTGATCGGCCACCTCGCCCGCCTTCTGGACCGCGTCGTGGATCTGGTCTTTACGCTCCACCACCGCGTCCTCCGCCTTGCTCCTCAAACCCTTCAGCCTGTCCGTCAGCGCCATCGCTCGCCTCCACCTGATCGTTGTCCCAGGCATGCTACGCCGCCGCAAACGCTAGGCTCACCTGCATGGACGCCGATCGCGCACGTGAACTGCTCGCCGCCGAGCGCCAGCGGATCGAGCAGGCCATCGTCGTGCTCAGCCAGGACGAGCACGAGGCCGACACCGAAGAGAGCGAACCCGGCGAACTGGGCTCCCAGGAGCTCCTTCAGACCGAGCTCGACTCCGGGCTGGCAGAGGACCTCGCCGAGCAGCTCGCCGCCATCGAGCGCGCCGAGGCCAGACTCGACGCCGGCACCTACGGCGTCTCCGTCGACAGCGGCAAGCCGATCCCGGACGAGCGCCTCGAGGCGCTGCCGACCGCCGAGCGCACAGTCGAAGAGCAGGAAGCCCTCAGGCGCTGACCGGCCCCGCCCCGCTCAGGCCGTGGCGGCGCTGATGCGGTAGATCCTCCCCGTCGTCCAGTCGCCCACGAGCAGCGAGCCGTCGCGCGCCAGGGCCGTTGCCAGCGGGTTTCTGATGCCCGTGAGCAGCGTCGACACCGAGGCCCTGTAGGTCGAGCCCGTCCGCTCGAGCCTCACCTGCGCCACCTTCGCCGTCGCCCACTCCGCCACCAGCGCCGAGGTGCCCACGCTCGAGCCCAGCTGGCCGGTCACGATCGTCACGCCTCCGACGGCCGCGTGCCTGTCGAGCACCGCCGTCGGCTGCGGCACTCCCGCACATACCGCGCCGCCCTGGCCGTAGCAGCCGGGGAAGCGCCAGTCCTCGCCTTCGCGCACCAGCGCCAGCCAGTCGCCCGGAGTCTTCGCGCCAAGGTCGTCGCGCTGGTTCATGCTCGCAAACAGGTCGCTCGTGCCCGGGAAGAACGCCAGGCCCACCGGCGCCCTGATGCCGCTCGCGTACAGGCGCAGGTCGCTGCCGTCGCGCTTGAACGACACGATCGACCCCGAGTACCTCGACGCCGGCTTGCAGTGGTCACAGCTCGCGGTCACGCCCATCACCAGCCTCCCGTCCGGAGCCACCGCCAGCAGGTTGTTCTCCCCGCCCGCCACCGGTCCGCTGAGGATCTCGCGGTGCTCGGCGAAACGCCTGCCATCGAAGCCCGCGTACTCATCCACGCGCCCCACCGACGCCACATACAGCCACCCGTCATCCCACACGATGCCCAGCGGGTCCTTCAGTCCCGACACCACCTTCAGCGCCCGCCCTCCCGCCGCCGCGACCACGTACACCCCGTCGTGGGTGTGGGCTTCAAGGCCCGCCGCCGTCAACCACAGCCGGCCCTCGCCGTCCAGCGCGAACGCCGACGTCGTCGCAGGACCCGTCGCGTACACCCTCGCCTTCAGGCCCGAGGGCCCCTTCAGGCCCGCCCCGATCGACACCAGCGCCGAAGAGCTCGCCGCCGCGGTGCTCGTCCGCGAGCTCGACGAGGACGAGCCGCCGCAGCCGGTCAGGGCCGCGAGCGCGCCCGCCAGCACGAGCGGAATCGCCAGGCCGCGAGCGATCCCTGGCCTGCGAGGAGGTCCTTCCTCCGCGGGCGGGCAGCCGTCGCCGTCTGGCTGCGGCAGCCCGCCGTGGAGGGAGAGGGTGCTTGCGAGCGCGCTAACCGGCGCGTCCGATCACTGGTAGCTCGCGCCCGGGCCCGGACCCGAGTAGGCCGAGCCTGAGCTCGAGCCCGATCCCGAGCTTCTGCTCGAGCCGCCCATGTTCGGGCACGGGTGTTTCGACTGCGTGCCCGATGGGGGGGTCGTTTTCTGCGTCTGCGAGGGCGTGCTCGGCGTCGTCGTGGTGCTCGGCGTCGTCGTGGTGCTCGAGCTCGTCGCCGCCGAGGCGCCCGCGATGCCCGCCGCCGCGCCGCCGGTTGCGAGCGCGCCCGCCACCATCGTCGCCTGGAGCATTCTGGATATGCGCATCTGGTGAGACCTCCTTTGGTCGGTGTGATTGCTGCTCCTACACACCTTGCGCTCGCTTGCTAAGGACAGCCGGTGGCCTCCGTAGGGGTTCCGTAAGAGGCTGAAGCGCCTTCTCGCGACCTGGGCGAGCAGCCTAAGGCCTTTCGCCGAGGCGGCCCGCCTGCGTGAGGGGCCGCTGCTACAAGGATGTGCAGATGCGCTTGATCGCACCAGCCCTGAAGCCCGCAGGCGCTGCTGCGCCACGGCGCCTGCTCGCCTGCGCGCTGGCAGCGATCGGCTGCTTCGGCTCGGCCGCAGCCGGGGCGCGCGCGCAGGTGCTGCTTCCACCCGGAGGCGGGGTCTTCACAGGGCTCAGCGGCGGCTCCTACAGCTCCTTCTCGAGCCAGGTCGGAAAGCACCCGGCCGTGGACGGCGTGTTCGTCACATGGGGGCGCTCCTTCGCCTCCGCCTTCAGAGCGGCGAGCCCGTCTACATACGCCTGCTCCCCGAGATGAACCAGGCCAACTCGCCTACTGCGCCTTCAACAACGATGGCTCCTCGCGCGGCCCCTCCCACTCCCCCGCGAGCTTCCGGGCGGCCTGGCGGAGGAGCGTCCTGATCCTGCGCGGTGGAAGCGTGGCCGCGATCGACTCCCGGCTGCACACGCTCGGCCTGCCGCCCGTGCGCGGGGCCCAGGCGAGCACGCTGCCGCTGTCGCCCGTCTCCTTCCTGTGGGTCCCCCAGACCGCCGGCTCGCCCGACACCCAGGCCAACAGCCCCGGCGCCTACTACCCCGGAGACGCCTACGTCGACTGGGTCGGCACCGACTTCTACAGCCTCTATCCCAACTTCAGCGGACTGCAGCGCTTCTACGCCGAATACCCCCGCAAGCCCTTCGTCTTCGGCGAGTGGGCCCTGTGGAACGGCGATGACCCCGGCTGGGTCAGCCAGCTGTTCTCCTTCATCGCCTCCCACCCGCGCGTGCACATGGCCCTCTACAACCAGGGCGAACGCGAAGACGGCCCCTTCCGCCTCTCGCGCTATCCCAGCTCGCGCCACGAGATCAAACAGCTGATCGCCTCGCCGCGGTTCCTCGCCTACACGCCCGAGTGGCTTACGCGTTAGCGGGGAAATCATGCTCGCCGCATCAGCGCTCAGCCGGCTCGGGCGCCCGCGCGAGCTACGTATCAAGGTGAGCAGCCGACGACGTTCAGCCCGCGCCTGGAAGCGATCAAACCTCGAGCTCCCGCTCAGACGCGAGGCTGGCAATCGCCGCAGCGACCCGCTCAACCTGCTGTTGGTCCAAGGTCTCGGGACGCTCCCGCAGCCAGCTGGCGAGCCTCGAGCCGTGAACGTACACGCAACGGTCATCCTCGACGATCTGCGCGGGGAAGTCCGACCAGAAGACCACCGTCGGCTGAACCCAGGTACGGATTCCCGACCGCTCTTCGATCTCGTGCTTTACGCGCGCCGCCGCCCCGGCCGCTTGTGGGCGCACACTCCTCAGAGGAGTGGTTCGATCGGGATCGTGGCGTGAGCGCACGTGCGTTACACCCTTGCGAATCTCGACGCTTCCACGCGGGTTCTTGGTCTCCAGCAAGTACACGCCGGCCGGACCCACGGCGATGTGATCGATGTTCCCGCCAGGGCCCTGTATGTCATGCGCAAAGCTCCAGCCAGCCTTGGCGAGCGGCTCGAGTGCGCGCTCGGTCTTGCGCTCCCCCTCCGCACCGAGATGCCAGTTCTCGACATACTCCGGCGGGCTCTCCCTCACCCATCCCCAGACTCCTCCTCCAGCCCCTGCCAAGGCTCCCGCAAACCACGAGATCGGGTGTCCGTCCAGAAGCAGGACCACCACTCCCACGAGGAGAGAGGGCCCCACAATCATCACCATCACACGCCGGATCCCACGCTGCCAGCTGCGCAGGCCGGCCTCGTAACGCCTCTCCGCATATACGCCCGCGGTGAGAGCTCGTCGTGCGAATGCCATGCGCCGTCATCGGCACCTATGCGGAACTGTTTTAGTAAGTGATCTATGCAGTGGACGCGGCGGGCAGTTCACTCCTCGACCGAGAACCGCACCCGCGCGTGCTCGAAGCGCGCCACGCAGCCCGTGCCGAGCGCCACCGCCGGCGTGAGGCAGCCGGCGCCCTCCGGCGTGGCGCCCTGCTCAGCCAGCAGGATCCCCGCCTCGCCCAGCATCCGCGCCGTGGCCAGGTAGCCGGGGTGCCCCTCCGCCTCGAGGTTCGCCCGCAGCTCGCGCCCCGAAGGCGTGCGCGCCCGCACAGCCATCCGCCAGCGCCAGCCCTCGAGACGCTCCGCCGCCGGTCCGAAGCCCGAGGAGGGGCCCAGGCGGCCCATCACCGCCGCAATTGGGCGGCGCACCCCCGGCCTCGCCCGGGCCAGGCCGCGCAACCCGATCTGCATGCCCGACAGCGCGCCCGCCACCGCCCAGCGCGCCGGCAGCGTCGCCGTCCCGCCGCCCAGCGCCATGCCCTCGCGATACACGAACGGCTGCGGCGGGCGTCCCTGGGCCGCCGCCAGCAGCGTCGCCGTGCGGTGGATCACCGCGGGATTGATGAACGGGGCGGGCGCCATCGGCACGATCACCGCACCGCTGAAGCCACGTCGCGGCGCCAGGCCGATCGGGCTCACGCGGCGCACCGCCGCGGCCGCCGCCGGGTCGGTGATCAGCACCGCCGGGTCCTCTATCAGCGCCGCCTCGTCCGAGCCCGCCACCGTCGCGAGGCTCTGGAAGGTCCCGCCCGACATCCCGTCCGACAGCCGGGGCAGCCCCGGCGGCGGGATGAAGGCCACCTCGAGATCCGCCTCCGAGAGGCCCTCGCCGAAGCGCTCGCGCGCCCGTTCCTCGGCCAGCGCCACCAGCAGGTCGGGTGGCAGAGCCTCGAAGCCACACACCTGCACCACCTTCACCCCCGCCGTCGAGGCCGGCCCGTGGAAGTCCTCGATGATCGAGCGCACGAACGGCATCTCGCCGGTCAGATCCGCGTAGTGGGAGCCGCCGGCCACGCACGCCTCGATCACCGGACGCCCGTAGAGGGTGTAGGGGCCCACCAGGTTCAGGACCACGCGCGTGCGCGCCGCCATCCGTGCCAGCGACGCCTCATCGGCCACGTCCGCCACGAGCGTCTCCGGGGCGCTCACCCCGAGCTCCGCGAGCACGCTCTTCACCTTTCCCGCATCGCGCGCCGCCGCCGCCCAGCGCAGGCCCGTCTCCTGCGCGCGCCCGGCCAGGTGGGCCGCCACGCGCCGACCCGTCACGCCCGTCGCACCGAAGACCACCACGTCCAGATCGCGATCGCTCATCGCGCTGAACATACGCCACTCAGCGACCGGCCGCCACCCCCGGCGCCCCGCCGCCCGTGAGCCTCGTCAGCTCGCGCAGCAGGCCGTCCATCCCGGTGATCTCATATACCGCGCGCTGGCGACCCGCCCCGCCGCCGCGCGCCAGCAGCGAGCGAAGGCCCATGAGCTCCTCCTCGCAGTCGAGCTCCGCCGCGTACGGAGCCGCCAGCGACAGCGCCGCCTCGAGCAGCTCGCTCACCGGGCGCAGCGCCCCGTCCGCGTCCGGCAGGCGCGCGCGCACGCCGTAGCGGGCCGCCCTGAACGCGCCCTCCTCGAGCACCTCCGCCGGGGAATCCGCGTTCGGGCCGGGCTCCGCTTCGGCCTCGTGCCGGGCCAGGCAGTGCGCCAGCGCCACCAGGCCCGCTGTGTCCTGCAGCGCCGACTGCACGTCCAGCGCCCTGATCTCCACCGTGCCCAGGCGCGGGTGCGGGCGCATCTTCCACCAGAACCATGTGTAGTCGGGCACGTCCGCCGCCCGCGCCAGCAGGCGCGTGGCCTCCTCGAAGTCCGCGAAGTCACGCATCGCCCGCGGCACCCCCGAGCGGGGCCAGCCGCGGACCGTCACCTCGCGCGCCGAGGCCAGGCCCGTGTCGCGGCCGTGACGAAACGGCGAGTTGGCCGCCAGCGCCTGCAGCAGCGGGAGGTGGTGGCGCATGCCGTTGAAGGCCCTGATCGCCGTCTCCGCGTCCGGCATCCCGATGTGGATGTGCAGGCCGCTCACCGGCGTTGCCACCGCGTCCCCCAGCAGATCGCGGATGCGCTCGTAGCGCTCCTTGTCCGTGATCTCCGCCTCGCCCTCCCGCGCCGAGGGATGGGCGCCCGATCCGAGCAGCCCGGCCCCCGTCGCGATCACCGCCCGGCGCAGGCCGCCCAGCGTCACCGCCGCCTCGCCCGCGCTGGAGCACACGTCCGTGATCAGCTCGACCTGGCAGGCGTGCAGCTCGCTCTCCACCGTGCCGTCCACCGGCCCCAGGCGCTCCTGCACCGCAGCCGAGGCGTTCGTCTGGCGCCCCGTGACCGGGTCCACCAGGAACAGCTCCTCCTCCACGCCCACCGAGAAGGGCCTCTCCGAGCCGAACGCGCTTGGTATGTCCTCGGCCGCGCTCATCAACACCATCTTCCCTCACTGCTCGAAGCCGAAACCGCTCCCCCCTACTCCGGTGCGTCCCCGCCCCCTACTCCCGTGCGTCCCCGCTCTCGCTCTGGCCCGACTTCCCCGCCGGTGCGGAGCGATCGCGGCGGTAGCGACCGGGGTCGATGCGCACGGCCAGCACGAGCATCACCGCGATCGCTCCCACCTCCACCGCGATGAACGCCTGGCTGGAGAAGCCCACGATCGAGCCGAGCACACCCATCGAGCCCACCAGGAGCAGGATCGCGGCCACCGTCACGCGCCCACGGGCGCGGATGCCCGCTCGCCCGAAGCGCCTCAGCTCGCCAGGGCGCCTCAGCTCGCCAGGGCGCCTCAGCTCGCGCGCAGAAGCAGACCTGCCGCCTGACTGGATCGCCATGGATACGTAATCGGCCGTTTACGCCGAGACTTGAAAGAGTCCCAGCAACCGGAACATATGTCTAGTACAGCTCAGCCGGACAGGTTCTCGAAGACCGCCGCCATCCCCTGGCCGCCGCCGATGCACATCGTCTCGAGGCCGTAGCGCCCGCCGCGACGGCGCAGCTCGTGCAGGAGCGTCGTCATGATCCGCCCGCCCGTCGCGCCGATCGGATGGCCGAGCGAGATGCCAGAGCCGTGCACGTTCACGCGCTGCAGGCCGTCCGGCAGCTCCCACTCGCGCAGAACCGCCAGCACCTGTGCCGCGAAGGCCTCGTTCAGCTCGATCAGATCCATGTGCTCCATGCTCAGGCCGGCGCGCTCGAGCGCCCTGCGCGTCGAGGGCACCGGCCCGATGCCCATCGTCTCCGGCGCCACCCCCGCCACAGCCCAGGAGACCAGGCGGGCGAACGGCTCCAGGCCGAGCTCGGCCGCCTTCTGGGGGTGCGTCACGATGCACACCGCCGCGCCGTCGTTCTGGCCGCTGGCGTTGCCCGCCGTGACCGTCGCCTCGGGGTCGCTGCCAGACATGATCGGACGGAGCTTCGCCAGCCGCTCGAGCGATGTGTCCGCACGCGGATGCTCGTCGCGCTCGAGCGTGAGCTCCCCCTCCTTGCGGGTGCTCACAGTGATCGGGACGATCTCCTGCGCGAAGGTGCCGTCCTGTTGCGCGGCCAGCGCCAGCTCGTGGGAGCGCAGCGCCAGCTCGTCCTGCTGCTCGCGCGAGATCCCGTACCGGCGGCGCAGGTTCTCGGCCGTTTCGATCATCCCGCCCGGCATCGGGTGGGCGCTGCCGCCGGCCGTCACCCTGCCCCGCGCCAGTCGGTCCTCGAGCGCCACGCTCGAGCCCTTCACGCCCCAGCGCATGCCCGTGGCGTAGAACTCCGCCTGGCTCATGCTCTCGGCGCCCCCCGCCAGCACCACCTCGGCCGCCCCCGTCTGCACCTCCATGCAGCCGAGCATGATCGCCTGCAGGCCCGCCCCGCAGCGACGGTCCACCTGCAGCCCCGGCACCTCGATTCCAAGCCCCGCCTCGAGCGCCGCCACCCGTCCGAGCGCCGGCGCCTCGCCGTTGGGATAGCCCTGGCCGAGCACCACGTCGTCGATCTCCGCCGCCGGCAGCCCGGTGCGGCGCACGAGCTCCTCGATCACAGCGGCCGCCAGCGTCGTGACGGACACGTCTCGGTACATGCCGCCGAAGCCGCCCACGGCGGTCCTCAACGGCTCGCAGATGACGGCGTCGCGCACGGCCGGAGAGCCTATCCGAGCAGGAACTCTCCCCTGCCGACCATCACCGCCGAGCCACCCACCCGCACGCTCTCGATTCGCTCGCCCGAGCCCTCGGCGAACGCGTAGAGCAGCGAGGGCCGCTCGATCTCGGCGCCCTGGCTGACCTCGATCTCATCGCCGAAGCCGATGCGCCCGTGGCGGGCGAGGTGCACCGCCAGCGGTCCGGCCGCCGAGCCCGTGGCCGGGTCCTCGGGCACGCCCAGGGCCGGCGCGAACATCCGCGTCTTCCAATGCCGTCCCGAGCCGGCGAAGCAGTTCACGCACGTCTGGCCGAGCTCGGCCAGGGCGCCCATGTCGGGGCGCAGGGCCGCCACCGCCTCGGCGCTCTCGAGCTCCACGTACAGGTGGTGCGGGCCGTTGTCATAGACCTCGATCGGCAGGCCCGAGCGTGCCACGCCGAGCGCCGCCAGCAACTCGACCTCGCGCTCGTAGGGTGCCCAGCTGGGCACCGGCTGGCTCATCCAGCCCGAGACCACCACGCCGTCCTCGCGACGAAGTCGAACAGAGACCGCGCCGGCGCCCGTCTCCAGGGCCACCTCCTCGCGCGCGAGCGCGCTGCCCACGACCACCGCCGTCCCCAGCACCGGGTGCCCGGCGAACGGCAGCTCGGCGCCGGGGGTGAAGATCCGGATCGCCACGTCCCCGCCCGCCCGCGCGGGGAGCACGAACACGCTCTCCGAGAGCCTCAGCTCGCGAGCCAGGCGCTGCATGTCCTCGGCGGAGATGGAGCGGGCGTCTGTGAACACCGCCAGCTGGTTGCCCTCGAGCCTGCGGTCCGTGAACACGTCCAGCAGCACGTAGCGCACCGCTCCCGCCGCCCGACCCGGGTCCGGGTCGAAGGCCGCCAGGATCTCGATCGGCACGCTCACCCCGGTCAGCCTACGCTACCCCGATAGGCTCGAAGGCAACAGCGGTGCGGCGAGATCTGGAGGAGCGAGGGATATGAGCGAGGTTGTTCTCAAACAGGTGGACGACGGGGTGGCCGTGCTCACCCTCAACAGGCCCGAGCGCCTCAACGCCTGGACGGCGGAGATGGAGAACGCCTACTTCGGGATGCTCGAGGAGTGCGCGGGCTCGCCCGAGGTGCGCGTCATCGTCGTCACCGGCAGCGGTCGCGGCTTCTGCGCGGGCGCCGACATGAAGGACCTGCAGGCCATCGGCGACGGCGGCCTCGACGCCTCCGAGCACGCCGTCGAGCGCCGGCCTCAGACCTTCCCGATGTCCATCCCCAAGCCCATCGTCGCCGCCATCAACGGTGCCTGCGCCGGCATCGGCCTCGTGCAGGCCCTGATGTGCGACGTGCGCTTCGCCGCCGAGGGAGCCAAGCTCACGACCGCCTTCGCCCGCCGCGGGCTGGTCGCCGAGCACGGGATCTCCTGGTTGCTGCCGCGCCTCGTGGGCCCCGCGCGCGCGCTCGACCTGCTGCTCTCCGGCCGGGTCGTGCTCGCCGAGGAGGCCTTCGGCCTGGGGCTGCTCAACCGCGTGATCGCGCCAGGCTCGCTGCTCGAGCAGACCATCGACTACGCCCGCGAGATCGCCCTCAGCTGCTCGCCCGCCTCGATGGCCACGATGAAGCGCCAGGTCTACGCCGACCTCCAGCGCACCCTGCCCGAGGCGCTGGGCGAGGCCGACCAGCTGATGCTCGACTCCTTCACGGCCCCCGACTTCGTCGAGGGCGTCACCAGCTTCCTCGAGCGCCGCGACCCGCGCTTCGCGGCGATCGGGGCTTCCTAGCTCGAGAGCCGTCGAAGCACCGCCGGGCGACGCCCGGCCCACTCACCGCGGGCCGGGCGCGTCTCGTCAGGCGGCTGGGCTCAGATGCCCTGGCCGTAGTTGCTGCAGGTGGCTTTGAATGACGGGTTCGGGCTCGAGCTGAGCTGGTTGAGCACGTTCTGCAGCGCGGGCGAGTCGTCGAACATCCCGATGTGCGCGACACCGTCACTCGGGCACTGGCTCTGGATCGTGATGTTGGTCACGTTCGACCCGCTCAGGAACGCGTGCGTGTACGGGGTTACGACCTCGTCGTGCGTGGTCTGGATCACCACGTAGCGCACTCCGGAGACGACCGGATCGCCGCTTCCGAACAGCTTCTTGACGAACGCCGAGGTTTCCTCCTGTTCGGGAAGCGCGGGCGCCCCGAGGAATTCGAGCAGGCCCCCGACCAGTTCGCTCGCGAACGGGAACACTTCGAGGAGCTTCGTCGCACCGCTGAGGGTGGTGCCGTGGTTGCTCGGCGAGAGCCCGATCAGCTCGTTCACCTTGGCGGCGCCGCCAAGCAGCTTGATGTAGTAGTTGGGCATCATCCCGCCCTGGGAGTGCCCGACCAGATCGACCTTCGATGCGCCCGATTTGGAGAGCACCTGGCCGACGAACGTCTTCAGTTCTTCGGCTGACTTTTCGATGTGGCCGAGGCCGTCGATGCGCGGCCCGATGAACGGCCAGAATTCCAGCGAGGCCAGCGTCGCGCCGTAGTTGAACGAGTACACGCAATAGCCTTCGTTTGCCAGCAGCGGCGCGAGCGTGACCCAGTTGGAGCCCTCGTCCGCGAGCGTCGCGTGGACCAGCACGACCGGGTACGGATGCGCCGAGCCCGGCTTGCAGCTGTTGTTGGCCCCTACCACGCTTTCCGGTTGCCACGTCTCATTCCAGATGGCATCCCCGAGCGCGGTGCCGCCATACGGAACCGAGTACTTCGCGCTCGCCGTGGCCGGCGCCACGACCGCCATCAGCACAGCGAGCATCGCAACGAACATCATCGCCTTGACCTTCAGCATCTGACCCTTCCCCCTTGTTGTCCCCATCAGTTCGACCGCTCGAAGCCCAATGCCGGCGTCTTGCGGCTACTTCCCCTGTTCAAGCATTCGCATCATACGGTCGGGCCCGGCTCACGGCGTGCGCGTCGATCAGACCCGCCGCACGCGCACACCGCCGAGCTCGATCAGATCGCGGCCGCCGGGCAGCTCGGCCGGCGTCTGCACGGCGATCTCGACGATCCCTTCCCCACGCTCGTCGAGCGCCTGCTCGAAGCGGACCTCGCCGCGGTCGAGGGCCAGTCGCGAGCCGCCGCCCTGCCCGTCCTGCACCCCGACGCCCAGCACCTCGCCCCAGCGCGCCGCCACGCCGGCGGGGTCCCCAACCGCCACCGTGACGCCGGCCAGGTGCCCCGGGGCCGGCTCCGCGATCAGCCCCGTCCAGGGCGGCCCTCCCCAGCGCCAGGCGCCGAAGGGGTTGGAGCGGTCGAGCGAGACGATCGCCCCGCGCATGTCCGCCGGGTGCAGGTGCGTGCCCGATATGTCCGGCAGATCCAGCTGCCAGACCACGCGTACGCCGAGGGCGGCCGCGCGCTCGCGGGCACCCTCGAGATCCTCGATGTCGAAGATCGCCATGTAGCCGCCGTCGCCGCCGTGGCGCTCCAGCCAGCGTCCGACCGCCGTCGGCTCTGTGGTGGGCGAGATCACCTCGATGAAGCAGTCGCCGATCGCGAACACCACGTTGGCCAGGCCGAACTCGCCCACGCCGGGATCGCGAAACGGCTCGCCGAGACCGAGCGCCGAGCGCAGCGCCGCGGCAGCCGGCTCGAGGTCCCTCGCCGCGAGCACCGCCTGGCGCAGGCGCACTCGTGGAGAGGACGGGCTCATTGCCGCAAGACTACAGACAGCTCACAGTGTCGATCGGACCGTGGATCCGTCGTTCACTGGAATGTCTCTCACTTCTGCGGGTCTCCGCATCCGTGTAAAGCGGCGTTTGCTTGCAAGAAGCCGAAGCTTGCGCGTGGTTGGTGGTTCGCGCGGAAAGTGGGCGCTTCTAACAGGATTCAAACTCGCATACAAACAGCCCCGTAACAGTCACCCGCTTAGCTTCGCCGCTCACCGTCGGATCCCGGACCACGGAGGGGACATGGAGCAACATGACAGCGGGCAGCACAGGCAGGACGAGCACCAGACACGACTGATCTCGCGTGCGGTCAAGCGCGCCCAGGAGGGCGATCGGGAGGCGATCGGCTTCCTCTATGCGCGTTACGCCGACAACGTCTGCGGCTACGTGCGCAGCATCGTCCGCGATCAGCACGAGGCCGAAGACGTCACCCAGCAGGTCTTCGCGAAGCTGATCAACGTGATCGGCAAGTACCAGGAGCGCGACGTGCCCTTCTTCGCCTGGATCCTGCGCGTCTCGCGCAACGTGGCCGTCGATCACATGCGCCGCCAGCGAGCGATTCCCGTCGAAGAGGTAAGGACGAGCGATGAAAGCCAGGACCGGACCGGAGCCGAGCGCATGAGCGATCTCCGCGATGCGCTCGCCACGCTCCCTCGCGACCAGCGCGAGGTGCTGGTGCTGCGCCATATCGCGGGCCTCTCCCCTGTGGAGATCGCAGAGCGCACGGGACGCTCGGAGGGGTCTGTGCACGGCCTGCACCATCGCGGGCGTCGTGCGCTGAAGGCCGACCTCACCAGTCGCGGAGCAATGCCCTCGACGCTGCGCTCGAACGCCGCCCGCAACGAGATCGCGCGCTAGACGTCGCGCGCTCATTCCCTGGGCTCCGGATAGGAACTGCGGGTGATGCGGCGGGCGACACGGCCGCTGTCGATGTCCGCGAGGTAGTAGAGGACGGAGAAGGACACGAGGTCCTCGACCGTGACTCCCAGCCTCGAGCTTTCCTCCGCGATCGCCTCCCAGGCGAACGTGTCGAGCCGCAGCGTCAGAGACCGCTCCGGCACGGCGTCCCGCGGGCGTCCCGTCCGGGAGTCGCTCACGTTCGCCCTCGTTGGAATGACGACACACTTCTATTCAACGCCCGCCACGCCCCAATGCTCGCACCGCCGGCCCCCGTCAGGGGGACCAAAAAAGGCTGGTTATGCTCGCGCTCTTGGCCCTGAGGAGAACGGCCTCGGGTGGGCGAGGTCGGCTGGAGTGAAGGCAGGGTCATGGCCAAAGGTCCGCCGCAGCCGCGAGCGCAGCGAGGCGTAGCGCCTCACAGCATCGCTTCTACGTCCCCGCATGATGTCAATTTCCATGAGCCTGCGATGCACGTCTTCGTCGTATGGCTGGAGCGTCGCCAGACGCTCCAGCGAGCGCGCCGCGCCGTCGATGAGACGCAGCTCCATGCGAATCTCGGCCAGGCGGTTCAACCCCGCGCAGGCGAGCTCGTGGAGGCGATGGCGCTCGAGCATCGTCCACTCGGCATAGGGAAGCTCCGCCAGGAAATCCCCGCGGTAGATCGCAAGGGCGCGCTCGATCTGCGCCGCGGCCCCCTTCGGATCGCGCTCGACACAGGCCAGCCCCGCCGTCAGGTGCGCCTCGAACTCGTCGGCGTCGACCACCACGTGCTCGAGGTTGAGGCGATAGCTGCCGCAGCCCGCCGCGATGAACGCCGACTGCTCGCGCAGGCCGCGCTGGGGCTCGAGCTTGCGACGCAGGGCGTGCACGTAGTAGCGAACGCTCGCGCCGATCGCGTAGTCGGCGCCGGGCCAGATGCTCTCGCCGATCTCCTCGACCGCCACCGAGCGGTGACGCGCCGCCACCAGGTACTTGAAGACCTGCCCGGTGCGCTGCTCGAGCCAGGCGCCGTCGAGCTCGCCCTCGGCGGACTCCACCACGGTCTTGCCGAGCGTGGCGATCCGCAATCTGGGCTCGGTTCCCTTCTGTCTACCGGTGCGCTCGCGCCGATCGTTGGGCAGTCCCGGACGCAGATGCACACCGATCCGCTCAGCCCCCGCGCCCGCTCTGCCGATGCGCCCCGCGGCGATCCACATCGCGCTCGGGCCCTCGGGCGTGGCGATGTCCACGCGCATCTCCGGCAGGGCGCCGTCGTGGGCCAGGGCCATCTCGGACAGGCAGGCTGCCGCGAGCACCGTCTCGGGACGACGGCAGCCGAACAGCGTGCAGCAGCTCAGATCGCCCTCCGCCAGGCCGCGCGCCTGGATCAGACGGGCAGCCTCGCGATTGCGGCAGATGACCCGCCCCCGACCGTCCAGGACGAGCATCGCGTAGGGGAACTCCCTGAAGGCCTCCAGCTCCAGCGAGGAGCGAACCGGCGTCCGTGCGCGGGCCGACAACTGCTCCATTCCCCCAATCGTGTTCACCATAAAATCGGTATTACATCTATTCCCGCATGGTTCCCCTCAGAACCGCGCGGGTTATGTCAACAACAGACAGACACGTTCCTAGAGTCACATTCCCAGGATTGGCATCACAACTGGAATCGACGATCGCACCACTACATACTGTCGAGTGTGAAATGTCAAGGGCGATTGCCTATCCTCGACAGCGACATGGGGAGTGAGTGCGCATGAGACGCCCCCAGCTGATCGTCGCCATGATCATCCTGGCGGGACTGGCGGGCACGGCGATCGCGCTTGCGAGCCGCGAAGGCAACGCGCAGTTCACCGCGCGCCAGCAGGGCCTGCTGCCGGTCAGCGCCGCCGCCGTGCAGCGGCTGCTGCTCACCACCCGCGACCCACGCCCCGGCTTCGCCGGGCGCGCACGGGACGCCAGCTGCCTCTCGGCGGACGATCTCGCCCTCGGCAACCCCTGGACCTGCCTGGTGCGCTATCCGCGGCTCCCGCGCATCCGCTACCGCATGACCGTGTACGCCGACCGCTCGATCCAGGGCAGCGGCCTGCCCGAGGGCGCCACCCACGGCACGGCGCTGAGCGTCAGAGGCTGCTGCGTGGGCCTCTCCTAGAGCGCGACGCTAGAGCGCGACGGGGGACCGGTCGAGCTCGGCGCGCAGCTTGCGCAGCGCGCGGTAGATCCGCCCCTCGACAGCGCTCTCGCCGTCGCCGAGGATCCGTGCGACGTCGCGCAGCTTGAGATCGGCCCCGAAGCGCAGCGCGAGCGCCTCGCGCTCGTCCTCTCCGAGCGTGGCCAGCGCCCGCTGCAGCTCGTCGCGGTGCTCGACCGCAGCCATGCCCGCATCGGACTGCTGCGAGGGTGAGTCAGCGCCGACCGTGCGCAGCACGCGCTCCTCGTGGGTCTGGCGGCGGGCATGGTCGCGCAGCAGGTTCAGGGCGATCGCGAACAGCCAGCGGCGCTCGCTGCCCCGCCGCGGATCGAAGCGCTGGCGCGAGCGCAGCACGCGCTCGAAGGTCTCCGAGAGCAGGTCCTCGGCGAGCGCGCGGTTGCCCGTGCGGTAGGCGAGGAAGGAGAACAGGCGCTCGGCGTGCTCCTCGAAGAGCCGCTCGAAGGCGTCGGGGCGCATGCGCCTGGCGGGCTGCGCCGGGACGTGGCGCACGCGCGTGCGCGAGGCCAGGCGAGTCGAGGGGGCGGGTGTCAGTTCGTGGGCCATTGATCTCCGTGGTCGATGCGCTCGGTGGAAAGACGGACGTGACGCCCCGGGAGGAGGACAACATCCCGGGGCGTCACGTCTTGCTGCGCTACAGAGCCTCGATCGCGACTCCTCGACCGCTCAGGCCACGCACAGGTGGTAGCTGTGCTTGGCCGTCACCGTCTTGCCGTCGCTGAGGGTGATCGAGACTTCGATCTTGGTCGCTCCGTTGGAGCACGGCAGGTTGACCAGTTCGACGTTCGCCGAGGCCTTCTTGCCGCGGATCGTTTTGAGGTGCTTGCCGTTGACCTTGATCGTGACCCGGCGGACCTTCGCGCCGTGGGGCACTCTCACGTGGATCTTGATCCGGCGGCTGCTGGTCGTCGCTTTCTTGCTCGTTTTCGAGCCCAGGACGCTGCCGCTCGGCGCCGCGTTGACGACCGTGTAGTTGTTGACGACGTCACCGGCGTAGTTGTTGTTGGTTATGGTCGTCGGGTTGAAGCTGTTTTCGTTGCAGTTGTAGTTGTTGTTCCCGTTGCCGCTTTCGTTGCCGTTGCCGTTGCCGTTTTCGTTGCCGTTGCCGCTGCCGTTGCCGTTGCCGCCGTTGCCGCCGTTGCCACCGCCGCCACCGCCACCGCCACCGCTCCAGCTGGCCGTTGCGGAGTAGCCGTGACCGCCGCTGTTGCCGCTGTTGCCGCCGTTGCCGCCGTTTCCACCGCCGTTCCCGTTCCCGTTGCCGTTTCCGTTTCCGCTGCCGATTTCGCCGTTGTTGTTGTTCGTGTCGCAGTTGTTGCCGTACTGGGCGACCGCGGCGTTGCTCGAGGAGGAGCCAGAGCCCCCGCCGGCGAGCACGCTGCCCGTGGTCGCGGCGAGCAGGCCGACGGTCAGGCCGACCACCGCCAGGCGCCGGGCGCCGGCGCGACCGCCCGAGCCAGACCGCGTGTGCGCCATCGCTGAAGTCTTGATCCGATCGAGATCCAGGGGGCTCGCCTCGGGGCGCTCCTTGCGCAGGCGCTGAGCGACGCCCTCGACCTCGCGCTGTGCGTCGTTCTTACGCCTCATCTCAGTCTCCTTACGTCCTTGTTTGCGGTCGGCCGGGAAGATCTGTGTCCGGCCTCTGCACCCATATACGTTTGGCGGGGGCCTTTTCCGACGCGGCCCGCGTGAATTGGTTCGACGATCCGAAATCTCCTCACAGGCTCGTGAGGGCGAACTTGCCCGAGGCCAGCGCTTCGAAGCGCAGTCGCGGCGCGGCCGCTTCCCAGCTGCGCGGGTCGCTCGAGGCCAGGCGGCGGGCCGCGTTTCGCAACCCCTCCTCCAGCGGGTCCAGCGCGATCGCGCGGGCGATGGCCGCGCGCGGATCGATCCCGGCGGCGGCGCGGGCGACGCCCAGCCAGAAGGCGTCTTCCCAGCTGTGGGGCTCGAGCCGCGCGGCGCTGGCCATCGCGGCCACGGCCGCCTGGGCAAAGCCCTGGCGCAGATCGCAGACCCCGACGATCACGTAGGCCTGCGGACGCTTGGCGGAGAGCGAAAGCGAGGAGAGCGCCTCGCGCTTGGCGGCCACGCAGTCGCCGCGACGGAGATCCTGAGCGCTCGAGTGCAGGCGCGCGTAGGAGGTGGCGATCAGCAGCGGCGCCACCGCGAGCGCCAGCCACCCGAGCGCCACGAACGTCCTGGGAGCCGGCAGCCCGCGCTGCCCGCCCCCGCCGCGACCGCGGCGGGCGAGCGCGAGCCCCGCGAGCATCGGCACGGCGAGCGTGACGGCCGGCATCTGCCAGTCCCAGTCGAAGGCCTGGTGGATCGACCAGGCGAGCGTGGCTGCGAACAGGGCCGCGTAGAGCCCTCGATCCGGACCCCTGACACGTGCCAGGAGGCCACCGAGGATCCCGAGGACGACGAGCGCGATCAGGGCGAAGCCCACCAGCCCGAGCTCGGCCAGGGCCTGCAGGTAGAGGGAGTGGGCGTCGGCCACATACAGCGGTTCGCTGCGGTAGCGGGGGTAGTAGAGCTGGTAGGTGCCCGCGCCGGTGCCGCGCAGCTTCTGCGTGTCGTAGATGTGGAGGGCGGCCTTCCACAGGGACAGGCGCCCGTTGTTGGTCACATCCGAGAGGCGGTCGCGCGTGTGCACGGTCTGCCCGCCGGTGTTCGTGTGCACGAAGCGCTCGTACTGGCGGTGGGCGAAGCCGAAGCCGCCCAGGGCCAGGACGAGCGCCAGCACGAGCGCGCCACAGCCCGCCGCGAGCCCCAGGCGCATGCGGCGGGGCGGCGGCGAGCGCACGAGCCGCAGCGTCGCCAGGCGGCCATCCAGCAGCAGCGTGAGGCCGCGCAGGGCGCCCGCGGCGAGCATGCAGGCGCCGACCACGATCGCCACGTGGCGGCCCTGGGCCACGGCCGCGGGGCTGGTCGCCTTCGTGGTCGCCAGAAGCGTTGCGCCCCAGGCGGAGCGCAGGGCGATCGCCGTCGGCGCCACGGTCGCGAGCAGGGCGCCCGGCAGCGTGTGCAGGCGCGTGAGCAGGCAGTAGGCGAGCAGGCCCACGGCCGTGACGCCGAGCGCTCCGCGCGAGAAGGTCAACAGCAGCGTGGCTGCCACACCGGGAATGACCGCGGCCGCGAGCATCCGCACGCTCCAGTGCCCGGCGCGATCGGCGCTCAGATGGAAGGCGAGGATCAGCGCGATCGCCGCCATCATCCCCTCTGCGTTCCAGTAGGTGAGCGGGTAGTTGAGGCGTTCGTCGTAGAAGCTGCTCGCGGTCGGCCACAGATGCGGCAGCACGCGTGAGACCAGGCCGATCAGGCAGACGGCGACCAGCCCTGCGACGAGGCAGCGCAGGACCCAGTCGACGTGGCGGCGGGTGTAGCGCAGCGAGCCGAACAGGGCCAACGCGAGCAGGTAGAGCAGGGTGCGGTCATAGCTGTCGAGCGTGCGCGCGGTGGCGTGCGACCACAGCGTCGAGGTCAGCTGCCAGGCGGCGTAGAGGGCCAGCCCCCCGAGCGGCACGGCGAGCGCGCGGCTGAAGCCCTCGAAGGGACGCGCGGCGAGCGTCGTTCGCAGCACCAGCGCCTGGGCGAGGAGGATCGTGACGAAGCCGCTCGCGCTGGGGAAGTAGCCGCCGGCGTTGAAGGACAGGTAGACCAGGACGGCGGGAGGCAGGAGCGCGAGGCCGATCCAGCCGAGAGCCTCGATCAGGCGCCCTTCGCGCTCGACCGCGAGCTCGTGCTGGGCCACGAGCGGCACGGCCTCAGCGGACACCTCGGCCCCCTCCTACCCGGCGCCTGGGCGGGAATCCGTCCACAACAGTCAAACGTTGCGGCGAGAGCGGTTTTTGCGCTCGGGGACGCCAGAGGCGCCACGGCCCGACGGGTGGCTCAGCGGCGCTGCCAGGGCCAGGATCGTCGCGGGCGCAGCGCCTCGATCGCGCCACGGGGAGGCGGCGGGACCTCACCGCCGTCCAGCACCGCGGCGGGGACCTCCTCGGTCAGCCAGGCGGCGAGCGGGCGCAGTCCGGCCTCGCCGAGCTCCTCGGCCATCCCGGGAGCGCGCTTGGTGGCGCCGTGGGCGTCTGAGGCGACGTTGTGGACGAGCCCGTCGCGCACGAGCGCGAGCGCGAAGCGGCGGACCTCGCCGCCGAAGCGCCCCACGAGCGAGCCCGCGGTTATCGAGGTCAGCATGCCGGCGCGCACGAGGAACTCGAGCACGGTGCGGTCGCGGTGAAAGGCCGGGCAGCGCTCGGGATGGGCGATCACGACGCCATGTTCGCCGCGGGCGATGTCGACCAGCATCGCGTCGATGCCGGCGGCGGTGGGAGTGAAGGGGGGCTCGATCAAGAGCCAGCGCCCGCCGCCGAGCGTGAGGCGGGCGAGCTGCTCGGCCGGGAGCTCGAGGGCGCTCGTGAGCGCGATCTCGGCGCCGGCGCGCACCTCCACGGCGATCCCCTCGGCCACGAGGCGCTCGTTGAGCTCGGCCACGAGGCGCGCGATCGTGTCGGGGTCGTTGGGATAGTGCGCGCTCACGTGCGGCGTGGCCACGATCATGTGAGTGCCGGCGGCGCTCGCGGCGCGAGCGAGCGCGAGCGAGCCCTCGATCGTCTCGGGCCCGTCGTCGATCCCCGGCAGCACGTGGCAGTGCAGGTCGATCACGGCTCTACCTTAGGGCCGGCCGTGGACGGGGGCCTCGCTAGCCTCTGAGCCTTGGATCGAGGCCCGCGCGCGAAAGGGATGCATGCCGGCGAGAGGAGGCGTCGAGCGAGCTCGCTCGCACTCGCACTCGTCCTCGTCACGACCTGCCTTGCGGGCCTCGGCGCGGGCGCGGGCGCCGGCGCCGGGGCGGCCGCGGCGCCCCCGACGGTCACGCAGATCGCGCCGAACAACGGAGCGGAACGGGGCCAGACGCGGGTGAGCGTGACCGGCACGGGGTTCCTCGCGGGCGCCACCGTGAGGTTCGGCGCCGAGGTCGCGACGGGCGTGGAGGTGGAATCGGCGACCCGGCTCAGCGCACAGAGCCCGGCGGGCGCCGGGCTGCAGGCGGTGTCGGTGTCGGATGCAAACGGCACCTCGCCCGCGAGCACGGCCGATCAGTACGCCTATGACCCACCGCCCAACCCGCGCTGGCTGGGGCTCAACAACGCCACGGCCAAATACCTCGGCTGGGTCGGGCAGTTCGCGCTGCACGGGATCGTCTATGACCGCAGCTTCGAGATCGAGGCGGGCAGGCTTCCGAGCGAGGACGAACGAGGCACGGAAACGGCCGAATTCGAAAGACGCCTGCGGGAAGACCACGAATACGGCATGACCCCGGTGGTCACGATCGAGTACCGGGGCTACTCGCGCCAGGGCTACGCCTTCGCGTCCGACCCGGAATTCCCCCAAGCGCGCGGCGCCCGCGAAGAAGCCGCCGGCAAGAACACGATCGGGGGCTATGTCGAAGGCTTCGTGCGAACGGCATCCGCGGTCCTGTCGCTGGTGAGCGAGCGCTACCCCGGGATGCGGGTGCTGCTCGAACCGATGAACGAGCCCTGGGGCTACACCACCCCGCAGTTCAACGGCGGCGAGTACGCGGATGTGATCGCGGCGCTCCTGCCCGCGGCCGCCGCCGCGCAGATTCCCGCCGGAGATATCTACGTGGCGGCCACCGGCAGGGGCTGGGTGCCCGCGATGTACGGGGCGCAACCGAGGCTGGGCAGCGAAATCGAGGGCTGGTACCTGCACCCCTACGGCCCACCGGCGGGCGTCGAGGACCAGGAGAGCGAAGGCATCCAGTCGCTGCCCCTGATCCAGGCCGCGATGACCTCTGGCCAGAACAACATCATCGTCTCGGAGGTCGGCTATTGCGCCGAAGAGGTCAACAACCCGACGGGCATCGAAGGGGGGGTCGGCTGCCATGGCTTCAGCGTCAAGGACAGCACGGTCGCGGCCAGCGATCTCAGCGGGATGCTGGGCAACAGCCGCCCCTACCAGGAAGCTGGCTGGCTGAGGGCCCTGATCGTCTACTCGCGCAACGACGGCGGCTGGGCGATGCAGAGCTACCCCGAGCTCACGCTGACGAAGTCCGGCGAGGCGCTCGAGGCCTTCGCGGACGTGGAGAGTCGCGGGCGCTCCACCCAGGCGCCGCTCGAAGCAGCGCAAGAAGCCCCGGGGAGCGGCCGGGAACTCTTCGAGAGCGGTATCCCCGAACCGGTCTATGCGACCTGGGTGCGGCGGCGCTCAGCGCCTTCGTAGCGCCCCCGGCGACGGCCTCTGCGGTCGGGCCGCAGCACCGGACCGGCACGGTTGCCGATCCCGCGCAGCACGAACGCGTCGCGGGTGAGGCTGAAGCGCAGCAGCGGCCGCAGGATCAGCAGCCAGTGCCTGGCGATGTAGCGGCGGGGGCGTACTTTCGAGCGCATACCCCTGATACGAACGCGGGCGTGACTTTCCGACACACTCCCTGCATTTATCGCCCATCGGCATGATTCCCGATAGTCGTCTCCTGCCTTCCGGGTTGGCAGGCATCCTCTTCCGAGCTGGCAGGCAGTGCTCAGCGAACGAGGATCGGCTCGCTGTAGCTGGAGACGTGGGCACCGTCGTTGACCTTGACGAGAGCCCGATAGAGACCGGGATGGCGCACGCGCACGACGCGACCGAAGCGCGAGACGGTGGGGGTGGCGGCTTTGACGACGGTTCCCCCCTCGTTGACCGAGCGCCCAGGCTGGAGCAGCTGGAAGCCGACCAGCGCGCCGACCTCGGCGGGGGCGACGGTGCCATACAGATAGGCGTAGCCGCGCCGGCGGGCGCGACGCGCGTGGAAGCTCACGCGCACGGCCACGCTCTCGACGACCACGGGGCTCGCGACTTCGGGCTTGCCGACGGTGACGACACGCAGCTGGGCGTTTTCGAGCAGGCCCACGTAGGGGAAGGAGAAGCCACCGGAGGAGTTGGTGACCTCCGGGTTGCCGACGTCCTTGAGACCTCCCAGATACGGATAGGGGTTGGCCTGGAGCACGACCTCGTGGTTGGCGGCGCCGGTTCCCGACAGGTGGCCCTCGACGACGAAGGGGTTGCCGAAGGCGACCGGGTTGGGCACGCCGGCGATCTGCACGGAGAGGGGAACGGCGGCCGTATTGAACGTGCGGTCGTTGCCGTTGGCGGTGCCTGCGGAGTTGGTCGCCACGATCCGGTAGTGGTAGGTGGTGCCGGGCTGCAGCCCCGAGACGCTCTGGCTGAGCTTGATCGAGATCGTTCCGTTGCCGGCGGGAGCGAGCGGCGTCTGGCCGCCGTAGCCGCTCGTCGTGCCGTACTGGAAGACGTAGTTGGTGGCCAGCCCGCGGGCGTTGACATTGCCGTAGAGGATGACCGAGGAGTAGGTGACGTTGGAGGAGCTACCGGTACTCACGGCCGGGACCGAGGTGGCTGCGAGGGCGCTCTGCGCAGGCAGCGCGAGGACGGTGGCGAGCAGACTCAGCAGGAGCGCCAGGAACCCGCCGATCGCGGCGTGGCCGGGCTTGGAGAGAGGGTTGGCGTACATGGGACCTAGGTTGGCGTACATGGGACCTATATACCCGTGGGCCGGACAAAGTCGCGCCCAGGGCACAGCGTAGCTCAGGTGCGACAGGCGGATCCTGTTCCATTCCTTCGGATCCACTAGGCTCGCCTGGTGCAGGTCACGGACTGCATCGCCCCCAGCTACGCGGAGCTCAGGCGGTTCAAGCGTGAGGAGCGGACGGAGACCTTCCCGTGTGCTGCCGTCGGTGCAGCAGACGCCAGCAGGGACACTCTTGGGAGACACGATGGCGCACCGCTTCGATAAACCGTAGTGGCGCCGGTCACCACACCTGCAGGCACCACGAACATCAACTGCTCAGGCGCGGCGAGTCCAACGGCGAATCCGGCCCATTCAGTCGCTGATGGAGGTTCTCGTGAAAAGCCGGAGCGTCGAAGATGACCCGCGCGTGACCCGCCCTTTGAGCGGGCATGATCTACCCCTCGCCGTCGGGTGGCCGGACGGGCCCGTACTCCTCTTCGAGCTCAGCGAGCGTCGCCGGCGTCAAATCGTGGTGCCTGCGGATCGCTGCGATCCTGGTATCGGGCACCAACAGGAACGCCCCGTCGGGGCGTTCCTCCTCGATGATGTACTCGCCGGCTCGGTCACCGCTGAGCGTCACGTGCGGTTGTGCTGCCATAGCGTTCATGATGCCAGACCACTGTTCCGTGCTGAAGAATCTCGGATTGGGCTCATGCCGAGCACCGTACCGCGCGCTTGAGACGGGACTCGAGACCGCTGGCGCTCCGCCCGGGTCGACGCTGATCGCTCGGTGCTACGCAGACGCCGAGGAGAGGAGCGCTTCGGTCAGACTACAGGCGAGTCCGGGTGCGCCGGGAACCAAGAGATGACCGACACGACATGGCTGTTCATTGGGTGCTGCTGGATAGCTTGGGTGCTCTATTGGCTGATCATGGCCTTCCCGACCAAGCGTACGGTCGAGCGAGGAGGGTTGATCGGCTATCGCGTGGTGACGGTCACCCTCGTCATTGGACTGATCGCTGCCGGGCGGCTCTTGCACGTGTCCTCACA
>Ga0207927_1000027_pt1 | contig 67869 bp, 64 predicted proteins | sample NGESurdeep072012_2_FD_184456 | JGI IMG/M metagenome (GOLD analysis project Ga0207927, IMG submission 184456) | Arctic peat soil microbial communities from Barrow, Alaska - NGEE Surface sample 210-2 deep-072012 (SPAdes) | ecosystem: Environmental > Terrestrial > Soil > Wetlands > Peat ... | reverse complement strand
GCGATCCCCGGCGGCCTGCCGATCTACCTGACCGAGTTCGGGGTCCAGAGCAAGCCCAACAAGTACCTCGGCGTCTCAGCCGCCCAGCAGGCCGAATACGACGCCATGGCCGAGCACATCGCGTGGTCGAACTCGCGGGTGGCGGCCTTCTCGCAGTACCTGCTCAAGGACGACCCGCTCGGAGGCGCTCCCGGCGCGAGCGTGCACGGCGGCTCGACCGGCTTCCAGACAGGTCTGGAGTACGTCAACGGCAGCCACAAGCCGCTCTACTCCGCATGGCCGGTGCCGCTCACCGTCAGCAAGCACGGCCACGGCTATTCGCTGTGGGGGCTCGTGCGCCCTGCCACGGGTGCCACCAAGGTCACGATCCTGGTTCGAGCGAAGGGCTCGAAGAAGTACAAGACCCTGAAGACGGTCACGACGGGCTCCACGGGGTATTGGAGCTTCAGCTCATCCACGCCCGGGCAGTATTGGCGCGTGCGCTGGACGAGCCCGGCGCACGTCTCCTACGAAGGGCCGCCGATCCAGGCCCACTAGGAGGGTCTAGCGGAACGGCTAGCGAAACTCGGGAGTGCAAATGGGCACATTCGTCCGTTCGTGCCTCGCGTGGCCGCATTGTGCGCCATGGGCGCGACTCCGCCGCTCGCAACTCGGTGGCCGGCGCGGTGTTTTAGCCCTCGTGAGGGGATGGCTGCTCTTGGGCGCGTCGCTGCTGGGGTTCGCGGTCCTGGCACCGTCGGGTGAAGCACGGATGCGCCACAAGACGAGATGGCGTTGCGAGCCGGGCCGGATGCGCGCGCCTCATCCGAGCCGTGAAGTCGCGCGCCTGTTGCTGATCGATATGCAAGCGCAGGTCTATGAGGTCTACGAACGGCCTGAAGACGGAGAGGAACTTTCGGGAGGCGAGCAAATCTTCGGCTGCATATACGGGTCCAGCCGGATGCGCTACCTCGGCTTCACGTCCATCAGTTCCGGCAGCGGCGGTGCCGGAGCCGTCTCGTGGTTGCTGGCGGGCACGAACGTCGCGCTGGTCGACTCGAGCTGGACCTCCAGCGGGCCGCCGAATCAGACAGAGACGGTAAGCGTTCGAAGCCTTCGCACCGACAAGCTCCTCCACCGCTGGGAAACGCTTGAACCCCTAACGACCACTTCCGTTGTCCTCAAGCCAGATGGCGCCGTCGCCTGGATCACTACGGGGCGCTACCCAGACGAACCGCGCATCCCAGCCGTTTACTCGATGGACAGCAACGGGACGCGGCTGGTAGCCACCGGACACGACATTGATACGACCTCCCTCGCCCTCGCGGGCAGCACGATCTACTGGACGCAAGGCGGCAAGCCGTTCTCCGCCCCGCTCAACTGAGCTTCCGACCTCCTTCGCTACGCCGCGAGTGGCAGGGCTCGCGCTCGGGCGAGCGCGCACGACAGCTTCGCGAGGATCGTCAGGTCGGCGTGCAGGCGCACCCGCTCGATCCGGCGCACGCGGAGCGGTGCGAGCGCCCATTCATTCTTGAGCCTCCCGAACCCCCGCTCGACGGCTCCGCGCTTCTTGTAGAGGCCGCGCCAGCGCAGCGTCTCGCGCGGGATAAGCGGGTGCAGCCTGTCCGCCTTGATCCACATAGACGCGGGCTTGCACTCGCCGGTCGGGCAGCGCCACTCGGCTGCCTGCCGCTTGTAGTCCGCTCCGGCGAACCGCCACTCCTGTGTTCGCAGGAAGGAGGCTTGTGGTCGCCGCGCTTGACGGCGGTCGTCGCGCGCAGCGGGATCACCGGGGCGACACCACGCTCGGCGCACTCGCCGCAGACGCGCTCGATGTCGTAGCCCTTGTCCATCGTGCACGTCTCCGGGTTGATCCCGAGAGCGCCGAGCTTGTCGAGGAGTGGGGCGACCATCGTGCTCTCGTTGGCCTTCGCCGTCTCGACCGACCATGCAAGCGGGAGGTCAGTCGCGGTGTCCACGGCCATGTGCAGGCGGTAGCCGTAGAAGCCGCCCCCTTCCGCGTCGAGACAGCGGAGCGGTGTCCCCATGAGGCATCGGGGTCGGAGAACTCGTCATCGGAGCGTTCCCGGCCGCCCTTGAAAGTGAACCGCTGGCCGTTGGCGTAGGCGGGCATGTCGGAGGCGTCGATGGCGCTGTGCTCGCCGATCTCAGGGTTCGCGGCGCGCAGGCGGGCGAGCACCGCGGCGATGCAGCCGTCGAGCAGGTGCTTGTGCTCGCGCAGCTTCGTGGCGAAGCGGTAGCAGGCGTAGACGCTCGGGCATTCCTCGGAGCCGAGAGCGGCGAGCAGACCGGCGTGCTCCCGAACCAGCGCGACGGTGCGCGTCCAGGTCGGGATGGCGTAGAGCGACTTCGCGAGCGCCATCCCGATCATCGAGCGGATCGGGTAGCCGGGACGGCCCGTCCAACGGGTCGCTTCAAGCTCAGCGATCAGCCCCGCGATCTCAGGGGAATCCAGCAACCCTGCAAGCTCGACTGCGGCCGAGCGCGATGGTACCGTCGATACTGCCATGCGAGCTTACCTCTCGGATGGTCAGGCCCCCGGAGCCAGCACGTCGCGGGGGTCATCTGTTGAGACTGTCAAGATAGAACTGTACAGACGCGATCGGACGGAAAAACCGCATGGGAATGGGAAAAACGGGACGATGAGCGACACGATTACCCTCGCGTTGCACGGTGAGGTCGCGCTGTCTGACTTCTCGACAGCCGTCTCCCATCTCAGCCGCCTGGTGGCCGCTCTCGCCGCCGACGAAAAGGTCGAGGGCGTCGTCTGGCAGATCGACGATCTTGAGTACAGCAGCGCCATTACGACGGTGCGCGGAGTGCCGGAGAACGGCACGAAGCCAGAGGAGATCGACCGCGTGGTGCGGGCCTACCTTGAGGTCGGCCAGGCTCTCGAACAGGGGAATACGATCCCCTACTCGCCGACCGTCCGCAAAGAGGCCAACGGCATCACGGCCGTTCTTCGGGAGTCCGCGATTGAAGCGGTCCGATTTGAGACCGCCGAGTCGGACGCGACCATCCGTAAGCAGGCGATACCGACTGCCGCTGCGACCGCCCCTGCTGAGCGCGAGGAAGCCTACGGGGCGGTCACCGGGCGGGTCCAAACGCTGACCAGCCGTAACGCCCTGCGCTTCATCCTGTACGACCACATCCACGACCGCGCCGTGTCGTGCTACTTGGTCGAGGGCCGTGAGTCCATGATGCGCCAGATGTGGGACCGCGTCGCAACCGTCGAGGGGTGGGTCAGTCGTGATCCCGTGACCGGACGGCCGCTGACCGTACGCAAAGTGTCGAGCGTGACGGCACTCGCGGAGGTCGAGCCGCAGGACTACATGAAGGCGCGCGGCGCGCTCCCGCTAAAGGAGGGCGACCCGCTCCCCGAGGTTCTGACCAGGCGGTTGCGCGATGCCGGATGAACCCCGGCGCGTCTACTGGGACGCCAACGTCCCGCTCTCGTATCTCAATGGCGTTCCTGATCGCGTGCCCATCCTCGATGAGCTGTTTCGGCAGGCACGAGCCGGTGAGATTGAGCTGGTCACCTCGGCGATCAGCCGTGTCGAGATCGCCTTCATCCAGAGCGAGCGTGACGCTGGCACCCTCGATCAGGAAACCGAAGACGCGATCGATGCTCTCTGGTCGCCGGGGGCACCGATCAAGACAGTCCAGTTCTACGATCTCATCGGAGACAAGGCGAGGGCGCTCATGCGGCAGGGCATCTCGCAGGGATGGGGAAAGCTCAAGCCGATGGACGCGATCCATCTGGCAACGGCTCAGCAGATGGCCGTGACCGAGTTCCACACGTACGACGGCCAACTACACGCGTGGACAAATGCGCTTGGCTTTCCCGTGACGGAGCCTCAGACGGCCCAGACCGTGCTTGGGGTAGAACCGCCGAGGTCTTGAGGTATGCGGGCGCGCTGCCGTGCCGCAATCCCCCAGCACGCTCGCGACCGTCATCACCACTTCGTTCTTGGTCGTTGCTACGAGCAATCCTGACTGCACGAATCTAAACTACGGTCCGCATCGGACGGACCAGGCGCGTCTTCTGAGGTAGCTCACCCCCGATCTTGGGGTAGCCGCCTCCAATAGCCTCTATGACTTGGCTCTAGAGAGCTAAGGGAGAGTTTCTTTCGCCGGTCTCTCCCTAGGATGGGTTGGCGATGCCGGAGCTGCCCGAGGTCGAGATCACCGCCCGCCTGCTCGACCGGGCTCTGGGCGGCGCGCGGATCGAGTCGGCGCAGGCGCCCGGGATCAACGCCCTGAGGACCTTCGCGCCGCCGCTCTCCGAGCTGGCGGGCCAGCGGATCGCATCGGTGCACCGCCGGGGCAAGCACCTGATCGTCGAGACCGACGGCGGGCTGGCGCTGCTCATCCACCTGATGTCCGCAGGCAGGCTGCAGCTCTACGACAAGCACGCCGGGCCGCGCGACCGCACCTCGCGGCTGCTCGTAAGGGTCGAGGGGGGACGCGAGCTGCGCCTGCGCGAGTTCGGCTCCAAGCAGGCGGCCTGGGTCAAGCTCCTGCCCGGCGGGGAGCTGGAGCGCGACGAGGCGCTGGCCACGCTCGGACCGGAGGCCTGGCCAGACCCGGGCGGGTGGGCCCACCTGAAAGAGTTGCTCGCGGCTCCACGTCCCCTGCACACGCTGCTGCGCGACCAGCGCACGATCGCCGGGATCGGACGCTCCTGGGTCGATGAGATCCTCTGGCTGGCCAAGCTCTCGCCCTACAAGCGCGGCGCCGATCTCGACGAGGCCGAGGCGCTCAGGGTCGCGATCGTCGAGACGCTCGGGCAGGCCATCGCCCACTACGAGCAGGCGGTCAGCCTGCCGATCCCCGACAAGCTGCCCATGCCCCTGAGAATCCACCGCCATCAGGGCGAGCCCTGCCCGCGCTGCGCCACCGTGATGCAGGCGGTCCACTTCGAGGACTACGTGATCGCCTACTGCCCCACCTGTCAGACCGAGGGGCGCGTGCTCAAGGACCGCAGGCTCTCGCGACTGCTGCGGTGAGCAAGCGGCGGGCTGTCCGTTCTTTGGCGGCTAGGATCCAGGCCGTGATCGAACCAGGCCAAGACGCCCCAGACTTCGAGGTCGGGAGTGTCAGAGCTAGCTTCTAGCGTGCATGACGACGCTGCGGGTGGTTGTAACCGCCGCGCCGCGAAGCGGTGTGAGCGTGATCTTCACCGTCAACGTCAGGCGCCGGTGGCGGCGCAATGAGGCCTTGCCCTTGGCGCTCAGGGGCACCGAGAAGGACACACTGCCGGCCTTCAATGATGAGCGCACAAGCCGCCCGATGCGCACCTGTGCAGCGTGCTCCGTCTTGGCCAGTGAGGCGCCGGCGGCGAACAGGGCGACTTCCAGTCGCCCGCCGGAGTCGGCCTGGGACACCTTGATCGAGCCGTGTAGTGTCGATCCGTGCTGGCTGGCGGCGAGCTTGAGTGCCCTGGGTCCTCCTTCAACGGGCGAGCCGTAGCCGGGGCTGGGTTCGTTCGGCGTTGTGGGGGTAGTCGTCGTCGTTGCTGTGGTGGTGGTTGTGGTCGTCGTGGTGGGTGTTGTTCCGGTGGTGGCGCCTTCCACGACGATTTCGTACTTGGTGTAGTTCAAGGATGGTCCACCGTTGAAGAGGGTCGAGCTTTCGAATTTGTAGGTCCCAGGCTGTTCGAACTTGCACTTGCCTTCCCAGGTTGTCTGGGGTGAGGCGGGGCTCACCGGCACGCTGGACGAGCAGGTCGGCGCGGCTCCCATCCACGCGATGTTCGCCTTGGTGGTCGTGTTGTCGGTGAACGTGACTTCGCCACCGGCGGCGATCGTGATCTTGCTCGCGGGTACCGGTTTGGATCCCGAGCCGGCGGCTGCCCAGCACGGCCAGTTGTTCTCGACACAGTTTTCGTTGACTTCGAGCTTCGTTTCGGACGGGGCAGCAGCGAGAGCTGGCAGCACGGCCACCGCTGCTCCAACCAGCGCAGCAAGGGTGAAAAGCAAAAGCGTGGGCACTCTCATTGTGAACTCACCTTTCTCGGGCTAGGTTGTCGCCGCCACTCGGGATGGCGCATCGCCCGCATCGGCTTCGGCGTCTTTGGTGGTGGCGTCTACTTGACTGTCAGCGTGCCTTCCATTCCGGCCATTCGGTGTCCCGGGACTGAGCAGTAGAACTTGTAGGTGCCGGGCTTGAGGTTCAGCGTCAGCGTCTTTGCGCCGCCCTGGAATGTCGGCGTGGCTCCGACGACCGCGCCCGAGGCTGACGCCACGGTCATGTTGTGGGCCAGGGGCGCCATGTTGGTGAAGTCGATCGAGACCTTTCCCGCCCTCGTGCTCAGCGCCGTCCTGCTGTATTTCAGCTGGCCTTCGGGGTTCGCTTCGAGGCTGAGCGCTTCTCCGGCGCCGGTCGTGGCGGATGCCGCGGGCTTGGGGGAGCTTTCGCTTGGCGCGGTCGAGGATGCTGCGGTGCTCGATGTGGTTGGTGTGGCCGGCTGGCCTTCGTGCAAGAGGTTCAGCGTGTTTTCGCCGTCGTCTACGAAGTAGATGGCCTTGCTTTCTGGGGCGATCACCAGGCCGAATAGCGATCCGGCTCCGGTCTTCTTGTCGGCAGTCTGCACGGCGACCTGCTGACCGGCGGGTGTGGTTTCGACCATGTTGCCGTCACCACCGTTGCTCGTGATGATGTTGCCGTTTGGTGCGAGCACCATGCCGAGCGGTTCCTTGAGGTGGCCGCCTTCGGTGAGGACGGTGCCGCCTTTCGCGGCGGGCGTCGTGCGCGTCATTGCTTCGGAGATCGCGAGGATCTTGCCGTCTTCGGTCGAGGCCACATACAGCGTGCCGTCGGAGGCGAGTGCGAGTCCGGTCGGACCGAGCACGAGGGCTTCTGCCGAATCAATCCAGGGGATGCCCTTGGCGATCACCGTTTCGCTCAGCACCTTCGGCATCTGGTGTTCGCTGGATTCCAGTTCGATCCGCAGCACGGTCGAGTTGTCGATCGTTTTGATGCCCTTCGCGGCACCGCCATTGAGCGCGTTGCTGACGAACAGCATGGTCTTGGAGCCTTCGCTCTTAGCGGTCGAGTCCCAGGGACCCTGGATGTTCTTGCTGGCGATCGTCTCGACCGTCTTACCTTTGCTGTCGAGCACAATCAGGCAGCCGTACTTCGCGGTCGCTGACTTGCCGTTGGTCGTTGGCAGGCTGCCCACGACGACGTAGCCGCCCGGCAGGATGTTCAGCGCCGTCGTCAGCCCGACGCCGCCTGGGCATGGTCCGGGGAGCGTCTTGGCATCGATCGTCGCAAACGGCGAGACCTTCCCGGCGGTTGAGACCTGCACGATCGTCGTGCCGGTGCCCTGACCGGTCTCCTTTGCACTTTCCTTGGCGTTGAAGTTGCTGATCAGCATCTGGCCCGCCTGGAGCTCGCCCACGCTGGTGGGAACCAGAACGATGCCGTACGGATTTACGTCGCCGTTGGCGGGGACCGTCGAGGCGACCTTGCTGACAGTCCCCAGATTTGCCAGAAAAGGAGACGAGCTTGCACTCGTGGTCGTGGTCGTGGCAACGCTCGCCGCGGCCGTTGTCGAACTGGAGGAGCCCGTTTTGCTGGAGCTGCCGCACCCGGCGAGGGCAAGGGCTACGGCCGCGAGGGCAAGGATTGACGATCTTGGCACTGGAGTGTTCTCCTGTAGTTCGGTATCGGGGACGAAGCAGCTTGCGGTCACCGAAGGGGGCATTCCGCTCCCCTCCGGCTTTCGGCGGCAGTCAGCACACAGCTTTTTCCTCGTGCGCTACCTGCCTTGACTCCGCCGCCGCGGGATTCCTTCCCATCGGCTGTGTGCTGCGCGCGACTGCCCACGAGAGGGTCGGCGGGCGGGTTAGACGCGAGTGAGCCTGGGTGTGGCGCTGCTCGTGCTGGCGAGACCCGGTCGGGCCTCGCGCCATCCGCTCAGCATCGCCGTGAGCGCCGCCACACGATGGCGCTCGAGGATCTCGGCGACCTGCTGCGGCAGCTCCGCGTCAATCAGGTTGCGGGCGGACAGGTTGACCGACATCTGAACGTCGATCCCGAGTTTCCGCCATGTCACGAGCTGGCCGAGTGCCTGGTCGATCAGCGCCAGCGTGAGGGGTCCGATGGGCGGCGTCTGCTGCACGGGACTGCGCTCGACTCGGAGTCGTGATGAATGGCCGCGAGCCGGCTAGGATCAGGCCATGATCGAGCAAGGAGACCAAGCCCCAGACTTTGAGGTTCCCGACCAGGATGGCCGCGCCGTCAAACTATCCGACTTTCGAGGCACGCCAGTCGTACTGTTCTTTTACCCAAAGGCCGACACACCTGGATGCACCACTCAGGCCTGCGGTGTGCGCGACCATCAGGCCGACTACGCCAGGGTGGGCGCCCCGGTTCTGGGGATCTCCCCCGACCCCGTGGCCAAGGTCAAGAGATTCCACGAGAAGTTCGACCTCAACTTCCCCTTGCTGGCCGACGAGGATCACGCGGTCGCCCAGGCCTACGGCGTATGGGCGGAGAAGTCGATGTACGGGCGCAAATACTTCGGCAACGAGCGCACCACGTTCGTGATCGACCCCGACGGGCGCGTCGCCCAGGTGCTTCGCAAGGTCAAGCCCGCCGAGCACGACGCGCTCGTGCTGAAGGCGCTCCAGCAGGCCAGCCCACCGGTCGTGTAAGCGGGTTAGTACAGGACGTGGTCCGTGCTGATGGTCACCGTCCGGTTCCTGCCCCCGCGCTTGGCCTTGTAGAGGGCCGTGTCCGCGCCACGAAGCATCGTCTCGATGTCCGTGGGCGTGTCGCTGGCGAGGATGCCCGCGCTCACCCGCACCGTCGGCAGGCCTGAGGGGTCACTCGCGGCGAGGGCCGCGCGGACGCGTTGTGTGAAGGCATCGGCGTCTGAGCCGTCGCTGCCGGGCAACAGAACCGTGAACTCCTCGCCGCCGGTGCGGGCGGCCACGTCGATCTCCCTGGATTGAGCCGCCAGCAGCTCGCCGGCGCGGGCGAGGACCCGGTCGCCGATCTCGTGACCCCACTCGTCGTTGATGCACTTGAAGTAGTCGATGTCGAACGCGGCAAGCGCGATCGGGCGGTCCTCTCGCCTGGCGTGCGCGAGCTCGAGCGGCGCGCGCTCGTCGAAGCCGCGTCGGTTGAGCAGCCCGGTGAGCGGGTCTATTCTGGCCTCTGCGGCCAGTTGGGAGAGCAGCGCCTCGTTGCGATGAACGAGCGTCAGGGTGACCCCGGCCACCACGCTCACGCAGATCATGACGTCCACCCAGCGTCCCGGGTAGCTGCTGGCTGCCGGCAGCGAGAGGAGCGCGGCGGCGTGAGCCACGCCCACGCACGCGATTACCGCCATCGCTCCCCGTCGACCAAAGAAGAACGTCATCCACAGCACGGGCCACATGTACAGGACGGCACCGTCGCCGGCACCGGGAGTGGTGGCGAGCGCGTAGGCGATGAGCGCTACGCCGAGCGGTCCCAGTGGCGCGAGCCATCGTCGAGGAAGCCGCGGGCCGAAGGGCAGGAGAGCCAAAGCGATCGCGAGCGCGACGAGGATGGGCGTGACCGAGAAGCTCGGATCGCTCGGAAGAAGGCCATCGACCCCGCCGTCGAAGGCTGCCGCTCCGTAGATCGCGCTGGCCGTGTAGGCCATGAGCCTCCTGTTGAAGCGGAGACTGACGAGCGAGGGACTCATCTGACAGGTATCGGCTGCCAGCGAGACAAACACCACACCTGCTCCCAAGATTCGGCATTCCTCGTGCCAGGCGGGTCCGGTCGATCTCGACGAGTCGAGCAACCGCGAGCCGTCCAGAGACATCTCCCGGAGGCTATCCTCCCTTCCGCGATGGCGAGCGAGGTGCCTGTCGACCCAGGCGAGCGGGACTGGCGCCTGGAGGCCGAGCTGGACACGCCGGCACCCGGTGGCGTGCTGCGCGATCTGATCGGCCGCCTGCGCGGGGACGAGGATCTCGCGGAGCAGATCGAGTCCGAGGTGCCGCGAGACGTCGTGGTCACCCACGACGGACACCTGCTCTTCGCCTATGCCGCCACCCAGCAGGCTCTTGGCGCGGCCCGCGAGGCGATTGCGGGGGTGCTCCGCCGAGACGGAGTCGCGGCGAGGGTGCGTCTGAGTCATTGGGACGATGAGCGAGACCGCTGGCAGCAGACCGATCCTCCGCCCAGCCACGAGGAGGCGGCCGTCCAGGCCGCCGGCGATCGCGCCGAGGACTCGGTCGAGACGCGCACGATGGTCGCGAGCTCCGGTCGACTCGTCCGCGCCGAATTCGAGCAGACGATGCGCGAATGGGCGCGCGAGCTCGGGCTGCAGTGCGAGGTGATCGAGCATCCTCACCTCCTCAGCACGCAGGTCGGCTTCACCGTGACCGGGCCGAGGCGGAAGATCGACGAGTTCGCCCAGGGCCTTCGGGCGGAGGGCTGGGCGATGGTGCGAACCGAGAGCGCTGTCATGCTGAGCCCGCTCTGACACGCCCGTCACTGTGCGCCCGTCGTCTCAGCCGGGACCCCCTCTAAGCTGGCTGCATGTCAGCTCAGGAGGTCGAGCGCACGACGCTGAACCGCGACAGCAGCGAGCGCTTCCAAGCGCTCCGGCGCGAACTGGGCGTGGTCTCCTTCGGCCTGAACCTGATCGTGCTGCAGCCGGGCCAGCGGGGGCGTATCCACTCACACGATCACCAGGAGGAGGTCTACCTGGTGCTCGAGGGTGAGCTGACGCTCGGCGTCGAGGGCGAGGAGCAGGTCCTCAGAGCCGACCAGCTGGTGCGGGTCGGCTCGGGCGTGCGCCGCCAGCTGATCAACGCGGGGGCCGAGCGGCTCGTGCTGATCGCGCTCGGGGGCTCCGGGGAGCACGTGGGTCGAGACGGTCATGCCTGGGCCTCGTGGCTACAGGAGGGACCTGGTCGTCCGCCGCAGGAGGTCCCGCTGCCTGACGATCTGCCCACGAGCTGAGCGCTTCCCAGCCCCGGTTCGACCTACGGGAGCAAGCTCGGCCGGGTCATCCCGCCGACGAGCATCCCCGACCCCAGGTGCGCCCCGAGCACGGGGCCGACCTCGGTGCAGAACAGGGGTTCGCCCCCAAACAGCTCGGTGCCCGCCGCCACCAGTCTCTCGGCGTCGCCGGGTGACTGGGCGTGCTGGATGATCCAGTCTGTGGCGCCCCGCTCGTGCAGCTCGTGCAGGTAGGCCACCATCCGCTCGAACGCACGCCGGTGGGTGCGCACGCGACCCACCGGTGCGATCTCTGTGCCGAACGTCAGAATGGGCTTGACTTTCAAGGCCGTGCCCACGACTGCCTGCGCCGCCCCAATTCGCCCGCCACGGCGCAGGAACTCGAGGGTATCCAAACAGAACCATATGTCCAGGCTCTCGCGACCTCGACGGATCGCCTCGGCGACATCCGTGAGGGTTCCCCCCCGCTCGGCCACGTCGGCGGCCAGGAGCACGAGGCAGCCGAGGCCGCCGGCGCCGGTCTGGCTGTCGATCACCTCGACCTTGCCCGGATGGCCTTCCTCGAGCAGTAGCCTGGCGGCTTCGCGCGCGCTCTCACATGTTCCCGACAGGCCTCCAGCGATGTGTATCGACGCGATGTCAAGACCCTCGCTGATGAGCGGCTGATAGCAGGCGAGGAAGTCGCCGACCGAGGGCTGGGAGGTGGTGGGCAGCTGGGGGGAGTCGTGCAGGCGCGCATAGAAGGCGTCGAGATCCACGTACTCGTGCTCGGGTCGCAGGTCTCCCTCCCAGCCCACATACAGGCTGACCTGGGCGATCCCCCAGCGCTCGATCAGGGCAGGTGGGAGGTACGGCGTGCTGTCTGTGACGATCGCGACGCGACGCGGTGTGGGGGGGATGCTCCGGCTTTCTGCAACGCTCACGGGCCGGTAGCCTACGGAGCCTGGACTCGTCTCGCTTCACCGACGTCGTGAGACCTCGCCCTAGCGGATCAGGCTATCGAGACGCGCCGCCGTGATCGTCTCGCGCAACGTGTGCAGGGCGTCGTGCTTGGGGCGCCAGCGGAGCTCACGCCGCGCCTTGCTCGTGTCCATGATCACCGGCTCTCGGAAGGCCGCGATCCACTGTGCCTGCGCCGGCAGGAACCCGAGGCGCCCGATCGTCTCGGCCACAGCGTCAACCGCAAGCTCGGGCACCGGGATCGAGTACCACCCCAGCTCATCGGCGAGCAGCTTGACCGTCAGCTGCCCCGGCCCGGCGAGGTTGTAGACGCCGGGCTTGCCACGACCGAGCACGCCGGCCCGCATCGCGTTGGCCACGTCGTCGTGGTGGACCAGCTGGAAGGGCACACCCGGGTCGGGCAGCACCGGCTTGAGGATCGGCACGCCGTCGAGCAGCCTGAGAACCGGTCCCGGCAGGCGCTCTGAGATCTGGGTGTACGGGAGGCTGTCGATCAGCAGCGGCGCCTCAGGGCCGGCCACGATGCACGGGCGGAACACGTATGCGGCGGTGCGGCTGCCGTGGAGTGTGTCCGCGAGCAGCTCCTCCACCTCGGCCTTCTGCGCCGAGTAGTAGTGGGCCGCGGTTCCGCGTGCCGGTACATCCTCGGTGAGTGGTTGCGGATTGTCGCCATGAAAGCCGTAGGCGGCGACCGAGGATGCGTACACCAGTCGCTTGACCCCGGCCGTGACGGTCGCCTCGAACACGTTGCGCGAGCCGCTCAGGTTCACCCGTCGGCTCTCCCTGGCGCCGCCCATGATCATGAACGCGAGATGCACTGCCACGTCGGCCTCCTCCATGAGTGCCGTCACGTGTCTGCGGTTGAGCACGTCTCCCCGCCTGTAGGTGACCTTCTTCCAGCCCTTGGCGCGCGGATCGAAGGGCCGACGCGCCATGCCGAGGATGCGCTCGACCTCGCGCGAGCGCTCGAGCGCGGCCACGACCGCCCGTCCGATCTCGCCCGTGGGCCCGGTCACTGCGACCGTGAGGCCCTTGGCCGATCTTGTCCCGCCCGCCATGTGCCCGTTGTACCGCATCGCCGCGATCGGGGGGTAGTCGCCGGGATCGGGGGCTCTCGCCGGCGGTCGCTAGATTCAGGGCGTGAGCGGAGCCGAGCTGGGACTTGCCGTGTCTGTGTTCCTGGCCTGCGCCGTGGAGGCTGTCGAGGCGCTCACCATCGTCATGGCCGTGGGCAACGCCCGCAGCTGGCCATCAGCGCTCGCCGGCGTGGGAGTGGCGGCGGGTGCTCTGGTCGCGATCGTGGCCGGCCTGGGCGCGGCGCTCACCTCGCTGCCGTTGGACGATCTCCGGGTTCTCATCGGCGCGCTGCTGTTGCTCTTCGGGCTGCAGTGGTTGCGCAAGGCGATCCTGCGCTCCGCCGGCCTGAAGGCGCTGCACGATGAGGCGCGGGCATACGAGTACGAGCGGGCCGCCGCCGAAGCAGCCGTTCGAGCCGCCGCGGACTGGGATACATACTCATTTGCGGTCGCGCTCAAAGGCGTCCTGCTCGAGGGCCTGGAGGTCGCGCTCATCGTCGTCACCTTCGGCGCCAACCAGCATCACACGGGGCTCGCCACGCTCGCTGCCGCCCTGGCCATCCTGGCCGTGATCGCGGGTGGATTCGCCGTTCGCGCCCCGCTCGCCCGCGTTCCCGAGAACACGATGAAGTTCGCCGTCGGGGTCATGCTCAGCTCCTACGGAATCTTCTGGGGCGCCGAGGGCCTCGGCCTCAGCTGGCCCGGTGGAGACGCGATGCTGCTCGCGATCGCCGCCTTGCTGCTCGGCGCCTCCCTGCTCGCCGTCAGGTCGCTGAGGCCGCGCCGGTAGCGTCCACGTCGATGGACCGCCGCTACGCGGGCGCACTGCTCATCCCGCTCGTACTGCTGCTCGATGCCTCGCACGCTCGCGCTGCGCTCGCGCAGGCATGGCCGCCCTTCGTGCTGGTGGCCGGGCTGCTGCTGATCGGGCTGGTTGCGGGACGCGACGGACTGTTCGACGCGGCGGCCTCACGCCTGGTGGGCCTGGCCGGTCCCTCCGTGGTCCTGCTGCTCGCCTGCTTCGCGCTCGTCGTCGTGGTGACGGCGCTCTTGAACCTCGACACCTCGGTCGTCTTCCTCACGCCCGTGCTCATCAAGACCGCGCGGCGACGGGGCGTGGACGTCAATCCCTTCCTCTACGGCAGCGTGTTCATGGCCAACTCATCTTCGTTGTTCCTGCCTGGGTCGAACCTCACGAACCTGCTCGTGCTCTCGGGCGAGCGTGTCTCGGGTGCGGCGTTCTTCGCGCGCATGCTCCCCGGTGCGCTCGCCGCTGCGCTGATCACCGCGGCGGGGATCGTGCTGATCCATCGCCGTCGGCTCTTCGCGGGGGGTGAGCGCGTGCAGGAGAGCCCTCCCGCGCGGCTGCGCCTGGGACTGGGGCTGTGGGGCGCCCTCGCCGCGGCGAGCCTGATCGTGATCCTGCGCAACGCCGCGCTGCCCGTGCTCGCCATCGGGCTCGCGCTCCTGCTTGCGCGGGCCCTCCAGGGCCGGGTCCCCCTGCGGGAGACGATCTCGTGGCTCGGCGTGCCGGTGCTGGCGAGCCTGTTCGGCCTGTCGGTCGCGCTGGGCACGCTCGCTCGCGCGAGCGCGTTCCCGGCCGATCTCATGCACTCGGCCGGCGCCCCGCTGACGGCGCTCGTCGCGGCGTTGACGAGCGTGCTCGTCAACAACCTGCCCGCCGCCGTGCTCCTGTCCTCCGGGCGTCACCTGCACACCGGGGCGCTGCTGCTCGGGCTCAACGTCGGTCCCAACCTGGCGGTCACCGGATCGCTGGCCGTGCTGCTGTGGTGGCGGGCCGCCCGCGCGAGCGGCGCCACGCCCTCGGCGATCGCCTACTCGCGCCAGGGTCTGATGCTCGCTCCTGTCGCGCTTCTGGGGGCGCTGGCGCTCGGCGGCGGCTGAGCGGCGTGCGCATCGGCCCGAGCGCGCTGCTCGCTCGCCTGCCGGGGGCCATCGCCGTACGCTTGAGCCTGTGCTCGCGCTCCCCGCATCGGCATCCGTCGGCCAGAGCCTCAGCTCCTTCTTCCACGCCGTCGGTCAGTTCTTCACAGACCTGGCGGCCGTGCACTGGCCTGCGCTGCTGCTCGGACTGCTCTTCTTCGGGCTCAACCTGACGATCCGCTCCCGCGCCTTCTTTCACAGCCTGCGCGCCGCCTACCCGGCCGTCGCCTTCCAGTGGCGCCGGGTGTGGGGCGCCTACTTCGCCGCGGTCGGCTTCAACAACGTCGTCCCGGCTCGCGGTGGCGACGTCATCAAGCTGTTCCTGACGCGATCCTCGATCCCCGGCTCGCGCTATCCGACCGTGGCGGCGGCGTTCTTCGTGGAGTCGATCTTCGACGCCTGCGTGGGGGTGCTGGTCCTGATCTTCGCCTTCACCCAGGGCGTCTTCCCGAAGCCGCCCGACTTCTCCAAATTGAGCTCCTTCGACATCTCCTATCTCGCCGAGCACTTCCGTCTGACGCTCTTCCTGATCACCGCGCTCGCCGTCCTCGGCCTGGTGGCGTTCGCGCTGCTGGCGGTGCGCGTCAAGGCCTTCTGGTCCCGGGTTCGCCAGGGCGTGACGATCCTCACCGACCGCCGCCGTTACCTGCGCGAGGTGGCCGCGTTGCAGGTCGTGGCCTGGCTGTGTCGCTTCACGGCCTTCTGGTTCTTGCTCGATGCGTTCCGGGTCGGGGGCTCGGTGAAGAACGTGCTGCTGGTCTTTGCCGTCAACCAGGTCGCCGGCGCGGTCCCGTTCACGCCGGGCGGCGCCGGGGTTCAGCAGGCGCTGCTCGTCAAGGTGTTCGCCACCAGCGCCTCGACCACCGTCGTGGCCGCCTATTCGGTGGGTCAGCAGATCGCCATCGCGGCCTTCACGGCGCTGATGGGACTTGGCGCCGTCGTCTTCATCTTCCGCTTCCGCTCCTTCAAGGAGGTCCTCCACGCCGGGCGCGCATCTCGCGAGGCCGAGCGCGAGGCCGAGCGCACGGATGGTCGGCTCGAGGACGACCCGTTCGACGCTCTGGAGGATGAACCGCCGGGGCCGCCCCGGACGCGCAGCGCCCGCCTGCGCTATTGAAGGCCCTCGCGGGCCTCACGAACCAGCGCGACGGCCTCGGGGAACACACGCGCGATGACCGTCCGGATCTGCTCCGCCTGAGCCTCCGCGTTGCCCTGCACGTTCACACGGTTGACGGCCGCCACGGTCATGTCGACAGCCAGCTTGATCGCGTTGTCGGCCCAGGCCAGGCGCTGGTTGCCCTGGACCTGTTCTGCGAACTCGGCCAGACGCCGCTGGAGCTCCTCTGGATCTCCGAACAGGTCTCCGAGTCCGCCACTCTCCATGCTCGCATCATAGACTGCCCTGCTCATGCCCTCCGCAGATGAGATCCGCCAGCAGCTCGAGCGCGAGGCATGGCGGCGTGGACGTCTCGCCGTGCCGGCGTTCGCCGGCGGGGTGCTGTACCTGCTGAGCGCGATCATCATCGAAGGCACGCTCAAAGGCGCTCCCACCGTGGGGCTGCTCGAGGGCCTCGCGCCGGCGCTGTCCGGCGTGGCCGAACCGGCCGTGAGCCCGCGCGCGGCCGAGGTCAAATTCATCAGCCACCACGCCTTCTCCCTGATCACCGGGAGCGTGCTGGCCGCGATCGCCGTTGGGGCTCTGACGCTGATCCTGTTGCTGCTGCTCGACGCCACGCGCTTTCGGCGTCCCGAGACCTGGGCGGCGGCCCGCCCGCTGGTCCTCTACGGCGGGATCGCCGTGGCGTTCGTCACGCTCGCCCACCAGATCGTGAACTCGATCTCGACGCACAGCTTTGCCGTCGGCCACGACTTCACGGCCCACGCGGTCGATCAGGCGCTCACCAAGGGGGCGGCCAACCAGGTCGCCGCCTACCTCGGCCTGCTCTCTGGCCTGGCACTCGCCGCGGGCATGATCGGCGTGATGGTCAACGCCCTGCGCGTGGGCCTGATACCGCGCTGGATGAGCATCCTCGGGATGTTCACCGCGCTGCTCATCGTCCTGCCGATCGGCGGCGCCGAGCTGCAGGTGATACCCGCGTTCTGGATGGTGATGATGGGCATCCTCTATGTCGGCCGCTGGCCCAACGCCGAGCCCCCCGCGTGGATGGCCGGCGAGGCGCGGCCCTGGCCCGCGCAGGCACGGCGCAGAGGACTGCGGGGCGGCACGACCCCGGCGGCTGCTGGAGCGGGCGCCGACGTGGCTCCCGCGCCGGCACGCCCGGCGGTCGGGTCCTCGCGCAAGCGGCGCAAGCGCTCCTGATTGAGCCGGCCCGCCGAGTCGGCGGTGCCTGCGTATGATTAGCGGGCAGCCCGATCGGGAAACGTAGTTGTGGGGAGAACCGTCGAGCTCCGACGCGAGTTCGATGGTTCTCCGCAGAGGGCTCAAAGCGCATGAGGCCCCGAGACGGGGCTCGGAAGGAGGCTCCCATGGAGGCAGAGGCAACACAGCGTCCTCGCCACGAGGACCCGACGCGGGTCGACGGCGCACAGCCGGTCGGCGGCTGGAAGCCGGCCGATCCGGGGCCATTGGGTCTTGCGGCGTTCGCCATGACGACATTCGTGCTTTCGATGTTCAACTCGAACCTGGTCGACGCCAAGGGGACGCCGGTGGTGCTCGGGCTGGCGCTCGCCTATGGCGGGATCGTCCAGCTGGTGGCCGGCCTGTGGGAGTTCCGCACCGGCAACACCTTCGGCGCCGTCGCCTTCTGCTCGTTCGCCGCCTTCTGGATCTCCTTCTGGGCGCTGAACGTCTTCTACGCGAAGCAGATCGGTGGGAATGCCGGGCACGCGGTCGGCGTCTACCTCTGGGCCTGGGCGATCTTCACCCTGTACATGACCGTCGCCGCGCTCCGGGTGAGCGGGGCGGTGCTGCTCGTGTTCGTGCTGCTGACCGCGACGTTCATCCTGCTCGCCATCGGCGCCTCCGGCGCACACGAAACGGTGACCCACTGGGGCGGCTATCTCGGCCTGGCCACGGCTGCAGCGGCGTGGTACGCATCGTTTGCGGCCGTCGTGAACTCGACGTTCGGGCGCACCGTCGCGCCGGTGTTCCCCCTGAGCGGGCGGTGAGCGCCACGCCCGTGGGAGAATGGCCTCCGCGGAGCGTCCGCGGATCTTCGATAGCGAGGAGCGTGAGCGATGAGCACTGAGGCAGATGCTGTCAGCGGCGCGGAGCTCGACGCCGAGCTTGCCGAGCTGCTCGACGTCGAGACGTTCGAGCCCCCCGCGGGCTTTCGCGAGCAGGCATTGCTGAAAGACCCCGCGGTCTACGAGCAGGCGGCCTCGGACCCGCAGGCGTGGTGGGTCGCACAGGCAGAGGAGCTCGACTGGTTCCAGAAGTGGAACCGCGTGCTGGACGACGACGACCCGCCCTTCTACAAGTGGTTCGTGGGCGGCTCGCTCAACGTCTCCTACAACTGCCTGGATCGCCATGTGATCGCGGGGCGGGGCGATCGTGTGGCCTTCCACTGGCGCGGCGAGGACGGGCAGGAGCGGGACATCACCTACGCCGATCTGCTCGCCGAGGTCGAACGCTTCGCGAGCGCCCTGAAGGGCCTGGGCGTGGAGAAGGGCGACGTCGTCGGGATCTACCTGCCGATGATCCCCGAGGTCGTCGTGGCGATGCTGGCCTGCGCCCGCATTGGAGCGCCGCACAACGTCGTCTTCGGCGGCTTCTCCGCGGAGGCCGTGCGCGAGCGCATGGAGTTCTCCGAGGCCAAGGTGCTGATCACCGTCGATGGCGCCGCCCGCAAGGGCAAGACGGCTGCCGTCAAGGATCGCGTGGACGAGGTGATGGGAGATCTGGACACGCTCGAGAAGATCGTCGTGGTCAAGAGCAAGGGAACGCCATGTGAGATGAAGGACGGGCGCGACGTCTACTACGAGGACATCCTCGCCGCCGCCGACCCCGCCTGCCCCGCCGAGCCGCTCGATGCCGAGCATCCGCTCTACATCCTCTACACCTCCGGCTCCACGGCCAAGCCCAAGGGGATCCTGCACACCACCGGCGGCTACCTGACGGGCGTCTCGGCCACGCATCGCTACGTCTTCGACCTCAAGGCGGAGTCCGACGTCTACTGGTGCGCCGCCGACGTGGGCTGGGTCACCGGGCACTCCTACATCGTCTATGGGCCCCTGTGCAACGGGGCGACCTCGGTGATGTGGGAGGGCGCGCCCGACTACCCCAACAAGGGCATCTGGTGGGAGATCGTCGAGCGCTACGGCGTCACGATCCTCTACTGCGCCCCCACCGCGATCCGCGCCTGCATCAAGTGGGGGGCCGAGTGGCCAGGCAAGCACGACCTGCAGAGCCTGCGCCTGCTCGGATCGGTCGGCGAGCCGATCAACCCCAAGGCGTGGCTCTGGTACCACAAGGTGATCGGCGGGGAACGGTGTCCGATCGTGGATACCTGGTGGCAGACCGAGACCGGCGCGATCATGATCACGCCCCTGCCGGGGATCACCGCGACCAAGCCCGGCTCGGCCACGCAGCCCTTCCCGGGCGTCTTCGCAGAGGTCCTCGACGAGTCCACCGGCGAGCCGGTGGAGGAGGGGCAGGGCCTGCTCGTGCTCACGCATCCGTGGCCGTCGATGCTGCGCACCCTCTACAAGGAGGAGGAGCGCTTCATCGAGACCTACTTCAAGCGCTTCGGCCGTGACATCTACTTGGTCGGCGATGCCGCGCGGCGTGACCGCGACGGCTACATCTGGGTGATCGGACGGATCGACGACGTGGTCAACGTCTCCGGGCACCGACTCTCCACGGCCGAGGTCGAGTCCGCGATCGTGGCTCACGCCGAGGTCGCCGAGGCAGCCGTGATCGGCCAGCACGACGAGGACACCGGACAGGCGATCGTGGCCTTCGTGACCCTTCAGGGCGACATCCAGGGCGACGATGGAACAGTCGAGGGGATCCGCGAGACGGTCTCCGGTCGCATCGGCAAGTTCGCGAGGCCCAAGCGGATCATCTGGACCGGGGATCTGCCCAAGACACGCTCCGGCAAGATCATGCGCCGGCTGCTGAGGGACATCGCCGAGGGGCGTGCTCTCGGGGACGTCACGACCTTGCGCGACCCCGCCGTCATGCAGCAGCTCGAGGACCAGGTCAAGGAGCTTCGCGCCGAGGAGGAGTGAGGGCGGGCGTGGGCACCGGCGAGCCGGCCCCGAGTAGGGGAGATCCCTTATGTTCGACGAACGTGCCGCTGCGATGATTTAGCGATGGCCTCTGCCGAGGCACCGCTAGAGCAGCCCCGAAGTCCCGCGCCTCTGCGCCGCCGCCCCGAGCGCGGACTGATCGGAGGCGTGTGTGCGGGCATGGCCGATCACTTCCAGGTCGAGGTGATCGTCGTGCGTCTGCTGATGGCGATGATCGTCGCCATCGGTGGGATCGGCGTGGCCGTCTACTCGCTCGCCTGGGCGCTGATCCCGATCGCGCCGGAGAGCGAGGATCTGCCGCGGCGTCCCGGCGCCTGGCGCGAGGCGGTCTTGATGGTGCTCGGCGTGGTCGGCGTGCTCGTGGGCCTGCGCCTATCCGGGCTGCCAATCGGCTACGCCGTGGTGTGGCCGCTCGTGCTGGGTGTTTGCGGGATGGCGCTGGTCTGGCGACCGACCGTCTCGCCATCCTCGTCTCACCCGCGACGCGTCTCCCTGCGCGAGTTCGCGAGCCGCTCGGGGCGAATCGACGTGCCGCGCCTGGTCCTGGGCGCCCTGCTCGTCGCCTTCGCCTCGGCCTCGCTGCTGCACACCGTGGGCGTGCTGCACAGCCTCGGCAAGGCGATCGGCGCGGTCGCGATCATCGCCACGATGCTGAGCCTGCTGGTCGGGCCGTGGGTGGTGCGCCTGGGTCGCAGCCTGGCCTCCGAGCGCGCCGCGCGTATCCGCGAGCAGGAGCGCGCCGAGGTGGCGGCACACCTGCACGACTCGGTCCTGCAGACGCTCGCGCTGATCCAGAAGCGCGCCGGCGATCCGCGCGAGGTGGCGGGCTTGGCGCGTCGGCAGGAGCGCGAGCTTCGCCACTGGCTGCTCGAGCGCCCCACGCGCACCGATCACGACAGCGTGGCCACGGCGCTCGAGCGCGCCGCGGCCGAGGTCGAGGAGCTGCACAGGGTCCCGATCGAGGTCGTCACCGTGGGCGACGGACCTCTCGACGACGGCCTCGAGGCGATGGTGCAGGCGGCACGCGAGGCGATGACCAACGCGGCGAAGTTCGCGAGCAGCGCTCACGTCGACCTCTATGCCGAGGTGGAGCCCGAGCGCGTCGAGGTCTTCGTCCGCGATCGCGGCGTGGGCTTTGATCCGGGCGCGATCCCCACCGACCGCCGCGGCGTGCGGGATTCGATCATCGCCCGCATGGAGCGCCACCATGGTCGCGCCTCCGTTCACAGCACGCCCGGCGAGGGCACCGAGGTGGAGCTCGTGATGGAGCGGAGCTCGGCCGCGTGAGCTCCCAGCCGCGCGTCGTGATCGTGGACGATCACCACCTGTTTCGCTCCGGCGTTCGCGCCGAGCTCGGCGACGAGCTGGCGGTCGTCGGCGACGCCGGCAGCGTCAGCGAGGCCGTGGCCGTGATCGTCGAGCAGCGACCCGACGTGGTGCTGCTCGACGTCCACATGCCCGAAGGCGGTGGCGTCGAGGTGATCTCGCGGATCGGCGCCGAGCAGCCGAGCGTTCGCTTCCTGGCGCTCTCCGTCTCCGATGCCGCCGAGGACGTGATCGCGGTGATCCGGGCCGGAGCGCGCGGATATGTGACCAAGACGATCTCGGCCAGCGAGCTCGTCGAAGCGGTGCGTCGCGTGGCCGGCGGCGATGCGGTGTTCTCGCCACGTCTGGCCGGCTTCGTGCTCGATGCCTTCGCTGCCGATCGTTCGCACGACGAAGCGCCTTCGCCGCAGGCCGATCGGGAGCTCGACCAGCTCACCCCCCGTGAGCGTGAGGTCCTGCGCCACATCGCCCGTGGCTACATGTACAAGGAGATCGCACTACGGCTGGGAATCTCGACCAAGACGGTCGAGGCTCACGTCTCGGCCGTGCTGCGCAAGCTCCAGCTCTCGAGCCGTCACGAGCTGAGCCGCTGGGCCGTGCAGAGGCGTCTGGTGAGCTTCGACGGGACCTAGACCCGGCGCCCGGCAGGACCGCAGGCGCCGGCCCGATAGCTCGCACAATGATATATCGTGTGACGTAGTAATAGTGGCCTCTCGGCCCAGAGGGGCAGTAGGGGTGATTCCCTATGGCGCGCAGTGAGCGCCCGCGTCACAGTTGGCCTGAGTTTCCATTGTCGTTTCGAGCGGACAGGAGTTCGATGTCATCCACAGCCCAGCGGGCCGCCGGCGATTCCGGCGATCTGGCGATCGAGACCAGAGGCCTGACCAAGCGCTTCGGTGAGCGAGCAGCGATCGACGGCGTCGACCTGCGGGTTCCGCGGGGGTGCGCATTCGGCTTTCTCGGCCCCAACGGCGCGGGCAAGACCACCATGATCCGCACGCTGCTCGGACTGACGCACGCGAGCGCTGGCACCATGCACGTGCTCGGGCACCCTGTTCCGCTGGAGCGAGGCCAGGCGCTGCAGCGTGTCGGCGCGATCGTCGAGGAACCGCGCTTTCACATGCATCTGAGCGGCCGTGAGAACCTGCGCATCGTCGCAGCCGCGCGCGGCCCCGAGACGCGCGAGCGGATCGACCCGGCGCTTGCGCGCGTGGGCCTCTCCGATCGTGCCTCCGAGAAGGTCAAGAAGTACTCGATGGGCATGCGCCAGCGCCTCGGCGTCGCCCGCTGCCTGCTCGCCGATCCGCTGCTTCTGATCCTCGACGAGCCGACCAACGGCCTCGATCCCGGCGGCATTCAGGAGTTCCGCGAAATGGTTCGCGCGATGGTCGAGCAGGAGGGGCGCACCGTGTTCATCTCCTCGCATCTGCTCGACGAGGTCGAAAAGACATGTGATGCGGCCGCGATCGTCGACCGTGGCAAGGTCGTCACCCAGGGCGCCATGGCCGACCTGGCCGCTGGCGGCACAGCGCGGCACGAGCTGATCCTGGGCGTCGACGACGCCGAGCGGGCACTGGAGACGCTCAAGGGGAGCGAGCTCGTGCTGGAGGCGCGTCCCTCTGACGAGGGCCTGCGCGTGATCCTCGCTGGTGGGCCACAGACCGTCGCGCAGCTGAATGCCGTGCTCGTGGGCGCTGGCATTGGCGTTATGCGCCTCGAGCCCGTGCGCCACAGCCTCGAGGCGCGCTTCCTGGAGATCACCTCGAGACTCGATGCCCACGTCGAGCCCAGGGAGGTCTCGGCATGAACGCCACCATTGCCGCCCAGATGATGGGAGCCGACTTCCTGAAGTTGCGCAAGAAGCGAGGAACGCTGATCTGGGCGCTCGTGCTGGCGCTCGCGCCAGTGCTGATCTTCTTCATCGTTCGCGCCGCCCAGCACTCCTCGAACGCGATCGAACATCCTTCCGCGGGCGGCTTGAGCGGGTATACGGATGCGGTGCGGCTGCTGGCGATGTTCTTCGGCCCGCTGGCCGCGATCATGATCGGGACCGACGCGGGCGCGGGCGATGTCTCCGCGGGCGTGTTCCGCGACCTCGTGGTCACCGGTCGCTCGCGCGTCGCCCTGTTCGCTTCGCGTGTCCCAGCCGCGGTCGGGCTGTGCTGGCTGGTGATCGGCGCCGGCTACGTGCTCATCATCCTCGGCACCTATCTGCTCGCTTCCGGCGCGCCGACCCCGAGCGGGACGCTGCTTGCCAACGGCCTCGGCTTCTCGCTGCTCTCGACCGGCGCGATCTGTGCGGTGGCGGTGGGATTCGCCTCGCTGACGGCCTCGCGTCCGGCGGCCCTCACCGTGCTGATCGGCTGGGATCTGGTCGCGAGCCCGATCCTCGCCAACATCAGCTCGCTGGGGAGCTCGCGCAAGCTGGTGCTCGCGCAGGCCGTCTCACATTTCAGCCCGGTCAACCTGGGGGACCGAGGCGGGCGCGGCTCGACCGTCACGATGTCCGGTGCCACCGGGGTGATCGTCCTCGCGGTCTGGCTGCTCGCGTTCCTCGCACTCGGTGCCTGGCGCACGCGCACGATGGACGCCTGAGCGCGCGGAACCCCGACGGGCCGAGCGTCCTCTCGAGCAAGAAGTGAACGCCTGTTCACATTTCCTCATAAATTAGATCGACATTATGCTACAGAGCTCCCTTACAGCCGCGCCGTCACCGTGAGGTTGAACCCGTGGACGCACACGGCCACGCTGGTGGCCTCAGACGCGCAGCCGGAGGGGCTCCCGGCGCCATCGCAGGGCAACGCTCAGACGACCGCCGACGGCAACCTGTTCGTCGGCTGGGGTGCGCTGCCCTACCTCTCCGAGTTCAGCCCGTCCGGTCAGCTGCTGTTCAACGTCAGTCTCCCGGCTGGGGTGAACACCTATCGCGCCTACCTGCTGCCGTGGAACCCCTTGGGCTCGGGCGCGCCCGGCCACGGGCATGACGGCCCCGGAGGTCCGGGGCACGGGCCCGGCTTCCCGCGCTTCTCCCGGCGCGGCTCCGCGCACTGATCGCAACCGCTCGTGAGGGGCGTCCCTGCCCGGGGCGCCCCGCGGGCGATCTCGCCGCCGTCAGACCTTGTGGTGCTCGGGCACCCAGGAGCCGTCGTCCTGGCGGGCGAAGTCCTGGAAGAGGCCCGGCGCCTCGGCCTGCATGATCCTGGCGATCTTGTCGAACACCATGCGCAGCTCCTCCTCGGCGCCCTCCGCCGTGCGCATCTCGATCACGTGTCTGAGCGTTCGCGCGTTGGCCGTCCACAGGATGTCCGTGCTCAGCCCGATCGGCGCCAGCCGGCGCAGCGCCGAGGTGACCTCCTTCTTGACGTGGAAGGGCACTCCCTCCTCGTCGATGCCCAGCTCCTTGGCCGCGCTCTGCTGGAACTCCTCGAGCTGCTCCACGATCGTGAGCACCTGCTGGCGCACCGGCTCCAGGGCGGGCGGAACGCGAAAGCCGATGTCTGTCAGACGCACGTAGCGCAGGCTCTCCTGGCTGAAGGCCGAGCCGGCGCGATGCCTGATGATCTCGTGGGTGAAAACACGCGAAACGTTCCGAAAGATGAAAGAGTAGTTGGCGTGCTCGAGCACGCTCCCGTGCGCCGAGCGCAGGATGTTGGCGAAGTACTCCCGCTGATCGGTGCGCACGCGCGTGACGTTCGGGTTGAGCCCCGGCTCCCAGCTGCGGTAGCAGGCACGTCCGCCGAACTCCACTATCAGCTCGCCGCCGTTGGGCTGCCCCTGCGCCTCCCCGACGCGGCGCTCCAGCCACGACGCGCCGCCCACGTCCTCGAGGTAGGCGCGCATCCCCTCGAGGTCGATCGAAGGGCGGGCGAGAAGGAACACGCCTGGGCTCGTCTCATGCATCGGGCGGACGATCCTACCTACCGCTCCGGGCGTCCCCCTAGACTGGCTTGCAGATGGCTCTGCCGGAAGCCGAAGCTCCATCTGGGAAGATCGTCGAGGCCCACGACCTCTGTCGCCGCTACGGCGGGGGCGAAGCTGCCGTGGATGCGCTCGCGGGGGTCACCGTCGATTTCCCGGCCGGGCGCTTCACGGCGATCATGGGCCCTTCGGGCTCGGGCAAGTCCACGCTGATGCACATCCTCGCCGGCCTCGATCGCCCGACCTCCGGGACCGTGAGCATCGCCGGGGTTCAGCTCACCGACCTCAGCGACCGCGAGCTCACCCAGCTTCGCCGTGATCGCGTCGGCTTCATCTTCCAGACCTTCAACCTGCTCCCGGTCCTGAACGCCGAGGAGAACATCCTGCTGCCGCTCTCGATCGCCGGGCGCGACCCCGACCGGGAGTGGTTCGACCGGCTCATCGACACGGTCGGGATCCGCGACCGCCTCACGCATCGCCCGGCCGAGATGTCGCCGCGCGGCTGAACGTGCTCGGCGCGCTCGCCTCCGAGTAGCGCGATCTGCTGCCGCGCTCGCCCGGGCGCGGGGGTGGGCAGCTAAGCTGGCGGGCCATGGCCCAGACCGCCGCCACCGAGCCCAGCGACCCCGAGCTCGAGGCGAGTGCCTGGGACCTCCAGCCGCTCGTCGACGGCGAGGGCCAACCCGGGGTCGAGCGGCGCCTGGCGGAGGCGCTGGAGCGCTCCAAGGCGTTCTCGGAGCGCTACGCCGGCAGGATCGCCGAGCTCGACGGCGCCGGGCTGCAGGAGGCCATGAGCGAGCTCGGCGCGATCCACGAGCTGGTGGGCCGTGCCGGTTACTACGCCGCCCTGCGCTTCTCGACCGACACGGCCGAGCCCGCCAACGGGGCGCTGTTGCAGCGCGTCCAGGAGCAGGAGACGGCGATCCAGACGACGCTCCTGTTCTTCGAGCTCGAGTGGGCGGCGCTCTCCGACGAGCGCGCCGAGCAGCTGCTGGCGGGCGAGGGATTGGACTTCTGCCGCCACCACCTTCGCAACGTGCGCCGCTATCGCGAGCACCTGCTCTCAGAGCCCGAGGAGAAGATCCTCGCCGAGAAGTCCCTCACCGGGGCGGGCGCCTGGACGCGGCTGTTCGAGGAGCTGACATCCGCGATCGGCGTCGAGCTCGACGTGGGTGACGAGGAGGTCGCGCTCGACGTCGCGCTCAGCCGCCTTTCGCTCGCCGACCGCGAGGTCCGCCGCAAGACCGCCGAGGCCGTCACCGCCGCGCTCGAGCCGGGTCTGAGGACGCGCGCGTTCCTCTTCAACACGCTGCTCGCCGACAAGGCCACCGATGACCGCCTGCGCCGCTATCCCCATTGGCTCGCGGCTCGCAACCTCGCCAACGAGGCCAGCGACGAGTCCGTGCAGGCGCTGATCGACGCCGTCAGCGGGCGCTATGAGATCGCGCGCCGCTGGTACAGGTTGAAGGCCCGGCTGCTCGGCGTGGAGCGCCTGGCCGACTACGACCGCATGGCGGCCGTCACCGAGGACGAGGTCACCTACCCCTTCGCCCAGGCCCGCGAGGTGGTGCTCGACTGCTACTCCTCCTTCTCACCCGAGCTCGGTGCGCTCGCCAAGCGCTTCTTCGACGAGCACCGGATCGATGCGCCCGTGCGCCCGGCCAAGCGCGGAGGGGCCTTCTGCGCCTCGGCTGTGCCGTCGGTCTTCCCCTACGTGCTGCTCAACTACACCTCGCGCCGGCGCGACGTGCTCACGCTCGCCCACGAGCTCGGCCATGGCGTGCACTTCGCCCTGGCCGCCCGCCAGGGGATATTCCACCAGCACACCCCGTTGACGCTCGCCGAGACCGCCTCGGTGTTCGGCGAGACGATCGTCTTCGGGCGCCTGCTCGAGGAGGACACCGCGCCGGCCTCGCGCCTGGCGCTGCTGGCCGAGAACCTCGAGGACACGATCGCCACAGTCTTCCGCCAGGTGGCCATGAACCGCTTCGAGCATCTGGTTCACACCGCGCGCCGCGAAGAGGGCGAGCTCTCGGTGGAGCGCTTCGGTGAGCTGTGGGCAGAGAGCCAGAACGAGATGCTCGGCGACTCGGTCGAGCTGACCGATGGATACCGCACATGGTGGTCATACATCCCGCACTTCATCGGCAGCCCCGGCTACGTCTATGCCTACGCCTACGGGCAGCTGCTCGCGCTCTCGGTCTACCAGCGCTACGAGCAGACCGGCCCCGAGCTCGTGCCGCGCTACATGGAGCTGCTGGCGGCCGGCGGCTCGCGCAGCCCCGAGGAGCTCGGCGCGATCGTCGGCATCGACCTCGCCGACCCCGGCTTCTGGGAGGCCGGGCTCGACCTGGTCGAGCGCCAGCTGATCGAAGCCGAGGAGGCCGCCCACGCCTCCGGGCGGTTGTAGGCGAGGCTCAGAACAACCCGAGGCCGCTGCCGGCCCCGTGGACCAGATCGAACAGCGGCTGGGGGATGACGCCGAAGAAGATCGTGGCCGCGCCGGCGAGGACCGCCACCACGAGGACCTCCGGTTGCGAGGCGCTCAGCGGCCCGCCATCCTCGTCCAGCTCGGAGGATCCGCCCGCGAGCGCCGGCAGGGGACCGGGGGTGGGGGTGAGCACGGAGGCGTCATTCGGGCCCGTGGCGGCGGGTGCTTCGCGCATCCACATGGTGGCGATCACCGGCAGGTAGTAGCCGAGGGAGATCATCGAGCCGACGACGATCGCCACGCCGAGCCACGTGTAGCCGCCCGAGACGGCCGCGTCGATCAGGTAGAACTTGCCCATGAACCCCGCCGTGGCGGGGATCCCGGCGAGCGCCAGCATCGAGATCGTCATCGGCCATGCCAAGAGCGGACGCTCGCGCCCGAGACCGGCGAGCGCCTCGATCGAGTCGCCCAGATCCGTCTGGCGCTCGCGTGCCACGATCACGGCGAAGGCTGCCATGTTCATGAACAGGTAGGCCGCGAGGTAGAACACGGTCGCACGGACGCCGAGCTGGGTGGAGACGACGACGCCGGCGAGCATGTATCCGGCCTGCGCCACCGAGGAGTAGGCGAGCATCCGCTTCAGCGAGGACTGGCCCAGGGCGCCCACGTTGCCGACGAGGATCGTGATCGTGGCGAGAACGGCCAGCGCCGGGCCCCAGCTCACCTGCGTGTCGATCAGGGCGACGTCGAAGAAGCGCAGGAACACGCCGAGGGCAGCCACCTTGGTGGTGACCGCCATGAAGGCCGTCACCGGGGTGGGCGCCCCCTCATAGACATCGGGGGTCCACTGATGGAAGGGGGCGATCGAGGACTTGAAGCACAGGCCCGCCACGCACAGCGCCACGCCGGTCAGCGTCAGCGGGTCGGTGGCGAGATTCCCGTTCGACAGCGCCTGTGCGATGCCCGAGAAGTCGGTGGTGCCGGTCGCTCCGTAGATCATCGCCAGGCCATACAGCAGCGTGGCCGAGCCGACGGAGCCGACGATCAGGTACTTCAGCCCCGACTCCAGCGAGTGCTCCCGCTTGAGCTCGGTGGCGCACAGCACGTACAGCGGGATCGACAGGAGCTCGAGGCCGACGAACAGCGCCACCGTGTTCTGGGCGGCGGCCAGCAGCGACATGCCCGCGACGGAGCTCAGCAGCAGCGCGTGAAACTCGCCATGGGCCGCTTCGCGCGCTGCCAGCGAGCGCCAGGCCAGCAGCACCGTGCACGCGGCGCCCGCGATCAGCACGAGGTTCAGCACGAGCGCGAGATCGTCGATCCGCAGCGCCCCCGAGACGATCGACTTCTGGGCGTTCCACTGCCAGATGGTCAGGCCGAGCGCCGCCCCGAGCGCGCCGAGGCTGAGCGCGGGGACCGCCTGTGCGCGGATCCAGCGCGAGCCGAGCAGGCCCACGATCAGGACGAGCACCGAGCCGCCGAGCAGCGCGATCAGCGGCGAGAGCCCCGCGAAGTCGATGTGCGGGCCTTTGAGGTGGGCGGTGGCGAGGGGGATCATGGCTTCACGGCCGAGACTTCGAGGGTTTCCGAGCGATGCGCGAGGGCGGTCCGGGTCGGGCTCGTCGATTCCTGCACGCTCGCCACGGCGGCCTTGACGGAGCGTTCGCTGCGGTGCAGGGCCAGCTGGGGGTAGAGGGCGAGGAACACGATCACGGCGATCAGCGGAGCGAGCACGGCGCCGTCGAGGAAGCCGATCTCACGGGAGTCGGAAGCGGGTCCGACGCGGTTGTGCATGGCGCGGATGAACAGGCGCAGCGCGTAGACGCTCGCCAGCACCACGCCGCTGAAGGCGATGATGGCGATCGCGAGCTTGGCTTTGAAGACGCCGAGCAGGATCAGGAACTCGCCGACGAAGTTCGACGAGCCGGGGATCGCGAGCGTGGCGAGCGCGACGACGAGGAACAGCGAGGCGAGCACGGGGGCGCGGAAGGCCAGGCCGCCCATCTGGCGCACGTCCTCAGAGCCGCCGGTGCGCTTGGCCAGCAGCCCGACGATGAACAGCAGCGGGGCCACGACGAGCCCGTGGTTGACCATCTGCAGCAGCGCGCCCTGCGCCCCCTGGGAGTTCAGGGAGAAGATGCCGAGCGTGATGAAGCCGAGCTGGGCCACCGAGGAGTACCCGGCGATCAGGCGAGCGTCGGTCTGGCTGAAGGCCTGTGCGGAGCCGTAGAGGATCGAGGCGAGCGCGATCAGCAGCATCAGCGTCTGGAAGTGCACGGCGGCCTGCGGGAAGAGCGGCAGCACGATCGCCAGAAAGCCGTAGGCGCCGACCTTGGAGAGCACGCCCGAGAAGACCATCAGCACCTCGATCGGCATCGCGCGGTAGCCGTCGGGCATCCAGCCGTGCAGCGGGAAGGCGGGCATCTTGACGAGGAAGGCGGCGGCGAAGAACAGGAAGATCCACTCCTGCGAGCCGCTGCTCAGCGGCAGCGCGTGCAGCGCCGAGAGCACGAAGGTGATGTGCCCGCCGCCCTGCTGCGAGGCGAGCACGCCGGTGGCGATGGCCGCGGCGAGCATCAGCAGCGAGCCCACCAGGGTGTAGATGACGAGCTTGATCGTGGCTTTGATTCGTCCGGGTTCCCGGCCCCAGCCGCCGATCAGGAAGTAGAAGGGGATCAGCATCAGGTCGAAGAACGAGACGAACAGCGCCAGGTCCTGGGCGAGGAAGGCGCCGAGCACGGCCGACTCGGCGAGCATGAAGTGGAAGTAGAAGAGCCTGGGACGCTCCCAGCTGCGCAGGTTCGCCGCCAGCGTCGCGACGGCGAACAGCAGCGTGGTGAGGCCGAGCAGGAAGACGTTGAGGCCCGTGACGGCGAGCTTGTAGTGGATCCCGAGCGTGGAGATCCAGACGGTGTCGGTGACGTGCTGGAGGGCCGCTCCGCCGGACTTGTAGTCGGCGATGTAGGCGATCGCGAGTCCCAGCGCGACGAGCGAGCCGACGAGGGCGACCACGCCCGGCACGCCCCAGGCTCCGCGTCCGCTTGCCGCGGAAGCATCGCCGGCCGATGCCTCGGCGTTGGTGCGCCCGCCGCGCGCGAGCACGGCTGACGCGAGTGCGCCGAGCAGGCCGCACACGAAGGGGAGCCAGAGGAGTATGGAAAGCGGGGGCAAGGTCTGGGAGCTCAGGTCTGCAGGAGGAAGTAGAAGCCGACGCCGGTCACGCCGAGCACGAGCAGGGCGGCGTAGTAGCGCACGAAGCCGCTCTGGGCGGCGCGCACGGCGGCCGAGCCGGCGCGCACGATGCCGGTGGTGCCCCCGATGAGCGTCTCGTCGACGAACAGCCGCTCGAAGGTGTCGCGGGCGAAGAGCCCGCCCGCGGCGGCCGGTTTCACGACGAGCATGTCGATCAGCTCGTCGAAGTACCACTTGTTCACGAACAGCACATAGGCAGGCCGGAAGCGCTCGCGGATGCTCGTGGCCATACCCGGCCGAACCACCCAGATGCGGTGGGCGAGCGCGATCCCGAGCAGGGCGAGCACGGTGCCGAGGCCCAGCCCGAAGACGAGCAGCCCGTTCTTGGTGTGCGGTTCATACAGCGCCGAGCCGGCGAAGGAGGGGCGCAGGAAGTCGTCGATCACGAAGTCCACCTTGGGGATCTGCACGAGCCCGGCGCCCACGGCCCCCAGCGCGAGCATCCCCATCGCGACGCGCATCGGCAGCGCCCGCTCGGCGATCGCGTGGGTGGGCCCGGGGAAGCCCACGTCGGTGTCCTCCTCTTCGCCATTGGCGGGGTTGCGCGGGACCTCGGCATGGTGCAGGTGGCCCGCTTCGAGCTCGCGCGCCTCGGCCACGGGCTCGCCGTGAAAGGCGCGGAAGATCATGCGGAAGGTGTAGATGGCGGTCAGGAAGGCGCCGACGTAGCCGGCCACGTAGAGGATCCAGTGCCAGCCGCCGCGCTCACCGGTGACCAGCAGGATGTCGTCCTTGGAGAAGAAGCCCGAGAAGGGGGGGACGCCGGAGAGGGCCAGTCCGCCGACGATGAAGCAGCCGTAGGTGAAGGGCATCGCCTTGCGAAAGCCGCCCATCCGATTCAGCGACTGCTCGCCGGCCATCGCGCCGATGATGGATCCGGCGGCCATGAACAGCAGGGCCTTGAAGAAGGCGTGGGTCATCAGGTGAAAGAGGCCGGCCGCATAGGCACCCACGGAGACGCCCATGATCATGTAGCCGATCTGGGACATGGTCGAGTAGGCGATCACGCGCTTGATGTCGGTCTGGGCGAGGCCGATCGTCCCGGCGATCAGCAGCGTGGCAGCGCCCACCACAGCCCCGACGTCCTGTGCGGCCGGAGCCAGCTCGAACAGCGGGTGCATGCGCGCGATCAGGTACACGCCGGCGGTGACCATGGTGGCGGCGTGGATCAGCGAGCTGACCGGGGTGGGCCCCTCCATGGCATCGGGCAGCCAGGTGTGCAGCGGGATCTGGGCGGACTTGGCGAAGGCACCGACGAGCAGCAGGATGCAGCCGGCCACGAGGTCGCCCTCGTTGGAGCCGTGACCGAAGGCGCCCGCGCTGGTCGCCTGGAAGGTCTTCAGGAAGTCGAGCGTGTGGGTGTGCTTGAAGATGAAGTAGGTGCCGAGCACGAGGCCCACGTCGCCGACGACGTTGATCACGAACGCCTTGATTCCCGCGCTCGTGGCCGTGGTGCGCCGGTACCAGAAGGAGATCAGCAGGTAGGAGGCTGCGCCGACGAAGGCCCAGCCGACGATCAGCAGCAGGAAGTAGCCCGCCAGCACGAGCAGCAGCATCGAGAAGACGAAGAAGTTCAGGTAGGAGAAGTAGCGGGCGAAGCCGCGGTCGCCCTCCATGTAGGAGATCGAGTAGAGGTGGATCAGCGTGGAGACGCCTGTGACCACGAGGATCATGAACACCGACAGGGGATCCACGAGGATCGACATCTGGGCGTCGATGCCCACGGTGGAGGCGTAGCTCCACAGCGATGAGACCACCTGACGATGCTCGGGGGCGAGCCCCTGGATCTTGATCAGCGCGCCGAGGGCAGCGAGGAAGGAGAGGAAGATGGCGGCCGTCGCGATCCACCCGGCGGAGCGCCCCGGAAGCGAGCGGAAGCCGAGGGCGGTGACGAGCATCCCGAGCAGCGGGAAGAGCAGGACGAGCCAGCCGTAGGTGGTGGCGCTCACTAGCCCTGCAGCTCCCGCAGCTCGTCTACGTCGATGGGCAGGTGGCGGCGGTAGATGGCGACGATCATGCCCAGGCCGATGCAGACCTCGCAAGCGGCCACGGTCATGACGACGATGGCGAGGATCTGCCCGTCGCCGTTGCCCCACATCCGCGAGAAGGCGATCAGGGCGAGGTTGGCGCCGTTGAGCATCAGCTCGAGGCAGAGCAGCACGACGAGGGGGTTGCGCCGGGTCATCACACCGATGGCTCCGAGCGAGAAGACGATGGCCGAGACGGCGAGATACCAGGCGATGCTCACGAGCTGCGCCTCCCGACGCCCTCGGCCATCGTTCCCGTCCCGCGCGGGCGCAGCAGATCCAGCGGGGTGAGCAGATCGCGCTCGTCCTCGTCCTCCAGGCCGCCGCGGCGGCGGGCGAGCACGACGCCGCCGACGGCGGCGATCAGCAGCAGGAATGAGGCGACCTCGAAGGCCAGCAGGAAGCGCGTGAGCAGGAGCTTTCCGATATAGGCGGGGGTGCCGTAGGCCTGCGGCCCCGGGCTGTAGCCGGCGCCATAGCCGTTGATCGCCTCCAGGCCCGTGCCGAGCAGCGCGATCAGCAGCTCGACGCACACGGCGCCGCCGAGGATGGCGCCGCCGAGGCGCAGGCCCGAGCCGACGGCGCCGCGTGAGCGCAGGCGCTCGCCGATCGAGTCGGACTCGCCGCCCACGTAGGCGACCACGAACACGTACAGGACCATCACGGCGCCGGCGTAGACCACGACCTGCACGGCCGCCACGAACTCGGCCCGCAGCAGCAGGAACAGGACGGCGAGCGAGACCAGGTGGATGACCAGGGCGAGCACGCTGTAGAAGGGGTTGCGCAGCACCACCACGCCGGTGGCGCCCGTGATCACGCCGATGGCGGCGAGGAAGAACAGAACCGAGCTCATCTCGGCCCCCCGGTCCTCACTCGCCCTCGTTCCTCAGCGGCGTACGCTCGAGCGGCTCGGCCAGCAGCATCTCCTTGGTGAAGATCAGGTCCGAGCGGTCGTAGTCGGAGAGCTCGTAGTCGTGGCCCATGGTGATGGCGTCGAACGGGCAGGCGACCTCGCAGTAGCCACAGAAGATGCAGCGGGAGAGGTTGATCTCGTACACGGCCGCGTAGCGCTCGCCCGCGGAGACGCGGTTCTCGGGAGTGTTCTCGGCGGCGACCACGCGGATGCAGTCGGCCGGGCAGGCGGCCGCGCACAGCGAGCAGCCGACGCACTTCTCGAGGCCACTGTCCTCGAAGCGGTGCAGCTTGTGACGCCCGCGGAAGCGGGGGTAGACGGGGGTCTTCTCCTCCGGGTACTCGACTGTGACGGGAGTCTCCGTGAAGCGCCCAAAGGTCGTCAGCAGGCCGCGGGCCGTCTCGCGGAACGTGCGCCACGTGGCTCGCCCCGGCCCCGGATCTGGAGAGCGCACGACCTCGATCACGTCATCGCCCGGGTTCCAGCCCTCGACCTTCAGCGCTGTCGTGTCCGGGGTGGCCTGCTCGGCCTTGGGAGGTGTATCGCTCATCAGTGGACGGCGACGACCACGATGGCCGTGACGAGGGTGTTGACGGTTGCCAGAGGCAGAAGCACCTTCCAGCCGAAGCTCATCAGCTGGTCATAGCGCAGGCGGGGAAGCGTGGCGCGGATCCAGATGAACAGGAATGTGATGAGCGACATCTTGAAGAGCACGACGATCGGATCGACCCAGCCGGGGGGGTGAATCCCGAAAGGCATCAGCCAACCTCCGAGGAAGATCGTGGTGACGATCCCGGAGACGACGAGCACGTTGAGGTACTCGGCGAAGTAGTAGGAGGCAAAGCCTCCGCCACCGTACTCGGTGTTGTAGCCGCCGACCAGCTCGGCGTCGGCCTCGGTCACGTCGAAGGGCGCGCGGTTGGTCTCGGCGAAGCCGGCCACCAGGAACACGAGGAAGCCGAAGAACTGGGGGATGAAGTACCACATGCCTTTCTGGGCGGTGACGATGCCGGTGAGCGACAGGGTCTGGGCGGTGATGACCACGCCGACGAGCGCGAGGCCCTGGGAGACCTCGTAGGAGATCAGCTGGGCGGCGCCGCGCATGGCGCCGAGGAAGGAGTACTTGGAGCCCGAGGACCAGCCGCCGAGCATGATCCCGTAGAAGGCGATCCCTCCGAGAGCGAACACATAGAGGGGGCCGATCGACACGTCGATTCCGTAGAGCCCCACTTTTGTCCCGAAGATGTCCTGGGTGTCGCCGAAGGGGATGATCGCGAATGCCGCGACCGCCGTGAGGATCGAGATGAGCGGTGCGATGGCGAACAGGAGACCGACCGAGGTGGTCGGCCGCGACTGCTCCTTGGTCAGCAGCTTGAGGATGTCGGCGAGCGGCTGCAGGGCGCCATAGGGGCCGACGCGGTTGGGGCCGTAGCGGCTCTGGAAGCGTCCGAGCAGCTTGCGCTCGGCGAGCAGCACGACCGGCACGAGCTGCAGGCCCACGGCGAAGATCAGGATCGCCTTGAGGATCTGGATCCACCAAGGTTCGAAGTAGCCGACGACGGCAAGCATCGCCTAGACGAGCTCCTTGGTCTTGAAGAGGAAGTCGAAGGCCGGGGAGTGCTCGACCTCGGGCGCGTCCCAAACGGAGCGGTAGCCGGCGGCCTCGCCAGGATCGGCCGGCTCCTCAAAGGACCCATCACCCGATGGCGCGCTCGCTGGCGCGGGAAATGCAGCGGCAGCCTCGCGCTCCTGCCAGCGCACGCCGCGACCGCCGATCTCCTCGAGCGTGAGCCCGCTGTAGAAGGGCACCGCCTCGAACAGCTGCCGTGAGGCCATCGCGCCGCTGAGAACGTCGAAGTCGAGCCCGAGGCGCAGTGCCAGCTCGGCGATCACGTGCCAGCCCGCCCGCACCGAGCCCGGCCGCGCGATCGCCGGGCGCAGACGCTGCAGGCGTCCATCGGGATGCACGAGCGTCCCCTCCTTCTCGGGGTAGGCCTCGGCGGGGAAGACGACGTCGGCGTGCTCGTTGATTGCGTCGGTGAGGAACGATGCGTGCGCGATCACAGTGCTCGCGCCGGCAAGCGCCCGCTCCCACAGGGCCCGGTCCGCAAGCTCGCGCAGCGGGTCGCACTGCAGCAGGTAGAGCGCGCTGAGCTCACCGGCTGCAAGTCCCTCGGCAATCGCCGCGCTGTCGCGTCCGGCGTCCTGGAGCTGGGAGAGCCCCGGTCCAGCGTTGGGCAGCGCCCCGGCCTCGCGTAGTCCGCGGCCGTTGGCGGTGGCGGGAACTTCGAGCAGCCCCGCGCCCTCGACGTTCGCGAGGTCGAGCGCCTCGGCGATGCCCAGCAGCGCGCCTGCCCCGAGCTCGGCGTTGGGCGCGGCCGTCAGGCGCTCGCCCCAGAGGATCACGACCTCGCGCGGCTGCAGCTCGCTGTCGGCTCCCTGCTGTGGCTCGGGACCACGCAGCAGCTCGGCCAGCTCGCGGACCGCAGCGCTCTCCACGCCGGCCTCGCCACACAGGGTCTCGAGCTCCGCGCTCGCGCCGAGCGCTGCGCCCAGTGCGGCGGCGAATGCCGCGCCGGCGCCGGGCTTGAAGCGGATGGACAGGGCGGCGCTCGGGTCCAGGGAGCTCGGGCCCGGAGATGCGACCGCCAGCTTCAGCCCGCGCCGGCGGATGCCCTTGCGCAGGCGCAGGTCGAGGATCGAGGCGTCGTTGACCGGATCGGTGTCGAGCACGAGCACGGCGTGGGCGAACTCGAGATCCGAGACCTTGGCCTGCAGCGCGGGGGCGCCAAGGGCACGGTGGGCATCGAGCGAGAGGGTGCCCGCGCGGCGCGAGTCGAGGTGTGGCGAGCCGAGTCCCTCGCGCATGAGTCGTGCCAGCAGGTGGCCCTCCTCGCCGGTGCTCTGCCCGCCGGCGATCGCCGCGGCGTTGGCGCCGGCGCGTTTGAGAGCGCCAGCGGCCTGCTCGAGCGCCCGCTCCCACGTGACAGGCCGCAGCTGACCCCCGTCGCGGATCAGCGGCTCGGTGATGCGCTCCTCGGCGTGGAAGGACTGGTAGGCGAAGCGACCCTTGTCGCACAGCCAGCCGTCGTCGACCTCGTCGTTTTGGCGTGCGAGCACGCGCAGGGCACGTTCGTCGCGAACGGTGATCGTGACGTTGCACTGAGCTGGGCAGAGCGTGCAGACCGAGCCGGCGCCCTCGATGTCCCACGGCCGCGCGCGGAAGCGGTAGGGGCGCGAGGTGAGCGCGCCGACGGGGCACAGCTCGACGATGTTGCCGCTGAAGGGCGCCACGTAGGGGTGCCCGTCGAAGGTCGAGACGTAGGAGTGCGCCCCGCGCTCGAGGAGGACCAGCTGGTAGTCCTCTGAGATCTCCTGAGAGAAGCGCACGCAGCGGTAGCAGAGGATGCAGCGCTCACGGTCGATCGCGATCAGCGGGGATAGCTCCAGCGGCTTGACGAAGTGGCGCTTGGGCTCGATGAAGCGCGAGATGCCGCCACCCCAGCCGAAGGTGATGTCCTGCAGCGGGCACTCCCCGCCCTTGTCGCAGACGGGGCAGTCGAGCGGGTGGTTGATCAGCAGGAACTCGACCACCGACTGCTGGGCGACCTTCACCCGCTCGGTTTCCGTGTAGACGACCATCCCGTCCCGGACGGGCGTGGAGCAGCCCGTCTGGAGCTTGGGAATGCCCTCGATTTCGACCAGGCACATGCGGCAGGCGCCGACCGGCTGGCCGAGCTTGGGCTCGTAGCAGAAGACCGGTATCTCGACGTCACCGTGCTTGGCCGCGTCGACGAGCATCGCTCCCTCGGGAGCGCTCACCTCGCGGCCGTCGATCGTGAAGTTGATCATCTTCGACTCGGGGCGCGGCATCGCTATGCACCTCCCCGATGCGTGCCGGGAGCACCCTCGTGCGCGCCGGGGGCCTGATCGCCGGTGCCATGGTGGGCGAGGTGCGTCTCGGGGGCTTCGTCGAAGGCGCCCTGCGCGGCGAGTGCCGCATCGGAGCCCGCGCTGCCGTTCAGACCGCGTGCCATCCGTGCGGCTTCGATGTGTTCTTCGAACTCGTCGCGGAACTTGGCGATCATCGAGCCGATCGGCATCGCCATCGCATCGCCGAGCACGCACAGGCAGTTGCCGATGATGTGCTCCTGCACCGAGGCCATGATCTCGAGGTCCATCGGCGTGGCCTCCCCCGAGGCGATCCGCTCGAGCATCTTCACCGTCCAGTTGGTGCCCTCGCGACAGGGGGTGCACTTGCCGCAGGACTCGTGACGGTAGAACTTGGCGACCTTCAGGGCCACGTCGAGGATCGGCGTGGAGTCATCGACGACGATGACCGCACCGGAGCCGAGCATCGACTTCGCGGCGGCGAGCGAGTTGAAGTCGTAGGGGATGTCCAGATCGTCGGCCGTGAGCACCGGCGATGAGGAGCCGCCCGGGAACCAGCACTTGACGCTGCGGCCCTCGGGCGGGCCGCCGGCGAGGCCGTAGATGATCTCGCGCGAGGGGATGCCGAGCTCGATCTCGTAGTTGCCGGGGCGCTGCACGTGGCCGGAGACGGACACGAGCTTGGTGCCGGTGGAGGTCTCGACGCCGAGCTTTGCGTACTCCTCGCCGCTGATCCTGATGATCGCGGGCACCGTGGAGAGCGTCTCGACGTTGTTGATCAGGGTGGGCCCCTGGTAGAGGCCCTGGTTGGCCGGGAACGGCGGCTTCAGGCGGGGGTTGCCGCGCTTGCCTTCCAGCGAGTCCAGCAGCCCGGTCTCCTCGCCGCAGATGTAGGCGCCGGCGCCGCGGTGCACGACGAGCGAGAGCGAGTGCCCGGAGCCGAGGATGTCCTCGCCGACGTAGCCGGCCTCGCGGGCTTCGTGGAGCGCTGCATCGAGCGCGTCGGCCTGCTCGACGTACTCGCCGCGGATGTAGATGAAGGAGCAGTTGGCGCCGGCGGCGTAGGAGGCGATGACGATGCCCTCGATCAGCATGTGCGGGGTCTTCTGCATCAGTTCGCGGTCCTTGAAGGTGCCCGGCTCGGACTCGTCGGCGTTGCACACCAGGTACTTGTCCATCGAGCCCTTGGGCAGGAAGGAGACCTTGGTGCCCATCGCGAAGCCTGCGCCGCCGCGCCCGCGCAGGCCGGAGGCTTTGAGCTGGTCGAGCACCTCCTCGGGGGTCATCGCAAGGGCCTTGCGCAGCGACTCGTAGCCGCCGCGGCGCTCGTAGACCTCGAGCGTGCACAGCCCCGGCTCGTCGATGTCGGTGAACAGGAGCATCGGTGAGGCGGCGGGAGCAGCCATCGTCAATCGCCTCCCTCGCCCGCGCGAGCGGTCTCGTCGGCCGGGTGTCGCGGGAACTCTCGCGTGTTGGCGTGGGGATCGGCCACGAGTCGCCTGACGAGCTGCTTCTCGGGGAGCGCCGGGCGCCCGGCGCGCAGATCCTCGAGCAGCTGTGGGACGTCTTCCGGGGTGAGCGGCCCGACGTAGACGCCGTCGACGGAGGCCATCGGCGCGATGTCGCATGCGCCGAGGCACTCGAAGGAGCGCACGTTGATCGGTTCCCCGTCGATGCCGTCGGTCGCGGCGTCGCGCACGGTCTCGTACAGCTCGTCGGCGCCGCGCAGCGAGCAGGAGATGTTGGTGCACACGTACACGCTGTGGCGCCCCACGGGCGCGGTCTCGAGCATGTCGTAGAAGCTCGCCACCGACTCCAGGCAGGCGGGGGTCACGCGCATCACGCACGCCACCTGCTCGATCGCCTCCGGCGAGCACCAGCCGTGCAGGCGCTGGGCGGCCTCGAGCGCGGGCAGCGCCGCCGAGCGGCGGTCGGGGTAGTTGGCCATGTGCGCCTCGATCTCCTCGCGCAGCGCTTGGGGTACCTCGACCCTCTCGGGGTCGGGGACCTCGGCGGGGTCCTTCTCGAGGTCGGCCGCGCGATCCCAGCGCAGGCCGTGCGCAACGGTCTGGTCTCGGTGGGCGGGACTCATCTGTCGATCCCACCTAGGATCGGGTCGAGCATCGCCAGCGTGGCGATCATGTCGGCGATGTAGCTGCCCTCGGCCATGTGGCGCAGGGCCTGCAGGTTGACGAAGGAGGGGTCGCGCATATGCACGCGCGATGGCTTGGAGGAGCCGTCTGCGCGCACGAAGCAGCCGAGCTCCCCGCGCGGGGACTCGATCGGGAAGTAGGCCTCCCCGGGGGCCACGCGGAAGCCCTCGGTGACGAGCTTGAAGTGGTGGATCAGCGCCTCCATCGAGGTTGCGAGCTCATGGCGGGGCGGCAGCGCGATCTTGCGGTCCTCGGTGATGTGGGGTCCCTCGGGCAGCCCGTCGAGTGCCTGCTCGATGATCTTCACCGACTCGTATATCTCGGCCAGGCGCACGGCGAAGCGGTCGTAGTTGTCGCCGACCGTGCCGACCGGGATCTTGAACTGGAAGTCCCCATAGGAGCTGTAGGGGTCCGCCTTGCGCAGGTCCCAGGGGTTGCCCGCGGCGCGCAGCAGGGGTCCTGTCACACCCAGTCCCAGCAGCGTCTCCGCGTCGAGCGGGCAGACGCCGCGCAGCCTCTGCAGGACGATCTCGTTCGAGTTGAGGATCGCGCCGTACTCGTCGGCTCGTTTGGGCATGATCTTCAAGAACTCGCGCAGCTTTGGCTCGAAGCCGGCGGGGATGTCCTCGATCACGCCGCCCACCTGGAAGTAGCGGGTGTGCATGCGCGCGCCGGAGGACATCTCGAACAGGTCGAGGATCAGCTCGCGCTCGCGCAGGCAATACAGGAAGATCGAGGTCGCGCCGAGATCGAGCACGCTCGTACCGAGCCAGATCAGATGCGATGCGATGCGATTCAGCTCGAGGTGGATGACGCGCAGGTACTGCGCCCGCTTGGGGACCTCGACCCCCGCCAGCGTCTCCACCGCGCCGCAGTAGGCCATCGCGTTGAAGTAGTAGGACAGGTAGTCCATCCGCTCCACCACCGGGATTACCTTCCAATAGGCCTTGTCCTCGGCGGTCTTCTCGATGCCGGTATGGACATAGCCGACGATCGGTTTGATGTCGCGCACGACCTCGCCCTGCAGCGTGACCAGCAGTCGCAGGACCCCGTGGGTGGCGGGGTGATGAGGACCGAAGTTGAGCGTCAGCAGCTCGTCGTGCGAATCCTCGCCGGTGGTTTCCAGAGGCGAGAGTGTGATGCTCTGCTCGCGCCTGCGGTACTCCGAGAGCTGCGGGTTGTCGGCAGGGCTCACTCGCGTGCCTCCAGCCATCTGCCCTCGTCACGCGTGAAGATCACCGGTTCGCCGCCGATCGGGAAGTCGCGGCGCTGGGGATGGCCCTCGTAGTCCTCCGGCATCAGGATCCGCCGTAGGTCGGGATGCTCACGGAAGACCACGCCGAACATGTCGTAGACCTCGCGCTCCTGGTGATCTGCCGTCGGCCATTCCGGGGTGACGGAGTCGATCACGGGGTCGTCCATGCTCAGACGAGCCTTGACGGCGACCCGATCGACACGGCTCATGTCCAGCAGCTCGTAGATCACCCCGAGCCGTGGTTCCTCGGGGTAGTAATCGACCCCGTGCACGCTCGCCAGGAAGCCGAAGCCACGCTCGCGGAGGGTCTGGAGGACGGTGCGGATATGGGCTGGGTCGACCACGATCGTGGCCTGTCCGCGGTAGTGCACGGCCTCCAGCGCCGCCTCGCCCAGGTCGTGGGCGAGGAGCTCCAAGCCCGTGGCATCAGGCATCTATGGGCGCTCCTCGGTGCCTACTGCGCCGTAGCGCTCCCGCCAGCCCGCCTCGGGGTTGTCCTGGACCATCTCGCGCAGCTTCAGCACGCCGTGCATCAGCGCCTCTGGCCGCGGCGGGCAGCCGGGCACGTGGACGTCGATCGGCATGAACTTGTCGGCCGGCACGAGCGCATAGTTGTTGAAGACGCCCATGGAGCTGCAGCAAGCGCCCATCGAGATAGCCCACTTGGGCTCGAGCATCTGGTCGTAGAGGCGGCGGATGATTGGAGCCATCTTGATCGAGACCCGCCCCGCGAGGATGATCAGATCGGCCTGACGCGGAGAGGCGCGGAATGCCTCGTAGCCGAATCGTGCGATGTCCATGCGCGGGCCGGCGGTCTGGAACTGCTCCATCGCGCAACAGGCCAGCCCGAAGGCAAGCGGGAAGAAGGAGTTCGACCGCGCCCACGCGACCGCAGAGTCGAGGGTGGTGAAGACGAGGCGCTCGTGCACATAGCGCTCGAGCTCCTCGCCCTCGAGATGGGCGGGCTGGTTGGCGCCTTCGAGCTCGCCTCCGCGCAGGAGCTGGTGTGCGTTGAGTGAGCGCACGCGCAGCGTCTCTGGATCGACCCGCGTACCCGCCGTGCCAGCCGGGCCGAGGACTTCGCGCTTCATCTCCACTCGAGTGCCCCCCTGCGCCAGACGTATCCGAACGCAACGAACAGGAGAACGATGAACACGATCGTCTCGGTCAGCGCGTAGCTGCCGTAGGCGCGCAGCTCGACGGCGATCGGGTACAGGAAGACGACCTCGATGTCGAACAGGATGAAGAGCATCGCGATCAGGTAGAAGCTGATCCCGAAGCGCATCCCGCGCTTGACCTCGGAGGGCAGGCCGCACTCGTACGGATCCTGCTTGTGGGGGGTCGCGCGACGCGGGCCGATGACCGAGTTCAGGACGGCGAAGGCGCCGCCAACGGCGCCACCGAGAACGAGGAATACGATCGCCGGGAGATAGCTGCGGAGCACCTCGCGCTGTTATATCACTGCTTGTGGCAGAGTGTTACATAGTGGCAATCGGCTCGATATCCCGCCCGTGACGCAGGCCGTGGTGGCGGGGGCGCTGGCGGTGGCCGCCCTCAACGGGATCGCGGGCCTGCTCGGCGCCTGGGTCTGGTATCGCGGCGAGCCCGGCGCCGGGGCGCCCGGCGCGTTCTGGGTGTTGCTGCGGGTGGGGCAGGGCTCGGCGCTCACCCTCGCGATCGCCGTCGGCTCGCTCGCCGCGGCCGGCAAGCATCCCCGCGAAAGCCTCTTCTATCTCTACGCGCTGCTGCCGCTGGCCGTGGCGTTCGTGGCCGAGCAGCTGCGCGTGACCTCGGCACAGACGATCCTCGACCAACACGGTCTCGAGGACGCCCAGGCCGTGGGCACGCTGCCCGAGCCAGAGCAGCAGACGCTCGTCGCGAGCGTCCTGCGCCGGGAGATGGGCGTGATGGCGCTCTCGGCGCTGGTCGTGGTCATCCTCGCCCTGCGCGCGGCGGGCACGGCCCACGGCTTCTGAGCCCTTGCGCCCGCGCGTCCTCGTCGCAGTCGGGCCTCGGGCGCCCCGGTCGCACGCCCCTCCGGGGTAGGCCCTATATATTCCCGGCGCATGAAGGTCGCCGTCACGACGATCGTCCTGCTCGCCTGCGCAGCCGTCCTGGGCGCATGTGGATCGCAGGGGATCCAGATCGCAAAGACCAGCCCGTACTATCGCGGCGCGGTCCTGTTCCGCGATCACTGCTCCGGCTGCCACACGCTGGCGACGGTCGGCGCGGAGGGCTCGGCGACCAGCATCGCCAACCGCGTGAAGAGCAACGGGCCGAACTTCAACATCCGCAAGGAGAACGTCGAACAGGCGCTGTACGCGATCCGCAACGGCGGCTTCTCCGGGGCGATCATGCCCGAGAACATCGTTGTCGGCCAGAACGCACAGGAAGTGGCCAGCTTCCTCGCGGCCTACTCGGGCAAGCAGGCGCAGAACGTCCCGCACACGACCATCACGCTCTCCACCAAATAGGCAGCCCGCTGGGCGGCGCGGAGGATGCTCGACCTCAAACGCATCCGTGAGGACCCGGACGGCGTGCGCGCGGCGCTGGCGCGGCGCGGGGAGGCGACGGCCGCGGGGCTCGATCGCGTGATCGAGCTGGACGGGCGCCGCCGTGCCCTGCTCCCCGAGCTCGAGGGCCTGCGCGCCGAGCAGAACGAGGCCAACGCGCGCATACGGCAGGCACCGGACCCCGAGCAGCGGGATCGTGAGATCGAGGCGATGCGTGCGGTGGCCGCGCGCGCGAAGCAGCTCGAGCAGGAGCTCGGCGCGGTCGAGGCCGGGCTGCAGGAGGCGCTGGTGCCGCTGCCGAACCTTCCCGATCCCACGGCGGCCCCTGGGCCCGAGGACGAGCTCGTACGCGAGGTCGGCGCCGTCCCCGAGCTCGGGTTCGAGCCACGCGACCACCTGGAGCTGGCGGGTGGGCGGATCGACATGGACCGGGCGGCCAACCTGTCGGGCTCGCGCTTTGCCTATCTGAAGGGTGATCTGGTGATGCTCGAGCTCGCGCTCGTGCGCTGGGCGCTCGAGACCGTACGCGCCCACGGCTTCGAGCCGGTCATACCCCCGGTGCTGGTGCGCGAGCGGGCGCTTTACGGCACGGGCTTCCTCCCGGACACCGAGCAGCAGATCTACAGCCTTCCCGCCGATGAGCTGTTCCTCGTCGGCACCTCGGAGGTGGCGCTCGCCTCGCTGCACGACGGCGAGATCCTGGAGGCCGAGCGGCTGCCGGTGCGCTACGCCGGCTTCTCGCCCTGCTTCCGGCGCGAGGCCGGGGCTGCCGGCAAGGACACGCGCGGGATCTTTCGCGTGCACCAGTTCGACAAGGTCGAGATGTTCAGCTTTGTGGAGCCCGAGGAGTCCGCCGAGGAGCACGAGCGGATCCTGGCGATCGAGGAGGAGATCCTCACGGCCCTCGGGCTGCCATACCGGGTCGTGAACATCGCGGTTGGGGACCTCGGCAACTCGGCGGCCAAGAAGTACGACTGCGAGGCGTGGCTGCCGAGCCAGGGTCGCTACCGCGAGCTCACGTCGTGCTCGAACACCACCGACTACCAGGCGCGCCGCCTCAACATCCGCGTTCGTCGCGACAGGCGCACGGCGGCGCTGCACACGCTGAATGGCACCGCCGTGGCCGTGGGGCGTACGATCGTGGCGCTGCTGGAGAACGGGCAGCGGGCCGACGGCAGCGTGGAGCTGCCGCCCTGCCTGGCTCCCTACGGTGCCTCTGCGGAGCTGTCGGGCGATCGGCGATAGCTCTTAGATAGACACTAAGAAGATAGGCTCCGCCATCAGTGTCAAGCGTTGTGCCTGGCGGGGGATGTGGCGTGGAGGAAGGTCAGCGAACAAGGATTCTCGAGGCGATGGCCGAGGTCGTGGCCGAGCGCGGCGCCGGGGCGCAGGACTCGGCGGTGGCCGACGTGATCGCGCAGGTGATCGCGCGGGCGGGAACGGACAGCGCAACCTTCGACGTGCTCTTCAGCGACCGCGAAGCGTGCCTGCTGGCGGCGTTCGAGCTCGGCGTGGAGCGTGCGGGCGCGGCCATGGGCAGCGCATATCGCAGCGAGTCCCGCTGGCTCGACGCGGTCAAGGCTGCGCTGGCGTCGTTTCTGTGGTTCCTCGAAGAGGAGCCGGCTCTGGGACGGCTGCTCGTCGTGCACTCGGCCGGCAGCGGCGCGCACGTGCTGCATCGGCGCAGGGAGGTCCTGGCGGCGCTCGCCGGCGTCGTTGACCGGGGTCGCGCCGAGACGCCCGCGGGGGCGCATCAGCCGCCGGCGGTCGTGGCCGAAGGAGTCGTGGGGGCGGTGCTCACGGTCGTGCAGAATCGACTGCTCGCCGATGACCCCGAGCGCCCCGCGGAGCTGTTCGGGCCGCTGATCAGCATCGTGGCGCTGCCCTACCTGGGCGCGGGGGTGGCGCGCCGCGAGCTGACGCGCCCGGCGCCGCGCCTGCGAAGCCCGGAGGAGTTCGAGTCCGGCCTCTCGGCGTCACTGAGCGGCCAGGAGACGGGCACGCGTCTCACCTACAGGACGGCGCGTGTCCTGACCGCGATCGACGACTACCCGGGCGCCAGCAACCGCGAGGTCGCCGAGCGTGCGGGGATCGTGGACCAGGGCCAGGTCTCAAAGCTGCTCGCCCGGCTGGAGGCGCGTGGGTTGATCGAGAAGGCGGCCGAGGCCCGCACCCGAGGAGCCCCCAACTCGTGGCGTCTGAGCGGGCGGGGCGAAGGGCTCGTGAAGGCCGCCGGCCTGCGGGCAGCCGTGCGCGCGATCAGGGCGCCGGGCGACTGGCGTCCGCTCGAGGACCCGCCGGCCGGCGACTAGCCGATCTGGAAGTAGATCGACCGCGCCGCGCCGTGGGTGGGCGTGGCGGTCAGACGGTAGAAGCCGGGCGACAGGGCCCCCCGCCCTGTGAGGTGTCGTCCGATGCGCCCGCTGCCCGCGGAGATCGTGAGCGAATAGCGCGTGAGCTGCCAGCGCGTGTGCCCGTGAGCCCTGACGCGCTTGGCGAGGGAGATCCGGACATGGGTGGCGATGTTGAGGGTGAAGGCGAACGCCACCTGGGTGGCTCGCGGCCGGGTCGTGTTCAGGGCGAAGAGGGCCCTCACCGTGAGGGCGAGCGATGAGATCTGAGGCGTGGCGGGGCCGCTGGCGGGGGCCGCGGCGGGCGCGGCCGGGGCAGGAGACGGGGAGCTGGGCTGCGCCACGAGGCCGTTCGAGGAGCCCGATTTGCTCCCGGAGGACCTTTCGCTGGCTTCTTCCAGGCGCTTGCGTTCTTCACGTTCGAGCTGTTCCTGGCGTTCTGCTTCTTCCCGGCGTTCGGCTTCTTCTTCGCTTTTGCCTTTTTCTCTGCGCTGGGCTTCTTCCTGGCGTTCCGCTTCCTCCTTTTTCAGGATTTCAGCTTCGCTGGGTCCGCCTTCGGTGGCGGGCAGCTCGAAGGCCACGATGCCGTGCGGCGTTCCGACCCCGCTGGGGCCGTCGAAGCCGCTGCGAGCCAGGCAGTCGGCCTTCGAGAAGCAGCTGGTTGCGGCCTCTTCGGCTGGGGTGCACCCGGAGGCGCCCGTTTCGGCGTTGACCGGCTTCCGGCATTCCCCGTTCGAGCCGGAGACAACGTCGTGCAGGGAAGTGGGGTGGGCGGTGGTGTTTTCGTACAGCGTCTCGGCCGGATAGCTGACGCCGTGGGCGCCGCCGGCGAGGGCGTAGATCGAGGCGACGATCGGGGAGGCGAGGCTGGTGCCGCCGTAGGTGCACCAATGGACGATCTGCCCTTCGTGTTCGGATTCGCATTCTCTGCTCGTGTAGTAGACGGCCAGGCCGCTGTAGGGATCGGCATCTGCGGCGACGTCGGACACGGCCCGTTTCAGCCCACAGCCGACTTCCGACCAATCGGCGACGCCGCGCTGCCAGGGTTGAGCTTCGAAGACTTCGCTGCAGCCGCCTCCACCTGCTCCGTAGCCTTCCTTTTTGCCGTTGCTCTCGCCGCCGTCGTTCCACACCTTCTCGCTCTGCCATGCGCCCGTCCCAGTAGTGGTCAGCCGTGTGCCTCCGACAGCGACCACGTGGGGCGAGGAGGCGGGGAAGCTCGGTTCGCGGGACGGCGCTTGAGCGGCCCATTCGAGATAGCCGTCATCGCCTGCTGACGCTGTGATCACGATCCCGGGATGGTTGAACTGGCTCGCGGACTCGATTGCGGGAGTCTCTCCGAGCTCGGGGCCTCCCCAGGAGTTCGAGATCTCCGTCGCTCCGAGTTGCACCGCGGCGTGCTCGGCCTTTTCCAGATCTTCGTATTCGGGGGAGCTCGCCTCGACGAGCAGGATCTTGCAGTTCTGGCAGGTTGCGTGCGCGGTCTCGATGTCCAGCGATATCTCTCCGCCCCAGCCTTCGGCTTCTTCGGCCCTTGCGCCTTCGCTGGCTTCCAGTTCCGCGGTGGTCCTGGGAAACGGCAGGTTCGTCGTTTCGCCTCGCTGGTTGACCTTCTTGAAGCAGCCGTTCGCGCTCGTGCACGGCGGCAGGCCGAGCTGGCGGTCGTAGCTCCTCAGGTCCGATTCGGCCGTCGGATCGTTGTAGGCGTCTACCAGGGCGATCGTCTGTTCACCCGTCGTTTCGTCCGGGAGCTGATAGGCGGTGTGGAGACCGCCGGGGGTCAGGCCGAATGCCCCTTCTGAGGCCGCGGAGGCCGGTCCCCCGATCGGGGCGGCGGCCGCGAGCGGGTGGGTGTGCGCCTGCGCTTCGGCGCTCCTCGGCACGAGCTGCAGCGCCAGGCACGAGGCTCGCCCCGGGCTCGGCGCGCCACAGGCCGCGCGCACCGTGTAGTCGGAGCGTGGAAGCGGAGAGACGGCGAGCGCAGTGCCCGCAAGCACACACAGCGCGACCACCCCGGCGATCAGGGCAGAGAGGCTCAGCGCTGCGTTGTGGCGCGTGGAGGATCTCATACGTGTGCGAGTCCTACCCGACTTTCTCGGCACGGGCGCCGCTTGGCTTGAGCTTGGGTTGCCGGCCCGGACGCATTCGAGTCGCATGATCACCTGATGATCACAGCTTGATCACCGCGGGATCACTTCCGGGCGCCGAGCAGCGGGGATCATGGTCAGGGGACGGTGGACAGATCAGGCGAGGCCACCCTCGGCCGGCTCGAGCCTCGCCGCACAGGGCGCACCGGACCGCGTAGGGCGCGGCGAGCGAGGCGGGGAGAAATCCCGTCTCGCTCGCCATTAGGCTGGGTCTCGGTGTTTTCTCCGTTCGGAATGCTGCTCTCGCCCAACCCGCCGCCGCGCCGAGCCGGCGCCGTGGTCGCGCTCGCGGCGGTGGGCCTCAGCACGCTGATCGTCTATCCGCTCAAGCACGTCGCCCCGGTCGGGTCGCTCAGCGTCGTGTACCTGCCCGCCGTGCTCGTCGTGTCGATCATCTGGGGTCTGTGGCTGGGGTATGCCACGGCGGTCGTCAGCGCCCTGGCCTTCAACTTCTTCCACCTGCCGCCGGTGGGCGAGCTCACGATTCGTGACTCCAGCAACTGGGTTGCCCTCGTCGCCTTCCTCGTGGTGGCCGCGCTGGCCAGCTCCCTGGCGGAGCTCACCAGGGCGCGCACGCGCGACGCCGAGGAGCGCCGTCGCGAGGCGGACCTCGCGGCTGAGATGGCGAGGTTGCTGCTCCGCGGCAACAGTCTCGCCGAGGCGCTGCCCACGGCCGCGGCACGGCTGGCGAGCACGCTCGAATTGAGCTCGGCCGCGATCGACATGGACGCGGTCGATGGCGACGAGCGCAGCGTCGCCTTCCCGCTGCGCGAGGGCACGACCCGGCTGGGAACCCTGCTCGTGGGCGCGGGAACCTCGGAGGAGAACCTGCGGCGCCTGCAGGAGCGGGTCGTGCCTGCTCTGGAGGCGCTGCTCAGCGCCGCCCTGGAGCGCGAGGCGCTGCTCGGCGGCGTGGTCGAGACGGCCGCGCTGCGCAGGGCGGACACGGTCAAGACGGCGCTGCTGCGCGCTGTCTCCCACGATCTGCGCTCGCCGCTGACCGCGATCTCGGCCGCGGGCGAGGCCGTGGCGTCGTCCTCGATCTCGGCGTCCGAGCGCCAGGAGCTGGCCAGCGTGATCCAGGAGGAGACGCGGCGACTGTCGCGCCTGGTGGACAACCTGCTCGATCTCTCGCGACTGGAGGCGGGCGCGGCCGAGCCGCGTCGCCATCCGACCTCGATCGAGGAGCTGATCGGCGCCGCTCTCGGCGAGCTGGCCTGCGGCCCGGATGAGTTCGTGCTCTCGCTCGATCCCGAGCTCCCGCTCGTGAACATCGATGCCGTGCAGATGGAGAGAGCGTTCGTGAACGTGCTCGAGAACGCCAGGCGACACTCAGGCGGGCATCCGGTGTCGGTCAGGGCACGGGCCGTGCGCAGCTTGGCGGGTGGCCCCAGGCTGGCGGCGCCGAGCCGCGGTTCCGTCGCGGGCGAGCGGCCGGGAGCCGGCGGCGATCGTGTGGTCGTCCGCGTCGTCGATCGCGGGCCCGGGATACCGCCGGCGCAGCTCGAGCGCGTCTTCGAGCCGTTCTATCGCGCCGGTACGCCTGGAGGCGAACACCGCGGCTCGGGGCTGGGGCTGGCGATCGCACGTGGCTTTGCCGAGGCCAACGAAGGCTCGCTGCACGTCGAGTCGCTGCCGGGGCAGGGCGCCACGTTCGTGTTCGAGTTCCCGATCGAGGTGGCCGGCGAAGAGCCCGCCCACGATGCGCCTACAGGAGCCGACCCAGGGCACGACGCTCGAGCGGCGGCCTCCAACAGCCCACGCGGGTCGGCCACGTGAGCACGCCCTCGGCGGCCGAGTCGCCACCGCCACCGCGTGTGCTGGTCGTCGACGACGAGCCCCAGATCGTGCGCGCGCTGAAAGTGGTGCTGCGTGAGGCCGGCTTCCAGGCGGTGCCCGCCGAAACGGCCTCCGAGGCGCTGGATCTCGCGGCGGTGCGCCCGCCGGAGGCGGCGATCATCGACCTCGTGCTCCCCGACCTCGACGGGATCGAGCTGACGCGCAGGCTGCGGGAGTGGAGCGAGATGCCGATCCTCGTGCTCTCGGCCGTGGGCGAGGAGGAGCAGAAGGTCAGGGCGCTCGAGGCCGGAGCCGACGACTACATCACCAAGCCGTTCGGCACGCGCGAGCTGGTTGCCAGGCTCCAGGCGGCGCTTCGACGTGCGGCACGCGTGGAGGAGGAGCCGAGCATCGTGGTCGAGGACCTGGAGGTGGACCTCGCCGCGCGGGTGGTGCGGCGCGGCGGGGAGCCCGTGCATCTCACCCCGATCGAGTTCGACCTGCTGCGTGCGCTCGTGCGCAACCGCGGGCGCCTGATGACTCACCGCAAGCTGTTGACCGAGGTGTGGGGACCCGAGTACGTCGACGACATGCAACCGCTGCGCACCCACATCGCGCGCCTGCGTGCCAAGATCGAGCCGGAGGGCGTGGCGGGACCGCGCTACATCGTGACCGATCCGGGCGTCGGCTACCGCTTCGCCGGCTGAGCGATCCCCCGTTTACCAGGAGCGCGGGTTCCCCCCGCCCAGGGTGGGCGTATTACCGATTGCGCGACTCTCACGGCCTCGTAGGGTCACCCAATGCCGTCGTCACAAAATCGTTATGCGCGTCGCCCCGATCGTCATGAGTACGTGACACACGACCGTCAATAGTGACCGCCATGGACATCTTGGCAATAGCGCTCGGGATCGTTGTGTTCCTCCTGCTGCTGTGGATGGTGGAGGGGGTCGATCGGATATGAGCATCGAGCTGCCTGCCGGCTTCTTCGTCGCGCACATGAGCGGCGCCGACTTCTTCGGCCTGGTCGTCTCCGTGGTCGTGATCGCCTATCTGTTCTACGCGCTGATCCGTGGGGAGAAGCTCTGAGATGACCTTCGCCGGTTGGCTGACCATCTTCCTGTTCGCGGCGATTCTGACCGCGCTCGCCATGCCGTTGGGCAGCTATATGGCGAAGGTGTACACGGGTAGGCGGGTGTTCCTCTCGCCGATCTTCTCGGGCCCGGAGCGGTTCCTGTACGTGATCTTGAGGGTTGATCCCAAGCGTGAGCAGGACTGGAAGTCATATGCGAAAAGCCTGCTGATCTTCTCGCTGGCGGGATGGCTGTTGCTGTATGTGATCCTGCGTACGCAGAACGCGTTCTTCGTCCCTCATGGGCTGAACCCGCTGGGCTATCACTCGGCCCCGTGGAATGTCACCTTCAACACCACCTCGTCGTTTTTGACGAACACCAACTGGCAGTACTACGGCGGCGAGACGACGATGAGCTACCTCAGCCAGATGATCGGGCTGACCGTTCAGAACTGGCTGTCCGCGGGCGTCGGCATCGTCGTGGCGGTAGCCCTCGTGCGCGGGATCATGGGACGCACCGGCAAGAGCATCGGCAACTTCTGGCAGGACCTCGTGCGCACGATCCTCTACGTGCTGGCGCCGATCTCGGTGATCGGGGCGATCGTCCTGGTCTCGCAGGGAGTGATCGAGAACTTCACCACTTATCTGACCGCGCACACGATGACGGGTCTGACGCAGTCGATCGCGATGGGACCGGTCGCCTCCCAGGAGGTCATCAAGGAGCTCGGGACCAACGGCGGTGGCTTCTTCAACGTCAACTCGGCGCATCCGTTTGAGAACCCGACGGCTTTCACCAACCTGTTCGAGATGTTGCTCGTGTTGATCATCCCGGCGTCGCTGGTGTTCATGTACGGGCGCATGACGGGCAACCGCCGTCAGGGATACGCGATCTACTCGGCGATGATGCTGATGTTCCTCGGCGCTGCGATCGTCGCCTACATCGCCGAGGCACATGGCTCGCCCGCCCAGCACGCGGCCGGCCTGCACACACACGTGATCTCCGGATCGACCGGCGGCAACATGGAAGGCAAGGAGCAGCGCTTCGGGATCGCGGGATCGGCCCTGTTCGACGTGGTCACGACCGTCACCTCGTGCGGTGCGGTGAACAGCGCGATCGAGTCCTTCACCGGCATCGGCGGCGCCGTGCCGATGGCGAACCTGTCGGCGAGCGAGGTGATCTTCGGCGGCGTCGGCACGGGCCTCTACTCGATGCTGCTCTACGTACTGCTCGCGGTCTTCATCGGTGGGCTGATGGTCGGGCGCACGCCGGAGTGGCTGGGCAAGAAGCTCGAGTCGCGGGAGATCAAGCTAGCGGGGCTCGGCATCCTGATCACGCCGTTGGCGGCACTGTTCTGCACCGCGATGGCCACCGCGAGCCATGGGGGGCGTGCGTCGATCTCCGAATTGGGGAAGGGCCCGCAGGGTTTCTCCGAGACCTTCTACGCCTATCTCTCCCAGGCCAACAACAACGGCTCCGCCTTCGCCGGCTACACCGGATTCATCCAGCCGAAAGCCGGCAACGTGGGCTCTCACGGTGTGACCTTCGCGGACCTGCTGGGGGGCTTTGACATGCTCTTCGCGCGCTACGCGCCGATCCTGTTCGCGCTCGCCGTCGCGGGCGCCCTGGCGGGCAAGCGCGTCACTCCCGCGGGCCTCGGCACGATGCGCACCGACAACCCGACGTTCGTGGTGCTCTTGATCGGCGTGATCATCCTCGTCGGCGCGCTCACCTTCTTCCCCGCCCTGTTGCTCGGACCGGTCGTGCAGGGCCTGACGGGACACCTCTACTGACATGCGCCGCGACATCGTCACATCCGTGATCGGCATCGTCGTCCTGACGGTCCTGATCGGCCTCGTCTACCCGCTCGTGATCACCGGCGTCAGCCAGGTCGCGTTCCCGGGCAACGCCAACGGTCAGAAGGTCTATGTGAACGGGAAGCTCGTCGGCTCGAAGATCATCGGGCAGAGCTTCAAGTCTCCTGTGATCGGCAAGAACGGCAAGCCCGAGGAAAAGGAAGAAGAACTCGTCACCGAAGCGGACCCGAGCTACTTCCAGTCGCGTCCGTCGGCGACCGAAGGTGGGGCGTATAACGCGGCGGCGAGCACGTTCTCCAACCGTGGCCCCAACGACAAGGCCACCAAGGAAGCCGACGAAGAAAACATCAAGGAATACCTCGAACTGAACAAGCCCTACGACACCGGGCTCACCACAGCTCAGGTTCCGGTCGACGCGGTGAACACGTCTGGGTCGAACCTCGACCCTGAAATCTCCCAGGCCAACGCCTGGATCCAGGCGCACCGCATCGCGGCCAAGCGCCAGCTCTCGCTGGCCGTGGTCGACGGGCTGATCTCCAAGTACACCGACTCTCGCGGGCTTGGCTTCTCGGGCGACAAGGGCGTGAACGTCCTCGAGCTCAACATGGCCCTCGACCGCCTCACAAAAGGAACACCCTGATGTCCGCACAGATGCCCGCCACCCACGAGCGCCAGGCGATCTCGCTGTTCCAGCGCGACATCGTCAAACGCGCGCTGATCGACAGCCTCAAGAAGCTCGACCCGCGGGTGCAGATCCACAACCCGGTGATGTTCGTGGTGGAGATCGGCTCTCTCATCACGACCGTGACGTGGCTGATCCAGGCGTTCGGTGGCAAGCCGCTCGGCGGCGGCAACGAGCCCGCTTGGTACACGTTCCTGATCTCGGTCTGGCTGTGGTTGACGGTGGTCTTCGCGAACATGGCCGAGGCGTTCGCCGAGGGACGCGGCCGCGCGCAGGCAGACACGCTGCGGGCGATGCGCAAGGAGACCGTCGCACGGATGCGCGACGGGTCCACCAAGGCCGCCTCGGAGCTCACGCGCGGCGACATCGTCGTCGTCACTCCGGGGGAGTTGATCCCCGGGGATGGCACCGTGATCGAGGGCATCGCGACCGTGGACGAGTCGGCGATCACGGGAGAGTCGGCGCCCGTGATCCGGGAGTCCGGCGGCGACCGCAGCGCCGTCACCGGCGGAACTCGCGTGACCTCCGATCAGATCGTCGTGGAAATCACGCAGGAGCCCGGGCAGTCCTTCCTGGAGCGGATGATCGCCTTGGTTGAGGGCGCGGAGCGGCGCAAGACGCCGAACGAGATCGCGCTGAACATCCTGCTCGCCGCGCTGACGCTGATCTTCATGATCGTGGTGGCCACGCTGCGACCCTTCGGCCTGTTCTCGGGAACCTCGATCTCCGAGACCACGCTGATCGCGCTGCTCGTGGCGTTGATCCCGACGACGATCGGGGCGCTGCTGTCGGCGATCGGCATCGCCGGGATGGACCGCCTGGTGCGGCGCAACGTGCTCGCCCTCTCCGGCCGTGCGGTCGAGGCCTCCGGCGACATCGACGTGCTGCTGCTCGACAAGACGGGCACGATCACGATCGGCAACCGGCTCGCGTCGGAATTCGTCCCGATGCCCGGCGTGCCCGAGTCCGAGCTGGCCGAGGTCGCGCAGCTCTCATCCCTCGCCGACGAGACCCCTGAGGGCCGCTCGATCGTGGTGCTGGCCAAGCAGTACGGCATCCGCGAGCACGACATGGCCACCCTGCACGCCGAGTTCGTGCCGTTCACCGCACAAACACGGATGAGCGGCGTGAACATCGACGGGCAGCAACTGCGCAAGGGCGCCGGCGACGCGATCATCGAGTTGGTGCGCGGTGAAGGCGGCTCGCCGCCACCCGAGCTGCAGGCCGTGCTCGACCGCATCGGCAATGAGGGCGGCACCCCCCTGGCCGTGTCCCGTGACAGCCAGGTGCTCGGGGTGGTCTACCTCAAGGACACGATCAAGGAGGGCATGAAGGCCCGCTTCGACCAGCTGCGCGCGATGGGCATCAAGACGGTGATGGTCACCGGCGACAACCGCCTCACGGCTGCCAAGATCGCCGAGGAGTCCGGAGTCGACGACTTCCTGGCCGAAGCCACGCCCGAGCGCAAGCTCGCGCTGATCCGCGAGCAGCAGCAGGACGGGCGCCTGGTGGCGATGACCGGCGACGGCACCAACGACGCGCCAGCGCTCGCCCAGGCGGACGTGGGCGTGGCGATGAACACCGGCACCCAGGCGGCACGCGAGGCCGGAAACATGGTCGACCTCGACTCCAACCCAACCAAGCTCATCGAGATCGTCGAGGTGGGAAAGCAGCTGCTGATCACGCGCGGCGCGCTTACGACCTTCTCGATCGCCAACGACGTGGCCAAGTACTTCGCGATCCTGCCGGCCGTCTTCATCGGCACATACGCGGCCAGTCCGGGGGGCAAGGGCCCGCTGCACGTGCTCAACATCATGAGCCTCGGCACGCCGCGCTCGGCGATCGTCTCCGCGATCATCTTCAACGCGATCGTGATCCCGCTGCTGATCCCGCTGTCGCTCAGGGGCGTGCGCTACCGGCCGATCGGCGCGAGCGCCCTGCTCAGACGCAACCTCCTGATCTACGGCCTCGGCGGCATCATCGCCCCGTTCATCGGCATCAAGCTCATCGACCTGATCGTCCACAACCTCCTCGGAGGCTGAGCGGCGAGCTCGGGCGCGAGCGAGATCCTGGGCCATGGACGCATCCGCCGGTCAGCCGCGGGGCCGTCTGAAGGTCTTCCTCGGGATGGCTGCCGGGGTGGGCAAGACCTATCGCATGCTGCTCGAGGGGCACGCTGAGCTGCAGGCGGGCAGAGATGTGGCCGTGGGCCTGCTCGAGACCCACGGCCGGGCCGAGACCGCACGGCTGGCCGAGGGCCTTCCGGCCGTGAGCCGACGCAGCGTCCGCTACCGCGGAACGGTGCTCGAGGAGATGGACCTCCCGGCGATCCTGAGCCGAGCCCCCGAGCTCTGCCTGATAGACGAGCTGGCCCACACCAACGCGCCCGGCACCGAGCACCGAAAGCGCTACGAAGACGTCGAGGAGGTGCTGACGGCGGGGATCGACGTCCTCTCGACGCTCAACGTCCAGCACCTCGAGTCGCTCAACGACCACATCACCGAGCTGAGCGGCGTCCGCGTTCGCGAGACCATTCCGGATGCGATCCTCGGTCGTGCCGATGAGGTGGTGCTGATCGATCTCACCCCCGAGGCGTTGCTCGAGCGGCTGCGCGCGGGCAGGATCTACCCGCTCGAGCGCATCGACGCGGCGCTCAACAACTTCTTCCGCATCGAGAACCTGGCTGCGCTGCGGGAGGTGGCCCTCCGTCAGGTCGCCGAGGAGGTCGGCGCCAAGCGCCTGACCACCGAGCTCATCGGCTCGCGCGAGGAGAGCCTCGCTGCCGACGCGCCCCAGGCCGTCGGCGAGCGCCTGATGGCGCTCGTCGAGCCCTATCCGCGCGCGCAGCGCCTCGTGCGCCGCGCGTGGCGCTCGGCCCAGCGGCTCGGCGCCGAGCTCGATCTCCTGTGGGTCAAGGCACCCGGCCAGGAGCTATCCGATGACGAGCAGCGCTCACTGTCCGCGCTGCGCCAGCTCGCCTCCGTGCTCGGCGCAAGGCTGCTCGAGGAGGAGTCCGACGATCTGGCGGCAGCGGTGGTCGACGTTGCCTGCCGGCGTGGGACCACCTACATCCTGCTCGGCCACTCACGCCCGGCCCACGGTCTTGCCCGCCTGCGGCTTCCGCTGCCGCAGCGGCTCATGCAGAGCCTGCCAGGAGTCGACGTGCGCATCGTCGCCGACCGCACCCGGCGTCCAAACGGGGACAGGCCATGAACGCGCTCGGGACCGTCGCGGTCGGCGTTCTGGGAGTCCTGCTCGGGATCCTTGCGGGCTACTGGCTGCCGCCGCATGGGCGCCTCGCCGCGCGCAACCGTCCCCGTCCCGTGCGTCGCATCCTGCTGCCGTTCACCGGCCAGGCGATCTCGCGACGAGCGTTCGAGGCCGCGGTACGCCTCGCCAAGGCAGAGAACGCGATCATCATGCCGGCCTTCCTCGCGCGCGTGCCGATGAACCTGCCGATCGAGACGGCTCTCCCGGTGCAGTGCGCCGGTGGGATGCCTCTGCTCGAGGCGATCGAGCAGAGCCTCACATCGCAGGGCGTCCCGGTCGATTCGAGGGTGGGACGTGGGCGATCCGCGCGTGACGCGCTGCGCAAACTGCTCCAGCAGGAGCATTTCGACCGGATCATCGTCTCGGCCGACGAAGACCAGCGTGGGGGACTGGGCTACGACGATCTGCGCTGGCTGCTCGCGCGTGTCCCCGCCGAGATCCTGATCCTGCGCCCGGCTCCCGAGGACACTCGCCGGATATCGGTCGAGGCGGTCAGGGGGCATTTCTGAGGTGACGCATGCGCCGCAAGAGACACCTTCACGGAATCGTTATGGCCAGCGACCTGTTCGTCATGAAGGCGTCACACGGCTGGTGGAACACTCAGGTTGTTCTCATCCCACGTTGACTCGGAGGTACTCAGCATGAGGACTGTAAGAAGCATTCACCATTCTGCGCCCGCTATGCCCTCGACGAGGCCCGGCTTCGAGGTCGCGCCGTCGCGTCGCGACGGTCGATCGACTCCCGCTGGCGCACCCTTCGGTCTACGTCTCCGGGTGTTCACGACGCGCGCACGGCTCGATCGGCAGATCGCTGCTGGTACCCCGTGCGAAGCCAGCGAGGCGCTCACGCTGCGCACCCGCCAGCTGACCGACTCTCGCGTCCGGCGCGACATCGCCGGCAACCTGCGTCGGCTGATCGAGTACGTCGACCGGCGCGAGCCGCGAGCGATCATCTCGGCGGTCGTCGTCGAGTCTCGGGCGGTGAGGGAGGGTCGCGACGCGATCATGGAGCTGGCCGAACTCCTCGAGGAGGGCGCCCCGGTCAGCCCGCGTGGCGTCGTGCTCGCTCGGAGGTTCCTCACCGACGGTCTCAGCCCCCTGTTCAACCCCAGCTCTAGGCGCACGGTCACTCAGGCCGTGCGTGAGATCCAGGACGCCCTGGAGGAGCTGCCCGCCACCGGCTTCGACGCGTTGGCTACGTAGCTCGTCGAGCGCCGGCGATTGACCTCACACCGTCGGCGGCGCAACGCCGCCGCACAGCAGTTGGCTGGCGCTGATCGCTCGGCTCGGAGCGATCGGCGCCAGCCGCGCTGAGTAGGCCAGGTGTGAGTCCGGCGCGATATTGTGAGCATCGGTGAGCCGGGAAGCCTGGTCGGCGCTGCTTCGCGCTGCCCCAAGCCTCCAAGCCACCATGTGCCCCAACCTCCGCCTCCCGACCACTGCTATCCGCCGCGGTCGTGGGCGCCCTCTCGACGTAGCTGAGCCGTCGTGAGGGCTCGTCTGCCGCTGCCATCCGCATGGCGCCGTGAGGCGCTGCGCACGAACCTGTGGTTGGTTCCCACGGTCGAGATCACGCTCGCGGTCGCGTTGTTCGCTGGGACCTACGCTCTGGATCGACTTGCCTACGACGGCTCGCTGCACTTCCCGGGTTGGGTCATCAGCGGCACCGCCGACGCGGCCCGGCAGATCCTGACGGCGATCGCGGCGGCGGTCATCACGGTGGTGACGCTCGTCTTCTCGATCACGATCGTCACGCTCACGCTGGCCTCGACCCAGTTCGGCCCGCGGATGCTGCGCAACTTCATCCGGGATCGCATCACTCAGCTCACGCTCGGGAGCTTCGTGGCGACGTTCGTCTACGCGATCCTCGCACTCGTCACGATCGGCCCGGGGCGCCATGGTGAATTCGTCCCGCACCTGTCGATCACCGTGACGATGGCGCTCGTGGTCATCGATGTGGCGGTGCTGGTGCTGTTCATCGATCACATCGCCAAATCGATCCAACTGCCGCAGGTCATCGCGAGCATCGCCGGGGATCTCTCCAGGGCGATCGAGGCTGACGTCTCTGCGCCGGGCGCCGGCGTACCGAAGGCCGGTCCGTCGCTGTCGGAGATGCTGGTACGACTGGACGAGGACAGCGCCGTGGTGCGCGCGCCGAGCAGCGGCTATCTGCAGTACGTGAGCATGAGCACCCTGATCGACATCGCTCGCCAGGGCCACGCCGTGATCCGCCTGCTGCATCGCCCGGGCCACTTCGTGATGGAGGGTGAGCCTCTGGCGAACGTCTGGCCCGCCGCTGCTGCGCCGGGTGTCGCGCGGGCGCTCGGCGGAGCGCACGCGACGGGTCCGCACAGAACCCTCACCCAGGATCTCTCGTTTGCCGTGGACCAGCTGGTGGAGATAGCCCTCCGGGCGCTCTCCCCCGCCGTGAACGACACCTTCACAGCGCTGGCCTGCATCGACTGGCTCGGTGACGGTCTGGGCAAGATCGCCAGTCGCTGGCGCCCCGCAACGGTGCATCGCGACGCTGCAGGCCACCTGCGCGTGATCACGGTCACGATCAGCTTTCGTCGTCTCGTCGAGCGTGCTCACGACAAGATCCGCCAGGCGAGCCGCGGCATGCCGGCGGTGATGATTCGCCAGCTGGACGGTCTCGCCAAGGTGATGGCGTACACGAGCTCCCCGGGACAGCGCGATCTGCTGCTCGCGCAGGCCGAGATGATCCTACGGGCGAGCGAGGAGTCGGTGCCCGAGCAGGCCGATCGCGTCGATGTGCGTCGCCGGTATGACGCCGTGTTGGCGGCAGCCGTGTCCGCCGAGGCGAGCCCGCCGGCAGCCTGAGCCCTCACGCCTCCTGCGCGCGTCGCCCGATCCAGCGGGTGCCGGGTGTGTCGGTCACGCCATGCACGAGGATCGAGGCGAAGACGGCGAGCGCGGCGATGTTGAAGATGCGCTGCCCCGAGTGGATGTGGCGAGAGAGGATCAGGAGCGAGAAGGCCATCGTGGCGACCCCCTTCGGGCCGAACCACGCCATGAACGCCTTGCTGACAGCGCCGATACGGGTGCCGGCCAGCGCGATCCACACGGCGAGCGGTCGCGCGATCAGGAAGGTGGCGGCGACCACCGCCACCGCAGCCCAGCCGTCGCCGAACAGGCCGTCGACGGTGAGCAGCGCGCCGAACACGGTGAAGATCCCGAGCTTCACGATCTCCACGAGCTCCTCGGCACGCTCGGCGAAGCAGCTGCGCAGATCCGGGCGGCGGTTGCCGAGTACGATGGCCGCGACGAATACGGCGATGAAGCCGTTGCCATGCGGTGGCAGCACCGTCAGACCATAGGTCGCGAACGCCAGGCCCAGTCCGTAGAGCGCTCGCTGATGGGCGGGTATCGGCCGGTCGGCGTGCTCGCCGGCGCGGGGCATCAGCAGCGAGCCAACGAGGCCGCAGACCAGCCCGAAGGCAAGCCCGAGGCCGACGTCCTGGAGCACGAAGTGCCACCACACGAAGTGCCCGTGGTCCGGTTCGAGCGCCGCGGCGAAGGCGAGAACGGCCGGCAGCGCCAGCCCGTCGTTGAGGCCAGACTCGAGGTTCAGCGAGTGGCGGACGATGCGGGGCACGCGCGGATCGGTGACGACCCCCGAGGAGAGCACGGGGTCTGTCGGTGAGAGCAGGGCGCCGAGCAGGAAGGCCTCCGTCCAGCCCAGGCCGATCAGCGCGCGGGCGAGCAGAGCGACGATCACGGCCGTGATCGGCATCGCGATCACGAGCTTGCGCAGCGGCAGCTGCCAGTGGCGCTGGAGCAGCTCGCCCTCGACCTCCAGGCCGTCGCGGAACAGGATCACGATCAGGGCCACCGTGGCCAGGTCGGCCACGAAGCCCGAGTCTGACCTGAAGTGCACCGCCCCGAGAACGCCCTGGCCGAGCACGAACCCGGCGAGCACGAACAGGGCGGCCAGGGAGAGGATGCTGCGGCGGGCCAGACCCGAGAGCAGCGATCCGAGCACCAGGAGCCCCCCGAGCACGGCAGCGTCCGTCTGGAAGGAGCTCACTTGTGTAGCGTCCCATACGGGTCACGATGTCCGGCGAGCGAGGACACCTCAAGGTCTTCATCGGTATGGCCCCGGGAGTGGGGAAGACCTTCCGCATGCTCCAGGAGGGCCGGGCCGAAGCGGAGAGCGGCCGCGACGTGGCGATCGGCTACCTGGAGCCGCACGGCCGCGCCGAGACGGTGGCGCAGGCCGAGGGGCTCGAGCTGATCCCGCGACGGCACGTGCGTTACCGCGACACGCCGCTGGAGGAGATGGACCTGCCGGGCGTGCTCGCTCGCAGGCCCGAGCTGTGCCTGATCGACGAGCTCGCCCACACCAACGCCCCGGGACTCGAGCACGAGAAGCGCTACGAGGACATCCGCGACGTGATCGAGGCGGGTATCGACGTCTACTCCACGGTCAACGTGCAGCATCTCGAGAGCCTCAACGACCAGATCACCCGCCTGACCGGTGCGCGAGTGCGGGAGACGATTCCCGACGAGGTCCTCGCCGAGGCCGACGAGATCGTCCTGATCGACCTCACCCCCGAGGCGCTGATAGCCCGCCTGCGAGCCGGCAAGGTCTACCGGCCTGAGCGCGTGCAGGCAGCGCTCAACAACTTCTTCAAGATCGAGAATCTGGCTGCCCTGCGCGAGACGGCCCTGCGCCAGGTGGCCGAGGACGTCGAGGTCAAGCGCCTCCTGCGCCGTCCCGGCGCGCAGGTCGCGGACCTGCCGGTGCGCCGCGACGAGGAAGGCCAGCCGCTCGCCCGCGAGCCCGGGCCCCAGGCGATCGCCGAGCGCCTGCTCGCGCTGGTGTCGCTCGCTCCCCACTCGGAGCTCGTGGTGCGGCGCGCCTGGCGCTCTGCGCAGCGGCTGGACGCTGAGCTCGACGTGCTCGTGGTGCGACCACCCGGACGTCCGCCCAGCCTCGAGGACCGGCGCCGGCTGGAGGAGCTGCGGCGGCTGGTGTCGATGTTCGGGGCGCGCCTGCGCGTGGAGGAGGGCGAGGACGTGGCCACGGTGGCCGTCAGAACCGCGCGCTCGCTGGGCAGCACCTATGTGCTGATGGGCACACCCTCACCGCGGCGAGGGCTGACGCGCCTCGGCTCGTTCTCCGAGCGCCCGCTGATCATGCGCCTGCTGCGGGACCTGCCGGGCGTCGACGTGCGCATCGTCGCCGACCCCACCCTGCGCCAAGCCGCCCCGAGCGAGGAATTCCGTGATTCTTCAAGAGGACTCGCCCCGGACGGCGACGAAGGTATGAGCAGCGGCGCCGGGTGACCGATTTGAGCTCCTCGAATGTCGGGGTGCCGGGAGCGTCGCCGAATCTCACTACCATCCCCCAACCCGCAACATCTGCCCCCGAGGACTGTTCCAACCACGAGCCATGAAGAGATCACGCCCAACACTCCGCTTCCTGCCCGGCATCCTCCTCTCGCTGGCGCTCGTGCTCGGCACGCTGGCCGCGCCCAGCGCCGTCGGTCGTGCCTCCAAGCCTCGAGCCCACGCGGCCAGCTCCTACATCACGGGCATCGGCGACGAGAGTGCGCTGATGTTCCACGAGCCGCTGTTCGGGCAGCTGCACACCAAGATCGTCCGCTACATCGCCCCCTACGACGCCGTCGTCCACCGCGCCACGCTCAACCAGGCGATCACCTTCATCCAGGCCGCCGAAATCGCTCACGAGCAGGTGCTGGTCGCCTTCTACCACTCCGAGAACACGCCCACGCGGCTCCCCAGCGTCGCCACCTACCAGCACGACGTACAGAGATTCGTCAAGTACTTTCCCCACGTGAGGCAGTACCAGTCCTGGGACGAGGCCAACCGCGGCAACATCGCCCATGTGCTCGCGAGCCCATCGGCGGCGGCCTCGGCGCGCTACTACCAGGCGCTGCTTCGTGTGTGCAAGGGCTGCACGGTGATCGGCCTTGACGTGCTCGACGCGGCCAACATCTCGCCCACGCTCGAATACATCTCCGAATTCAAGCGCGAGATCGGCCGCCTGCGGACGGTCATGCCGAAGATCTGGGGGCTGCACAACTACTCCGACATCAATCGCTTCGAAAGCTGGCGCACACGCGAACTCGTCCGGGCCCTGGGCGGGCAGGTGTGGCTCACCGAGACGGGCGGGCTGGTGCAGTTCGGCGGGGCCTTCCCCAACCGCAACGGCTCGGGCCTGACACGCGCTGCGAGGGTCCTCAAATACATGTTCGCGGTGGCCGGCTCGCGGTCGCAGATCAAGCGCCTCTACGTCTACGACTGGACGGGCGGCAACAGCAGGACACGCTTCGACGCCGGCCTGATGAACGCCCACGATCAGCCGCGAGCCGGCTATATCGTCGTGTGCAAAGCGCTGCACGCGGCGAGATGCAAGGCGAGGGTCGCCAGGAACTAGTCGTCAGCCGCTGGGTGCCGGCTGCGAGATCGCGTCGGCGCGGGCCGCCTGCGGCTGCCGCGGCGCGCTGTGCCGGCTGCGCAGCAGGGCCATCGCCAGGAGCGCCAGTAGCCCGGCCGCGGCGGCGATCTCCGCGAGCTTCTTCAACGGGTACCGGGCTCCGTGGTGGAGCTCGAGGTTCAGTGCGGTGTGGTCGCCTGCTTTGACGATGCTCAGCAGCCCCTGGTGGTCGATTCCGAGCACCGTCGGCCCGAGCCACGCGAACAGGCCCCAAGCGAGGAGCGCGAGGACCCCGACTCCGATCTGCCGGCCGGTGAGGCGAAGCCTCGGTGTCGCCCAGGCTGCGAGGACGATCGCTCCCCCGGCCGCGAGGAGGAACGGCCAGATCCCGCCCCAGTTGCTCCCGTACTGGCTGTGCCCGAGCCCGAAGGCAGAGGCGATCGTCGGCTGGAATTCCCCGTTGCTGAGCAGGCGCTCCCACACGACGACCTCGTTCTCGTAGCCGACGAGTGGATGGGTCATGGTCGCGATCAGCGTGGTCGTGATCGAGACTGCCGCCAGCGCGATCGTGGGTCCAGGGAAGCGCTTGAGCGCCAGCCCCAACGGACAGGCCAGGAAGGGCAGCATCGTCGTCAGGAAGCGCGGCCCCATGAAGCCGCCGCCGAAGGGCAGGTAGTAGCCGGAGTTGTAGCCCACGTAGCAGAGGCAGATGCCCGCGATCGTGAGCGCCTCGGCGCGGCGGCCGCGCCGGTAGAGCATCACGGTGCCGATCGCAGCCATGATCAGCACGGGGGAGATCGTGAGCAGCCCGCGCGAGTCCAGCAGCAGCGTGGCCGCCACCTTCAGGCTCGGCGCGCCGATCCCGAAGAAGCCTTTCTGCTGGCGGGGCACATCGGAGTAGGCCAGATGCGTCCAGGAGTGGAAGGCGTAGTGGTTGTAGAGCAGCAGCGGCACGATCCCGACCACGCCGCCGGCGATGTAGGCGCCCGCGCGGGTGATCACGGCGGTCGGGTTCAGCGCGTCGCGTCGCGAGAGCAGGAACAGCCCGAGCACCAGCGCGACGAAGAACAGCGGGTACTCGGAGGCCACCGCGTAACCCATGGCCAGGCCGGCGAGCGCGAGCAGCATCGGGCTGGGCGGCCCGTCGCGCTCGCGCAGCATCAGGGCGAAGGCCGCGAATCCCAGGAGGGCGCTGAAGACGTGGGAGAAGAGCAGCGTGGAGAGCGGCAGCACCATCGTGCCGAGCCCCAGCACGACGGCGCTCGCCACGCCGTAGCCGGGCTCGAAGCGCTCGGAGACCTGCCACACGAGCAACAGCAGCAGCAGGCCCGGGAGCACGTTGCCCCACAGCCCCACGAAGTAGATCATCTCGTCGTCGCCCCGCTGGGCCTGCGATTCCTTGGCCAGTGAGTCCGCCCCGAGCGCGGTGATCGTGTCGTAGAAGGGCAGCGCGAACAGCGCCAGGCCGGGAGCGCGGGCCGAGTACCAGTGGCCCTTGTAGAAGACCTCGTCTCCCGTGTTGGTGTGGTTGGCGTCGATCGTCGTGCTGTCGTTGTTCAGCGCTCGGATCAGGTCGTAGTGGGAGGTCTGATTCCAGGAGAAGCTCTGAATCAGGGTCGCGTAGGCCACCCCCACCAGCACGATCGCAAGGACGGTCCTGCGCCTGGCGCGCATCAGTCGCTGCCGTGCAGGGCCTTCGGCCCGGGACCGATCTCATAGATCACGAGCGAGCCGACCTGCCTGCGGGTGACCCCCAGGCCGGTCACCGGTTTGGCGGCAGCCTTCGCCGTGTCGGCCGGCTCGGCCAGCGCGTAGCCGTGCAGGCCCGGGAGCTTGGGCATCGTCAGGTGCAGCACCACCGTGCGGATCCCGTACCAGCGCAGCTTCTCGATGCTGGCGCGATCGGGAAATCCGCTCATGCCGCCGCGTAGGTCATCGACGGCCGGGATGTCGAAGGTGCTGTTGCCGATCGGGATCTTGTAGAAGCCGTTGGTGGAGAAGTACTGCCAGACGCGGTCTGCGGCGCCGTCGGTCGGCAGGTCGAGGAGCGGGCCCGGCAGTCCCACCTCGGCCTTGGCCGGCTGTGGCACCACGGGATGGGCGAGATGCCCGGCGCCTTCGCCCAGGAGCCCGACGAGCAGGACGCCGCCGAGGAGCGCCGGGAGCGCGCGTAGCGAGTGGCGCCGTCCCCAGGGGCCGATCCGCAACACGAGCAGTTGCGCTCCGGCGCCTGCGAGCAGCGCGTAGAAGAGGGTGCCCAGCGTGAAGACCCGGCCGGGCACACGCACGCCGTTCCAGCCCGGGGCGTAGTTGTAGAGCAGGCGATAGGGATACCCGTATCCGGTCAGTCCGAGGCCCATGGCAAGCACCGAGCAGACGACCACCCCGGCCAACAGCCCCAGGCGCAGGTTGCGCGTGTAGGCGGCTCCGCCGACGCCGGCGAGTCCGATCAGCGCCAGCAGGAGGATCAGGCCGCCGGGGAAGAACACGTCCTCGTTCTGGGAATGGACCTTGGCCCGCATGCCCGACGTGGCTCCGCTCCAAACGCGGTTCTCCGAGGAGGCCGACAACAGCGCGGCCGGGCCGGATGAGTAGTTTTTGACTTCCTTGAGCGTGCGTTTGGCCGTCGGATAGTCGTGGGCGACCTGGAGGTAGGGCGCCGCCTGGTAGATGGCCACCCCCCCGAGCAGGGTCGCCCCGACGATCGTCACGATCAGCAGGCGGCGGGGAATCAGCGGCCCGCGGGCGGTGCGCGAGGGGTGCTCGCGGCGGTCGGGCGAAGGGGCGCTCTCGCGCGCGCGCGAGTCAGCGCTCGGGGCGACATTCTCGCCCTCCGGGGAAACCTGCTCCCGCCCGCTCCATCCCTCGCCGGGGGTCAGGCGCCCACGCCACCAATACAGGAGCACCAGCAGTGCGAGCACGGCCAGCAGGTAGCAGTACTGCAGGCCGAGTGTGAAGCCGAGGCTCACCTGCCAGGCGGAGAGGAGCCAGCCGGCGAGGACCAGCTTGCGCGAGGAGCGCCGGTAGCCGCGCAGAAGCAGGAACAGGGCCAGCGGCAGCCCCCCGGAGGAGATCACGTGGAGGTGCCCGGCCTCGGTGACGCGATAGGGCGCATAGGCGAACGCCACGCCTGCTGCGGCGCCGCCGAGCCGACCGAGACCGAGCTCGCGGGCGAGCAGGTAGGCGCCGATGAAGCACAGCGACCAGGCGAAGAGGAAGAGCAGGTTGTAGCGGACGAGGGCTGCGACGGTGCCCGAGCCGAAGAATGCCGCCGGGCCGTAGCCGAGCAGGGAGTCCGAGAAGGCCAGGCTGAGCGGGTGCGGGTAGAAGGCGTTGGCGTCGAACAGGTGCAGCGGGTCGTGCAGCATCGCGTGGCCCACCCACGCGATCTCCCAAGCGGTGCGCACGGGGTCGCCCAGGTCGGGGGCGATGCGGCTGGGCAGATGCAGCACGAGCGGCCAGCTCGTGAGCACGGCCAAGAGCACGCCGGAGAACACCACGAGGGCGAGCTCGCGCCCGCTGAACGCGGGGGAGGCAGCCCAGCCACGCGGCCGCGCGCCCTCTCGGCCGGAGGAGCGCGAGCCCTGCTCGCCGCCCGCCACGCCGCCCGCACCGGCGGGCGCGGCAGATCCTCGAGGGGTGCGTGGCGGACTCGGGAGACCGGTGCTCATGGTCTGCATGTGTTCGGAGCCGCGCGGATCGGCGCAGCATACGGGAGGCGCCTGCGACATTGCGGCGCACGGACACGTTGCCGTTGTGACGTTCCGAGGTCTCGCGATGCGTCAGACTGCCACCCATGAGGGTTCTGGTGGTCGGAGCGGGCGGAGTCGGCGCGGCTTTTGCCGCGATCGCCCAGCGACGAGCGGTTTTCGGGCATGTGGTGCTCGCCGACGTGGCGCTCGAGCGTGCCCAGGCGGCCGCCGATCGCCTCGGCGAGCCCGATCGCTTCAGCGCCGAGCGCGTCGATGCCTCGAGCCGCCAGGATCTCGTCGATCTGATCGGTCGCGCGCATCCCGACGCGGTGCTCAATGCCTGCGACCCGCGCTTCAACGAGCCGATCTTCGGTGCGGCCTTCGACGCGAAGGTCACCTATCTGGACATGGCCATGACCCTCTCGCATCCGCATCCCGAGCGCCCATATGAGCTACCCGGCGAGATGCTCGGCGATCTTCAGCTCGCGGCGCACGAGGAGTGGGAGCGAGCGGGAGTGCTGGCGCTGGTGGGCATTGGAGTCGAGCCCGGTCTCTCTGACGTGTTCGCCCGCCACGCCGCCGACGAGCTGTTCTCGAGCATCGATGAGGTCGGGGTTCGCGACGGCGCCGATCTGGTCGTCGAGGGCTATGACTTCGCGCCCACGTTCTCGATCTGGACCACGATCGAGGAGTGCCTGAATCCTCCGCTGATCTGGGAGCGCGAGCGCGGGTTCTACACGACGGCGCCGTTCTCCGAGCCGGAGATCTTCGACTTCCCCGAGGGCATCGGGCCGGTTGAATGCGTCAACGTCGAG
>Ga0207927_1000026_pt1 | contig 70024 bp, 71 predicted proteins | sample NGESurdeep072012_2_FD_184456 | JGI IMG/M metagenome (GOLD analysis project Ga0207927, IMG submission 184456) | Arctic peat soil microbial communities from Barrow, Alaska - NGEE Surface sample 210-2 deep-072012 (SPAdes) | ecosystem: Environmental > Terrestrial > Soil > Wetlands > Peat ... | reverse complement strand
ACGCGTCCATGGCTATCGCCTTGCGGTCCTCGACGCGGATCGCTTTGCGGGGCGCAGCGTGCTTGACGTCGGCGCGTTTGACGGCTTCTACAGCTTCCTCGCGGAGGCTCGCGGTGCGCGGCGCGTTGTAGCGGTCGACAATGAGCAGTACGTCGACTGGGTGCGTGCTCGCTTCGGCGTGACGCTGACGGGCGGTGCCGGCTTCCGCGCGATCGCCGGGCTCCTCGCGTCGCGGGTCGAGTATTGCCGCATGGACGCGCTGGACGTGCGCAAGCTCGGCGAGCGCTTCGACGTTGTGCTGTGCTTCGGGATCTTGCACCGGGTGACCGACCCGATCGCGTTGCTTCGGGCTCTCGCGGACGTGTTGGAGCCGGGTGGCGAAGTCGTGCTCGAGACCTACGGCTCGCGCCTGGCCGCTGACGCGCCGGCGATCGAGGTTCACGAGCCGGGCGACGTGTACGCGCGCGATGACTTCGTCTACTGGGGCTTCTCCCCGGAGGGTCTGCGGCGACTGGGGCGGATCGTCGGCCTCGATGAGCTAGAGGTCATCGAGGAGCTGGAGATCGACGGCCACCCGCGGATCCTCGCGGTGCTGCGAGCGGCCGGCTGAGGTCAACCTGCGGTGCCGCTCAGGCGGCCAGCGACGTGGCGGCGAGCTCGCGGTGAAGCGCCGCCGGTCGATCGGTGGTGATGGCGTCGACGCCGAGAGCAGCAGCTCGCGCGGCGAGCGTGGCGTCGTTGATCGTCCCAGTAGTGACGCTGAGACCATCAGACCGCAGGCGCTGGACTAGCGCAGGGTGCAGGAGGAAGTGCTCGATGCAGACGCCGCCGACACCGGCAAGCGCCGCCCATCGTGCGAGTGCGGCGGGCACGTAGTCGGCCCACGCGACCAGCCGCGTCGCGATCCCGTGGCGCGCAGCCTCCTCGCACGCGGTCGTATGGAAGGAGAGAACCTCCACACGGTCGCGGTCCGCTCGTCCTCCCGCCACGCGGCAGACCGTGGCAGCGGTAGCCCGTGCCAGTCCGGGATCGCCGTGGGCCTTGACCTCAACCTGCACCGGAAGGTCACGGGGCGCGCCGTCCAGCAGCTCCTCGAGGAGCATCGGCGTCTCGTTCGTCGGGGCGCCGTCGCGGTCGAGCAGGCCGGCACGCCGCAGGTCGCTCCAGACCGTCTGGTGCGCCCAGCCGCGCAACGTCGTAGCGCCGCTCAGCCACGGCTCGTGCAGCAGAACCAGCTGTCCGTCAGCGGTCAGACAGACATCGGTCTCGAGGCCATCAACCGGACCAGCGAGCGTGGCCTGCAGAGCTGCTCGCGAGGAGTCGGGTCCAGGCTCGCGGCCAAGGCGGTGCGCATACAACAAGGGCGGGGTTGCCACGAACCTCAGTGTGGCTGGCTGCTCCCACTCACATGTCGCGCGCCTGTTACCGATCCGTTGTCGTGTCGTGAACACGAAGCCGAGACCGACCGAGCCACGCGACGTGCGCACGGCCCTACTACCGGCCCGACGGTCGTGCTCATCATTTAGTCTTCCTCGTCTGCCTCGTGAACTCTGCGGCGAGGTCATCTTCGGCTATGGCGACGAGGGCGTCGGTGAGCGCGACGGCTGGGTCGCTGTCTTCGTGGCCGTTGCGGTTGCGCCAGCCGGTGCCGTGGTCGCTGTGCTCGAGGCCGGCGTGCCTCCAGCAGGCCGACGGCGATACTTGCCGGGAGGGTGAGCGTAACGTCGCCGCGGATCGCGGGCCGCTCGCTGGTATGCCCGGCCGGCTCTTGGCCGCCCGCGGCGGTCGGCCCGTCGCTGCCGTTGGCGATAGCGACGAGCGCGTCGGTGAGCGCGGCGCGAGGGTCGGCTGTTTGCGAGCCGTCCGGTAGCCGCCAGCAGAAGGCGTCGCCCGGCCCGATCTCTGCGCTGGCTATCAGCTCGGCAGCGACCGAGCTCGTGACGGTAACCGTCACGTCGCGGTGGATCGTTGGTGCAGGATCATTGGTTTCTCTTGCCTTGGTTCGTGTTGAAGGATGTCTTTGTAGTTCTCAGGCTGGTGTGCCGCGGCCGGCGCGGGCGGGCGCGATCTGGCCTATGCGGGTTGTGCTGAGGCCGGTTGCCTTGCGGATGCGCTCGTAGGTCCAGCGGCTGGCGACGGCGCGTGCTACCGCGCGGTTGCGGGCGCGGGTAAGCGCATCCTGCAGGCCGGTGATTGCGGCGCGGATTTCCTCGATCTCCTGGAGGCGCTCATCGGTCAGCGGGAGGACAGTCTCGAGGTCGGCTGCCTGCTCGATGCGTGCTTGTAGTTGGGTGAGGTCAAGGCCGAGGCCCTGGAGGTCGGCGGCGAGTTGACCGGCGCTGGTCATCGAGCGCCGATCGTCTCGGGCTCTTCGCCGAGGAGCGCCTCGCGTGCGTCGTTGATGAGCTGGGTGGTGATCGCGGTCCAGTCCTCGTTGGTCGCGGTGCCGACGATGTCCTCGATCAAGCCGACCGGGGTGCCCTGCACTACCGACGGGTGGAGTTGCTCGCCCTCAACGTGGTTGACGAGCAGTTCCTGGACCCTTTCGATGGCCGGCGCTGTGTTGAGCGCGTCGGTGATGAAAGCGCGAACGTCGGCGGCGGCGTATCGGGTTTCAGACGGGCTGATTCTCTGAGCGGTGTCGGCCATGATCTTCTCCTGGCGTGTTGGGTGGTCGGGGCTAGAAGCTGAGGGAGTGTTGGATCGCGAGGCGGTCGGCGGTCGATTCGAGGTCGACTGTCTCGGCGGTGTGTTCGTCGGGCTCGGGGCCGTAGTAGAGGCGTGCGACCCAGTGGCCGTCCGGGGTGTTCGCGATGAGCGCGGTGGCGATGCCGAGGTCCGCGCGGGTGTAGGTGGTGGTGACGCGCGGGCCGTCGTTGAGGGTGTGGGATTGGAGTGTGGCGGTCATGGTCGTGGCTCCCTGTTGGTTGATGATCGTGCTCACGCGTCTACGCCGAGGACTTCGGTGAGGCGGCGTACATGCTGGCGTTGGGCGCACACTTCGCTGCAGAGGCGGTCGAGTTCCGGGCCTTGGCCTTGGAGCTCGCCGATAGCGTTGACCGATAGGGCGGAGGGGCCGGTTTCGCGGGAGCGGGCGATGCTCGCCTGGACCCGCTGCATCTTTTCGATGATCCAGCCGGCCTGGCCGTCAAGCTTGCCGAGGAGCGCGTCATAGTCGCGGTGTGCGTCGCGGAGCAGCCCGGCCAGGCGGTCGGGGTCGGCGTTGATCGAGGCGGCGAGCTCGCGGTGGCTCGGGATGGTGGCGGCGGCCATGGCGGGCTCCTTTGTGGCTGTTGGGTAGGTGCTCATGCCCTCATCATTCCAGTCTCCTGGAAAAAATCAAGCGCACTGGAAGAATCTTTAGAAAGTCTTTAGGCCGAGGCACGGGGCCGCGCCCTCGCGCGCCGGTTCCCCACCGGGGTCAGGATGGCCCCGCGCCCCTATTCGCGGACCAGCCCGCGTTGCGTGTCCCAGGTGAGTGGGTGGACGATCCGCAGCTCGCCGATCTTCTTCACGCTGCGGATGTACACGTGCGGCTCGTCTTCATTGACGTCCGAGGCGATCTGGTCCGCCAGCTCGCGGCTCCGCGCCTCGCAAACCAGGCCGACCGTCCGGCGCTCGCGACCGCCGCCAAGTTCGACGGTGACGAGGTACGACGCCAGCTCGCGCCTCGGCATCGTGCGCTGATCTGAGGCTCCCGCCTCGGTGCTTGTGGCCGACATTCGCTGCGATGCAAGACTCGTGAGATGGACACGCTCTCGATCGCGGCGATCCCCCACCTGATCCCCGCTCCGACGATCCCAAACGGCGAGGTGCAGCTCGCGATCTCGGCACCGCTGGCCGGTGGACGCGACGAGGTGATCTACCTCGTATGCACCCATGAGCGCATCCGCTTCGCCTCGGCGGAGCACAACGAGCGTGTTCCCGTACTGCGGGCAAGGGGCGAACTCGGCGGGGGCATACGCTGGGACACGCGCGAGGTCTGGGCGTGGGTGACGCTACCGGCAAACGCAAGACCATCCATCGTGCCCTGGGCGGTTCTCGATGTCGACTCCGACGAGCCGGCCGGGGCAACCGACATCGAGCAGACGGACGCCGATGACCCAGACGGCGTTGACGGTCGACACCGCGAAGAGCTGCTGCCCTGGATCTATGACCGGCACCTCGAGCTCGCCCAGCCGCAGGAGGAGCGACGCGGCCAAGTCGAGGGCGGCGAGATCGAGTTCCGGCTCGAGTACATCGGCAAGCGGCGACGTGACGCTCTGCGAAGGCCCGCCGGCGCGCACCACCGGGTCGCACAGATCCTGGCCAAGACCCTGCTGTATGAGCCGCACCGCTTGCCCTACATGCTTCCATGCGATATCCGCGTCGCGCGCCATGATTCCTTGACGGCCGTGCCGGTCAAGGCCGAGCAGCTGGACACGGCTGCGAGGACGACGAGAATCCCGCGAGCTCTGCTGAGCGCCGTCGCGGAGGAGGCACTGATCGCGTGGCTAGACCCGCCATATAACGTCCAAAACACCGGCCCGCGCAAGTTCCCACACTCCGCGTCCGGCGAAAAGCTCACGGCACACGGAGTCAGCACCGTCAACATCGCCATTGCTCAGCTACCAGACCGTGTCAGCGTCCGAGGGGGCGCAGCACTCGCGGACTGCACGAACACCGCACACCGATTCACGCTCACACGGGCCAAGAGCTAACTCGACCGCGGACGCCCACATTGCGGCGGTGCCACGATCCTCGCCTATCGACCGTAGTTATGCGCGGTATCCGAGCGGTCGAGAATGGGACTTATGACGCCGGTGCCGTCGACACCAGGGCTCAGCTCTTGGCTGGACCCACGCAGTCGGGGCACTCCTTGGCCGGCTTGTAGTACTCCGTCTTCCGCGTCGTCTCGATATCGCGTTCGAGGCTGCTTCTCGGCTTGTCCAACGCGCTGAGTCTCCATTCGAGGACGCGCGGTTCGTTGCTCTGGAGGGTGCGTAGGAGCTCATAGATTGGCTGTATTTTCTTCATGATGGCGTCGTACGGGTCGGCTGGCGCCGTCTTGTTGTCGAGCGTGAGCACGATGCCAGATCCCGACGTTTTAGTGAACATGAGTCGCGGGTTCGGCATCGGCGCGTAGGTGAAGATCGGCTGGTCTGCCTCGGGACCCACGATGGGGGGGAGTGTGTCTGCGCCACGGTTTTCGCGGGCGCGCGTTTCGGTGATAGTGCAGAGGCCGTCGATGAGGGTGTCGGACTTGTACTCTGGGCCGTCCGCGTGGAGTCCGAGTAGCTTGCTTTCGACGGTCTGCCTCAGCGCGCGTTTCGCGGCCCTATATGCGTCGGCTTTTCGGTTCCAGTCCGTAAGCTGCTTGTCGAGCTGGGGGAAGTGGCTCGTGAATATCCTGGCGTCCGTGTCGGGAAATTGGCAGATGTCGTCGTTCTTGACCGCCGTCCTCGCGGCGTCGAGCAGTTGTCGGAGTCGCTCGGCGTGTGCGTCGTCTACGGCGCCTTCGCCTCGGCTTCTGATTAGCACGATGGCGATACCGACGGTGAGGGCAATAGCTCCGGCGAGGATGCGTATCCAGAGGGGGACGGAGGCCAGGAGGCCTATGGCCTCGAGCAGGCAGACGACAAAGACGGCGAGGAGTATGCGCCTGGTACGTTCGCGTGTCACGCGAACGTAGGTCAGGACTACTGCCAGGACGCCGAAGACGAAGGAGGCGAAGCCGACCACATCGGTCCCGGCGACTTCCGACTTGGCTAGGACTGCGTGAAGCGCCCCCATCGCTGTGAGCGTACTCGATAGCGTCGTTCCGGCTGGGCGTGGATGCCGCCTGGGAAGGGTGCAAACGGACGGTGGATGGGCCGTCGCGCGGCTAGGGCTTGCCCCGTCGTTTTTGGTGTCTAGAGCCAAAAGGCAAGGGTGCGAGGGCATTGCACCAGGGTTCATGGGCATTGCACCTTTGCACCCGAACAGCGGTAGGGGCTCTGCGCGGGCAGGAGGCGCCCACCAGTCCACGCAGCGTCTTACGCCGTCGTCGTCGGTGTACGTTTTGCTGCTGGTGCCCGTGGCTGGCGCAAGGATCCACCGCAGGTCAACCGGCGCTACTTTCTCGGCGGGCGGCGGGCGCGTCGAACATAAAGCCCTCCAGCGTTGGCTTTGGCGAGACACGTTCTGTCTAAAGAGTCAAGGACTATCTGCCGATCCCCGCTTTACACAATCTTAGGGTGGGGTCAATCGCCGTCGCGAACAGCCAAGCCGGCTCGCCGGTCGCCCGCGAGCAAAAAAGGGGTCATGCATGCGTGTTGGTCAGGCGCGTGAGCGATACATACGCTGGCTCGCCGTTGCGAAGGATCTGTCGCCGCACACGATCCGCGCTTATGACGGCGATATCGCGGCATTCGCGCGGCACCTTGGGCTGCGGGCACACGTCGATCAGATCGACGTTGACTGTCTCATCGCCTTCATAGAAGAGCAGCGTGTAGCTGGGCTCTCCTCAACGACGTTGCGCCGTCGGGCCTCGGGCCTTCGCGGTTTCTGTAGGTGGCTGCAGTCATGCAACCTGCTGGATAGCGACCCATGGATCGGCACGACCGTAGCCGTCGGTCGGACCCGCAAACTACCCCGCGTCGTGCCCACGCACGAGCTGGAGCAACTCTTCTGTTCCCTTCGGGAGTGGGCGGACGTCGATGACGTAAGCGACTGCCCTGCAGTGTTGCGTCGCCCTCATCAGTCCACCACGCTGCTTGGTGTCACGCTGATGGTGGCGACCGGCATGCGTGTGAACGAGGTCGTCAACATCAAGTGCCACGACATCGACCTAGGGGGCCGGACTTTGCGCATCGTCGGCAAGGGACGCCACGAGCGGCAAGTGTTCCTGACGAACGAGTGGATCACCCGTCTCACTGGAGCCTATCTCGATACGCGTGCCGAGCTTGGAATTGTCCAGCCAAACCTGCTGTTCAACATGCATTGCGGCGCGCTCACAGCGCCTGCGATGCGAGCAAGACTCGTCAAGGCGGCACGAGACGCAGGTCTTGGCACCAGGGTCACGCCACACATGTTGCGACACACAGCCGCAACCCAGTTAATCGAGTCAGGCGTCGACATCCGCTACATCCAGCGTCTTCTAGGACACGCGAGTCTGAGCACGACCGAGATTTACACCCACGTGTCCGATGGGACGCTGAGGAGAGTGGTCTCCGACGCCGATGTCGTCGGGAAGCTTCTGGTTAGGCCTCCCGGCGCCATGCTCGCCGGCGTTTGAAGCTACCGAGCCGCGGTTCAACACCGAGCCTGTTCAGGCAGCACTCGATAAAACTCCATGGGGGCTTCGAGTTCTCCACGTCTCTTGGCGGCGATAACTAGGGATTATCGGTGGCAGTCAGCCGCGACGGCTTGCTTCGGTCACTGGAGCAGCAAAGGCGCCTACTGGCATCCTCGATCGTCCTGACGCCGACAGACAGCCTGCCTTTCTCGCTGGCAGACCGTGAGCACACCGCGTTCCTGCACGGGCTCTACATCTCGGACAAGGTTCGCGACCGCGAGGCCAGCAAGGCTGCAGTGATCCAATTCGGCGGCCGTAACGCTGCAGCACGCGATATAGCGAGCATTCATCGGCTTCTTGCGGATTCGCTCGGCGCCGCAGAGGGATCGCTGCGTCTGCTTGCAGGGCTGCAAGCGCACACAGCGACTTTCATGAGCATCAGCCGAATTGGGCAGACCGTGATGCTGCTACCCGAGGAGGCAGGCGGACATTACAGCACCCATGCGATCCTGCAGCGACTCGGTCTCAAGACCATCGACATGGTGGTGGACTACGAGCGTCTCTGCGTCGATCATTCGGCCACGCTGAACCTCATCGAGCAGGCCAGACCGGACTTCGTGTTCGTTGACCGTAGTGAGGGACTGCGCTTCGAGGACTTCTCGTTCATCGGTGGACTTGACGGGCCGACCACGATCTTTGACGCCTCGCAGTACCTGAGCCAGATCCTCTCGGATCGCTACGAGAACCCGCTCGCATGGGGGTTTGACCTGATGCTCTTCACCTTGCACAAGAGTTTTCCCGGGCCGCAGAAGGCAGGAATCGTATGTCGCCAGCGCGGTCAGCTGTGGGAGAAGATGCTGAGCGGCCTCTCAGCGCTGGTTTCCAGTTCGCACGCCGAGAATTCCTACCTCGTGGGTTTGGCGCTCCTGCGAGAGGAATGGCTCGAGCAATATGTGAGTCGTCTCTTGAGCACAGCTCTGGAGCTAGAAACACAACTTCTCCGACGAGGCGTGTCTGTAGTTGTACGTGAGCGCCAAGGTCAAGCAACCTGGCCAGCCACTCACCACATCTGGATTAGCTCGCCAGACAAGGATAAGGCATATACGCAGTTTGAGAGCCTGACCAAGGTGAACATTCAGACGAACTATCGCAAGCTCCCCTACAACCTTGGCTATGGACTGCGTCTAGGAACGAGCGTGTCTTCGATCTGTGGAGTTGACACGCCACAGTTGGAGAGCCTCGCGGAGATTATCCAGGTCGCTATCGACGATGGCGCGAGCGCTGCTCTTCGGAGCCGCGTCGGTGAACTCGCTCGAAGCGCGCAGGCAACAGCCATCGTTCCGGCTCAGCTCTGGAGCTAGCAGTGCACGCTGTCGTCGGCCCGCGGAGATGCTTCACCAGCAAGACCGCCGCGACTGGGCGAGATTTTCCTAATCCCGTGGTGCGCACGTATGGCGGCTGAGTGTTGGCCCGAGTGATGGTGTTTCGTCTTACTGATGCACCAGCGGATAAAAGCGGAGGATGTTGTGCAGTTGCCCCGGGGAGACCGGCTGCGTGCCGATGAGATGACCGATCAGCCGCTGCTCGAAGCGGTACCCCTGCTCCGCCATGTGGCCGTGTAGTGCTGCCAGTTCGGAGGGAACGAGAGGCTCCTTGATGCCGCTCAGCAGCAGTGACAGCAGCCGCGCTCTGAGCAGACCGTAGCGGTTATCTCCTGCACTATCGAGTCTTGTGATCTGCTGAAGACACTTTTGGGCCTTCCCGAAATGCTCATCTGCCGCGGCATGGTCTGTCGTGTTCGGATTCAGCAGCACGGCGTAATACTTCAGAACATGCCAGCGGAAGAAGTAGAGGTGTGGGTAGCTCGCCAGCTCGCTCCGCTCGTCCCCGGCGATGTATCGCTCATACTGACGCAGCGCTCCGATGAGCTCGTCCAGGTTGGCTCCGGTCTGAACCATCTCTGCATTCACGATATCGGCCTGCAGGTAGCTAGCCTCACGATCTCCGTACTGCCAGAACCCATCATGCGCTCGCCTGTACAGCCGTTGGGCGGCGGCGATGAGATCGATGATTGTCCTCGTCTCGTCGAGTTCGAGTCCGGCGAACGCCGCATCGTCGGACAGCACCGGTTCGTCGAAGAGCGCAAGTCGCGGAAGAAGCACGTGGCCGACTAGGTGAGCCTGCGTATATAGGGTGTGTAGCGCTTCGTAGGTCGGTACGCGGGTCCGCAGATAGTCATTCAGCATCCGACGTGGAGGGGACTCGAGCGTGGCAACGGCCACGTCACCTGCTAGGTACTGGGAGCGGAGAGAGTCAAAGTGGATGCGTGCCAGCGAGTGGACTTGCCAGTAGCTATGGTGATCCCCGAGGAGCCCGAGCGCCTCCGTCGCGAGGTCTAGCAGGAGCCCGGGGTCGAAGCGGCCGTGGTGCATCGCGATATGCGCTGCCCAGTATGCCCCGATAATCGCGACGAGACGGTCCGCGTGGCCGAGCAGCACGTTCAGATCTGCTTCATAGTTGTGGTAATGGTTGGCCTCGATACGGGTCGCGGCAAGTATTACCGCGAGCTCAGTGGAGGAGGCGAGTTCGGCGACATCTTTGTCAGCGAACTCCGCACGAGACTCCGCAAAATCCCCAACTCGGTCAAGGAGAATGGCTAGTTGTAGCCGGGTTGTGCCCAGCAGGGCATAGCGGTCTCTGGCACGCCTGATGCACTGCAACATCCGGGCGTAGGCGCCGCGTGACAGCGCCGCGTCGAACGTACGCTGCGCGGCCTCCTGATCGCCGATCTCCACTGCGATGAACCAGGCTCCCAGCATGTCGCCTTCTTGAACGTGTCGCTCTAGCCTCAAGCGGCCGACAGCTTGGAATGATCCTGCGAACGTTGAGTCGTCAGCGAGCCGGTCGATACCGAGTTCGGCTATCGCCTCGTGGAAAATGAAGCGCGCCCCATCGAGATGGAGCTTTGGGACGAGGCCGATCTTATGCAGCCTGCGAAAGCCGGCGTAGACGTCGAGGGTTTGGAGAAAGTGCGGTCGTGTGTCATCCGCTTGGTGGGCTGCACCAAGGCCGTGAAGCAGCTCGCGTCGCGAAAACATGCCGCGATGCATCGAGAGTGCGACGAGAATCCCCAGTAGGTGCTCGAGGTGCGGCGTCGGTGCACTGTCGCCGTCCATATCCAGGAGCTGCAGGGTTCCAAGCACGTCTGGCGGTATCGACCGGTTGCGCGCAATGACCTGGGCAAGATGCAATTGCGCCGCAGAGGCCAAAGTGGTTTCCTCGAGCCCCCGTACCAGTCCCTGTGCCCGGGGGTCGAAGCTTGAGACACCTCGTGCAATCGCGTCTGATCGCGGTCCGATCAGCTCTACGTAGCGCCTCTCGGCTTTGGCTTGCGAAAGAAGCCTGACATCCGATCCGGGGCTCAGGTTCCAAGCATCACGGGGTCGCGAGAGGAATACCAGGAGCCGCTGTGAGATCGAGCTTTGTCGGTCGACGAGGCGGTCTGTCAGGGCACTAAGAATCCGCGGGCGAACGAGCTGAAAGTTGTCAACCAGCACGACCGCGCCATCGTGGCGTGAGGTGGCAAACCCTCTGAGTAGCTCATCTTGGGTGTCCTCAGAATCGCTGAAGTCGTAGAGATAGCAGCGCCCGGCAAGCGCATATAGGCGAGGGTCGCGAGCGAGCGCCTGCACGAGCAACAGTGCGGTGCGCGTCTTTCCGCTACCGCTCTTGCCCTCTACGAACCAATACTCACCCGGCTGATCTTCGCCGCAGGCTCTCTGCAGCTTCGCGATGACCTTTTGTTGCTGGTCGTATCGAAAGACCGGGGACTGGAATACCTCCGGTGTCAGCCAGCAGGCAAGACTCCCGCCGTCATGGCGTTCGGATGCGTAGTCGTGGTTGCACGCCAGCGCGACCCGTCTACGGAGCTGCGCGAGAGCTCGGTCGACGCGCGCGCCTACCGATTCGGTCTGGAGCAGGAGCAGGTACGCGAGCGCCAGGCCCGGTCCTAGCAGGCTGAGGATCCAATTTTCCGGCTTATGTTCGACAGAACCTACGAGGGATGTGATGGCGGGCAGGCTGACGGCGAGTGCGATCGCGGGGATCAGGCCGACTCGCAAGACCGCGAGCGCTCGGTCCAGGGGTCGCACGACTATCGCTACACGTGCCTCGTCCAACGTGCCGACGCTCCCGCGATAATCCCTAGTTATCCGAAAGGTTCGCCATCGGCGCCGCATTGTAGACGAAATCCGGCTCATGGAACTTGGAGGTCAGCCGTGATCCGGACCCGAAGTCAAGGCCATCCGAGCATTGGATCGACGCGGGCCGCGCCCATGCAGAAGGCACGCTCGTAGGCCGGTCGCGTATCTCAGGCAACCAGTCGCAATGGCCCGTCTCGGGATAGCGACGCCCCGGGCGCCTACGTATCAGGGAGTTTGGCTGCCGCTGCTGGGGATCGGCGCGGATGCACGCGGATCATTGGCGATTCCCGCCGTTTCGGGCACTTCTGGCGACGACTGTTCGCATTAGCGGGCGTTTAGAATAGGGAACTTGTCTAATTGTGCCTGGCGAGGTGTTCACTCGTTCAGGCGCCGCCGCCCGCCAAGCCAGGGATCAGCGCAAGCTCGTCGTCCGCCCCAAGCTCGGCCGGCATCGACCCTTGCGGAACGACCTCGCTGTTGACCACGAGGATGAATCCGGGAGCCACCGAACCGGAGCTCGTGAAGACGCGATCGGCAAGCTCGGGGAAGCGGGCGCGCACCTCGGCGACCGCGTGCGACCACGAGCAGGCTGCGAGCACGACCGTGTTGCGGCTCGCACGTGTCTCGGCGTCGTCGCTAGGCAGCAGGGCCAACAGCGGCGTGGCGAGCTTCAGCCTCATGCGGAGTCACCCAGCTCGTCGGCGTTCCGTGCGAGTCGAAAACCGAGATCACCTGCCCAGAACGCGGGCGGCTCGTGAAGGCGGTAACGCGTCCGGCACATCTCGGCCAGCGAGTGCACGCTTCCGCCGCGAGTGACCCGATCCGCCGGGTGCGATTGCGAGTCTTCGAGGTTAACCGGATCGGTCGCGGGCGAGCGCGCGTAGTAGTCCTGGTCGTAGCAATCGCTGCACCACTCCCAGACGTTCCCGTGCATGTCGAACAGCCCGAAGGCGTTCGGCGCCCGCGCGGCGACCTCGCGGATCTCGCCCTGCGCGTTCTCGCTGTACCACGCGTACGCCGGCAGATCGGCCTGATCCGCACAGCACCACTCACCCTCCGATCCCGCCCCGCAGGCGAGCTCCCACTCGGCCTCGGTCGGCAACCGGCATCCCACCCACATCGCGAACAGCGTCGCCTCGTACCACGAGACGTTGACGACGGGCTTCGACGCGTCGGCCGGCGAGCGCGCGAGGACGTCGTCGCGGAACAGCCCGAACAGCCCGTTGACGACCGGCCACTCAGAGAGGAGGAACGGCGTAAGCTCGACGCCGTGCCGCGGCGCCTCTCCGCAGAAGTGGCGCCGGCGAAGCGAGTCGCTGCCCATCTCGAAGCGGCCGCCTGGGATCCGGCGCATCAGCGGAGCGACGTACTGCTCGTAGCGTTCCTCGCCACCGCGCAAGAAGCCCGTGCTCAGCAGCGCGTCGGCCGCCCCCGCGTGCCCGCTCCGGCGCAAGTGCTCGATCGCGCGCACCAGTCGCGCGGCGTCACCTCGCCGTGGTCGTCTCGGCCGGTCGGGCGCGAGGATCTCGCCGGTTTCGGCGATCGCCGCATCGACGGACGCGGCAGGCGTCAGCTCCGAACGCTCCACGCTCATCGGCCGGGCCTCGCGGTCACGTCGAGGAGCAGCTCGCGAGTGCCTTGCGAGGAGACGTCGAACGCGCGTACCTGCGGCAACTCGGGGTTGCGCATCGAGACGATCAGGTGCCACAAGGAGGTGAAGCGGCTGATGTGCATCTCGTAGTCGATCTGCGAGAAGTTCGCGGGATGTCGCTGATGGCTGTGAAACACGCCGACCTCGAACTGGCCTGCCGCCCAGATCTCCTGCTGCAGCCGCCACGCCTCCTCGGGCGCAGCGACAAAACCGGCGTCATCGTGGTCGACGAAGTATTGGCCGTAAGCGTGGAACTCCCCTCTCCAGTCCGGTGTGTTGCGAACGTTCTCGCCGAATGTGACGAGATCCGTCGGGGTGCGCTCGTCGATGTCCGACACGAGGTAGCCGAATGTCTTCTCGGGAAAGCGGCTGCGCACGGTCTCGACGAGGCGGTCGAGCAGGCTGTCCGAGATCACAATCAGCGCATCGGCGGGCGGGCTCACCTGAGGCCCCCGGCGAGCCTTGACTGCGCGGGCCCGAAGCGCGCCGAGAACGGCGAGCCATACGACGTGGCGGCGATGCCCCGACCGTAATCGCGCGCAAGCCTGTCGAGCAGCTTGAACACGGTCTCGACCTCCTCGGGACGGCCGATGCCCTCGGCGATCGCGTCGGCCGTCTGCGGCTCGTCGAGCTGCGCTACGAACGCCGTGACCGCGCGCTGGAGCTCGACGACCGGCCGCGCGGCGTCCTTCGCGACGCTCGGCTGGTCGTAGGCGTTGACGTCGATCAACTCGGCGTAGATCCCGACAGCGCGCTCGAACAGTGCGATCAGCGCCCCGAGCGACCTCGCAGAGACGCTGCGGACTCCGATCGTGACCGACTCCCGGCCGGCCTGATAGAGCGCGTTGCGCGTTCCCTCGGCGTAGCCGAACAGGAAGTCGCCCAGCGTCAGGCCGGGCTCCACCTCGATCGCCGCGGCATGACGATCCTCGCCGACCAGCACAAACGTGACGAAGAAGTCCGGCGCGCCCTCGAACAGCTGCTGGAAGTACGCGTGCTGATCGCACGATCCGCGGCCGCCGTACACCGTTAGCCCCTGTTGCGCGATCGCTCCGCCGCGGTCGAGCCGCTTGCCCACCGACTCCATCACAAGCTGCTGGACGTAGCGGACGAGTCCGGCGAGCCTGTCCTTGTAGGGGACGACGACCATGTCTCGCTCCCCCCGCCCGCGTCCGAGCGCGTGCCACGCCAGCGCGAGCAGCAGCGCGGCGTTGCCGCGCAGATCGAGCTCACGCGTCGCGTCGTCCATCGCTCGCGCGCCGGCGAGCAACTCGCCTACGTCGGCTCCTTGAAGGGCGGCCGGCAGGAGACCCACCGCGCTGGTCGCCGACGTGCGTCCGCCGACCCACTCCCACAGCGGAAAGCGCTCCAGCCACCCTCGCTCGCGCGCGAGCGAATCGAGCTGCGAGTCGGCCATTGTCGTCGCGATCGCATGCCGGTCGAAGTCGAGCCCGGCGCGCCGATACGCCGACTCGAGCTCGCGCATCCCGTGAAGCGGCGTCGGCGTCCACCCCGACTTCGACACGACCGACGTGAGCGTTCGCCCGAGCGCCCCGTCGAGCCGCGCCAGCGTCCGGTCGATCCCGTCGGGGTCGGCGTTGTCGACGAAGTGCACGGCGATCGGATCGTCGGCGTCCGCGAGCGCTCCGCAGATGAGCTGTGCGCCGGTCGCCGAGCCGCCGACGCCGACGTGCAGGACGTGCTCGAAGCGCCCATCGGTTCCGCGCACTTCGCCCGCGTGGACCCGCGCGGCAAACGCGCAGACGCCGTCGCACGCCGCGCGCAGCTCCTCGCGGATAGCCGCGCTGGGTGCGAGCTCCGGCGCGCGCAGCCAGTAGTGCCCCACCATCCGCCGCTCATCGACATTCGCGATCGCGCCGGCCTCGAGCGCCGCCATCGCATCGATCGCACGCCGGGCGTCGGACGCGATCTCCTCCAGGAAGCCGTCGTCGAGGCCCGCCCGGCTGCAATCGAGCGACAGTCCAACCTCCGGGACGTCGACACGCATCTCCCGGTAGCGCTGCCAAAGCGAACGTCTCGCTGCGACAGGCGGACGACTCACGCCATCGGACCCCTGGACGATGTTCTCCGGCGCCGTCGCGTTCATCCGAGCCATGGAATATATCTAAGAAATGGACTTTCTGCCAATCACGGCGCAACGAGCCACGGCGCAGCTCCGGGCGTGCCCGCAGCAATGAGCGGTCTGCTCGTCTGCTCACACCGCGGTCCGGTCACGCTCAGACGAGCGCGCGGGAGGCTGGAGGCGGCCAGCGCCGGACCCGGAGGGCTCGTCGCCGTGGTCGCCCCCGCGATCGAGCGACTCGGCGGCACGTGGGTGTTCGCGCCCGGCTCGGCCGAGGAGCGCGAGCTCGCCGCGCAGGGCGCCGTACTCGAACACGGCGGCGTGTCGTACGTCGTGCTGGACCTTCCCGAGCGACCGCACGAGAACGCCTACCGAGCGATCTACACGGAACTGCTCGTCCCGCTGTTCCACTACATGCTCCCCCTGGCTTACGAGCCGACGTTCTCGAAGCGCCTGCGCGACGCCTGGGACGACTACCGCCTGGTGAACGGCCTCTACGGCGCCGCGATCCGCGAGCACGCCGGCGGCGAGGCCGTGCTCGTCGAGGACGCGCATCTGATGCTCGCGGCCGCGGCGACGCGGCGCGAGCCCGGAGCTCCGGACGTCCCGCTTACGTACTTTCATCACATGCCTTGGTGCGAGCCCGAGTACTTCGCGGTGCTGCCGGATGAGATCCGGACCGAGATCCTCGCCGGCATGCTCGCGTTCGACTCGATCGGATTCCACACTGCGCGCTGGGCCGACGCGTTCGCCTCCTGCTGCGAGCGCTTCCTCGGAGTCGTGCGCGAGTCCCAACGCCGACTCTCGTGGCGGGGCCGCTCCGTCGGTCTCGTCGTCTCTCCAGCGGCGCTCGACGCCGAACGCCTCGGTGCCCGCGCCGCCGAACCGCCGAGCGTCCGGTGGCGCGAGCGCCTTCGCGATCTCTGCCACCAGCGGCGAGCGATCGTGCGCGTGGAGCGCCTCGATCCTGCCAAGAACATGATCCGAGGCCTTCAGGCCTACGAGCAGCTTCTCTCGCGCCGCCCGCAGCTGCTGGAGACGACCTGCCTGCTCGGCGTGCTCACGCCGGTCCGCGAGTGGGCGCCGGCGTACCGTCGCTATCGCGAGCTGGCCGAAGCGGAGGCGGCGCGCATCAACGCCCGCTTCGCGCAGCTGGGCCCGGATCGCGCACCCGTACGCCTTCACCTCTTGCCCGATGCGCACGCGTTCGACCATCACCGCGCGCTCGCCGGGCTGTCGATCGCAGAGGTCGTGCTCGCTACGCCGGTCTTCGACGGGTTGAACATCGTGCCGCTGGAGGCCGCGATCGTCGGTGCGCCGTCGATCGTCCTGTCGCGCAACGCCGGCGCGCACGAGCACTTCGCTGACCACGTGCGATCGGTCAACCCATTCGACGCGCTCGAGACGACCGACGCGATCGAGCAAGCGCTCGACGAGCCGCCAGCCGAGCGGCGTCGGCGAGCCCTTGCGCTGCGCGCTGCCGTGGCCACACGCACGCCGGAGGACTGGGTACGCGAGCGGATCGCGGGCGCCGCTTAGCGCCGGCGTCGCCGCGAGGCTGCTAGCCCGCGATCAGCCCCAAATTGTTGAGTAGTCCCGTGCAGCCCCAGGCAGGCGCACTCGTAGGGCCGTCCGACGCCCGCTGAAACCCTCAACCAACTCCCCCGACTCGCGCCAAATCCGCGCCAGTTCAAGCGTGGATCGTGCGGTTTCAGGCGGTAAACAGCGGTTTCGTTGCCCCGGACATCCGCGCTGTCAACCTGCCGAAATACCGCTCAACGGTGCGGAAAACAGCTCAGGAAAGCCAAGAATCCGGAGGCAAGCAAGAGACGCGACTTTTCGGCCTGAGGGATTTCAAGACCGCCGCATTCAACCGCTCTGCCACCCTTCCGCGGCGAGCCAGATGCTACGCGCTTCCGCGGCTCCCCTGGCAACCTCTAGACTCCCAATCAATTCCCAGGGAGAGGTGGCCGAGTGGCTGAAGGCACTCGCCTGCTAAGCGAGTATGGGGATCAAACTCCATCGCGGGTTCGAATCCCGCCCTCTCCGTTTTTGCTGGGTGTTTGGTCGTTGTTCGAACTGCCGACGTAGGTTGGCGAGGCTCTGCGTTGAGCGGTCGGACGCTCATGGGCTCGTGGAAGTGCCGCCGCGATGATTGAGGCAGGAGCCACGAGGGCCGTCCGGCTTGAACCCCGTCGCTCAGCAGCGGCACCCCGGGCACGAGGCGGGGACGTTTGATGCGTCTTTGTATTCGAAGATTTCCTGAACCCATTCGATGAGTGCCGCTCGGGAGAAGCCTTTCCAGAAGCAGCGGTCTTGCCAGGAGTTGTTACTTTCCCCCGGTGCGCCGCTGAGCCACCCCCAGGGCACGAGGTCGCCCTCGTCTGCCTGAAGCCACAGGTCGGGTGGCGGGATCCGCGGAGCGCGGTCTGGGTTGAGCACCTTGCCGAAGCGAAGATCCTGTAGCTCGCGTGGTGCCGAGCGTTTGCTGTACTTCACGAGGCGCCTGATGCGGATCGCGCCGAGCAGCAGTGTGATCGCGATCGCCATCTCGAGTCCCGCTGAGACGCACCAGACGGCCTCCAGGGCGGACAGCCCCGGGATCTTGCTCGCTGATGACTTGGGTACCTCGATCACTGCGAGGGCCGCTGCGCACAGGGCTGCGAGCGCGGCGAGCGATCCCAGCAGCCGCCGCGGCGTGACGGTTAGCTGCTCGGCTATCTCGCTGCCGGCGCGAACCGAGAGCACCGCCGCCACCAGCGCGGGCGCGATCACCAGCACCGTGGCGGCGGTGCTCGCCTCGTGCACGATCTTCCCCAGCCAGAAGACGGCGCCGGCGACCGTCGCGAGCGCGCTCAGAAGCGCGATCCAGAACCCGCTAAACCACGATGCCGGGCTTCGCTGGGTGATCACGAGCGAGAACAACGTCGGCGAAGACCAGCCGGTCGCGGTTGCTGACGTCACCGGCGCGACGATCGTCGCCCGCGCTCCCACTTGATCGGCGACCGTGGCAGACCGGACGCCATTGCTGGTCCGCATCATCCGCATGCGCACGGCGATCAGCTCGCTCGGCAGGATCACCTCCAACTGCTGGCGCGCAACGGCGAGGCCGCTCGCATGTTGCCAGGCGACGTGCCAGGCGAATCCGAGACCTCGCTGCCCGACTTTTCTCAGGAATGGCCATTTCCTCGCTGCCAGCCAGCCGCGCAGGTGCCTTGGCAGCAGCGCATCCAGATCTCTCGAGAACGGGCCACCGCGACTGATGCGCTTGCGGCACTCGCGTCTCTGCGCGAACGTTAGGTGCGTCCGGCCGAGCACCCGCCTGCGTCGGTCCCACGGCCGTTCCCACGGTTTGACTTCCTCGTCATAGGAGAGCTGCAAGACCGTTCGACCATCCCGCTCGGCGGGCAGCTCCACACATGCGAACAGCACGAAGTTCGTCTGCCACGCCAGGAGGATCTGCGCCAGCTCGCGGGCCGCCTGCTCGTTCTCGCCTTCGGCCTTGTGGCACAGGGCATTCAGGATCTTGAGGATCCTCGGGCACCCCCACTTGTCGCTCATCAACTCGCGGTAGCAGCCGGCGTCGGTGTCCTTGCAACGCTTGCAGGCGGCGCCTGGCAGCCCGGGGTCGCTGCGATGGTCAGGAATGTGCCGGAGCTCTTTCGCGTAGCGGACAAGACCCAGCCCATCGAGTCGGGCCTCGAGCAGTTTTAGCACTCTCTCGTCGCTCTCCACGCTCGTCAGGTAGGGCAGGAGCCACCCATTGGCGTCCAGAAGCGATGCCTCCGCGTTCGCCCACGGAGCGAACCAGCCCAGCGGAACCACGTCCTTCGCCGATGGGAAAGCCGTTGCCAGTGCGCGGGGAGCGACGGTGAGCGTGATCGTCCTGCGCACTGTCGTCAGGTCGAGGAACTCGACCCTGTCGACGCGACGCGTCACCCAGTCCCTGCTGTGCAGAAGTGCGGTCAGCTCGTCCATGTCCAAAGTCTGGATACGAGAGTTCGGTCAGTCGGAACTATACAGCCACTGGTGGAAAGCGACCCGCATTCGATCAGTACCGTTTAGATGCCTCGGAAGACTCCATGCCAAATCGCTCGTCATGGAGCCTGCGGACCAGGGGCCACGGAGATTTCGAGGACTTTCCCGCCCTCTCCGTTTTGCGTGGAAGGCGGAGCCATTCGTGGCTCCATGGCGCCAAACCGTCGACGACGCCGCAAAGGGCTGTTTGAGCGAAGTTCAAACCGCTGGGGTGCGGGCCCCGGGGCCGCCGCTCTCGCTCTGCGGAGGCGCGCTCGCTGTTCCTCGGAAGCGGAAGCGCGGTCGAAGTGCCGCAGGGGCGTCGGTTGGCCCCTCGGCGTCCGAGCTGGCCTCGGCATATCTGATTGACCCAGCTCCCGTGGACCAGTAGCTGCGCTGCACAGGTTTTCGGCGGGCCCGGGTGAAGCGCCGGCCGGTAACCCCCGTGGATGGATCACCTTGTGAGCCGGTCGACCAGACGAAAGTCCTCCACAACGACTGGCGTGTCATCGACGAGCCGCCAGGACGGGTCGGCGAGTCGCGAGCGGAGATCATCGGCGTAGCTGTCCCAGAACGTCTCATGCGCGAGCCGCCACTCCTCGACGCTACGGAAGCCCTCGCCCTCGGCTTCCGCGGTGGCGATGTCCACGTCAGCAAGACGGACCACGCGGACGTCCTCCAACTCGATGACCGCGACCGGCACCTGGGAGGAATCGACGACCAGCATTCGCTCGCCTGCTCCTGGCACCGGCTCGCTGTCGAGCTCCCACTCGATCAGCAGCCCGGTCGTCGCCGTCTTCTCACCGGTCAAGATGGCAGCCACCAAACGATCGCGTAGCTTGCCAGGGAAGCCGAACTCGGCGATTCGAAGTTCGTCGCGCTGCTCATCAGTCACCTGCAGAGCTTGGCACTCACCGCCCCGCCCGGGAGTGCGCCAGCGAGCCGGGACGCCCTCCTACCGGGAGCCAATCAGGCCGCGTCCGGCGTGCCGCGGCTTGGGAACGCCTGCGAGCCGACCACCGCGAGCAGCGCGAGCCGGTCGGCGTCCTCGGAACTGGGGCTCGCGGTGAAGACGACGAGTTTTTCGGTGAGGTTCTCTGAGGTGAGGACCTGGCAGTCGAGCGTGAGCGGGCCGATGAGTGGGTGGACGAAGCGCTTCATCGTGGCGGGGCGGCGCGCAACCTCGTGGCGCTCCCACAGCGCGGCGAACTCTTCGCTCTCGCGCAGCAGGTGCTCGACCAGCTCGCGCGCCTCGGGGTCGTCGGCGGAACGACCGTGAACGGCCCGTAGCGACGCAACGTGGCTGCGCGAGTGCAGCGGATGATCGGCCTCGGGATGGATGCGCCGCGCGGCGGGATCGGTGAACCACCGGTAGATCATGCTGCGCCGCAGCCCGGTGTAGCGGGTCTGCACGCCGACCAGCGCCTCGGCCAGCGGGTTCTGGCTCAGGGTCACGCCGAGGTCGGAGACGATCTGCGCGGGGGTGTCGAGCCGGTCGAGGACGCGCAGCAGCCCCGGGCTCGCGTGGTCGGTGCGGAACGCGCGGGGCGGGGCGGTGTGTCCGGCGAGCGCGAACAGGTGGTCGCGCTCGTCCTGGGTGAGCCGCAGCGCGCGGGCGAGCGCCGCGGTCGGCACCGTGTCCGCGGAGCAGATCGCCGAGGCCCAGTCGATCGCGCCGATCGTGTGCGTGCAGAACCTCTACAACCTCGCCCACCGGGTCGACGACGAGCTGATCGAGTCCCTTGCCGCACAGGACATCGCCTACGTGCCCTACTTCCCGCTCGGCGGCTTCACCCCACTGCAGTCCGACACACTCGAATCAGTCGCCACCCGTCTGGACACCACACCGATGGCCGTCGCGCTGGCCTGGCTGCTACAGCGCTCCCCGAACGTCCTGCTGATCCCCGGCACCTCATCCGTCGCGCACCTGCGCGACAACATCAACGGCGCTGAGCTCTCCCTCTCCGAGAGCGAGCTCACCGAGCTGAACAGCATTGGCTGACCGCACGACCACCGCGCAACCGATGGTCGAGCCGTACCCGGCACACGCGGAAAGGAGGCGCCCCCGAGGCGAACCGTTCGCGGTGTAGGCCGTGTCACGACTACGCAGCGGGTGGCTGGTCGATACGCACCAGGTTGCCGGACGGGTCACGCGCGGCGCAGTCCCGGGTGCCCCACGGCTGGTCGGTCGGCTCCTGCACGATCTCGGCGCCCGAGGCGCGTAGCTTCTCGAAGGTGGCGTCGAGGTCGTCGGTGTGGAAGTGGACGCCATTGAGGGCGCCCTTGGCGAGAAGGGCGGCGAGCGCGTCGCCGTCGGCGGGGCTGCCGGCCAGGTGGTTCGTGAGGACGATCGCGACGCCGGGCTGGGAGGCGGCGCCGACGGTGATCCAGCGGAAGTCTCCGCGGGCGACGTCGTTGCGCAGCTCGAGGCCGAGTGTGTCGCGGTAGAAGGCCAGCGCGAGGTCGGGGTCATGGACTAGGGCGAAGCATTGGGAAAGAGTGAGGTTCATTCCCCCAACCCTAGGGAGCCAGGGCCCCGCGCGTTTCTCCGATCCTGCTCGGCTTGCGGCTCGGGCGGGTGAGGTCCTTGGCGATGCAGCCCGGCACGCTCGCGAGTGCGCTGTGGTCACGGGCCCGGTAGGCCGTCGGCGTCTCGCCCACCAGCTGGGTGAAGCGGGCGCTGAACGAGCCGAGCGACGTACACCCGACCGCCATGCAGACCTCGGTGACCGACACCTCGCCGCGGCGCAGCAGCGCCTTCGCCCGCTCGATTCGCCGCGTCATCAGGTAGGCGTAGGGCGTCTCCCCGTACGTCGCGCGGAACTGCCGCGAGAAGTGTGCGGTCGACATCAGCGCAGCGCGGGCGAGCGTGGCGACGTCGAGCGGGCGCGCATACTCGCGGTCCATCAGATCGCGGGAGCGGCGCAGGTGCGCGAGGTTGGCGAGCTCCTCCGGCGTCACGATGCCAGTGTAGGAGCGTGCCGCGGGCCCCCAGCTGATTCCGGAGTGGGTGTGCGAGGATGCTCAAGTGACGGGCGAGCGACAACAGGCGACAACAACCATGGAGAAGAGGAAGAGCGGCTCGAAAGAGGGAAAAGGAGGCGACTCTCCCTCTCGGCTGATAGATGCGAGAATCAAGGAGCTGGGTGATTGGCGGGGCGAGATGCTCGCTCGGGTCCGGATTCTCATCAGGCAGGCCGACCCCGAAGTGGTCGAGGAGTGGAAGTGGAGGGGGGTTCCGGTGTGGTCGCACGCCGGAATGATCTGCACCGGTGAGACGTACAAGAATGTCGTGAAGATGACCTTCGCCAAGGGCGCCTCGTTGGAGGACCCTTCAGGCCTCTTCAACTCCAGCCTCGAAGGCAACACCAGGCGTGCCATCGATTTCCATGAGGGCGAGAAGATTGATGAAGAGGCGTTGAAGGCGCTCATTCGCGCCGCCGTGGCACTGAACACGTCCTCAGCCGGCCAGCGGCCGCGGACGGAAGGTAGAGACGCGAGGTGAATCGGGTGAGAGAGAGCGTGGTGGGAGAAGGAACGCAGCAGAACCCGTGGGTGCTGAAAACGCCTCCCGGTACATCCGAGTATTCGATGTACCGAGATGAGGAGAGCGCCACCCTCGTATGTGTGGTGGGCAAGACCAAGCTGGGCTATCAGCTGCGTGCTATCGAGGATCTGCACGCGATGCTCGAGGCGCACGGAGACTGGATGGCGCTGGGCAGCGCTGACGAGCAGAAGGCCGCCACAGAGGGCACCGTGGAGGCGTGGGCGCGCTCGCCGTCGAACCCGGTCGGCGGTTGGTATGGGACCAAGAAGGGCCTGCGTGGGCGTTTTGGCATGTACATGCCGCCGCTGCTCGAGGCACTCGGGCTGGCAGAGCTCGAGCACAATCCCCGCAACAACCGCATGCGCGCCATCTAGCCGGGTCCTCGCTCGCTCGCTCGCAGCGAGGCCGCCGCGCCGGCGGCGAGCGCGAGCCGCGAGCGCGACGTAGAGCGCCGCCGGAGCTCAGATGGGCGTCTGTGAGACGCCCGCTACGACATAGCCCACCACGGTACGGGCGAAGCGGTCGGTGAGCGGAGCATGGCCGTGCAGAAGACGGTGGTAGAAGGCGCCATAGAGGAGGTCGAGGGCGCTCTCCACGTCAGTGCGCTTCGCGATCTCACCGCGCTCGATCGCGCGAGCGAAGATCTCTCGCGCCTGGTCGCGGCGGGGCTCGACGAAGCGGGCGCGGTACTCCTCGGCGAAGCCGGGGTCGCTCTGCGCTCTGGTGAGCAGGCCCGCGATCACGCGCCCGTAGGGCCTTGCCCCGAGCTGGCGGGCCCAGGGTCTGATCAACGCCAGCAGATCGCCGGCGAGCGCGCCCGTGTCCGAGCTGGCCGGTCGCTGGGCATCCCATTCCGCGAAGAGCACCTCGAGCGCGAGCAGCTCCTTGGAAGGCCACCAGCGGTAGATGGTGGCCTTGCTCGTGCCCGCGCGCTCGGCCACCGCATCCATGCTCGTCGAGTCCAGCCCACCGTCCAGCAGCAGCTCGCTCGCGGCCGCGAGGATCGCTTTGCGCGAGCGCTCGCTGCGCGGACGCCCTCGGCGTGGCGCCTCCTGGAGAGCCTCGGTGTCGGACACCTACTCTGCCTCGAGCTCCGCCACGTCCTGCTCGTCGAGGTCCAGCGCTGCTCCGTCCAACAGCTCGTCGACCTGCTCTGCCCGGCGCAGGCCGACGATCGCGCCGTGCACGGCCGGATTGTGCAGTGCCCACGCGATCGCCACAGCGCCGGGGGAGACGCCCAGGTGCTCGGCCACGGCGCGCACGCGCTCGGCTGCCGCGAGGTGCTCTGTGAGCTTGGGCTCGCGAAAGCGCTCGTCGTCGTGGCGCCAGTCGTTGGCCGGCAGGCTCGCGACGCGCTCGCGCGTCATCTTGCCGGTGAGCAGCCCCGAGCCCATCGGCGAGTAGACGATAACGCCGATCCCCTCGCTCGCAGCGAAGGGGAGGATGTCCGTCTCGACCCCACGTTCGATCAGCGAGTAGGGCGGTTGCAGAGTCTCGACGGGGGCGATCGAGGAGATCCGGCGTATCTGCTCCGCGCTGAAGTTCGAGACGCCGATGTGTCGCACGAGCCCCTGCTCCTTGAGCTCGCTCATCGCCGACCAGCCCTCCTCGACGTCCTGCGCCGGTACCGGCCAGTGGATCTGATAGAGGTCGATCGCGTCCACGCCGAGGCGGGCGAGGCTGGCCTCGGCCTCGCGGTGGATCGAGTCGCGCTCGAGGCTGTGGAGCACCTCTCGCCCGGGCCCCTCGAGCAGCGCGCACTTCGTGAACACGAGGGGTCGCTCCCGTATGCCCTCCAGTGCTCGGCCCACGACCTCCTCGGAGCGCCCGAAGCCGTAGGCGGCCGCCGTGTCTATCCAGTTGACGCCGAGCTCGAGCGCGCGGTGGATCGCGGCGATCGACTCCTCGTCCTCCTGCGGCCCCCAGCCGAACTTCCAGTCTCCGCCCCCAATCGCCCAGGCGCCGAAGCCGACGCGGGTGATGTCGAGCCCGGTGGAGCCGAGCTCGGTGGTTGCAAGCTGCGTCCTGTTCATGGTCTTCCTCCTGTCGCGCGCCCTGTCGGGCTGTCTCGGTCGTCCCGAGCATATCGAAACGAGCCGGCTCGTTTCGATATACGCCTAGAGCGCGACCCCGATCCGGGATCTGCCGGCATCGGGCTGGGGATTGAGATCTGCGGCGCCCACCGGGAGCCGCACGCGCATCATGCGATAGGCCTTCAGGCCGAGCCCCAAGCGCTCGCGGTCCTCCGACAGGCCGGGATCGAGCCCGGTGAGCTCCTTGATGCGCTCGAGACGGTAGGCGACCGTGTGCCTGTGGGCGAAGACCGCTGCGGCGGTGGCGTTCATGTTGGCGTTGTGGGCGAGGTAGGTCTCGAGCGTGCTCACCAGGTCGGTGTGGTACTGGTCGTCGTATCCGACCAGCGGGGCGATCGTGTCCTGGTAGAGCAGATGCACTTCCTCGGGGTGGGAGGCGAGCACGCGCAGCAGCAGCCTGTATCCCCAGCTGCGTTTGAACTCGCTCGAGGATGGCGCGCCGGACTCGAGCAGGATGTCGAGCATCAGCTCTGCGTCCTGCATGGCGCGCGCCAGCTCGGCCGGATCGCGGAAGTAGGCCGAGCGCCCGACCGGGAAGCGCTGGCGCAGCCTTGCCGTCACGCGGCGGGCAAGCGTGCGCATCGTCTCGAGGTCATCCGGCTCGGCCGGGCCCGGGATCAGGATGTACAGACGTCGCGTGCCGCTCGCCGGCTCGCGCTCTCCGTACTCCGCGAGAGCCTGCGGGCATTCATCTGCCACGGTCGCCCGCGCGTTTGCGGCGTGCTCGTCGGGCACCTCGGCGCACAGCGCGATCCCGCCGCGGGTCAGCTCGCAGCCCAGGCGTGCCCCCTGGCGCACGATCTCGGCCGCGTCGAGGCGCTCGCTCCCCCGCAGCTGTTCCAGCAGCGAGCCCCTCAGCCTGAACTCGGCGTCGCGCCCGGCCTCGGTGATCGCCGCCTGCGTGAGGGCGGCGACAGCCGCCAGGTGCAGGAAGTCGAGCGCCGATGCGGCCGGGGGCTCATCGGCGCGCAGGAGCACCACGGCTCCCACGGTCCTCGCGCCCGCTGCTATCGGAACCAGCTCGAGGTGCGCGGCCGGCGGATGCCGGGTCGGGTCGGCGATCAGCTCCATCACGTCGCGTTCGAGCGCGGCGAGCTGCAGGGGCTCGAGATGGTCGAAGGGGGCCACCCAGGGGCCCCCGAGTCCAGGCGCCACGATCACCACCGGTCCGCCGGCTGCCGCGGCGGCCAGCATGGCCACGCGCTCGAGGCCGTCTCCGCCGAGCACCGCGTCGACCATCTCGAGATGCGCCTCCCGTAGCTGCGGAGTCAACTCCTCGGCGCGTGGCTGGAACGGGATCGACTCCAACGCGGTCATCGCAGATGAGACATCCGTGCTCACATGAGTTGAGTCTGGGCCATCACGTGAGCCGTGTCATTGTGCGCCTGTCGAAACCCGGGCCGTTCCGGTTTCGACACGTGGCTTTCAGCACGTGACAGGACGGGTTCTGCGTTGTCCGCGAGAGCGGACGCCTCCCAGCCGCCTACGCGCCGACGCAGGCGGGATCAGGGCACAGGGGCGAAGAGACACGTACGACGGTGCTCGCTTCGCTGAGCGGACGGCTGGTCCAGGCCAGCGTCCACGGGGCGATCGAGTTGCCCGGCCAACGGCTGGCGAGGTTGAACACGGGCAGTGCGGTGAACACGTGTTCGTTCGGAGAGACCTGCTCGGGCGCTCCGAACCCACCGCTCGTGCCGCGCAGCGCAGCGAACAGGGAGCCGCCGAAGTAGGAGGGCGGTTCGTCTCGAATCCAGCTCACGATCGTCCCGCTCGGTCCGGCGGCCGCGGCCACTTCGCCGGCCTGCTCGTCCGCTGGCGAGATCGTCTGCGGCGCTGAGAAGCCGAGACCGCGAGGTGAGGCGACCCTGACGGCGGCTGGCGTCAGCGCCGAGCCCTGCGGCGGTGGCGCCCCGCGGGCGAGGAAGATCACCATCGGCGCCTGGGCGCCCACCGACAGGACGATCGGGGCAAGGCCCCTGGCGCCTGCGGGGCCCACCAGTCCTGTGGCGTCGCGCTCGAGCAGCTGTGCGCGACGGAAGTGCGACGCGCCCGCCGGCTGCACGGCGACCCGCGTGAAGCCAGGGTCGGCGCAGCCGCCCTCGCAGAGCTGGGTCTCATACCAGGCCACGAGCACGTTGCCCGAGCCGGTGATGAACGGCGTCAGGTCGTTCTCGTTTCCACCCGCGGCCGGTCCGAGGCTCTGCGGCGGCCCCCACTGCTGGCCATGACGCCGCACGCGCGCGAGCAGCCTGCCCCATTTGTTCGGGAACGTGACGACCATGTCGCCGTTGCTCCCGACGGCGGCGCTCACCTGCTCGGCCTGGGCGTGGGCGGCGATGACCTGCGGGCGCCCGAAGCTTCCGCCGGGCAGGCGGATGCTGGCCCACACCATGCGGCGCTGGTGGGCGTCGAGGGCGATCCACGCGAGCAGCAGCGCTCCCCGCGCGTTGCCGGCGAGGCTCGGCCGTCCCCAGCCCACCGTGGCGCCCCTGATCTGCAGCGGTGAGCCGAAGCGGCCGGTGGTGCTGCCCAGGGCGACCTCTGGCTTCTCCGTGCTCGTGCTCTTGCTCGTACGCGTCAGCAGCAGGTGCGCCAGGTGACCGCCACCCATGTTCACGATTGGGTTGAAGGCATCGCTGGCCGGCAGCGGCTGTTCGCGTCCGAAGGCTCCTCCCGCCGGCGCGAGCGCGTAATGCGTGCTCGGCGGACCGAAGATCCCCTGGGGGAGCATGAGGTCCGAGGACGTCCAGCTCAGCATCTCCCCGCCGGGGCCGGACACGAGTTGTACGCCACCGATCTGGCTGTGGGGCGCCGACACGGTCACCGGCGCCGACCATGCAGCACCGGCTGGCGGCGCAAGCGTGGCCACGAAGATGGCCCCGACCGCGAGCACGGTGGCGAGCTGCCCGGCTGGCGCGAATGGCCTCATGGCGCCAAGCTATCCGGTCCCGTCAAGCTCGACGCGCGTCGAGCAGCGCCATGCTCACTCGCAGCCCTGCTCGGCTTCCTCGGCGGCTGCCGGGCAGTCGGCCGCAGCCGCGGCGGCGCAGTCCACGACATGGCTCGTGGTCGCCTGCTGAAGCAGGCTGTAGAGCAGCTCCCGCTGCTCGGCGTCGAGCGCACCCAACACCTCGTCCTCGGCTGCGGCCAGGGCGGACTCCGCCTCGGCCAGTCGTGCAGCTCCCTCGTCGGTCAGCTCGACGATGTGGCGGCGCCGGTCCTCGCTGGAGCGCCTGCGCAGGATCAGATGCTCGCTCTCGAGTTCGTTGAGCAGCCCGATCAGATTGGTGCGGTCGGTGCGCAGCGCCGAGGCCAGCGTCTGCTGGGTCGGGCTGCCATGGTCGCGCAGCACGGTCAGCGCCACCAGATGGCGGGGACGCAGGCCGAGGGGCGCGAGCGCGGACTCGGCCCGCAGCCGTGTCAGACGGGCGAGGTGGTCGAGCAGGGCCGAGGATCGATGGCGATTGGCGGTTGTGGCCATGAACACAAGTCTATGACACCCGACAATTATGTCGTGTGCTACAACTAGTTTAGGAATCACAACTGAGTTGCAAAGGACGACATCTACTATGGCTCATCTGCTGCACATCGACTCATCGATCAAGGGCGACGCCTCTGTCAGCCGCTCGCTGACGGCGCGTGCGGCGGATGTATGGCGCACGGCTCATCCGGGTGGCACCGTGACCTACAGGGACTTCGGGGTCGATCCGCTCCCCCACCTCGACGCAGCGACGGGGCTCGCCCGGATGGTGCCCGCCGACCAGCGCACTCCGGCGCAGGCCGCTTCGTGGGAGCTCACCGAGCAGCTGGTGGGCGAGGTGCTCGAGGCGGACACGATCCTGCTCGGGCTGCCCCTGTACAACTTCGGGCCTCCCAGCACGGTGAAGGCGTGGGTCGATCACCTGATCGCTCCGGGCCTCTCGATGGACCCGGAGACCCAGACAGGACTGCTCGGCGGGCGCGAGCTGCTGGTCCTGGCATCGCGCGGGGGCGGCTACCTACCCGGCACCCCGCGCGAGGGATGGGACCACGCCGAACCGTGGTTGCCGCACGCATTGAGCACGATCGGCCTGGAGCCGCGCTTCATCACCGCCGAACTGACGCTCGCGGACACCGTGCCGCAGATGGCAGAGCTGCGAGGGCTGGCGGCCGAGAGCCTGGCTGCCGCCGAGCGCGAGATCGACGCTCTGTGGGCGCCGGTGGCGGCATAGCCCGCCACGTCGGCCGGCTCGAGTCGTGACGCAGCGGAGAAACCCGCACAGCCCGAGCGGGGCTCTACCGATGCTCCGGACCCGCTCGGGCGCCAGGCTCTTGGCTTTGGCAGCCTCCAGAAGGGAGCCTTGATGTCTTCGGCTGACCGGGATGGGCAGATTTCCCCAGATGGCGAGTGGTCGGTCGATCCGTCGCGCTCGAGCGTCACCTTCGCGCTCAAGCACATGCTGATGGCGACGGTGAGGGGCAGCTTCGATGACTTCGAGGGCACGCTGGCGATCGCGTCCGGCACGGGACAGGCCGAGGGACGGGTGCGGGCCGCGTCGATCGAGACGGGGGACTCGGTGCGCGATGAGCACCTGCGGAGCTCCCCCGACTTCTTCGACGTGGAGCGATATCCCTACATCGAGTTCAGCTCGACCCGGATCGAGCAGCTGCCAGACGGAAGCCTGCGCATCGTCGGCGCTCTCAGCATGCGTGGGACGACGCATGAGATCGAGCTGTCGGCGCGCCTCGAGAAGCGAGCTCGCGAGGACGCTGCCGGTGAGCGGATGACACTCGAGCTGCACGGCGAGCTCGACCGTCGCGACTTCGGCCTCAGCTGGAACCAGGGCCTGGACGCGGGCGGTGTGCTCCTCGGCAACAAGGTCAAGGTCGCCCTGGGCATCTCTGCGATCAGCAGCGAGGCAGCGCTGGCCGTGCCTCCAGCTCCCTAGCCGCGGCGGCTGGAGACCGCGACGCGCGCTCGCGCCGTCTAAGGTTCTTCAGTTGTTAGGTGTCAAATCCGGCCGACTGGCCCCACTAGGAAAGGAATCGAATGCCGCGGATCCTGCTCGACGCGACCGAGATCGACGTGTCCGAGGACGTGGAGGAGATCCTGAACCGGATCGTCAATTCGCGCGACGGGCTGCGGCTGGGAAGCGGCGCGATCATCGCGCCCGCCGGCTGGGTCAACCTCACCGCCATGGTGACCGGCGAGGCGCTGTACGTGCAGGTGGCGCGGATCGGATACGTCCGCGGCGACTGAGGCGGTTCAGCCCTCCGGGCTCTCTGGGGCGGCCACCGCGAAGACGATGTGCCGCCGCGCCACCGTGAGGTAGGCGTGCAGTTCGAGTGGGCCGCCCTCGAGCGGCGCCACGGTCACGTCGGTGAGCGTGATGAAGTCGCGCTCGGAAGCGTTCAGCACGTCTGAGACGCGGCTGCGATACCCGTCGCGGGCGAGTGTCAGCACGCCCTCGATGCGGTGGCGCTCGGTCTCGATCCTGATCCGCTCTCTGCGGTGGTCCATGCCCGGCTGGTCGGCCTCGGCGAAGGGCTCGCTGTCGCTCATCGGCTCATTATCGTTCAGCGGGCCACCGTGTAGGTCCTCGTGACCATCGTGCGCCGCCCGGTGGGGCCCGCGGCGACGATCGTCACGCTCGCGCGCATCGCCGTGTGGCCTCCCAGCTCGCGGCGCAGCCGGCGCAGAGCGGCCGGTCCCACGCGCAGGCGCACATGGCCGCTGCGGGTCGGCGGCAGGCCCCGCGCGGAGGCGATCAGCGGGGCTCCTCGCCCGCGTCCGATCGGCGCGAGCGTGCCCGAGACGAGTACCTTGCACCCTCGTTGGCAGCCGATGGACAGGGCCAGGGCGCGTCGGGCGAGCACGCCGCCGCTCTGCGGGAGGCTCACCCTCAGCACGGGTGCCACGTCGAGCGGAGGCGGCCATGATCCGGTCGCGATGCAGCCGCTGCCGTTGGGCGAGATCATGTTGAAGCGCTCCACGCGGTTGTTGTTGGTGTCGGCCACATACACCTCGCCCGCGCAATCGACAGCGATGGCGCTCGGCTGTGAGAAGTCGCCGATGCCCGGACCGCGCACGCCCCATCTGTAGAGGAAGTGGCCTTCCTGGTCGAAGACCTCGACGCGGTTGTTTTCGCTGTCGAGGACGTACACGTTCCCGCCCCCATCGACGGCCACTCCCGTGGGCGAGAGAAAGCGCCCGTCGGCGGTGCCCCGCGAGCCCCATTCGGTCAACACCGCGCCGTTGGGTGACAGCTTGACCACGCGGTTGTTGCCGGTGTCCGCCACGTAGGCGTTGCCGGCGCCATCGACCGCGACCGCGGCCGGATGGCTGAATTCGCCCGAGCCGCTCCCGGCCGCGCCGTCTCCGCCGCCTGCGCCCAGCTTGGCGCGCAGGGTCCCTTCGGGCCCGTAGACGAGCAGGCGGTTATGGGCTGTGTCGGCCACGTAGGTCTCGTCCGGGCCATCGGCCACGGCCGTCGATCCTGCTCCGCTGAGCTGCGCTCCTCCGAGGTCGCCGGGGCCGCCCAGTTCGCCCATGAACGTGCCGTCGCCCCACAGGTGGGCAAGCCGTGCGTTGGCGGTGTCGGCGACGTACACCGAGCCGCGGGGGTCGACCGCGATGCCGGCAGGCGCGTTGAATCTCGCAGCGTGTCCTCCCGCGGCGGTCCACTGTCCGAGGTAGGCGTCGCTACCTGGCGCGAAGAGCTCGATGCGATTGCCGACGGTGTCGGAGATCAGCAGCCTGCCGGTGGGGTCGATCGCCAGCCCGCGCGGAGCCGTGAGCTCGCCGGGGCCGCGGGCGGAACTCCCGATCGTGCGCAGGTAGTTGCCGGCAGGGTCATACACCTCGACTCGATCGTTGGCCGTGTCGGCGACGTAGGCGTCGCCCGCGGGGTCGCTCGCGACCGCCCGGGGAAAGGCGAGCTGTCCCGGTTTGGAGCCAAAGCCGCCCCAGGCGCCGGCGAAGGCCAGCTGCGGGGTCAGCTTGACCACGCGGTGGTTGATGTCGTCGGCCACATACACCTCGCCGGCCGCGTCCAGCGCGACGCCGTAGGGGTAGCCGAACTGGCCGGGGCCGGTGCCGTTCGTCCCGACCGCGGCCTGAAAGGCGCCTTCGGGGGCGAACCTCTCGATGCGGTGGTTGTCGTCGTCGCTGACGATCACCTCGCCTTCGTTGGCGGCCACCCCGCGGGGGTAGGAGAACTGGCCGAGCCCGCTGCCCTTTTCGCCCCATGTCATCGCTTCTGTGCCTTCGAGGTTGAAGCGCTCGATGCGGTTGTTGCCGCTGTCGGCCACATAGACGTAGTTGCCCGCCACCGCGATTCCGCCCCCCGGGGGCTGGGTGTAGTTCTGGGAGGAGCCGAAGGAGAACTCGCCGAGTTCCGAGCCGTGATGGCCCCACGAGGTCAGGAAGTTCCCGTTTGGGTCGAACTTCTCGATGCGGTTGTGACTCGAGTCGACCACGTACACGTCCCCGGCCGCATCCGTGGCGAGCCCGGCGATCGGGCCGAACTGACCGTGCCCGCCGCCGAAGGAGCCCCACTCGTTCTCGAACACGCCGCTCGCGCTGAACTTCTGGACCACGTAGCTGAGCTGATCGGCCACGTATACGTCGCCCTGCGTGTCCACGGCGACGGCCTCGGGGAAGCGCAGGACCCCCTCGGCGCGGTTGCCGATCACCTGGGCGGCCGCATACGGGCAGCTGTTCGCGCCCGGGCAGGGGGCGGCGGACGCCGCGGATGTGCCCGCGGGGGTCAGGAGGGCGGCGGCAGCGAGGACGACGGCGGCGAGGGCGCAGGTCGCGGCGCGCAGCGCCACGCGCAGCCCGCAGGTCAGCCGCAACCAAGGAGATGCGAGGAGGCCCATTGCTCGATCGGAACACCATCCAAAGCCACTCGGTGCGGTCGCTCTCAAACGCTTCACGAGTTCATATGGTCATCGCGGCGGGTGTATAACCATGGCAATACACCGCCCGCGGCGGGTAAGGGGTTGCGCGGCGGCCAACCACGCTCCACACTTGAGCTTCTGAGCTGGCGCGCGGCGTGCATCGCGCCCACGGCTCAGCCGATCGGCTCGCGGTGGCGCGCCGCGGAGAGCCCGGCGCGCCCCACCGGGGCCGGGCTGCGCCCCGCCCCGGTGGGGCGGTTGCGCTCGTCGCGCACGATGTAAAGCGGCCGGTGCTTGACCTCGTCGTAGATGCGTCCCACGTACTCGCCGATCACGCCGAGGGCGATCAGCTGGATGCCTCCGAGCAGCAGGATCGCGATCGTGATCGAGCTGAAGCCGGGCAGATAGGAGTCGAAGATCCGCAGCACGATCACGACGGGGATCGCGATGAAGGCGACGCCGGCCGAGAGCAGCCCCACATAGGTGGCGAGCTGCAGCGGCAGGTGCGAGAAGGACGCGATCGCGTCGAGGGAGAAGCGCAGCATCTTGCGCAACGTGTACTTCGTCTCGCCGGCATGGCGAGCGTCGCGCTGATATGAGATGGCGGTCTGGTTGAAGCCGACCCACACGGTCATGCCGCGCAGGAAGCGTGAGCGCTCGGTCATGGCCAGCAGCGCGTCCAGCGCGCGACGGTCGAGTAGCCGGAAGTCGCCGGAGTTGGGCTCGAGGTCGACCTGGGCGAGCTTGTTGAAGAGCTTGTAGAACCAGGACGCGGTAGCCAGCTTGAACGCGGTCTCCCCCTCCCGCTCCTTGCGCACGGCATAGACCACGTCGGCCCCCTGGCTCCAGCGGGCGATCATGTCGGGGATCAGCTCGGGCGGGTCCTGCAGGTCTGCGTCGATCATCGCCACCACGTCGCCCACGGCGTGCTCGAGGCCGGCCGTGAGGGCGGCCTGGTGGCCGAAGTTGCGCGACAGGTGGATCACCCGCACCCGCGGGTCGCCGGCCGCGGCGGCGTCGAGCAGTTCCGGCGTGCGGTCGCTGCTGCCGTCGTTGACCAGCACGAGCTCGAACTCGTAGTCGGCGAGCGCGGCGGTGGCGCGGCCGATGAACTGCTCGATCAGCTCCTCCTCGTCGTAGACCGGCGCCACGAGGCTGAGCAGGGTTGGTGTGCGAAGTGTTGTGTCCGACATGTCTCTGCCTTCCCGGCGGGCGCTGCCTGGAGGATCGCTGCTCACCATCTTCGATGAGAGCCTTAAGCCATTGCTCAATTTATCGTTCATCCTGTGTGTGGATGCATCCCGAGCACACAGAGCCGCCGGAGCGGAGCTCCATCGCACGGTCGTTGCCGCGCAAGCTGAGCGCGACGAACAGGCCGGTCCTCGTCCAGTTCGTCAAGTTCGGCATCGTGGGCGTGTCCAACACGCTGCTCACGTTCATCGTGTACACGCTGCTGCTGAAGGTGTTCGGCGTCTGGTACCTGGCGGCCTCCGCTCTCGGCTTCGCGGTGGGCGCCACCAACGGCTTTCTGCTGAACCGGCGCTGGACATTCCGCGAGCACGTGGGCGACACGCTCACGCCGGTGCGCTGGGCTGTGGTGCAGGGCTGTGGCCTGGGGATCAACGAGGGGCTGCTCTACCTGCTCGTCCACGACGGGCGAGTGGACAAGCTGCTCGCGCAGGCGCTGGCGACCGTCGTGGTCACCCTGAGCACCTTCTTCGCCAACCGCGCCTGGACGTTTCGCATGCAGCCGCCCGTGCCCGGTGAGATGACCGGCCTCTAACGGAAGACGGCCAGCAGCGAGAGCCCGGCCGGGATGCGCCCGCCGCGCTTGATCAACGCGGCCTCAAGCGCGAGCGGGCGCTCGAGCAGCCAGTTGAGCGGTTCGGGCGGAACCCACAGGTCGAGACTGGACTCGGTCGTCTTGGTGCTGACGCGGTCGAGCACGCGCAGCACGATCGCCACGGGCAGCAGCAGCGAGTTGAAGTAGGTGGTGCGCGCCTGGCGCCAGCCTGCCTGCTCGGCCACACGCTGCAGCGAGCGGCGCGTGTAGCGGCGGTGGTGGTGGTTGATCTCGTCGTGGCCGCTCCACAGCCACTGATAGGCGGGCACGGTCACGAGCAGCGATCCGCCGGGGGCGACCGTCCGGCGCAGCTCACGCAGCGCCCCGAGGTCGTCCTCGAGGTGCTCGATCACGTCGAGGCTCACGGCCAGGTCGAAGCTGTCGTCGGCGAAGGGCATCTCGAGCACCGACCCGGCCACGACCTCGCCGGCATCGCGCTGGCGAGCCAGGGCCACGCTGGTCTCGGAGAGCTCGATGCCGGTCACGGTCCCGCGGCGCGCCAGCTCGACCATGTTGCGACCGCTGCCGCAGCCCGCGTCGAGGATCCGCGCGCGCTGGGGCAGGCCCAGCCTCGCGATCACCACGTCGAGCACGGTGCGCCGCCCTCGGTACCACCAGTGTTGGTCCTCCGCCTGGTGGGTTTGGAGCTCGTAGTCCCTATCCATGCGGGGAGCATCTTTTCCTAAAGGAGCACCTCCACGCGGTGCGCCTTGCCTCGTGCAGGCGTCAGGGCGCGCTCGCGGCGGCGTGGATCGAGTATTCGATCGCCCCGTTTTCGCCCCTCCAGAGCGCCAGGGCGCCGTCGTCGGCGGGGTCCAGCGCGACCGAGGCGTCGCTGTTGGGTCCCGGCTGCGCCACCTCTTCGGGCCGGCCGAAGATCGTCCTCCTCGGGTAGGCGTCGAACCCGCGCGCCGCGAAGATCGACTGATCGAGGAGATCGGGTGCACCGCTCGGCGAGGGCTGGGGCTCGCTCCACAGCACGAGCGCATCGCCGTCCGGGCCTGGCGCGAGATCGTCGAGCAGCGCGTCTGCGCCCGGGGCGGCGATCGTCGTGGGCGCGCCGACGCCCCGGAGGTCGATGGCGGCGCTGCGCACCACCCAGTGCCCTTCCGCGACGCCGTCCCAGGCCATCATCACGCTCTCGGAGCTGAGCCGCACGAGGCGGGGGGAGGCGGACGGCGAAGGCAGGCCGTCGGGGTCGTGGAAGCGCTCGAGCAGCGTGGGCGAGCCAAAGCGCACCCCCACGCCCGAGCGCTCGACGTACACGGACGTTTCGCCCCCCGCTTCGACGGTCCAGGCGAGGATCGCGCGATCGTCATCGCTCAGCAGGGCCGCGATCCGCACACGGCCCGCGCTCCGTGCGAGCCGCTGAACGGCGTGGGCAGGGCCCGAGGCGGGCATCTCGCGGGCGTAGATCGAGCCCGCGTGCGCCCATGCGGCCACGACGTCGGTGCGGAAGTCCATTGCGAGGGTGAGCGCCTGGACGGGCCCGCCGGCCCCGGCCGCCTCGCTGCGATCGATGCTGTGTGCGAAGTAGCGCTCGACGTCGACCCGCAGGGTGCTCCCGGCGGAGGACGCGAGCGCCACGTCGCCGAGGTAGGCGCCCGTGATCGCCAGCGGGCCAGGTGTGCTCGACAGCCCGCCGAGCGGCACGAACGGGCCACCGGCCATCCCCTGGATCGGAGGGCCCGCGCCCGCGCCCGCGATCAGGATCTGCCCGTGCGGCGCCGCGCTCACCGCGAGCGCGCCATGGGGCCCGATCGCGCGCCCCTGGACTGAGACGGGGACGGCTGGGGGGCCTGGCGTCTCGCCCGCCCCGATGCTCGCCACGCGCGGTCCTTCGCCGCCGGGGCAGGAGGGCGATGCCCTCCACACCACGGCGCCCGGGCCGGTCGGGTGGTCGGGCCTGTTGCTCGGGAAGAGGGCTCTCGCGCCTTCGAGCGCCGCGCACTGTTCCAGGCGGGCGGGAACAGACCACGGCGCTGGGCTCGCGAGAGCCCGTGCCGGTCCGACGAGGACGGCTGCTGCCGTGAGGACGGCGAGGAGCTTCGACAGCCCCGGCGGCCGTGGCCGGCGAGGGCCGCGTGCCAGGCTCAGGAGCTCAGCGCCGAGCGCAGGAAGTCCACCGTACGTCCCCAGGACTCCGTGGCCAGCGCCTCGTCATAGGTCCCCAGGCGATTGGTGTCGTTGAAGAAAGCGTGGCCGCCACCCTCGTAGAAGTGGAAGGTCACCTCGGCGCCCGCGTCGCGCAGCTCGGATTCGAGCTTCTTGGCGTCCTCGACTGGGACGAATTCATCGTTGGTCCCGAAGTGCCCGAGTATCGGGCCTTTGATCTTGGTGAAGTCGGGCTTGCCGTGTGGCATCACGTAGTAGTAGCTGACCGCCGCCGTGATCTCAGGGCAGGTTGCCGCGGCCCACACCGACAGCCCGCCGCCGAGGCAGAAGCCGAGCGAGCCAACGCCCGAGCCCTCGACTCCAGGCTGGGACTTCAGGTACTCGGCCGCTCCGCACATGTCCTTCTCGACCTGGTCCATCGAGAGCGCCATCATCTTCTGTTCGGCCTCGCTCGGCTGGGTCGTGGTCTCGCCGCGGAACAGGTCCGGGGCCAGCGCGAAGAAGCCCTCGCCCGCCAGGCGGTCGCAGATGGAGCGGATGTGCTCGTCCAGGCCCCACCACTCCTGCAGGACGATCGTGGCCGGGCCATGCTCTGCGGCCGGGACGGCCAGATAGCCGGGCGAGGTGCCGCCGCTGGTGGGGAACTCGATGTCGGGCATGTGCTGCTCCTTGTGTCCTCGGTGTGTTTGGCGCCTCGGCCGGCGCTCGCCGTCGAGGAGCGCAGTCTCTCACGACGGGCGTGCTCTGTGGTCGATGTGCCCGCAACCGCTGTCCACGAAACAACGACGTCGACTTGGTATCTGTAGACCCCGTATATGGTGTCGCCCGCACCGCAGAGGCCGTGTCAGCCCGACGATGAAAGGCAACTCAATGGACGCCGTCAACCACCAGTTCAAGCTCGCCGCGCGCCCCGTCGGCCTGCCCAAGCCGAGCGATTGGGAGCACGCCGAGGCGCCCGTCCCCGAGATCGGCGACGGCGAGGTGCTGGTGAAGGTGCGCTACCTCTCGTTGGATCCGGCCATGCGCGGATGGATGAACGACGCTCGCTCCTACATTCCGCCGGTGGGCATCGGCGAGGTGATGAGGGCGCTGGGAGCCGGCGAGGTGATCGCGTCCAAGCACCCCGACGTGGCGGTGGGCGATCACGTGACCGGCCTGCTCGGCGTCCAGGAGTACGCCGTGGCCAACGGCGCCGCGGTGATGAAGGTGGACACCGCCGTGGCGCCGCTTTCGGTCTACCTTGGCACGCTCGGCATGACCGGCATGACCGCCTACTTCGGTCTGCTCGACATCGGGCGCCCGCAGGAGGGCGAGACGGTGGTGGTCTCGGGGGCGGCGGGCGCCGTCGGCGGGATCGTCGGCCAGATCGCCAAGCTGAAGGGCGCTCGCGCCGTCGGAATCGCGGGCGGCGCCGAGAAGTGCGCCTACGTGATACAGGAGCTCGGCTTCGACGCCTGCATCGACTACAAGGCTCAAGGCCTGGACGCGGGGCTGGGCGAGCACTGCCCCAAGAGCATCGACGTCTACTTCGACAACGTGGGGGGTGAGATCCTCGATGCGGCCCTGGCGCGCCTCGCGCGCCACGCGCGCGTGATCATCTGCGGCGCGATCTCCCAGTACAACGCCACCGAGGCCGTGCGGGGGCCGTCGAACTACCTCTCGCTGCTCGTCAACCACGCGAGCATGACCGGCTTCGTGGTCTCCGACTACGGCGCCCGCCTGGGCGAGGCCGCGCAGGAGATGGGCGCCTGGTATGCGGCCGGCAAGCTGGTCTCGCGCGAGGACGTTGCGGCCGGGTTCGAGAGCTTCCCGGAGACGCTGCTGCGACTGTTCCGAGGCCAGAACACGGGCAAGCTCGTGCTGAAGGTGGGCGACTGACCGCGCCGTCGCGCCGTCGCTCCGCCGCGCCGTCGCTCCGCCACGCCGCCGCGGCCCTGCGCGGTGGCCTCTCAGTTGGTGGGCAGCGATATCCGCAGGTCGCTCACTTCGACGCTGACGGCGCCTTCGCTGGGGCGGTAGTAGGGGGCGTCGCGGCCGAGCAGCTCGAGCTCGACGGTGTCCCCGGGGGCGAACCGGTAACCGTCGCCGTGCAGCTGAAATGCGACGAAGCCCTGTTGATCGTCGGTCAGTCGATACACGCCGCGGTCGACCAGGCGCTGCTGTCCGTCGGGCATCACGTCCCACAGGCGGGCAGCGAGCTCGCCGGAGGGGCCGTGGGCGCGGATGGTGGCCGTGATCGTCGGCATCCCCAGCACGGTCGTGCCGGAGCTGGTGGTGGTGTAGGTGGCGCTGTTGGGCTCGCTCTCGGCGGGCACGGTCTTGCAGGCTTCTCCGCTGCCGACGGGGTTGAGCGCGGTCGCGAGCTCGGGATCGCCTCCGGCCGAGGTGAAGGCCTGGGTGGCGGGCGAGCCGAAGTCGAGCCGGTGCGGATGCAGGGCGGCCCAGGAGCGGGCCGTGTACGGGCCGCCGCCCGGTTCGGCCGTGGGGCACGTGAGCGTGAAGGCGCTCACGCTGTAGTTGCGCGGAGCATTGCCCACGTGCCTGAGCCTCGCCGCGAAGAAGCGAGCGCCCTGCATGTTGAAGGCTCGATTGGTGTTCGCCTTGTTTGACGCGGGCAGGTGGCCGAGGTCTCCGAGCTGCAGCGCGACCTGGCCACCCTGGGCGCGAACGGCGTTGTAGATCCGCAGCGACTGCGCGGGCGGGAGAATGCTGTCCGTCCAGCCGCTCTCGAGCAGCAGGGGCGCAGGCTTTCCCGGCAGGCCGTAGCCCTGGTGATAGGTGGTGAGCTGCGTGACCAGTTCGCTCACCGGGGCGGTGTTCGAGAGGCTCGTCTCGCCGATTGCGCTCAGGCCGCCCAGGCTGTCCTGCGGATCGAGGGCGGGGGGCGCCGTGAAGCCGCCGACTTCCATCTCGAAGTGGGTGAGGCCGGAGATCCATTCTTCGAGTTCGACCCCGATCGGTTGGGCGCTCTGCCCGATCGGTGCGACCTCGCCATCCAGGAAGCGCCCGTTCGGCCACAGCGCTTCCATCAGGTCAGACCATGGCCAGCGCGCCCATGCCGCGTCGATTTCGAGCGGCCTTCCAGCCGGGCTGCGCCAGCGGGCGAAGCTGCCGTCGGGCAGCCGGATCCGGTTGCGCAGGTAGGCGAGCTCGACGCTCTGGGCACCGCCGTAGGACTCTCCGGTGACTCCCAGGCGCCCCGCCTCGGCGATGTGCTCGTCCGCCAGCTCGCCGAGCAGGAACTGCGTGTCACGCGCTTCGTAGCGTTGGTCGGCGAGACGCCCGAAGCCTTCCGCGCAGGCCGGATCGGCGCGCGAGGCGAGGACGCCGCAGGAGCTTCCCGAGCCGCGGGCCGAGTAGTTGACGACGGCGAAGCCGTGGCGGGCGTAGTAGACGTTGTTGTAGGCGTAGGTCCCGTTGTCGTCGCCCGCCGGTGCGCCTGCCTCGAAGGCGGTCTTGTTCTGACCGGCCCCGTGCAGCATTACGATCGTCGGGAACGGGCCACGCCCGCTCGCGGGAAGCGTCACGTCGACATCGAGGGGCACGCCGTCGAAGGAGGGCACGCGCTGGGCGAGGGTGGCGGTCGGGCAGAAGCGGACACCATCTTCGAGTGAGCAGGGATGGCCGAACGGCGCGAGCGCGCCGTTTGTGCGGCGCCGCGCCGCGGCTGCGCTGGGCACCGTCCAATCCGGGAATGCCCAGGCGGCGAGCGCCAGCAAGATCCCCAGGGCGGCCAAGCTCTGTGTTGGGCGAGCGCTGGGCATCCGCACTTCTTACACGACCTCTGCCCGCGCCGCTTGCCCGAGGTGAACGCCTCGCTCGCGCGATCTCGCTATACGTCCGTATGACGTATGGCATCGGTGCACGGTCAGGATCGCGGGGAGGAAGGCCGGCTGCTCGAGCTGATCGGCGACACGTTCGGTCTGCTCCACATCGAGGAGCTCCGCTGGGGACTGCTGGAGGCGCTGCATCGGGTGCTGCCCTCCGACTACGTGTCCTTGAACGACGTGGGTCCCACCCCCGACGCTGTCGTGTCGATCATCTCGCCCGAGCAGCCCGAGGACTCCCACGATCTGTGGGCGAGACACGCCCGGGAAAACCCGATCCTGTGCCACTACCAACGCACCGGCGACGGGGGCGCGCTGCGCTTCTCAGACGTGCCTGGTGGCGAGCGGCTGCACGAGCTCCCCCTCTACCGTGAGCTGTATGCGCCGATGGGGGTGGAGCACCAGCTGGCGTTCACGCTTCCGGGCGGTCCGGGTCGGGTGCTCGCGCTCGCGCTCAGCCGCGGTGGGAGTGACTACAGCGACACCGAGCGCGACTTCGTCAACCGCGCGCGCCCCTTCCTGATCCAGGCCTATCTCAACGCGATCGCGTTCGAGTCGGCGCGCACGCCCGACGGTGATGACCGCACCGAGCGGATCGTCGCAGGGCTGCGCACCGCCGGTCTGACGCGCCGTGAGGCCGAAGTCGTGCGGATGGTGGCCCTGGGCGGATCCAACCAGCACATCGCCTCGGCGCTGGGAATCAGCTATCGCACCGTTGGCAAGCATCTCGAGCATGGCTTTCGCAAGCTCGGCGTGGGCGACCGCTCGACGGCGGCCGCTCGTGCCTGGGAGCTCGCGGAGCTCCCCACGGCCAACGGATCAGGAGCGGTGGGCCAGGCCTCGTAGCGGCTCATCGACCGGTGGTCCGGGCCCCTCGGCGTGCAGGCGCTCGAGCATGCGCGTCTGGCGAGGCGCCAGCCCGAGCAGGAAGGCGAGGAAGGCGAGCGCCGAGCCGCCCACGAGTACCTCCACGGGGCTGAGCGCGCCGGCGAGCGGCCCGGCGATGATGTATCCGAGCGGCAGCAGCGCGTAGGAGACCATCCAGTCATAGGAGGTCACGCGCGAGAGCGACCCCGGTGGGATGCGCTCGGCCAGCGCGGTCAGCCACCAGATGTCGAAGAGCGCGATCCCGACTCCTGCCACGGCGGAGGACGGGACGACGATGAAGAGCGTGATGCCGTTCGCATAGAGGATCGAGGAGAGCGGCCAGATGGACATGGCGAGCATCGCCAGGCGCATCGGGTAGCGGGGGCGCCAAACCACGCCCAGGAGCGAGCCGAGGATGGTGCCGAAGCCGAGCGCGGCCTCCACCCACCCGTATACCGCGATATGACCGTACTGCTGGCGGGCCACCAGCGGTCCCAGGACGAACCAGGGGGCCAGCCCGCAGAAGAGGGCCACGCAGAAGGACAGGAGAGTCGCCCACACCCAGACGCGGGTGCGAACCTCGCGCAGGCCGACGCCGATCCCCTTCCACACGCTCGTCGGTGTCTCGGGCTCGAGCGCCTGCTGACCCGCGGTGACCGTGCGATCACGTGGGCGCACGCGCGTCAGGAAGGCCGCGCTGGCGGCGAACGTGGCTGCGTCGAGCGCGAACGCCCATCCGGCTCCCGCTCCGAGCACCAGCGCGGTGGCGAGCGCGGGGCCGGCGAATTCGGCGACGTTGTTGGACATGCTGACCACGGCGGTGGCCTGTTGGATGTCCGGCTCGGGCACCGTCTGGGGCAGCAGGCCGTTGGCGGCTGGACGGAAGAAGGCCTCGGCGCCGCCGAACAGCACCTCGATCACGACGACCTCCCAGATCCGCACGGAGCCCGAGAGGATCAGGATCGCCAGCAGCGCGTGCAGGGTGAAGCGAACGAGGTCGGTGGCGATCATCATGCGGTGGCGGGGCAGCCGGTCGGCCCACACCCCGCCGATGAGCAGGAACGTGACGAGCGAGAGCGCGTGTGCGGCCAGGACGAGGCCGAGGTCGGTGGCGCTGCCGGTCAGCCCGACCACGAACAGGGCGAGCGCGACCAGCACGATGTTGTCCCCGACCACGCTCGCGGACTGTGCGAGCCACAGGAAGCGGAAGTCGCGGTGGGCGAGGACCCGTCTGATCTCGGAGAGGTTGGCCATCCCGCCTGCCAGCTTGACGCAGCGCAATGGCCACGGGCGCCCCCCGCTGGCCAGGTTGGCCCGCGGGGCGGGGCATTGCCAGGCGGATCGGCCGACCGTGGCCCCGCCGGGGAGCCCGGCAGATCAGGCGCCGACCACGGCGGCCCCGCGCCCGGCCAGGCGCTCCTCGGCATAGCGCCTGCCGCGCTCGGCATCGCCTGTGGCGAAGGTCGCGATGTCGGCGAGCGTCACGATCGTCCCGAGCGCGCCCCAGGTGCCGTCGGGGATCTCGGGCGTGAACACCCACACCCGTCGCGGGTCGCGATCGTGGGCGCCCTGCTCGGCGTCGAGGACCGCCTCGGTGATGTCATGCACCATCGCCTGGCGGCGCTCGGGCTCGTACTGGCCCTCGGGCACGGAGGCCACGAAGCGGTAGTGGGGCGCTCGCGCCGGCTCGCCGGCGACGTACACGGCCTCGGGGCGGTGTACGAACAGCCAGGCGATCGAGCGAACCTGCGGGTTGGACGGATCGGCTCCCTCGTTGCGGATCAGCATGTCGGTCAGCCGCGCCAGCAGCTGCTCCTCGGACGTCGGCGAAAGGGCTCCGGCGGGGATGTGGGCATCGAGGATGAAGCGCACGGCTCTCGACACCCATCCCTGCTCGATCACCCGCACGCTGGACGTGATCGGCGAGTGGTGGACGCCGCTGATCCTGCGTGACGTGGCCTACGGCGTCCGTCGCTTCGGCGAGATCCAGGAGGACCTCGGCATCTCGGCCAACGTCCTCGCGGACCGTCTCGAGGCGCTCGTGGGGGAGGGGATCCTCGAGACGCGCGTCTACCAGGAGCGACCCCGGCGCAGCGAGTACGTGCTGAGCGAGAAGGGCAGCGAGTTGATCCCGGCACTGCTCGCGCTGATGCAGTGGGGCGACCGCTGGAAGTGGCCGGGAGGGGAGGGCCCGGTGCGCGTCGTGCACGAGCAGTGCGGCAGCGAGGTCCACGTAGAGGTGCGCTGCCCGCATTGCGAGCGCGAGGCGACGCCCGCCGAGCTGAGGGCCAAGCCGGCGAGCTTCGTGCGTTCAGCCCCTGCTCCTCACCAACCCGGCCACGTCACGGGAGAGCGGCTGCTCGCGAGCCCGACGGGGCTGGCGCTCGAGGTCCGATCCCCTCAGTCCGAGCTCTCGCCGTCGTAGTAATCGACGTGCCCGTCGGCGCGGCGGAGCATGAGCGTGTCGGCGTCGTTGCCGGGCCACACGCCGATCTTGTCGCTGTCCGGATACACCGCCACGGACGGCTCGCGGGCGCTCGAGAACATCACCAGCCGCGCGTCCTGCTCGCTGCGGTTGCTGACCTTGTGCGCGCCCTCAGGGCCGGCTGCGAAGGCGACGACGTCGCCGCGTGCGAGATCCTGCTCGCCCTCCGGCGTGCGCACAACGACTGTGCCCTCCAGCACCATCAGCCACTCCTCCTCGTACTCGTAGTGGTAGGGGCAGAGGCTCTGGGCCGGCGGAAGCACGAAGGCCTTGACCGCCAGCGCCTCGGCGCCGACGGCTTTGGTGATGCGGATCGCTGCGCCGCGGTAGCCGTCGGGATCGGTCTCGTCCCACTCGTAGTCGTCGTCGAATACGTTCGCGCGGCGCACGGGGAGAGTCTCGCAGCTGCGCCGATGGCTACTTGCGCTTGGCCTCAGCTTGAACAGCGCCAGCAGCGCCTCGGAGGCGAGTGGGCGCAGCGAGTCGACGCCCTCGATCAGCTCATCCTAATTGCAGCCGGTGATGCCGCCGTCGAGCGGAATCACCGTACCCGTGACGTATGCGCCGGCCCGCGAGGCCAGGAACAGGGTCAGGCCGGCGACGTCGTCCGGGTGCCCGATGCGTCCGAGCGGCACCGAGCGCTCGATCGCCTCGCGCGACTCGGGGTCCTCGAGGGCGAAGGCCATCATCTTGCTCTCGAACGGTCCCGGTGCGATTGCGTTCACCGTGATGTGATCCGAGGCCAGGCGCTTTGCCAGGTGCCTGGTGAGCATGTGCACGGCCGCCTTGCCTGTTGTTGCATTTGGTTGCATTTAGATTTACAATGGATCGATGCACGCAATCATCTACGCAGCCAAGTCCACGAAGGACAAGAAGGGCTCGATCCCCGACCAGCTCAAGGACGGGCGGACCGAGGCCAAGAAGCGCAAGCTGACCGTCGCGGCCAAGTTCGAGGACGAGGACAAATCCGCGTACCACGGCAACCGGGGCGACGGCCTGCGCGAAGCGATGGCCGAATGCGAGCGGCTTGCACCGTGCGCGCTGATCGTCCAGCGCTCGGACCGCCTTGCGCGCGGGGATGCCGTGAAAGCGCAGCATCTGTCAGAGGTGGTGCTTTGGGCGATCAAGCATGACGTGACGCTGATTAGCGTCCTTGACCCTGCCGCCTTCCCCGATGGCGCCGATCCGAATATGAAGCTGATCCTCGGCGGCATCGCAGGCATGAGCGGCAACCAGGAAAGCGCCAAGCGGGGCGAGTCGGTGAAGAAGGGGATCGCGCGCACGGTCGAACGCGGAGAGTGGCGGGGTAGCGCCGCGCCCGAAGGCTTCGTCATCAGGAAGGCGCTTGAGGGCAGCAGCACCACACGGTGGATCGAGAAGCATCCCGAGGACTCCGAGAAGTTCGAGCTCATATGGCGGCTCGACCTGGAAGGCCGGTCTGCAATGGCGATCTCGCTGGAGCTGGATCGGCGCGGCTGGATGACCCGTCCGTCGCGCAAGAACCTGAAGCCGCTGCGCTTCAGCGTGACGCGGGTCAGGCGCATCCTCAACAGCCCCACCCAGGCGGGCCAACAAGTGCTGCACGGCAAGACCTACGAGGCATCGTGGGAGGGCTACATCGATCCCGAGACGTTCTGGCGTCGCAAAGCTGAGCGAAGTGGGCGCGCGCCTAAACATGGCGGCGGGCGTCCGCAGAAGCACCCGAGGCTGCTGGCCGGCCTTGCCCGGTGTGGCCTCTGCGGCGCTTCGGCACAGGCGGCGTCGGGTACGCGACCGCGCAAGGACGGCTCCCGTCGAAGGCTGTACGTCTGCAGCAACCATCGGTACCACCACAAGGACAGCCCGGACTGGTGCCCCGCGCCTCCGTGGGAGGCGTCGGCCGTCGATGCCGTGATGCTCGGGAGCATCGAGCAGATGCTCAGCGACGACGATGCTCTCAGGCAGCAGCTCGAAAGCGGCCAGCGCGCGGAGCACGAGAAGTTGGAGAGGATCGCTGCGGAGGCCAGCGAAGCGGCGCAGGCAGCGGAGGCTGCGGCCGAGCGTGCCACGGCGGAATTCGCAGACGCGGAGGATACCGACGAGCGTGCGCTGCTGAAAGATGCGGCGATGGTCAAGCGTGCTGAGGCGAAGCGCGAGCGCTCGCGTGCTGACGCTGCACTCGACGCGCTGAACGACGAGACGACCCCGGACCCCAAAGCGGCGGCCCGTGCGCTGCGTGAGCGGATCGCGGACGCGGGCGAGGACGTGAGGATGCTCAATGCAGCGCTGCGGGAAGGCTACGAAGCCCTCGCGTTGTTCCACACGGACGACGGGGTCCGCATCGTGCCTGCGCTGATCGCTGACGAGTCGATGGATTGGCTGCTATCCGAACCGACCGGGACCGCTGCCTAGTTGATCGACCACGGCGCGGATCGCCGCGAGAGGGCACGAGATGGTGCCCTGAGAGGTGCGGTAAGCTGTGGCGCATGAAGACAGTTGTCGTCGGCGCTATTGCAGTCGCCGCCGTCCTAGCACCGGCGTCTGCGAAGGCGAACAACACGGGAGTCGCCCGCCAGCGGATGACCGCACAGCTCTTTGCTGAATACAACAGCAAAGAAGAACGCGGGTTTGAGTACGACGGCTACCGTCGCGGGTACGAACGCCAGCTCATGATGAAAGAAGGCCCTGATGCGACCGGGTCGACACGGTGGGTACCCGTCGAACTGAAGGTTTCGTGCCACGGACGCTCGTGCATCGGCCGTGTGTGGACGGAGGAATTTCCACAGCAGTACGTCCTCGAAGACCACGCCACATTCCGCGGCCCGAAGGGCACCTACCACGAAACAGGGTGGAAGCCGCCATCGTGACCGCCCACGTCAGTGCGTAGGGCGCGCGAGACGGCGGCCAGGTTGCGCGCTGCCTGATTGACCACGCTCGCCGTCGAAGTACGCGAGAGGACGATCTCGCACGGCCTGGCGATCGCCAATGCGCTGGCGATCGGCTCAGTCCGCGCCTTGAAGCGTTCGCAGCGCTTCTTCGAGGCGAGGGAGCCGCTCGTCAATTTCCGTCCGCAGCGCGTGGAGCTTGTCGATCTCGTTCCGCAGCTCGCGCTCAGCGCGACTCTCGCCCTGACGGCGTTTGCGTTGGGCTTCGGCGATGCGCTGCTTGGTCGCCTCACTTCGCGGTCCGGTCTTCCGGCCCTTGTTCCACGGCTCTGCCATACAACGATAGTAGCGAAGTGGCCGGCCGCGTTCTTTGCGTCGTAGATCCAGATGCCACTGGAGATGCGTTTTGACATGCGAGCTAAGATGCGTTAGCTTACGTGTAGATCCGGCGTCTGTCGGACCTACATCAAGCAAGGAGGCCATCAAGATGGACGCTTCACACAGGCAAGATCAAAGCAACGACGTAGCAAGCATTCGCGCCAGCGTGATCGCCGCCGACGAGGGGCTGACGAACGCGATACGCGACGCACGGGCGCTGGATGAGATCCCATACCCAGAGGTCCAGGCGCAGGCGATACGCGATGCTGAACTCGCGGATGCAGTCGCGGGCAAGGGGAAGGAGATCGCAGGGCTGCTGCGGGACGCTGCCACGCCGCCGGTCGGAGGGGCGACATGAGCGCGCAGCACTACGCGAAGATCAGCGGCAGGTGCATTGCCCGTGCCGACAACGCCTCCGAGGTCGCTGCGGCGGTCAGGCGGTGGGAGGCGAAGAACTCCCGGTTCGAGGAGCCGCGCGTCGAAGGTGACACGGTGCGCGTCACGCTTCACTACGGGCCGGTGCTCGGCGCTTGGGCGTCGGACCTACGCCGGGTGTGGCTCAAGGTCGCGGGCGAGGGCGGAGAAGTAAAGAACGTTCACCGTGAGGTAGTTCAGAAGCGCGAGGACTACGACGGGTGAACGACGGGCGGTCGGGCTCCGGCTCGGCCGCCCACTTTCACAGCACGCGACGACGTTGACAAACGCCCGAGTTATCTGGTGTCAGTCAGACGATAACAATAGTGGTTGACAATTGACAGGAGGCTGGATGGACGTTGATCAGGACATACAGAACGAGGCGCAGGTCAGGGCAGAGGAAGACGAGGTCTTTGCTGAGCAGGTCCGGCACGATGAAGACGAGCGGTTGAGGTACTTCACGGACTGGCGTGATATCGGGTTCGACCTGCTGGCCGTCAAGCCCGGTGATGTGAGCTGGGTGCCGGGTGCGACGCGCATCATCAAGCGGGGCGAAAAGCAGTCGTGGGTCGCGCGCGAGGGCGAAGGGAAGACCCACGCCGCCATGCATCTGGCCGCCCAGGTGTGCGAGGCCGGGGGCCGCGTCATGTACATCGACGTCGAGAATGATCGGCAAGAGATGGGCGAACGGTTGCTGCCCATCGTTGATGCCTGGGACATCAGGGACACGGTGGCCGAGAATCTTGTGTACCTCTACGACCCGAACATCAAGGCCATTCTGGAAGACGATGAATTGGTGCACAGCTTCGTGGGCGCGCTCGCGGTCTGCGACCTCATCGTGTTCGACTCGTGGACGCGCATCCTGTCGCAGTTCGACTACGAGGAGAACCAGAACAGCGACATTGCGAAGTTCGTCCGGTCCGTCGTGGACCCGCTCGCGGCGCACGGTGTCGCAGTCCTGATCCTGGACAACATGGGGAAGAAGGGGGAGGAAGCGCGCGGCGCGGTGAACAAGCGGGCTCTGATGGAGTCGGTGTACAACGTCACGGGCGGCAAGGATGTCAAGCCGCCGAACCCCGAGGACCCTGCGGATGTCGGCAAGCACGGCACGCTGCGGCTGGTGCTGGACAGGTCGCGGTCGGGCAAGCTGGCGGACTACGTGGCGGCGGGATCGGGCGGCGGGGAGTGGGAACGCCTGACGCCGCAGGAGGGGGATGCACCCGACAAGCGCAACAGCGATCGGGACGCCCGCCGGAACCTGCTGCGTGCCCGCTTCCACGATAACCCGGATACGGCGTACGGCAAAAAGGAGCTGATGGCGCTGACCGGCGCATCATCGGGCAGCGTCTCCGAAGACCTGAAAGTCCTCGCCGCTGACGGCCATATCGAGAAGGCGTCTCCCGCGCCCGGCTCGCGCGAACAACTCTGGAAACTTTCAGCTAGTTAGCCCTTCTGTCAACAACCAACCCTTACAGGGTTTGGTGGTTGATTGACAGATAAGGCCAACAAACATAGCCCGCCAACGATTGACCGTCAAGACTGTCAGGTAGAGACATCCGTCAATCAACGATGAATCGTAGGGTTGCGACTTGACTGACAGAAGCGCTTGAAGCGGTGACGAGGATACAGTCGCTTCAGATTTGTCTACCACAAGGAGCCCAAATGCCTCCGGTCCTCAAGCAGGAAATCCTCAAGGCGCTGTACCCGAACGGTCGGCCGTGGACCAATGACTGACTCGCCGCCTGACGATTGGTGTGACAGCCTCGGGCGCGGGTACAAGCCGCCGCCTGCGCGATGAAGCGCCTGTAGATTTGCAGCCTGTGGCCGCCCGGTCACGGTGACGCGACCGCGCAGGCGCGAACGAGCGCACGCACATGACGAGGACTGCACAGAGGGGGAGGGCGGGGACCATTGTGACCGCCGAACGCGAGCGCCTAGGTAGGCACCTCTTTGTTCATCCCAAAATCTTTCTCGACACACAGGCCGAGGACTTCCCAGGCGGAGCCTGGCTTCACCTATGACCCAAAGCGAGCAAAGGACTTCACGCTGATGGCACCATCACTACCCAGGCCGGTGGGACGCCGGTCCTTCCTGAAGCAGACGGTCGCGGAGTGGGAGTCGTGGCCTTGGGACACGTGGAACCCATCACAGGTGGCCCACGCCACCAGGACCATCGTCCTCATTGACGACCTGAACCGGGCAGCCACAGCCGCCGAACGGATCAAGCTCGATCAAGCAGTCCGCCAAGCGCTACGGGTGCTGGGACTTACGAAGTCGGACGACGAGGATCAAGGACCGAGCGAGGAGGACATCGCCGAGGACGCGCGCAGCAGCGCGGAGAGGTCCAAGGCCAGCATCCAGCGGCAGGCGATACGGGCAGGCGTGGAGCCCATCGACGTGAACCGGACTTTCCTTGACCGCGAGGGCAACCTGCGCGACCTGCGCGATCTCCTGATCACGGACGCATGGGACGGCGCGCTCGAAGACGAGCGCCAGCGCGCAGCGGAAGCGGACGGCACGTGGCCGGAGTTCACAGTGAAAGTGTGACGAAAGATAGAATGTGACAAAGTCACACAAAGGGAAGGACAGCCACATGGCAGACCCACTCAGCAATCCCGCGCAGCGGCGCGAACCCGGCCCCGGTGCGCCAGGTGTGAAAGTCAAACACGGCGGTGGCAGCAAGCGCCCGTCGATCTCCGTTGCGGCTGCGGCTGCAACACGCGGTAAAGCGAACACATACTCGGGCGCAGGCACCGAGGACCGGAACCCACCGGAGTCCGGGCGCGCACGCCAGGACGCCGCGAACGGCACAGTCCACGGGCAGCCGCTCAGCCACTACAACGCCGGCAACTGATGTCCCTGCCAGCCAACGCTAACCCGCCACAGCGGCGGGTCAACAAAGCTGCGCTTGAAGAGGGTCGGAACGCGCTGAACGTGCGGCTCCGAGGAGCCGTGCGGAAGTCCACACCCGCGTCCCGCGAATGGCAGGAGCTTGAGCACCGAGAGGCTGAGCTCGACACGAAGGTCGCCGGACTCGATCAGGGCTCGCGTGGCGGTGCTGCGCACAGGCCCGAGCCGACCAACCCAAACGACGCCCTCCGTGCGGCGTTCCGCGAGAGGAGAGGGCTATGAGGACTGACCTGATCGGCGGGGAGGACATTCTCGCCAAAGTCGAAGCGTTGACCGAGCAGCAGCAGGCCGCGCAGGTGGCCCGTAGCGACGCTGAGGCGGCTGTGAAGGTTGCGAAGCGGGCAGACCTCGAGGATGCCGCTGAGGCGTTGCGGGCGGGGGCTGCGGCACCGAAACCGACGGAGCCCGCCGCGCAGAAGACCCTCGACAACGCGAACCGCAACTTCGAGATCGTCACGCTGGCTTTGAAGACGGAGCGCAGTGCGTGGACTGATGACCTCGCTGTCCGTGACAAGGACATCCGCATGAAGCTGGCCGAGGCCGAGGATGCCTGCAACGAAGCCCTCGCTGCACTGGTCACCGAAGCAGAGGCAGTCCTCGCGGAGCGTGACGAGATCCAGGCATACGGCCGCTGGCTCGACGACACCTCTCGGAACCTCTCGCTGCGGCGTGTGGGCGCTGATCCGCTCACCGGGTTGCGCAAGGCGATCAACCCGGCTGTGCAGGTCAACAGCGTGCAGGAGCGGCGCGACTACGAAGCGCGGATCGACGCTTGGAATGCGTTCGTCAACAGGGTCGCAGCAACGGTGCCGATGGATCGGCGCGTTCCCATGCTGGACGCGACCTCCGATTCGGGGCAGACGACACCGGCGATCGACGCCGCGATCGAACGTGAGATCGACCGCATGACTGAGGCGGGCGAGGAGGTCCCGGTCCCGGTCACGAAAAAGTGGATGCAGCGACTCGGCACCACCGCGAAGCCGAAGGGCAAGGGGACTGGCTGGTCACCGCTGAGCCGGCCGGTGCCGACGGACATGCCGCCCGACACGGAGAGCGCGGAGGGACGCCGGCTCGACATCAACAAGAGGAAGGCCACACATGGCAACTAAGGCACAACTTGAAGCGACGATCAAGGATCTGGAGCGGAGCCGGTCGGTAGCGAAGCGGCCCAAACGGAAGCGGCCAGCGAAGCCCACGGCGGCCCAGCGCATCGCCGACCTTGAGGCGCGGGTTGACGAGTTGGAGGCTTACGAGGCGCGCGACGAGTACGGGCACCAGATCTACCCGCCGAACCCGAACTGCGCGTGGGCGGACTCGGATCGGCTGTTCGAGAAGGCGCGTGAGGCGTGGGCCGCGCGGAACGGAAAGGAAGTGCGCCGCCGACAGGTAGCGAAAGGGCAGCCAGCATGACGAACGTCAGAGAGTTCATCACCGAGCCTGCCCACTTCCGTCCGCCGCCCTCCATCAAGGTCGGCGTGCCAGTCCAGATGGTGCGGAGATACGCTGCCTCCAAGCGCCGCCCGTCCATCACGCCGACGAACTGGGCCAGCGGGAAGCGATGACTTGACTTGCCGGGTTGTCATGTGTCCGGCAAACGGGCGCGGCGGTCTTTCGTCCTTTCGTCTGTCGCGCCACATCTTCCACCACCTCTCCTGGGTCAGGTGGAAGCAGCGGCGCGAGGACGGGAGATCCTCGCGCCGCACTCTTTCCCCTCGCTGCTAGGCCAGCAGCACTGTCACGTGTCCAGGCGGCCGTGACGGCATGACGGCAGCGGGACTTCCTTGACCGCTGACAAGGCGTTGATGTTGAGCCCAGCTTTCACCGGTAAGTGGCTCCGTCGGCGCGCCAGAAGAAATCTTCATTTACCTATTGACTGTTGTGTGGTTGCTGTCGATAATCGGATTAGTACCTCACTAAGTCTATGAGGAATCCGAACCGAAAGGAACCACCATGAGCAACGCAGTCGTCACCAAGCAGGGCAAGCCGTCAGCACCAGGCACCGTCGTTGACACAAGCGCCGCGAAGGTCGTCCCGCCGTCGTCGGAGGTCAAGACGGAGGCTGCAACGCGGGAGGTCGCCGCGCAGGGTAACGCGACACAGGCGAAGGTCAAACAGCTCGCCGGAAAGATGACGGCTGGAAAGGCCGCCGCCAAGAAACCGTCCAAAGCCAAAGCCGCCGCCACGAAACCACGCGGCACCGGCAACGGCAGCGGACCGTCTGACCGCCTCACGACCGAATGGCTGAGCGCCAAGAAGCGCGACGTGAAGGTCAAGGATGAAGTCAAACTGTCTAACGGCGCGGTCATCGTGATCATCGGAAGGTGGACCCGGCGCGCGAAGGACGGGAGCCTGACGCCGATGGTGACAGGCCACATTGTGTCGGGGGCTCCTGACGGCAAGAAGAAAGGCGACAGGCACAACGCCATCGCAGCCGAGGTCACGCACACAAGCAAGTGACCTTTCGACATAGCAGCAGCACCACCGAGCGCCGGGCACCATCCGGCGCTCGTGCTGTCTCAGGGCGCTCGCCTGGCCAGGATCGACTTCCACAACCGGACTGTGGTTGTAGCCGCACCGTCGAACGGAGCCGATTAGATGACGAATACACACGCCTCGATTGCAGGTCATACCGGCGCCGTTGATTGTTCGGTGTAACAGGTAAACCGAGCACGGAGGCGCGTGTGACACTTTCACTGCCGGACGAGGTACGTGCAGCGCTGCGCGATGCTGGGCTGTCGGATGATGAGGTACTACTGAAGACGGGCGATGAACTACGAAAGGCGATAGGCGACCGGCTCACTTATGAGCTGGTCGTTTCGCTTGCAGGGCAGCGGTTGGCCGTTGCACACTGGTCGGGACAAGCGGGCAAACTGCCGCCCGACGAACTGATCGAGCGGAACCTAGACATCCTCAAGCTGCGTCTGATCGACAGGTTGAGCTATGCGGCGATCGGTCGTGAGGTCGGACTGACGCACAGCCGCGTGCCGCAGATCCTGCGGGATTACTTCGGCGTTGACAAGAAACCGAGACCGGCCGCCAACGACCTGACGATCCCGGCTGCATCGCTGCCCGTGGTCCGGGATGCGCTTCGGATGGAGCTGCTATCCGTCGTGGAAGACCTACGCGCGTGCTTGACGACGGGCGTGCCGGACCTGTCCGACGAGCTAGGCCGCTTCGATGAGGTCCGGGAGGTGCTGAGGTTCCACATCGGGTGGGAGCCACGCGAGCCGGAGGTCGATGTCGAGCTGTACGTCGGCCGTGGGCGGGATGCGATGCTCACGGACGCGCTGCGCCGCCAGCTCGACACGGAGCGCGACATGGCAGCCAACGGGAGCGAGCGCGCCGAGGCGAGCGTGGCTGCCATCGAGCGGCTGCTCGCGGCGATGCCGTGACCGGCCAGACGGACTTTCAGGCGCGGCGTGGTCGAATAGCGCGTTCGGCGCGGCGGGCCGCCCAGATGACGACTACGCACGAGTGCAACCAAATGGAACAACAGGATTGCTGGCGCTGTAGCTGTAGTTCTCGACGCCCGGCGTGCGCAGGCCGTCGATCGAGCCGATGTTGATCACGCGCGCCGGATCCGCGGGCGTTGCCGTCTTGCGCAGCGCGTCGAGCAGCGCGACCGTCAGGTGAAAGACGCCCTCGACGTTGGTGTGCAGGACCTTGTCCCAGCCCGCCTGCGGGAACTCCTCCAGCGGGGCGCCCCACACGGCGCCCGCGTTGTTGACGAGGATGTCCAGCGAGCCGAAGCGCTCCACGGTCCCCGCCGCGAGCGCAGCCGCTCCCTCCGGCGTCGAGACGTCCCCTGGGATCGCGTGGCACTCGCCGAACGCGGCCAGCTCCTGCGCGGTGCCCTGCACATCTGCGCTCTTGCGCGATGAGACGATCACGCGGGCGCCAGCCTGCACGAGGCCCCTGGCGATCATCAGCCCGATGCCGCGCGAGCCTCCCGTCACGAGGGCGCTCTTGCCCGAGACGTCGAACAGCTCGCTCACGCTCAGTCCGCGAACTCCGCCGGGCGCTTCTCCAGGAAGGCGCCGATCGCCTCGGGCACGGCCTGGCCGAAGGTGCTCATGATCTGCTGGCGGTCCTCGTACTCGATCGCCGCCTGCTCGGAGGGGATCTCCAGGGCCGTCCAGATGCCGCGCTTGGTCAGGCGCACGCCCCACGGCGCCAGCGAGGAGATCTGCTCCGCCGACTCCACCGCGCGCTCGAGCAGCCGCCCGTCATCGACCACGTCGGCCACGAGACCGATGCGAAGCGCCTCCTCGGCATCCACCCGGCGGCCGGTCAGCATCAGCTCGTGCGAGCGCGAGGCGCCGATCAGCCGCGGCAGGAGCCAGCTCGTGCCCATGTCGCAGTTGGACACCCCGATGTTGATGAAGGCCGCCCGGAACACCGCCTCGGGGCTCGCATAGCGGATGTCGCAGCCGAGGCTCAGAGCCAGTCCGAAACCGGCCGCCGGACCGTTGACGGCCGCGATCACCGGCTGCGGCAACGCGCGCAGCGCGAGGATCAGCGTTGACATGTGCTGCTGGTTGCCCAGGCGGTCGCGCGATTCGTCGTTGCCGTCATTGCCCGGGGCGGCTCCGTAGCCGTGGAGGTCGAGCCCCGCGCAGAAGCCGCGCCCGGCGCCAGTCAGGATCACCGCGCGACAGGAGCGGTCGGTGGCGATCGAGCGCAGCTGCGCGTGGAGCTCCTCACACAGCTCCGAGGTCATCGGGTTGAGCTGCTCGGGGCGGTTGAGCGTCAGCCGGCGAACCTGCGGGGCCGGGTCGTCGACGAGCAGTAGCGGAGCCATCGGTTCGCCATCCTATGCGGTGGGCGGGTGTGTGAGACTGGCGCGCGTGCAGGCGGCGCGAGTGAAGGTGGCCGTGGTCGGCCACGTCGAGTGGGTGCAGTTCGCGCGCGTGGGCCACGTCCCAGTCGCGGGCGAGGTCGTCCACGCCCGCGACGCATTCGAGGAGCCGGCCGGCGGCGGCGCCGTGGCCGCCGTGCAGCTGGCTCGCCTCGCCGGCGAGGCCCTGTTCGTCACGGCCCTGGGTGATGACGTGGACGGGCGACGCTCGGCCGAGCGTCTGGAGGAGCTCGGGGTCACCCTCAGCGCCTGCTACCTCGAGTGCCCCACCCGCCGAGCGGTCACGCTGGTGGACGACGCCAGAGAGCGCACCATCACCACATTCGGCGAGCGTCTGGATCCCGAGGGCGAGCAGGCGCTGGGGCTGGGCGAGGATGTCGACGCGATCTTCTTCACCGCCGGGAACCTCGACGCACTCCGCGCGGCGCGTGCCGCCGCGCGGATCCTCGTGGCCAGCCCGAGAGCCCGGCACGCCCTCGGCCACGGCGTGCCACTCGACGCGCTCGTGTTGAGCGCCGGCGATCAGATCGAGCGCGGGGAGGCCGTCCGTGCCGAAGGCGAGGCGGCGATCGTCCTCTGGACCGAGGGAGCGCGCGGGGGTAGCTACCGGCGAAGCTCGGGTGAGGAGGGCAGATGGTCCGCGGCTGCTCTGCCGGGTGATCCCGTGGACTCCTACGGCTGCGGTGACTCGTTCGCCGCCGGGCTCGCCTACGGGCTCGGCGCGGGCCTGGCGCTGCAGGACGCGCTCGCGCTCGCCGCCAGATGCGGAGCTGTGTGCCTCACCGGCCGCGGACCCTACGAGCGGCAGCTCACGAGCGCGGATCTCTAGGCTCTGCGGCCATGGGCTTCGAACAGATCACCAGCGAGGCGCCGCAGATCGCCACCGAGCTGAGCGAGCGTGTGCTCACGATCACCTTGAACCGCCCCGAGCGCCTGAACGCCTGGACCGGGCAGATGGGCGGCGAGCTGATGGCCGCGTTCGACCGCGCCGACGCCGACGACGAGGTGCGGGCGGTCATCGTCACCGGAGCCGGGCGCGGCTTCTGCGCCGGCGCCGACCTGGCCAGCGGCGGCGAGACCTTCGACTACAAGGCCCGTGCGGGCGTGGACGAGGACGCGACGCCGCGAGACAACGGCGGTCAGTTCACGCTGCGGATCTTCCAGTCCAAGAAGCCCGTGATCGCGGCCATCAACGGTCCGGCCGTGGGCGTGGGCGCGACGATGACGCTGCCCATGGACGTGCGCCTGGCCGCTGAGGACGCGCGCATGGGCTTCGTGTTCGCGCGCCGCGGGATCATCCCCGAGGCCTGCTCGAGCTGGTTCCTGCCGCGCGTCGTGGGCATCAGCCGCGCGATGGAGTGGGTCGCCACGGGACGCGTGTTCTCAGCCCAGGAGGGCCTCGAGGCCGGTCTGCTTCGCAGCCTGCATCCCGCGGGGGAGCTGCTCGAGGCCGCCAACGCCCTCGCAAGGGAGATCGCCGAGAACACCGCGCCCGTGTCGGTCGCGCTCGCCCGCCAGCTGATGTGGCGGATGCTCGGCGCCGAGCATCCGATGCTCGCCCACCGGGCCGACTCGCGCGGCATGTTCGCGCGCGGCCAATCGGCCGACGCCGTCGAGGGCATCACCGCCTTTCTCGAGAAGCGCCCCGCGAGCTTTCCCGATCGCGTCAGCGACGGGCTGCCCGAGATCATGCCGTGGTGGAGCGAGCCCGAGTTCGAGTAGCGCGCGCCCCGCGACAGGCTCGGTCCATTGGGACCGCACCGGCGATCGTTGACACCTGGCGCCAACGGTTGCGGCTTTTCCGGTACTCGTCGGCCTATCGAAATTGAAGCACCGTCACCTCTGACGCGGTCGCGGGTCCTTCTCGACGGTGTAATTGCGTTGAGTCTCTGCCCACCCGTAGTCAAGGTTTGACCTCTAGCACCCGATGAGGATTCGGAAATGTCGCCCACGACGCTGTCCGCAGCATCCGTTTCCGCCGCCGCCCCCGCCCGATCAGGCGGTCGCTGGATCGATCATTGGCTCGACACCGTTCGCGACATCGAGGCGCTACGCGCGTCGCACCCGATGATGGATGCCGTCATCGAGGAGATCGACGGACGGATGATCCGTGTCGGCGATCAATGGCTGGCCGACTTCGCCTCCTGCAACTATCTCGGCTTCGATCTGGACCCGGAGATCATCGCGGCGATTCCCGCATATCTCGAGGCGTGGGGGACCCATCCCAGCTGGTCGCGCCTGCTCGGCAGCCCGGTGCTCTATGAGGAGATCGAGACTCAGCTCACCGAGCTGCTCGGGTGCGAGGACTCACTCGTCCTTCCCACGATCACTCACATTCACGCCTCGGTCATCCCCATTCTGGCGGCGTCCGGAACGATCTTCCTGGACACGCGAGCGCACAAGACCATCTATGACGGCTGCCAGGTGGCCCGATCCCGTGGCGCGGCCGTGCGCCGCTTCCGCTTCGAGGATCCCGATCACCTCGACGAGCTGCTGAGAGCCGAGCACGACCGCGCCCGGCTCGTCTGCATGGACGGCGTCAACAGCATGACCGGGAACGCCCCGGACCTCCGTGCCTTCGCCGAGGTTGCCCGCCGTCACGGCGCCCTGCTGTACGTCGATGACGCCCACGGCTTCGGGGTCATAGGGGAGCGCGACGGTGGCGAGCCTTGTTCATACGGAGCGCGGGGGAACAGCATCGTGAGGCATTTCGGTGAGAGCTATGAGGACATCGTCCTCGTGGGAGGCTTCTCGAAGTCCTATTCCTCGCTGCTCGCCTTCATCGCGTGTCCAACCGAGGTGAAGAACCTGCTCAAGGTGGCTGCGCCGCCCTACCTCTATTCGGGACCCTCGCCCGTGGCATCGCTCGCGACCGTCCTGGCTGGCTTTCAGGTGAACGAGACGCGGGGCGAGCAGCTGCGCTGCATCTTGCACGCCCACAGCACACGTGTGCTGAGCGCGCTCGAGGAGCTCGATGCTCACACCCCCAATCACTCGGGGTTCCCGATCGTCGAGATCCCGTTGCGCGACCACGATCGGATCGACGAGGTGGGCCGCTTCCTCTTCTCTCGCGGCGTCTACGTCACGCTCGCCGCCTACCCGCTCGTGCCCAAGGCCGAGGTGGGCTTTCGCGTGCAGCTCACCGCCGCCAACACCGATGCCGAGGTCGACCTCCTGATCGAGGCTCTGCGCGAGCTTGCCGAGCGAGGCGAGCTCCAGAGTGCAACCGCCATGCGCGACGGAGGTGTTGCGTGATGCTCAGGTCGAGGCTGCAGCCGTGGCAGGCGTACCTCATCTTCGGCGCCGCGGGCGCATTCATGTATTTGCTGGTGCCCCCGCTCAAGGGCAACGCGCTGGTCTTCAACGCGCTCGGTCTCACCAGCTGGATCGCCGTGATCGTCGGCATTCGCCGCAACCGCCCCGCCTACACGCTGCCCTGGCGGCTGTTCGCGGCAGGGCTGCTGCTCTATTGGCTGGGCGACGTCTACACCTACAGCTACCCCAAGTACATCCTCCACGGCGAAGTCCCGTTCCCTTCGATCGGGGACGCGATCTATCTGAGCGTGTATGTGGCGCAGATGCTGGGACTGATGCTGCTGGTACGCCGCCGCGACGCACAACGCGACCGCAACACGCTGATCGATGCCGCGATCCTGACGCTCGGGCTGTCGCTGCTCTCCTGGGTGCTGCAGATCGCGCCCTACCTGCACGACGGCACGCTGGGGCTGCTCCCGAAGCTGGTCTCGGTCGCCTACCCGCTCGGGGACATCCTCCTGCTCGCCGCCGCGATCCGCCTGGTGCTCGGCGCCGGCAAGCGCCAGCCGGCCTTCTACCTGCTGGGCACGAGCATCCTCGCGCTGCTTACCACCGACTTCGTCTATGGCGTGATGACGCTCAACAACGCCTTCCATCATCAGCTGTTCCTCGACATCGGCTGGTTCTCCTATCAGGTGCTCTGGGGCGCGGCGGCGCTGCACCCCTCGATGGTGGAGCTGGAGAAGCCCGTGCGCGAACCCGAGGCCAAGCTCACGCACCTGCGACTGGGGCTGCTCACGGGCGCCTCGCTGATCGCGCCCGTGTGCATCCTGTTGAAGGAGATACACCGCGGCGATCTCGACCTGATCGTGATTATCTGCGCCTCGATCGTGCTGTTCGGACTGGTCGTGATGCGGATGGTGGATCTCGTTCGCCAGCAGGAGCGATCGGCGGCGCGCGAGCGCCTGCTCAGCTCCCACGGCGCAGCGCTGGTGGCGTGCGCGACCCAGCAGGAGATGCAGCAGTCGGCCCTGGACGTGGTGGCCACGCTGCTCGACGGCCCCGGCGCCGGCCTGCTCTGCCTGAGCGAGGACGCTCAGCTGACGGTGAGGGCCCGCAACGATGCTCCCGACTCGCCCGAGCGAGGACTGCCGCCGGAGATGGGCGCGCGGTTGCTGAAGCTCGCCTCCAACAGCACCCGGCACGGCGGTGAGCTCGATGCGGCATTGCTCACCGAGCTGGGCTTGCCGAGCGACTGGACCAGTGGCCTCGTCTTGGCGCTGCCGGGTCGCGGCGGAATCCTGGGCGTCCTGCTGGTCGCCGGCCCCACGCAGACCTCACGTCCCGTGCGCGCGTCCCTCGAAGCCCTCGCCATGCAGCTGGCGCTCGCACTCGAGGGGGCACGGCTCACCGAGGAGATCCACCTCCAGCGCAGCGAGGCGCGCTTCGCCTCGCTCGTGCAGAACTCGAGCGACTTGATCACGGTCGTGGGCGCCGACGCCACGATCACCTATCAGAGCCCCTCATCCGAGCACGTCCTGGGGTATCGGCCCGATGAGCTCCTCGGCACCCGCTTCGACAAGCTCGTGGCGCCCGAGGACGCCGGGCGGCTGTTGACGCTGCTCGCCGACGGATCAGCCTACGCGCGGCCGGAGGGTCAGGTCATCGAGTGCACCCTGCGCCACCACGACGGTGAGCTGCGGCAGTTCGAGATCCTCCACACCAACCTTCTCCAGGACGAGCACGTCCGCGGCATCGTGCTGAACGCTCGTGACATCAGCGAGCGCAAGGTCTTCGAGGAGCAGCTGGCCCACCAGGCCTTCCACGACCCCGTCACCAACCTGGCCAACCGCGCGCTGTTCGTGGAGCGCGTGCGTCACGCGATCAGCGGCGCCAGGCGCGACGGACGCGAGCTGGGGGTGATGTTCCTCGACATCGACGACTTCAAGACGATCAACGACAGCCTCGGCCACGGCGCGGGCGATGCAACGCTGATCGACGTCGCCAAGCGCCTGTCCAACAGCATCCGTTCCAGCGATACCGCGGCGCGCTTCGGCGGGGACGAGTTCGTGGTGCTGCTCGAGGACCTCGACAGCCAGGAGACAGCCGTGGAGGTCGCCGAGCGCGTGCTCGAGGACCTGCGCCAGCCGCTGATGGTGGCCGGCAAGGAGCTCGTGGTGCACGGCAGCATCGGCATCTCGATCCTGGAGCGATCCTCGAACGCCGGCGCCGACGAGCTGATCCGGGACGCAGACGCGGCCATGTACATCGCAAAGCGCGACGGAAAGGGCGGCTACCGCCTGTTCGAGCCCGAGATGCACGCCGGCGTGCTCGCGCGCCTGGAGCTGCGGGCCGACCTTCAGCGGGCGCTCGAGTGTGGGCAGTTCGAGCTGCACTACCAGCCGATCGTGCGTCTCATCGACGGTCGCGTCGCCGGAATGGAGGCGCTGCTGCGCTGGCACCATCCCCAGCGCGGGATCGTCTTGCCCGGGGACTTCATCCCATTCGCCGAGGAGACGGGACTGATCGTGCCGATCGGGCGATGGGTCCTGCGCGAGGCCTGCCTGCAGGCGGTGGCCGTGCATCAGGGATGGACCGACGGAGCCCCCCCCTACATATGCGTCAACCTCTCCGTGCGACAGCTCCAGCACTCAGACGTCATCTCCGACGTGCGCGACGCGCTGGCCGAGTCGGGCCTTGAGCCGGGCCTGCTCACGCTCGAGATCACCGAGTCGATGCTGATGGAGGACCCCGACGTCGCCGTGGTCAAGCTCAAGGAGCTGCGCGCGCTCGGTGTTCGCATCGCGATGGACGACTTCGGCACCGGCTACTCCTCGCTCAGCTATCTCAGCCGCTTCCCGGTCGACGTCATCAAGATGGACCGCTCCTTCCTGCGGCCCGAGGCCACCCGTGAGGCGGCGGATCTCTCCAGCGCCGTCGTGGCGCTCGGCAGCTCGCTCGCGCTCGAGGTCGTAGCCGAGGGCATTGAATTCGACGAGCAGCTCACCCGTCTGCGCGATCTCGGCTGCCAGCTGGGCCAGGGCTTCCACTTCGCGCACCCGATGGAGTCGGGGCCGCTCGTGGACTATCTGGCGGAGGGATCGCAGCGCAACGGCCAGTCAAGCGTCGAGCAGGTGCCGAGCCCGGTTGAGCCGGTGCCGACCCCGCACGATGGCGTCTAGCCGGAGCCTGTTCGCCAATCGCGACTTCCGGCTGCTGTTCACCGGACGCTGCGTGTCGCTGCTGGGCGACGGGGCGTTCCTCGTGGCGATGGCCTGGCAGGCGTACACGCTCTCCAATGCCCCGAGCGCGCTGTCGCTGCTCGGAGTCGCGATGACGACGCCGCTGATCGTGCTCCTGCTCTTCGGAGGGGTGGTCAGCGACCGCTACGACCGCCGCAAGGTGATGCTGCTCGCCGACGGCGTGCGGGCGGCGCTGCTCGCGATCCTGGGAGCGCTGGCTGCGAGCGGGGCGCTGCGCCTGTGGCACATGATGCTGATCGTCGCCGTCTACGGCAGCGCCCAGGCCTTCTTCGACCCCGCCAGCGACGCGATCGTGCCCGATCTGCTGCCAGCCTCGCAACTGGGACAGGCCAATGCGCTCGAGCAGGTGGCGCGCCCGCTCGCCCTGCGCCTGGCCGGCCCTGCCCTGGGCGGGGCGCTCATCGCCGTGGTCGGCTCGGGCGGCGCGTTTCTGGCCGACGCGGCGAGCTTCACCGTCTCCGCGCTGACGTTGTGGGCGATGTCGGTCCAAGTGCGCCCCGCGGCGGTCCCGGTTGCAGCTGCGGGCGCGCGTGAGAGCTCCACGGCCCGTCAGATCCTCGAGGGTTGGGCCTACGTCCGTCGCAACGTGTGGCTGTGGGGAACCTTTGCCAGCGCGGGGCTGGCCTACCTGCTGTTCATGGGACCCGCCGAGGTGCTGCTGCCATTCGTGCTCAAGCACGAACTCTCAGGCAGCGGCGCCCAGCTCGGCCTGGTGCTTGGCGCGGGCGGCCTCGGCTCGGTCGGGTGCGCGCTTGTGATGATGCGCAGCGGGCTCCCCTCCAGGGGCATCACCTTCATGTATCTGGTGTGGGCGCTCGCAACCGTCGCGGTCGCCGGCTATGGCCTGGCCAACACGCTGTGGCAGCTCATGCTCGCGAGCCTCGCCTTCAACCTGCTGGAGACCGCCGGAACGATCGTGTGGGCGACGATCAAGCAGCGCCACGTTCCTGGAACGATGCTCGGGCGAGTCTCGAGCCTCGACTGGCTGGTCTCGATCGGCCTGCTGCCCGTCTCCTTCGCGCTGACCGCACCCGTCAGCGCAATGGTCGGCGTACGGACCACGCTGATCGCCGCCGGGCTCGCCGGTGCCGCCGTCACGCTGGGGGGCCTGCTGCTCCCGGGCATGAGGCGCGCGGACCGCTCGATGGCCGCAGCCGGCTCGGCGTCGCCGTCCCCCCCGGCGCTCGTCGGCGCGCTTCAGCCCGGCAGCTCCTGAGCCAGGGACAGCACGGGCGCGAACAGATCTCCACGCTCGGCAACCCGGTCCAGCACATCGCGGGCCTCGAATACCAGCCGCTCGGGCTCTGCGCTCTGGAGCGCAGAGCCGACCTCGTCCCATTCGAGCGGAGTGGAGACCGTGGGACGGGCGGTGGCGCGCAGCGAGTACACGCACACCGTGGTCTTCTTCTGGTCGTTCTGGCTCCAGTCGATCAGGACCTTGCCCGTTCGGCGGACCCTGGTCATGCGTGAGACGACCAGCTCCGGTTCGGCGCCCTCGAGCAGCTCGGCCACGGACCTGGCGAAGGGCTTGGTCTGCTCGTAGGTGACCTTGTCGCTGTTGAGCGGCAGGTAGACCTGCAGCCCCTTGGAGCCCGAGGTCTTGGCGAAGCTCTGAAGGCCCAGGTTCTCGAACATCCCGTGCAGCTGCAGGGCCACGCGGCAGCACTCGATTACGGAAGCCGGGGGGCCCGGGTCGAGATCGAAGACGAGCGCGGTCGGCCTCTGCATCGCCTCTGCTCGCGACAGGGGCGTGTGCAGCTCGATCGCCGCGAGGTTCGCGAGCCACACGAGCGTCGGCAGGTCCTCGGCGAGCGTGTAGTCGATCGGCTTGCTCTCGCTCGGCACCGTCGCCGTGCGCACCCACGCCGGCCGATGCGCGGGGGCCTGCTTCTGGAAGAACGACTTGCCCTCCACGCCGTCCGGCCAGCGGGTGACGGTCAGCGGACGGCCCTCGAGGTGGCCGAGCAGGACGGGTGCGACCGTGGCGTAGTAGTCGATCAGGTCGCGCTTGGTGAAGCCGCTCGCGGGATAGAGCACCTTTGCGAGGTTTGACAGCTTGAGCTCGCGGCCGTCCACGTTGGCCTCGGCGCTCTTCGGTGTCTTCTCTCGGATCGAGAGCACGTCGCTCGCGGCGCCGGGCGCCTCGCCCGCGTGCGCCGAGAGCGCCTCGCCGGTGTCCTCGCGCACGACCTGCTCGGGCGCCTTGTCCTCGCGCAGGCCCTTGTAGGTGGGCGCGCGCAGGCTGCCGGCGGCGGTCCACTGGGCGAACTCGACCTCGGCCACGAGCCGCGGCTCGCAGAAGACGGCTGCCCGTGGAGGCTTCGGGCCGGTGGCGAAGGGCGAGCTGCTCCGCTTCAGCGGCGCCAGCAGACGCGACAGGCGCTCGAGCTCGGAGTCGCTGAAGCCGCTGCCCACCCGCCCCACGAAGCGCAGGGTCCGATCCTTCTCATAGACCCCCAGCAGCAGCGCGCCGATGCTCTCGCTGCGCTTGCCGCTGCCCGGCGTCCACCCACCGACCACGAGCTCCTGGCGCCCGACGGTCTTGATCTTGATCCACTCGCGCGAGCGCAGCCCGGGCCGGTAGATCGAGTCCAGGCGCTTGGCCACGATCCCCTCGAGATGCTGCTCGGCGCTCGCCTCGAGCAGGGCCTGGCCGTGCCCCAGGACATGCTCGGGGATCTGCAGGCTGCGCTCGCTCAGCTGAAGCGCGGCGAGCCGCTCGCGGCGCTCGCTGTAGGGCAGCGCCATCAGCGAGTGACCGTCGAGCCAGAGCAGGTCGAAGACCATGTAGGTGACGGGCGCGCTCTTCATCTGCCTGCGGGCCTGCGCCTCGGAGCTCAGCTGCATGCGCTGCTGAAGTACGGAGAAGCTCGGGCGCCCGCTCTCCTCCAGCGCCACGATCTCGCCGTCGAGCACGGCGCGGTGGGAGCCGAGCGCTCGTCCGATGCTGGCGAGCTCGGGGTACTTGTGGGTGATCTCGTTGAGGTTGCGCGACTGCAGGCGCAGCTCTCCCGGCGAGGAGTAGGCGATCGCCCGAACGCCGTCCCACTTGATCTCATATGCCCAGCGGCCGTCCTCGCGCGGGAGCGATCCGAGGCGCGCGAGCATCGGCACGATCCGCCTGGGCATCGCTTCCAGGTCGGGATCGGCAGGCGGATCCATGCGGTGGATCATCCAGTCGCTCGGTGGATCCTGCCTGTCGATCGGGAAGAGCGCGTAGCGGGCGTTCAGGCGCTCGCCGTGCAGCGCCACCTCGATCTTGCGCGGCTCCCACTTCAGGGTGTCGTAGGTGCCGCGGTCCCAGATGGCGATCTTCCCGGCGCCATACTGCCCGGCCGGGATCTCACCCTGGAAGTCGAGGTACTCGAGCGGGTGATCCTCGGTGGCGGCGGCGAAGCGATTGTCGTCGGGGGTCTCAGGCAGGCCCTTGGGGACCGCCCAGGACGCCAGCACCCCGTCGCGCTCGAGGCGCAGATCCCAATGCAGGCGCCTGGCGTGGTGCTCGTGGATGACGAACCGCGGGGCGTCCTGCTCCGTCTCGCTCGCCGGCGCCGGCGCGGGCTCGGGGGTGGCGGCGAAGTCGCGTTTCGCCAGGTAGCCCTCGAGCTTGCGGGCTGCGGGCACCTAGCTCTTGGCTGTGGGCTTCTTGGCCGCGGCCTTCCCGGCGGCTGTCTTCTCCGCTACGGCTTTCTTGGCGGCGGGCCTCTTGCGCGCCTTGGCGCCTTGCTCGCCTTCGCGCGCACGGACGGCATCGAGGCTTGCCTTCAACGCGCTCATCAGATCCGGGGCGGGAGCCGCGACCTCCTCGGCCGCCGGCTGCACCGCGATCTCCTCGCCCTGGGCCTTGCGCTCGATCATCGCGAGCACCTCCTGGCGGTAGGTGTCGCTGTAGCGCTCCGGTTCGAATTCGCCGGCGAGCGAGTCCACGAGCTGCTTGGCGATGTCGAGCTCGCGCTTGGTGGTCTTCACCTCAGCCGCCTCTGCGACCTCGTCGAGGCGATCGGGCGGAAGGACTTCATCGGCGAAGATCATCGTGGCCATCCCCAGCACGTCACCCATGGGGCGCAAGGCCACGAGGTTCTCCTTCGAGCGAATCACCACGCGGGCGATCGCGACCTTGCCGGTCTCCTGCATCGCCTCGAGCAGCAGGCGGTAGGGCTTGGCGCCACCGGGGCCTGGAGCGAGGTAGTAGGGATGGTCGTAGTAGACGGGGTCGATCTGTGAGAGCTCGACGAACTCCTCGATCTCGATCGTCTTGGTCTTCTTGGGCTGCAGCGTCTCCAGCTCGCCCGGCTCGATCACCACGTAGCGGTCGGGGGCGATCTCGAAGCCCTTGACCACGTCCTGGTAGGCGACCTCCTCGCCCGTCGTCGGGTCCACGCGCTTCTGGGCGATGCGCACGCCGGTCTTGCCCGAGAGCTGGTGGAAGCGCACGCTCTTGCGATTGAGCGCGCTGTAGAGCTTCACGGGCACGGTGACCATGCCGAAGCTGATTGCACCGGTCCACATCGCGCGGGGCATAGGGCAGTAGTACCACGTGCCAGCGCGCGCAAACAGCGTTGCAAGTCACGTGCCGCATCGGGGAAACTGTGGCGGTGTCGCTCGACGCCCTCCAGGATCGCCCGGCCGAGATCCTGCAACGGCTGATCCGCTTCGACACGACCAACCCTCCGGGCAACGAGGGCGAGTGCATCGAGTGGATCCGCGGCCTGCTCGAGGAGCTCGGCTGTGAGGTGCGGATCCTCGCGCACGATCCCGAGCGCCCCAACCTGATCGCCCGGATCCCGGGTCGCGGCGCAGCCGCGCCGCTGCTGCTCCAGGGTCATGTGGATGTGGTGGCCGCGCGCGGGCAGTGGCGCCACGAGCCCTTTGGCGGCGAGCTGCGCGATGGCTACGTGTGGGGCCGCGGCGCCCTGGACATGAAGGGTGGCGTGGCGATGATGCTGGCCGCGTTCATGCGCGCCAAGGCGAGCGCCACGAGCTTGCCGGGGGATGTGATCCTGTGTGTCCTGGCCGACGAGGAGGCCGGCAGCGATCTGGGAGCCAACTTCCTTGTGAGCGAGCATCCCGAGCTGTTCGCCGGCGTCCGCTACTCGATCGGTGAGTTCGGCGGGTTCACGATGCAGATCGCCGGCAAGCGCTTCTACCCGATCATGGTCGCCGAGAAGCAGATCTGCTGGACACGCGCCACGCTGGGCGGGCGGGCCGGCCACGGCTCGATGCCGGTGCGAGGCGGCGCGATGGGCAAGCTCGGACGACTGCTCGGCCGGCTCGACTCGCGGCGGCTGCCGGTGCACGTGACGCCGGTGGCACGCAGCATGGTCGAGGCGATCGCCGCCGAGTTGCCGGCGCCGGCGGCGCTGCCCCTGCGTGGTCTGCTCGCGCCCAGGCTGACCGACCGGCTGCTCGACCTGCTCGGCGATCGCGTCAGGACCTTCGACGCGCTGCTGCACAACACCGCGAGCGCAACGGTGGTGGGCGGCGGGGAGAAGATCAACGTGATCCCCGGGGAGGTCTCGGTGGAACTGGACTGCAGGCTTCTCCCGGGCTTTGGCCCGGAGGACATGTTCGCCGAGTTGCGCGCGCTCGCGGGCGTGGAGCTGGAGCTCGAGGTGATCCGCCACGATCCGGTGGCGGCCGTGCCCGATCTCTCGCTGTTCGGGACGCTGGCCGACACGCTGCGTGAGCTCGACCCCGCGGCCACACCGGTCCCGTTGCTGCTTCCCGGTGTCACCGATGGGCGCTTCTTCTCCCGGCTCGGAATCCAGACCTATGGCTTCCTGCCGATGCAGCTGCCCGAGGAGATGGGATTCATGGATCTGATCCACGCCGAGGACGAGCGCCTTCCGGCGGCGTCATTGGAGTTCGGCACCCAGGCGATAGGCAGGGTCCTCGAGCGCTTCGTCTGAGCTCAGCTCTCGCGCGGCGCGGACGGCATCGAGGTCGGCAGCAGATCGCTCGGCGCCTCGAGGTCCCGCTCGCTCCACCCGCTCTCGTCGGCGACCCGGCTCCACCGCCGCGACTCGGTCGCGGGCTCGTCGTGGCCTGACAGCCGTGCCGAGTAGATCGAGGGCGCTCCGAGCACACGCGCGAGCACGGTCGCCTCGACCACGGCCAGCAGCACGGGGACCATCAGTGCGTCGGCATGGTGGGTGAGCTCGAGCAGCAGCACGACCGCGGCCAGCGGTCCCTGCATGGAGGCCGCGAGCACGGCCGCTCCCCCGATGATGGCGTAGCTGCCGAGCGGGGTGCCGGGCCAGATCTCAGACCATCCCTGCCCGAGCAGCCCGCCGAGTAGGATCCCGAAGGCGAGCGTGGGCGTGAACAGCCCGCCCGGCGCTCCGCTGCCCAGGCAGGCGGCCGTGGCGAGCGGCTTGAGCACGAGCAGCACGGCCAGCAGGGCGACGCTGAGCTTGCCCACGAGCGACAGTTGCACGACGCCTTTGCCGTTTCCGAGCAGCTGGGGATAGGCGATGGCCACGGCGCCGAGCGCCGTGAACACGACGATCGGGGCGAGCAGACGCACCCAGCCGGCCGGACGCAGCGCGTGGGCGCGCACGATCAGCTGGATGTAGCCGACCGCGGCCAGGCCGGCGATCGGGCCGACGATCAGCGCCCAGACGACCTGCGCGCCGCTGATTTCGTAGTGGGGGATTGCGTAGGTGGGAAGGCTGGGCAACGCGATCCAGGCCACGGCTGTGGCGATCAGGGAAGTGGCCAGCGCGGGGAGCACGAGTGGCAGGGTGAGCGTGCCGAGCAGAACCTCGAGCGCGAACAGGGCGCCGCCGAGGGGCACGTTGTAGACCGCCGCCATCCCAGCCCCGGCGCCGCACGCGACCAGCAGGCGCCGCTGCCACTCGGGCACCTGCGCCCAATCGCTCAGCCTGCTCGCGACCGCCGCGCCGGCCTGCTGCGGCGCGGCCTCCCTGCCGAGCGAGGCACCGAGGGCGACGACCACGATCGAGTGGACCGCGCGTCCCAGGCTCGCCGCCAGGGGAAGCCGCGCACCGCGCAGCCACAGCGCCTCCGAGACCTCCCCGGCGCCGCCGCGGGACAGCAGGATCGTGCCGCCGCCCGCCACCACGCCGCCGACGAGCAGGACGAGGACCCGCCGTGCGGAGGAGGCGCGCTGCACCGCGTCCAGGAAGTCCCCCGAGTGGTAGGACCAGGCGAGGTGCTGGACGGCGCGCAGCAGCTCCATCAAGAGCGCCCCGCCGAGACCGGCGCCGAGTCCGACCAGCGCCACCAGCATCCAGAAGCGAGGCCCGTATGAGGCGACGATTCCACGACCGGGCACGTTGGGTTGGGCGGAGGAGCGCGGCACGCAGGGACAGTCTGACGAGGGGCGCAGCGGCTCGGTCAACAACCCGTTAACGCGCTTTCGGCGGCTGGCCGGCAACGTGTGCGTCCTGGCCAGCCAGCCAGTATCATCGAGCCCGCATCCAGAGAGGGCGACAGCGGAGGTTGGGAATGGCGACCGTGGGGCGGGACATCGCAGACTTGGAACTGACCGGACACGAGCTGTGGCTGGACGGGCCGCCGCTCGAGGCCTTCAAGGAGATGCGCAGGGGGTGCCCGGTCCACTGGACGGAGAGCTTTGAAGAGTTCCCCGACGAGCCGGGCTTCTGGTCTGTGACGACCGCGGAGGACGTCCACACGGTCAGTCGCGACTGGAAGACCTACTCCTCGGAACTGGGAGGCGTGATCGTGGCGGCGGCCGGGTTCCCGATCGAGCTTGCCCGGGCGATGTTCATCGGGATGGATCCGCCGAAGCACGACCGGCTCAAGGCGTTGTTTCAGGCGGGGTTCACGCCGAAGCGGATTGCGGCGCATGAGGATGCGATCAGGGCGATCGTGATCAGGGTGCTGGATCGGCTGGAGGGCAGGGAGGAGTGTGATCTGGTGAGCGATGTCGCGCAGCCGGTCGTGGCGCGGGTGATCGGGAGCTTCATGGGCATCTCCGAACAGGACGACGCGATCTGGGCACGACTGATGAACTCGACGCTCGGCGCCGCCGACCCGGATCTCAACCCCGATGGCTTCGAGGGGGCAGTCGAGAAAGACATCCCCGAGGTCTTCGAGCGGTGTCGGGTGTTGATTGCTGAGCGTCAGGAGCATCCGACGGATGATTTGACGAGTGTGTTGGTGCATGCGGAGGTCGATGGGCAGAAACTCGAGGAACACGAGATCGTGATGGGGTTCTTCCTGTTGATGGC
>Ga0207927_1000025_pt1 | contig 70864 bp, 68 predicted proteins | sample NGESurdeep072012_2_FD_184456 | JGI IMG/M metagenome (GOLD analysis project Ga0207927, IMG submission 184456) | Arctic peat soil microbial communities from Barrow, Alaska - NGEE Surface sample 210-2 deep-072012 (SPAdes) | ecosystem: Environmental > Terrestrial > Soil > Wetlands > Peat ... | reverse complement strand
TGAGGTCGGCGCGGGTGAGGTTGGCGTCGGTGAGGTCGGCGCGGGTGAGGTCGGCGTCGGTGAGGTCAGCCGTCTCCAGACTGACGCGCTGGAGGTTGAGTCTCCGTGACCCGTCTTGCTCGGATCTTCTGCGCGCCACCACCGACGCGGCGGCTTGTACGTCGGTGGCGATTTGCGTTCTGCGGTCTCGTGCGTCGTCGTTGGGGGTGTCTGCAGTCATGGCCTGAGGTGCCAGAGCGGGTGAGTGCTGACGTAGGTATGCGGTTAGGACCTCCATGATCGGTGGGTGATCGACGGCTGACTCCCGCGCGATGCGCTCAAGTGCATAGATGCCGCCGAGGCGGACATCAATCTCTTTGTGCCCGAGATGGTCGATTGCGCGAGAGAATCGGTCGGTGATTTGCCCTTGCTGGTTTAGCGCGAAAGTGCGGGCTGTATAGAAAGCGCCGACGACCGCGATCCCGCCCGCCAGGATTGCGAGCAATGCGGTGCGCACCCGTCCTATCTCCGCGGCGCGTTCGCCCGGTGAGAGTCCGTGTGTGGATGCCAGCCACGTCGGAGCCCACTTCACAACCAACGTGATCACGGCGATAAGCACGACCACTGCGACAGCTCCGTAAAGGGTCCGGCGCAGCCCCGGAAACTGGAATCTTTCAGACAGGCGCGCTCGCGGAAGCATCACTAGCGCACGCTACCGCCTTCGGATCGAGCACGGCGAATCCTCAGTATCCATGCGGGATTCGCCCTGTAGCCGGCCATTTCCGGGGCTGCCTGATAAGGAAGACCCAGGTTCGAATCCTGGATCGCCCACTATTAGAAGCCCAGCAAACGCGGGCTTCTTGGTGCTGTGCCTACATGGGCAGCGCTTCGAGATCACCTCGTGGCTAGGGTGTCTCGTCCACGCTCGCGCTCAAACGCATCACCGCAAGGGACACCGCGTGTCCATCGCCGAGCGCTTGCCCCTGCCACAGGAACTCAGTGCCCTTGCCTTCGGTAATCTGGACTGCGTAGCAACGTCGCATCGCGACCCCTCTGGTTGTGGGACGTATAGAGGGTCCTCCGAGGGCCGGACAGCGGATGAGCTCGCCGGATACGCCGCAATGTTCGGATCGGCTACCCGATGCCATCAGCGAGGAGAAAGCTCGCTCTCTGCCGCCAACTGCGGTAGCTTCGACGCTATGACGACAGCCGAGATTGTTGAGCATGCGGGTCGCCTTCTGGCCGACGCGGCGCCTGCGGAGTCGAAGGTGATCTTGTTTGGCTCGCATGGCCGCGGTGACGCAAAGGGCGACAGTGACTTCGACTTTCTCGTCATCGAGCCGTCTGTTGCGAGCAAGGCGAAGGAGATGGTGCGTCTACGGAGTGCGCTCGACCCGCTCAGGGTCGCTGCGGACGTTGTAGTGGTCCCGCGCAAGTACGTGGAGGAATGGGGCGACGTTCCTGGGACGATGCTCCACGATGCGCTGACGGAGGGACGTGTCCTCGCCGAAACATGAGGTCCGTGACCTTGCTGCCCGATTCGCACGCAAGGCTCGCAGCGACGAGATCGCGCTCGACAAGCTCGCTGACGATCCCGACGTGCCGGACGACCTCATCGGCTTCCACGCGCAGCAAGCGCTGGAGAAGCCTCTGAAGGCGGCTCTTGCATACGCGGGCGTCGCGCCACCTCGGATTCACGACCTCGGGGAGCTGATCGCGCGACTCGGAGACGCTGGCCTGACTCCACCCACATCGGCTAGTGAGGCGCGCTCTCTCGTACCATGGGCGGTCGAGTTCCGCTACGACGACATCCTCGACGAACAACTGGATCGCACTGCTGCTTGTGAGACGGTCACGCAGGTCCGTGCGTGGGTTGATGGCCTGCTTGATGACGGCGACGAGGTCCAAGCGGGAGAGGCGTGAGTAGTCCGCGGTGTTTGGGCAGCAGCCGAATTCTGCTGCCCAAATCTCACCGGATCCCCGCCAATCCAACCACATCCGCAATGCAATGGCGGGCGCTGCATCGCAATAAAAGCCTGCAAGCAAGGTATTTTCGCATTTTCAGCGCGGCTGTGGCATGGCCTGACAAGAAAGAGGTCCCAGGTTCGAATCCTGGATCGCCCACTCGCGTAATCTGGCTTGTCTAAGTCATTTGAGGCTCCGTCGCAGGCCAGTTTGAGGCGGCGACCGACCCCGGTGTGGAGTGGCGCAAGGGCACTTACGACAGGGACGACCACACGCACTGCCTGCTCGCATGGGACACCATCGACCATGGCGAGACCGGCTACGAGGCGCTCCCAGGCGGAGGATGGATCACCGTTGACTCTTATGAGAAGTACATACGAGACGATGTACTCCGATTGCGGCGCTCCGACGATCATTGACCAGTCGCAACCAGGTTGGTCTCGCCGAGCGGGATGCCTTGGCGGTGATCCTGCTGTGCTTCAGGTCTGTGCCTGGAGAGGCGAGGCTTATGGTCGTGGCTTACGCCGTGGCGGCCGCACGCCGCTGAGCGTGCGCGTACAGCGTCTCGGGCGCTATGTCTGCCCCGTTGGGCCAGACGATCGTGCCGGCCTCGGGGTCTGCGGTGAGGCGAGCGAAGTAGGAGCGCTCGCGTAGCGGCTCGAACACGCCGCCGTACTCGAGCAAGTAGGAGAGGTCAACGTCGGCTGTCGTGCCGTCATCGAAGCGAACGTGGACGGCGTAGCCGTCTATCGCCTGAGCGTCGGCGAGAAGGGGCGTGCTGCGCATAGCAGGAATGTTAGAGCGCTCAGCGCAGCGGGTCGACTGGCAGCAGCGGCTCGTTGGCGCGCGCTCGCAACCAGTTTTCGCGCAGCTCGGCTCGGTGTGCTTGCCCCCACTCGGTCACGAGGCGCCGACCACGAGGTGGCAACTCCCCGGCGAGGATCGCCAGGCTCTCGATGTCGATCGTGGCCTCGTCCTCGCCATAGGTGGCGTGGAAGTGCGGCCGACCGCGGTGGTGAACCTCGTCGTAGTACATCCAGATCACGATCCCGTAGAACGCGCTGATCCTCGGCATGGGCTACCCGCTCCAACGAGCAGCCGTCGTTGCGGCCGCGACGGCCGCGAGCGCTGAGTCCGAGCGATCTCGATGCCACATGGCGAACGCAGGCTATCCGAGCGTCCGGGGCAGCCGTCGATGGGCAGCAGGCACGTTCCGCTGCCGAGTCCTGACAAGGAAGAGGTCCCAGGTTCGAATCCTGGATCGCCCACTCGCGCCCCGCGTTCTGGTGGGCGCCCGGAGTATTCGCCGTCAGCGGGCCAGCGGCTGCGCGGGTAGCTCAGAGGGCGCGCTCTGGCCCTGCTTCCAATTCTCCAGGAATGCCGCTGTGTCGCCGGCGTCGAGAGGTCGCGCGAACAGAAAGCCCTGCCCGCTGTCGCACAGCTGACCACGCAGCAGCGAGAGCTCGTGTGCCTGCTCGATCCCCTCGGCCAGCGTCTCGATGGACAGCGCCTTGCCGAGCTGCACGAGCGTGTTGAGGATCGTCTCGCCCTCCCGGTTGTGCGTCATCTGCGTGATGAAGGAGCGGTCGATCTTCAGGGCGTCGACGGGAAAATGCTGCAGGTGCGCCATCGAGGAGTAGCCGGTGCCGAAATCGTCGATGGCGATTCGCACCCCGAGCTCCTTGACCGCGTGCAGTCGAGCGGTCGTCGCAACGGTGTCGCGCATCAGCGCCGTCTCGGTGATCTCGATCGTCAGGGACTCCGGCTCGAGTCCGGACTCGAGCAGGCAGCGGCGCACGTCCTCCACGAAGTCGTCGCTGTCGAGCTGGCGGGCGGAGACATTCACGGCGATGCCGATCGGGTGGCCCGCTTCGCGCCAGCGCACGCCCTGGCAACATGCCTCCTGAAGCACCCACCGGCCGATCTCCACGATCAGGCCGGTCTCCTCGAGGAGCCCGATGAAGTCGTCCGGCTGGACCAGCTCGCGGGTGGGGCTGTCCCAGCGGATCAGGGCCTCCATCCCAGTGGGCGTCATGTCCCGCAGGTTGAAAGTCGGCTGATAGACGAGGAAGAACTCATCGTTCTCCAGCGCCATCCGCAGGTCCATCTCGAGCTCCATCCGCGATTGGACGGCCGTCTGCATTCCCGACTCGAACACGGCATATCTATGACGCCCATCCCACTTGGCCTGGTACATCGCGATGTCCGCGTCGCGCAGCAGATCGCCGGCTGTCTCGCGCTCACCGGCGGCGATGCCGATGCTCGCGGTGACCTTCAGCTGGGGCTGGGCGGAGCTCTCGATCTTGAACGGCTGATCCAACGCCGCAAGCAGGCGCTCGGCGATGAGCTCGGGCCCAGAGGCCAGCGAGAGCTCGCTCGCCACCACAACGAACTCGTCACCTCCGAGCCGCCCGACCGCATCGGTCTCCCGGACCACGGCCGTCAGCCTCGAGGCGACCGATTGCAGGAGCTCGTCGCCGGTCGCGTGGCCGAGAGTGTCGTTGATGGCCTTGAAGTTGTCGAGATCGATGAACAGGGCCGCGAGTGGCGTGTTATCGCGCCGTGAGCGCATCAGCATCTGCTCGACTCGATCGAGGATGAGGGTGCGATTCGGCAGGCCCGTCAAGGCATCGTGGGTCGCCAGGAATGCGAGCTCGTGCTGGCGCCGCGACAGCTCCTCGTCGGCCCGTCGCCGCTCGGTCTCAAACGACTCACACATCCGCACCAGCGTCACATTCAGGCTTCGCTGCAGCATCGCGAGTGCTTGCGAGAGCACGGCCTGGTGGATCTCGAGCTCATGCGCGCACTCGACTAGAACCTCCCCGGCGGCATCGCACCAGCGAAGGCAGCGCTTGGTGACCTCGTTCAAGGGCGCCGCGCGTTGCGAGGCGAGCTGTCCGAAGATCTGCCAGGACTCCTGCCCGACCTCGCGCGCCACGTCGGCCCCCTCTCCGGACATCCACCGGGCGACCGCCACGGTCGAGACCGCTCCCACCCGCGCGAAACGCTCCTCGACCTGCGCGTCGAGCTCGAATCCGGAGCTCTTCGTGCGGTGGAGCATCGCCTCGACCACCTGCTCGGTTCGCCCATTCAACGCCTCTCCTAGACGACGAAGGTCATCCGCCTCTCCCATTGACATGAGCGAGGGATCGGCAGTGCGGCCACCGAGCATAATCGGTTGCCGACTGGGCGCTTGCTGTCTACCAGAGCACAAGTGGTGCGGGGATGTGGCTGCGGCCGGCCCCGTGTGGATGCCGGGGCCGAGAGCTCACGCGCCCTCGCGCCGCGCAGGGACCTGCTGGGTGATGCAGTGGATGTTGCCGCCCCCGAGCAGGATCTCGCGAGCGGGGACGCCGATCACCTCGCGCTCGGGAAGGCAGCCCCGAAGGATCTCGCCGGCCCGCTCGTCGAAGCGCTCGTCGAGCAGCGGGAACACCAGTCGGCTCGTGCCGAGATAGAAGTTCGCGTAGGACGCCGCCAAGCGATCGCCGCCGCGGCGGGGAAGGGTCCCGGCGACCGCGTCGACGCCGCTGGCCTCCTCCGCGGTGATCGTGATCGGCCCGGGCGAGGGCAGGCGCACGACCTCGATCGATCGGCCGCGGGCATCCCGTGCACGCTGCAGGCGCTCCTCGGCGTCGCGGGAGATCGCGTGCTGGGGGTCCGACTCGTCCTCCGCGTAGGTCAGCAGGACGACGCCCGGACGGGCGAAGCAGGCGAGGTTGTCCACGTGCCCATCCGTCTCGTCGTTGTAGACGCCCCGGCCGAGCCAGATCACCTTCTCTGCCCCCAGGTATTCGAACAGCGCCTGCTCGATCTGCTCGCGGGAGAGATCGGGGTTGCGGTTCGCGTTCAAGAGGCACTCTTCGGTCGCCATCACGGTGCCCTCGCCGTCCACGTGGATCGAGCCGCCCTCGAGCACGATCGGCGCGCGGTAGCGATCGGCGCCTTCCACCTCCAGGACCTTGCGTGCGACACGCTCGTCCCGATCCCAGGGAAAGTAGAGGCCGCCGTCCAGGCCGCCCCATGCGTTGAAGTGCCAGTCGACGCCGCGCCTGCCGCCGCTGTCATCGACCACGAAGCTCGGCCCCATATCGCGTATCCACGCGTCATCCGTGGAGATCTCGACCACGCGAATGGAGGGCGAGAGCACGGTGCGGCAATGCTCGAACTGCCCGTCGGACACCGCCACCGTCACCGGCTCGGAGAGGTTGATCGCCTCCGCCACCGCGGCGTAGGCCTCCTGCGCGGGCTTGGCTCCCAGCCGCCAGTTGTCGCTGCGCTCCGGCCACGCGATCCAACAGCCCTGATGCTCCTCGAACTCCCCGGGCATCCGGTAGCCGTCCGCCGCGGGGGTCGAGGCGAGCGTCGCGCTCACAGCTGCCCGCCGGCGCTCTGCTGCGTGGCCTTCTGGATTGCCACCGGCGACGTCCGCGGCCGGCGCGGGTGGCTCATCCGCCAGAGCGTCACCTCGCCAGCGACGAGCGTCAATCCGACGATCCCGAGCAGCGGACCCGTGTATGACCATTCCTTCGGGGCGTTGGGGATCTCCGGCCAGAGGAACAGCACGACCCCGCCGATGATGATCACGCTGGTGATCACGGCCAGGGCCACGACGAGCCTGTCTCCGCCGGGGATCTTGAACGGCCGTGGCCGGTCGGGGTCCTTGTAGCGGAGGATCGCCACCGCGGGATACATCAGCAGGTAGGGGAGCAGGAAGATCACCGAGGAGGCGGCGAAGATCGCGAAGAAGAGCGAGCCCTGTTTGTTGATGAAGAGCGCCGTCACCACCAGCACCAGGCTGGATATCAGGCCGGTGGCGATCAGCGCCCCCACTGGGGTCCGACGGGTCGGATGCTCGCGTCCGAGCGCCTTCGGGAGCTCGCCTTCGGCGGCCGCCTCGACCGCTGAGCGGTTGGCGCCCATCGTCCACGTGGTCATGTTCGTGAAGTAGGTGTAGAGGGCTGCGATCCCGAGGGCGTAGACGATCACCTCGCCGAGTCCCTTGTGTCCAAAGATCGCCTTGAAGGTTTCCACGAGTCCTTCCACGAGGCTCAGCTTGCTCAGCGACAGCGCCAACAGGATGCCGATGGTCGCGAACAGGTACAGAAAGGCGATCAGGGCACCCGAGGTGAAGATCGCGCGAGGTATGCGCTTCTCGGGCTCCTTGACCTCGCCGGCCATGCTGGAGATGAGCTCGAAGCCGAGCAGCAGGAAGATGATGACCGGCAGGAATTCCTTCGCCACGCCGAAGGAGGGCAGGAAGCTCGAGCCGTTGATCGTGTTGGCCGAGCCGTGCCTGATCGCGAACACGATGCCCCCGACGCCCAGGGAGAGGATGATGATGACCTTCAGGAGCGCGCCGACGTTATTGACCCACTTGCCGATCTCGAGGCGCATGACTCCAACCGCCACGACCAGCCACACGAGCACGAGCGCCATGATCACCTGGGGCCACTTGCCGGCGGGCCACTGCGCCCAGTGGTGCCCGAACAGCTGGAAGAAGACGCCGGCGAAGAGCAGGAACACGGACGGCATCCACAGCGCCACGTTCACCCAGTACCAGTAGGTCGTGCGCGCCGCCCAGCGGCTGCCGAGCGCCTGCTTGACCCATACGTAGATCCCGCCCTGGGTGGGGTAGGCGGTCGCGAGCTCCGCGGTGATCAGCCCGTAGGGGATCAGGAACAGCACGATCGCGAGAATCCACCATGCGATCGTTTTCGAGCCGATCGAGGCGGACGCGGTGAGCGTTTCGACCACGAGCATCGCCGAGACCGTGAACAACGTGACATCGAGAATCCCCATCACCCGACGCCGCTCTCCCCGCCCTGCGCTCGCTGCTCCGGGTTGCGCGTCGGTCATCTCACTGGCCATCTCGGATCTCCTTATCGGGTGACTGTGTCGGGTGATTGGGGCGGTCCGTCGGCTGGGTCCACGCTGTGCCCGGACGTACGGTCCCAACCGGCCTCGCGCAGGTAGGCCCGCACGCGCTCGTCGTGAAAGCGAAGACGCTCCCCGGTCGGCTGCGTGAGCGTGGGGTAGGTGAGCCACACGAGGATCCCCTTCTCGGTGTGCAGGCGGTTCTCGGCCTGATCGAAGACGATCGAGCGCGGCCCGTCGATCACCTCGTCGGTGACCTCCACTCCGCGCGAGGCGGGCAGGCAGTGCATGAACCTGGCGTGGGCCGGTGCGCGCGCCACGAGGCCGGCGTTGACCTGGTAGCGCGGCATGAAGGCGGCGCGTCGCTGGGGGATCTCATCCTCCTGGTCGACCCACCACCAGAGGTCGGTGTAGATGAAGTCGGCGCCCGCGACGGCATCCTCCACCTCCTCGGTCACCGACACCGATCCGCCCGAGCGCTCCCCGTTCGACCGCGCGATCGCCAGCCACTCCTCCGGCGCCTGGTAGGCCGCCGGGGCGGCGTGGACGAAGCGCATGCCGAACTGGGTCGCGATGAACATCAGCGAGCTGCAGACGTTGGTGCGGTCCCCGACGAACACGACCGTGCAGTCCTCGAGGCGCCGGCCCTCGGGCAGGTGCTCGCCCATCGTCAGCAGGTCGCAGACGACCTGGGTCGGATGGTTATAGTCGGTCAGCCCGTTGATCACCGGTACGTCGGAGTCGCGCGCCAGCTGCACGACCGTGTCGTGCTTGAGCGCGCGGGCCTCGATCACATCGCACATGCGCGAGAGGACCTTGGCGGTGTCGTAGAGCGACTCGCGCACCCCGAGGTGGATCTCGCCGGGCTTCAGGTACAGCGCGTGGCCCCCAAGCTTTGCCATCGCCACCTCGAAGGAGACCCGGGTGCGGGTCGAGGGCTCCTCGAAGATCATCCCGAGCGAGCGATGGCTCAGCAGCAGCGGCACCGCCGCGTCGGCATCGGCCTGCTTGAGCAGGCGGATCAGCGCGAGCAGCTCCTCGAGCTCCTCGCGCGAGTGATCCTGCGTGTCGATGAGGTGCCTCATGCGCAATATTCTGCGCCCGCCCGCCACCGTGCCCATCCGCGCCGATCCGTAAACCTCTCTAGGGGTTAACTACGTGCGGCGCGGGAGGATCCGCGTACCCGACCGCCCGGCGAGAACCGCGTCGGCCTCCGCAAGTGCGCCGATCGCGGCGATCCGGCCGGTGCTCTCCACGAAGCGAGACGCCGCTTCGATCTTCGGACGCATCGACCCGGCGGCAAACGCGCCGGGGTCGAGCTCCTCGATCGAGGCCTCTCTGATCGGAGCCGCGAGCGCGGTGGCGTGGTCGCGCTCGACGAAGGCGACGTCCGTGAGCAGGAGCAGGGCGTCCGCATCGAGCTCGCGCGCAAGCAGCGCGGCGGAGCGATCCTTGTCGATGACCGCCTCGACGCCGCGCAGAGCGCCGCTTTCCTCGGCTATCACCGGAATGCCGCCACCGCCCATGCACACCACCAGCACTCCCATCTCCACGAGCGCCCGGATCGTCTTCAGCTCGACGATCCGCTGTGGCTCCGGCGAGGCGACCACGCGTCGCCAGTGCTCGCCGTCGGGGGCGATCGACCAGCCGCGCTCTGCGGCCATTCGCTCTGCGGTCTCGCGGTCGTAGATCGGGCCGACCGGCTTGTCGGGCGCCTGGAAGGCCGGGTCCTGCGCGTCCACGATCACCTGTGTCAGCAGCGTCGCCGTCTGCGTGTCGGGAAGGCGGTTGCCAAGGCTCTGCTCCAGCAGGTAGCCGATCATCCCCTCGGACTCGGCGCCCAGCACGTCCAGGGGATAGGGCGCAACCTGCGGGTAGGCGGCGGACTGCAGCGCGAGCAGGCCCACCTGCGGGCCGTTGCCGTGGGTGAGCACCAGGCGGTGGTGCTCGGAGAGGCGCGCGAGCTGCTCGACCGCGAGTGCGATGTTGCGCTGCTGGGTTGCTGCATCGGCCTGCTCGCCGCGTCGCAGCAGCGCGTTTCCGCCGAGGGCCACCACGACGAGCACCTCACGGCCCCCAGCTTGGAACGGCGGCAGCGCTCATGGCCCCATCCTTGCCGAACTCGCCCTAGAGTGCTCGTCGATGGAGGAGATACAGGTGATTCGCGCGCCGGGTCCGCATGCCTCACCGGCCCGCAAGCGCCCGCCGCGGCGGCCAGCCTTCCGTATCGCTGCCCTGCAGCAGCGTTGGCACGCCGACCCCGGCGACCACGAGGCCGCACTGGAAGACGGGATCGCGCTCGCGGGCGAGGAGGGCGCACAGCTCGTCTGCCTGCAGGAGCTCACGCTCAGCCGCTACTTCGCGGTCGACCCCGCCGGTCCGCAGGCCGGAGCGATCGAGGCCGAGCCGCTCCCGGGCGGCCCCACGCACCGCTTCGCCGCCCGCTCCGCCGCGCGGGCCGGGATCCACGTCCACGCCTCGCTGTACGAGCGCGCCGGCAGCGACGAGCTCGGCTACAACACCGCGATCGTCGTCGCCCCGGACGGAGAGCTCCTCGCGCGAACCCGAAAGCTGCACATCCCGGTCACCGCCGGCTACCACGAGGACCGCTACTTCCAGCCGGGCCCCGGCGAATCCGATCCCTTCCCCGTCCTCGCTCTCGATCAGGCCCGTTTCGGCCTGCCGACCTGCTGGGACCAGTGGTTCCCGGAGGTGGCCCGTGCCTACAGCCTCGAGGGAGCCGAGGTGCTCGTGTATCCCACCGCGATCGGCTCCGAGCCCGAGCACCCCGACTTCGACACCCAGCCGCTGTGGGAGCGGGTGATCGTCGGCAATGCCATAGCCAACGGCGTATTCATGGTCGCCGTCAACCGCATCGGCGTGGAGCCGCCCCTGCGCTTCTATGGCTCCTCCTTCATCTGCGATCCCTACGGGCGCATCCTCGCTCAGGCGCCCCGCGACGAGCCGGCCCTGCTGGTCGCCGACCTCGACCTCGACCAGCGGGGTGACTGGCTCGAGCTCTTCCCCTTCCTGGCCACCCGTCGCCCCGCGGCCTACGCGCGCCTCGCGCAGGAGGCGGCCGACCTGATGAACGAGGGCTGACCAGCCCAGCCCAGCCCAGCGCGGCGCTCAATGCGCCATCAGCGCCGGCTCGGCGGCCGGGTGGAGCTCCTGTGCGCCGGAGCGCAGCAGCAGGCTGGTGAGCACCGCCCCGAGCAGGAAGATTCCCGCCGACCACCAGAAGGCGGTCGTGTAGCCGTGCACGGATGCCGCCGCCAGGACCTGGCGCGAGGGACCGCCGTGGGCTACCACGAAGCTCGTCGCAGCTGTCGCCGAGAAGGTGCTGAGCAGCGCCGTCCCGACCGAACCGCCGATCTGCTGCATCGTGTTGACCAGTGCCGAGGCCACACCCGCGTCGTGCGCGGCAACCTGACCGGTGGCCGTGGCCATCGCCGGCGCGAAGACCAGTCCCATGCCCACTCCAGTGATCAGCAGCGCCGGGAGCACATGCGTGACATAGGCGCTGCTCACGCCCACCCGCGTCAGGAGCATCATCGCCACCGACGCCAGGACCATCCCCGTCGGTATCAACGGTCGCGGCCCGGTGCGCGGCAGGATCAGCGTGCTCACGAGGGTCGCCGTGGTGACGATCGCTCCCATCATCGGCAGGAATGCGAGCCCGGTCTGGATCGGGCTGAAGCCGAGCGTGCGCTGCAGGTAGTAGGTGAGGAACAGGAATACCCCGAACATCCCCGCCCCCGTCACGCCGATCGCCAGGTAGGAGCCGCCGCGGTCGCGGTCGAGGATCACGCGCAACGGCAGCAGAGGGTGCTTGCCGCGGGCCTGCAGCACGACGAAGCTGGCCAGCAGCACGACGCTCGCGGCGAGCGCGCCGATCGTCAGGGGGGCTCCCCAGCTGTGGGTCTCGGCGTTGGCGAAGCCGTAGACGAGCGCGAACAGGCCCATGCTGCCGGCGAGCGTGCCGGGAAGGTCGAGCCGCGCGTGGAAGCTCGAGCGCTCGTTGATCAACAGCGCCGAGGCCGCCAGGGCCGCCGGCACGGCGAAGGCGAGGTTCACGAACATCGTCGCTCGCCAGTCGAGATACTGCGTGAGGATCCCGCCGAGCAGCAGGCCGATCGCCCCGCCGCCACCTGCGATCGCCCCGTAGATCCCGAACGCTCGCCCGCGCTCCTCGGGGTTGGTGAACGTGGTCGTGAGGATCGATAGCGCCGAAGGGGCCAGCAGCGCGCCGAAGGCGCCCTGCAGCGCGCGGGCCGCCACCAGGACGCCGAAGCTCTGCGCGAAGCCCGCGAGGGCCGACATCGCCGCGAAGCCCGAGAGCCCGATGATCAGCGCGCGCTTGCGCCCGAAGAGATCCCCCACGCGTCCGCCGATCAGCAGCAGGCTGCCGAACGCCAGGGCGTAGGCCGTCACCACCCACTGGCGGCTGTCGTTGGAGAAGCCGAGCGCGCGCTGTGCCGAGGGCAGCGCGATGTTCACGATCGTCGCGTCGAGGACGACCATCAGCTGGGCGACGCCGAGCATCGCCAGGATCAGCCAGCGGCGCTCGTGGTGGATGGAGGCGGTCTCGGACGATGACATTGGAAGCTCCCTGGCGCTCGGTATGTGGAGGGGGTCTCTCAACTTCTCGAGACCAAGGTAGCACACAACTGGAGCATCTCTCTCCACTTGGAGTGTCGTCCTCCACTTCGTTACAATCAGTGCATGTCCACCGCCACCGAGCGACCGCTGCGCAAGGACGCCGAGCGCAACCGTCAGCGCGTCCTCGACGCCGCTCGCGAGCTCTTCGCCGAGCGCGGCCTGGGCGTCTCGCTCGACGACATCGCGCATCACGCCGGAGTCGGCGTGGGCACCGTCTACCGCCGCTTCCCCGACAAGGAGCAGCTGATCGACGCGCTGTTCGAGGATCGCATCGCGGATATGCTCGGCGCCGCCAGCGAGAGCCTCGAGCTACCCGACCCGTGGCTCGGGCTCGTGCACTTCCTCGAACGTGCCCTGGAGATGCAGGTTGAGGACCGCGCGCTGAAGGAGCTGCTGCTCAGCACCTCCGAGGCCCACGCGCGGATCGAGCGCGCTCGCCGCCAGATCCAGCCCGTGGTCGCCGCCGTGCTGGAGCGCGCGCAGCGCGTCGGGGCGGTGCGCCCCGACCTCGAGGTGGCTGATCTGCTCCTGCTCCAGCACGCCATCGGCGAAGTCGCCGACTACACGCGCGAGGCCGCCCCCGAGGTCTGGCGGCGCACGCTCACGATCGCGCTCGACGGCCTTCGCCCCGACCGCCGCCGCCCCTCGCCGATGCCCAGCCCGGCGCTCGACGACGAGCAGATCGTCTGCTCGATGCGGGACTGGGGCTCGCGGCGGAGGCGCTGAGACGGCCCCCGTCCGCGTCCGCGGAGACGCGCTCTCCTCCGCGCGAGTCCATGCCTAGCCCCTGACCCGCGCGCCCTTGGGATCGACCAACGGCTCGCGTGCGAGGACGCCCGGCACCCACACCCCGAAGATGTCGACCTCGACGGCGGTCTCGAGCTCGACCTCGGTGGGGAGGTAGGCATAGGCGATCGAACGCTCCACCGAGTAGCCGTAGCCGCCGCTGGTCACGCGTCCGATCACCTCGCCGTTCACCCTCACCGGCTCGTTGCCCAGCGCGACCGAGCGTGGATCCTCGAGCACAAGGCAGCGCAGGCGCTTCTCGGGCCGCTTCGGACCCTCCCGCGAGCCAACGCCGAGCGCGGCAGAGCCGACGAACGCGCCCTCCTTCTTCACGCAGAAGCCGAGGCCGGCCTCATAGGGGGTCTCGTCGGGGGTGATGTCTGCCGCCCATACGCGGTAGCCCTTCTCCAACCGCAGCGAGTCGATCGCGCGGTAGCCGCCCGCCACGAGCCCGTGCTCGCGCCCGGACTCCCACAGGGTCCGCCACAACCCCGCCCCGTACTCCGTCGGGCAGTAGAGCTCCCAGCCGAGCTCGCCCACGAAGGTCACGCGCAGCGCGCGCACGGGCACGTCGCCTACGGCCAGCTCCCGCATGCGCATGTAGGCGAACTCCAGCGGGTCGTCAGTCAGCGGGGCGAGGATCTCGCGGGCGCGCGGGCCCCACAGCGCGAAGCACGCCCAGCGGGCCGTCACGTCGGCGCAGCGGACGCTGCCGTCGCGGGGGGCGTGGCGGCGGATCCAGCTGAGGTCGTGGTTGCCGAACGCCGTCCCGGTCACGATCGAGAAGAGCTCCTCCTCCACGCGCGTGACCGTGAAGTCGCACTCGATCCCGCCGCGGCTGTTGAGCATCTGCGTGTAGGTGATCGCGCCGACCTCGCCCGCCACGCGGTTGTCGCACAGCCCTTCCAGGAAGGCGGCCGCGCCGGGCCCGGCGATCTCGAGCTTGGCGAACGAGGACTCGTCGAACAGGCCCGCGCGCTCGCGCGTGGCCAGGTGCTCGGCGCCGATCGCCGGCGACCAGTGCATGCCGGCCCAACCGCGCGGGCGCAGCGACTCATCGCCCGCCGGGGCGTTGCTCTCGTACCAGTTGACCCGCTCCCAGCCGGACTTCTCGCCAAAGGCGGCGCCGTGCCCGGCGTGCCACGGGTAGGCGCTCGAGGTCCTCAGCGGCCGCCCCGCCAGGCGCTCATGACCGGGGTAGCGGATGTCGTAGTAGGTCTCATAGACCTCCTTGGTGCGCTTCAGCGTGTAGCTGGGCGAGCGAAAGTGCGGGCCGAAGCGGCGGATGTCCATCTCCCACACGTCCATCGCCGGCTCGCCCGCCAGGATCCACTCGGCCATCACGCGCCCGATCCCGCCCGCGCCGGCCAGGCCGTGCGCGCAGAAGCCGGCAGCCACGAAGAAGCCCGACACCTCGCTCTCACCGAGACAGAACTCGTTGTCGGGGGTGAAGGCCTCGGGCCCGTTGATCAGGCGGGTGACCGTGATCTCGTCCATCACCGGCACGCGCCGGCGGGAGTTCGTGGCGATCTCCTCGAAGCGGGGCCAGTCCTCTTCGAGCAGTCGTCCGTTGAAGTCCGCCGGGATCGCGTCCACCAGGTGCTCGTCCAGCGCCCACGGCGCCGAGTCGCGCTCGTAGCCACCCATCACCAGCCCGCCGCCCTCCTCGCGGAAGTAGATCAGCAGGTCGGGGTCGCGCAGCGTGGGCAGGTGCTCGCCGGCCGTTCGCTCGCGGAAGGGCTGCGTGACCAGGTACTCGTGGGCGAAGGGGACGATCGGCACGCGCACGCCGGCCAGGCGGGCGATCTCCGCGGCGAACATGCCGCCGGCGTTGACCACCACCTCGGCCTCGATCGGGCCCCACTCGGTCTGCACGCCCCGCACGCGCGGGTGCCCGGGCACCGCCTCCTCGACGTCGATGCCGGTCACGCGGGTGTGGGTGAACACGCGGCAGCCGCCCTCACGCGCGCCGTCGATGAGCGCGGTGGTCAGAAGCGAGGGATCGAGGTAGCCGTCGCTCGGCAGGTAGGAGGCGCAGCGCACCCCCTCTGTGCTCATCAAGGGGAACAGCTCGCGCGCCTGCTCCGCGGAGATCAGCTCCAGCGGGAGGCCGAACGTCTTGGCCCACGCCACCTGGCGCAGCACCTCCTGCTCGCGCTCGGGCGTGCATGCAAGGCGGATGCCTCCGCATCCCACCCAGCCACAGTCGAGCGTGCGGTAGAGCTCCACCGAGTCCATCATCATGCGCGTCAGCGACACGCTCGAGCGCAGCTGTCCGACCAGTCCGGCCGAGTGGAAGGTGGACCCGCTGGTCAGCTCGTTACGGTCGAGCAGGACCACGTCGCGCTCGCCGAGCTTGGCCAGGTGGTGTGCGATCGAGGCCCCGCCCACGCCCCCGCCGATGATGACCACGCGGGCGCGGTCGGGGATCTCACGGGGTCTGACCACGGCTGTGCCCTCCTCACGCCCGCGCCGTCGCGAGCCACTCGTCGAAGTCCGGCTGGGCCACCGCCTCGCGCAGGCGCTCGAAGTGCTCGCGCGCGTAGGCCTTGAAGTCGAAGTCGAGCTCCGAGACCACCGACTGCACCACTCCCCACGCCGCCTCGCGGGCGTCGGAGAGGACCCGCATCAGCTTCAGCGCAGCGCGCTGGCCGTCGGTGGGCGTGTGGCCGTGATAGGCGCTCAGGAGTCGCTCGTTCTCCTCGGCGTCGAAGTCGTTGTTGACCGACAGGTTGCCGAGATCGAAGCGGGGATCGCCCATGCCCGCGTACTCCCAGTCCACGATCATGATGCGCCCGCTGTCCTCGGCGCGGATGATGTTCCCGGGCAGCAGGTCGTTGTGGCACGGCCGCACGTGCTCACGCGAGAGGGCTGCTTCGATGCGCGAGGCGCTGCCGAGCGCGGCCTCGTATGCACTAGGCAGCGCGCCGCCGCGCCGGGCGACGATCTCCGCGTAGGCGCTCAGCAGGTCCCCCACCCAGAAGCTGCTGGGGAGCCCGGCCCCCGAGTCGTGAAAGGCGCGCAGCAGGCGGGCGATCTCCTCCACGCCGTCGGCCACCTCGCGCGCGCCGAGCGAGCGGCAGGCCACGAAGCGCGTAACCAGACAACCCCCCACGACCGCTGCGACGGTCGGCGCGATGCCGAGGCCGGCGGCGGCATCGGTTGCCAGGCGCTCGGTCTCACGGTCGATCCCGAGCAGCTCCGTGTCCTTGCCGGGGCGGCGCACCACGTACTCGCCCCCGCCGAGCGTGATGCGGTAGTTGCGGTTGGTGATGCCGCCGTCGAGGGCCACAGGCACACCGCTCAGGGGGCCCAGCGAGGACTCGAGGCCCTGCATGATGTCGTTCAGCTCGCCCACCGCTCCCAGCCAGCCGTTGCGCGATAAGGCGCGCAGCCTATACCTTCAAGTCATGCCCTGTGAGGACTGGACTGCCGGCGGGCGACGTCGTGAATGAGCAGGCGTCGATCCCTCCCGCGAACGAGCTGATCGAGCGCGTCGATCCGTGGGCGGCGCGCGCCGCGATCGCAACCGCCGTCGTGCGCACCCCCACGATCGACTGCGACGAGATCGGGCAGGCCGTGGGGGGCGTCGTCGCCCTCAAGGCCGAGTGCCTGCAGAGAACAGGCTCGTTCAAGCTCCGCGGAGCGCTCAACAAGGTCTCCGCGCTCGGCGAGCGGGCGGCCGCCGGCCTCATCACCGCGAGCGCCGGAAACCACGGCCGTGCCGTCGCCCAGGCCGCGCGGCTGCGGGGCGTGGAGTGCGATGTGTTCATGCCGCGCGACGCAGCCGTCTCCAAGGTGGCGGCTGTGGAGCGGCTGGGGGCCCGCGCCCACCTGGGGGGCGGATCCGTGGAGGACGCCGTCGAGCTGGCCCTCGAGCGCGCGGCCGAGACGGGCGCGGCCTTCGTCCACCCCTTCGACGACCTCGACGTGATCGCCGGACAGGGAACGCTCGGCGTCGAGCTGCTCGAGGACGTCGAGGATCTCGCCCGCGTGATCGTGCCGGTCGGAGGCGGCGGCCTCGCGTCCGGCGTTGGGGTGGCGCTGCGCCGCGCGCGCCCGGAGGTCGAGATCATCGGCGTGCAGGCGCGTGCATGTGCTCCCGTCGCCGCGGCCCTGGCCTCCCCTGGCTCGGCCACCGACGTCGAGGCCCCGGCCGGCTTCACGATCGCCGACGGCATCGCGCTCAAGCGTCCCGGCACCCTGACGCTGCCGCTGCTGCGCGAGCTCCTCACGGGCGTCGAGACGGTCGCTGAGGATGAGATCGCCGATGCGATGGTGTTCCTCGCAGATCGCGCCAAGCTCGTGGCCGAGGGCGCCGGGGCCGTCTCGGTGGCCGCTCTGCTGAGCGGACGTGTCAGCCCGGCTCCGTCGGGCAGGACCGTCGCGATCGTCTCGGGCGGAAACGTCGACAGCGGCCTGCTCGCCGGACTGCTGCGGCGCCGCGAAACCGAGGAGGGGCGCCGCGTGCGGATCTTCACTCGCGTGCCCGACCGACCGGGTGGCCTCGCCGAGCTCCTGGGTCTCGTCGCCGACGCGCGCGCCAACCTGGTCAGCCTCGAGCACGTGCGCGAGGCGGTGTCGCTGCGTGTGCGCGAGACCGGCGTCGAGCTCACGCTCGAGACGCGTGGGCGGGGGCATACGAAGGAGGTCGTGCAGGCCCTCGAGGGCGCCGGCTACGAGGTGGTCGTCGAGTAGCGCTCAGGCGAGCTGCGCGGCACCCTGCACGAACGTCCGCCAGCGCTCGTATCGACGTTCGCGCTCGACCGCGTCGAGGCGCGGCGCCACGACCCTGCCCGGCGCCAGCAGTCCGGCCGCTTGGGCCAGGCTCGAGAAGGCGCCGGCTCCCACGCCCGCGAGCATCGCCGCGCCGAGCACCGTCGAGTCGGCTGCTCCCACCGTGAGATCCAGCCCGACAGCGTCCGCCTGGATCTGCAGCAGGGTCTCGTCGTTGCTCAGCCCGCCGTCCACGCGCAGGGCGCCGACCGGCGCCAGCTCGCTTGCCGCCTCGACGATGTCGGCCACGCGCCAGGCGATCCCCTCGAGCGCTGCTCGCGCGAGGTGCGCCGGGGTGACCGCCGGATGCAGCCCCGCGAGCACTCCGCGGGCCTGCGCCCGCCACCACGGGGCACCGAGCCCGGCCAGGGCCGGCAGCACGAGCACGCCGGCGCTGTCGGGCACGCTCGCCGCGGCCCTCGTCAGCGCCTTCGCGTCGGCGGCCAATCCCAGCCCGCCTGCGAGCCAGTCGAGCAGCGAGCCGGCCGCGAACACCCCGCCGTCGAGCGCGTGGGTCACCTCGCCCACGCCGCCGCTGGCCGACGGCGCCGCCCACGCCACGGTCCCCAGCAATCCGCTCGGCGCCCGTGGCTCCGTGGTCACACCGAGCACGAACACGCCGGTTCCGTAGGTCGCCTTCAGCTCGCCCGTCGCCACCGCGCCCGAGCCGGCGAGCGCCGCCTGCTGATCGACGAGCTGGGCGGCGAGCTCGATCGCCACCGGCCAGCGCTCGTGGCGCAGTTGACCGAGCGAGCCGTATGTGGGACCGACGCCCGCGAGCCACTCGCGCCGTATCCCGAAGAGCGATATCAGCTGCTCGTCCCAGTCGCTGCCGCCCAGCGCGAGCAGCTGGGTGCGCGAGGCGGTCGAGAGATCGGTCGCGAAGCGCCCGCCGAGACGGTCGACGAGGAACGAGTCCACGGTGCCCAGGCGCAGCGTCCCCCGCTCGCTCGCTCGCGCGACCTGCTCGTCGTGAGCGAGCAGCCATGCGAGCTTGCCAGCCGAGAAGTAGGGGTCGAGCGGAAGGCCCGAGCGCTCGACGGCCGTGGCATCCACACCTGCCAAGAGCTCCTGCTGGCGCTTGTCCTGCCACACCACCACGGGCGTCAGGGGCCGGCCGCTGGGCGCGTCCCATGCGAGCACCGACTCGCCCTGATGGGCCAGGCCGGCCGCGCGCACCTCGCGCCCCTCCGCGCGCGCGAGCACCTCCGCCACGGCGTCCACCACCGCCTCGAGGATCAGCTCGGGGTCCTGCTCCACCCAGCCCGGGCGCGGATGGGTCACGGGCACCTCCCGGCGCGCCTCGGCCACCGGCCGCAGCTCGGTGTCGAAGAGGGCAGCCTTCACCGCGGTGGTGCCCTCGTCGATGCCGAGCAGCAGCTCTGAGCTCACGGCGTGGGGGTCGTGGTCGGACGCGAGTGATCGTGGTGGCGCGCGGCGCGCAACCACCACGGCTCGTGCGACGTCGACGACGGTGGCGGTGCCGGCAGGGGGCGGACGGAGCCGAGCTGCAGGCCGGCCGCATCGGCGAGCAGCTCGGCGACGTACTCGCCGATGCCCAGCGAGGCCGAGAGCCCCGTCGAGCGGATCGCAGCCACGTGGATCAGCCCGGCGATCTCGGTCGAGCTCTCGATCACGTAGTTGGCGTCCCGTCCGGCCGGGCGCAGTCCCGCGTAGGCGCCCACGAGCTCGGCGTTCGCGAGCGGCGGATACATCCGCTGCGCCCGCGGTGCAATCAGCTCCCGGGCATCCGCCTCGACCGACCAGTCGCGCTTGTCCTCGCGCTCGCGCGCAGTCGGTCCGGCGACGATCAGGCGCTCGACCGCGGGAAAGACCAGGACCCCCTTGCCGAGCGCCGAGGGCACCGGGAGCAGGATCTGCTCGAGCTGCTCTCGCTCGGGAGCACGGAACACGAGGAACTCCCCCTTGCGGGGGTACACGCTCAGCAGGTCCTCGCCCGCGAGCCGGGCCACCTCGTCGGCGAACAGGCCGGCGCAGTTCACTGCCGCCTGTGCCGTCAGGCGCTCGCCGCCGCCCAGCGCCAGCGCGACGGCACCCGTGGGGGTGCGACCCAACCCGACCACCCGCGTGCCCAGCCTGATGCTCGCCCCGCCAGCCTGTGCGGCGCCGGCCAGGGCGTGCACGTAGGCGACGGGATCTGTCACGGACTCCCCCGGAACGATCAGCGAGCCGTCCGCCTCGAGCCGTGCCTCCACGCCGTTCTCACGCGCGTTCTCCGCGAGGCTGCGCACGGTCGCGAGCTCGTCCTCGGTGCCCGCCATCAGCCGGGCGCCGCAATGCCACACACTCGCTCCGAGCTCTCCCAGCAACTCCTCGCGCAGGACGGCCGAGCGCAGGATCAGGCGGGTCTCGAGCTCGCCCGCGGTGGAGTCGAAGCCGGTGTGCAGGATTCCCGAGTTCGTGCCGCTGGCGCCGAGCGCCAGTCCCGGCTCGGACTCCAGGATGCTCGCCTGCACGCCGCGCCTGGCCAGGGCGTGGGCGACGGCGCATCCCACAACTCCGCCGCCGATGACCGCGACCTGGACGTGGGCGGTGCTCATCGCCGGCAGCCTAGACCCGCCCGGCTAACCTCGCAGTCAACCCCTCCGAAAGGCACTCCGATGGCAAGCAAGATCTGGTTCATCACCGGCTCCTCACGTGGCTTCGGTCGCGAGTGGGCGAAGGCGGCGCTCGCGCGCGGCGACAGGGTCGCGGCGACAGCCCGCAACACGGACACGCTCGCGGAGCTCGTCGAGACCTATGGCGAGAACGTGCTCGCACTCGAGCTCGACGTCACCGATCGTGCGGCCGCTTTCGAGACGGTCGCCCGCGCGCACGAGCACTTCGGCCGCCTCGACGTCGTCGTCAACAACGCCGGCTACGGCCTGTTCGGCACGATCGAGGAGGTCAGCGAGGAGCAGGCTCGCGCCCAGATCGAGACGAACCTGTTCGGTGCCCTGTGGGTGACCCAGGCTTGCCTGCCGCTCCTGCGCGAGCAGGGCAGCGGGCACATCGTGCAGGTCTCGAGCATCGGTGGGATCGCGGCCTTCCCCGGGGTCGGTCTCTACCACGCCTCCAAGTGGGCGCTCGAGGGCTTCAGCGAAGCGCTCTCCCAGGAGGTCGCAGGCTTTGGCATCCACGTCACGCTGGTCGAGCCCGGCGGCTTCGACACCGACTGGAGCGGCAGCTCAGCCGTGCGTGCGGATCCGTTGCCGGTCTATGCGGAGGTGTACGAGCAGATGCGCAATCGTCGCTCGGTGCTGCCTCAGGGAAAGACCGGGGCGAGCGCTCCGGCGATCCTCGCGGTCGTGGACGCCGAGAACCCGCCCCTGCGCATCTTCTTCGGCTCGCCGCCGCTCGCGATCGCCAAGGACCGCTACGCGGAGCGTCTTCGCACCTGGGAGGAATGGAACGACGTCTCGGTCGCCGCTCAGGGCGACTGAGACGCTCAGGGCGCCGCGAGCGCGCGCCGGCTATGGCAGCGCGGGCGCAGCTTCCGTGATCGACGCTCCGGCGGCAGCAGCCGCGCCCTTGATCGATTCGATCCCCGGAAGAGCCCTTTCGATTTCGCTCGGTTTGAAGGTCCCCGCCTTCAAGCGCGCCAGCGCCGCCGTGAAGCCGCTGCCAAGAATGCTCAGCTGAGGCAGGAGCCCGCTCAACGTCGGGCTGGCCTGCGCCGCGGCGCTCGCGAGCCTGAGCTCGTGCACCACGAACACCGCCGCCGTGCTCGCCTTCACCACAGCCAGCTTGTGGCGCAGCAGGCTCTTGAACTCACCGGCCTTCAGCGGCTCGTAGATGTAGCGGTGAAACGCGCCGAAGGCGAGACCGGCGTGCAGCACGAACTTGGCCGTCGCCAGGTGCGCAGGGCTCGCGGTGCTCGCGCTGGCGAGGTTCGATGCGGCGGTGGCCGATGCGTTGCTCGAGCCGGTCGAGTTGGAGCTCGATCCGCACCCGGCGAGCGCAAGGATGCCCAGTACCAGCACGACAGACAGCGGGCGCATCGAGACCCCCTCGTTGAGCTTGGAGAATGCATTCATTTCTCGAGGCAGGTTATTGGGGGCATCGGCCGTTTGACCTCATAGCATCGCCTCCGTGGACATCCGCCCCTTTGCACTCGAGCGCTTCTACGAGCGATGGGAGTTCCGTGCGGAGCTGATGCTGTCGAGCAGCGACTGCGAGTCGCTCTCCGTCGGGGACCTGCTCGCGCTCGAGCCCGACGCGCGCGAGCGCCTTGAAGGCATGCGCCTCGGCTACACCGAGGTCGCCGGCTCGGCCGAGCTGCGCGCGGCCGTGGCGAGCCGCTACGAGCTCGCGCAGCCCGATGACGTCCTCACGCTCGCGGCTGCCGAGGAGGGGATCTTCACCGCCTACCACGCGCTGCTGGGCCCGGGCGATCACGTGGTGGTCGAGGCTCCCTGCTACGGCGCCGCGATCGAGGTCGCGAGAAGCACCGGCGCCGAGGTGAGCCTGTGGAAGCGTCGCTACGAGGACGGCTGGGCGCACGATCTCGCCGAGCTCGAGCGGCTGCTGCAGTCCAATACCAAGCTCGTCTACATCAACTCTCCCCACAACCCCACGGGCACGCCGATGGCGCCGGCCACATATGCGCGACTCCTCGACATCGTCCGCGAGCACGCGCTGGTGCTCTTCAGCGACGAGGTCTACCGTGGCCTCGAGCACGACCCCGGCGAGCGTCTTCCCGCAGCCTGCGATCTCTACAGCGGCGCTATCTCACTGGGTACCGTGTCCAAGGCCTACGGGCTGCCCGGGCTGAGGATCGGCTGGCTGGCTTGTCGCGATCCAGATCTCCTGGCTCGTGTGCGTGACCTCAAGCTCTACACGACCATCTGCTCGAGCGCCCCCAGCGAGTTGCTGCTCGCATTGGCGCTGCGCCACGCCGAGCCGATCGTCGAGCGAAACCGCAGGCTCGTGCTCGCCAACCTACCGCTCCTGGACGCTTTCCTCGCGCGTCAGGAGGATCTGTTCGAGTGGGTGCGCCCGACCGCCGGGCCGGTCGGATTTCCGCGCGTCAGCGGCGACTTCGACGTCCAGAGCTGGTGCGAGCAGATCGCCGAGCACGCCGGGGTGCTGCTGCTGCCCGGCGCCGTCTATGACGAGCCGAGGCATGTTCGCCTCGGCTTCGCCCGCGCGAACCTCGCGCAGGCGATCGAGCGCCTGGAGGGCTATCTGGCCTGAGGCCGGGACCGCCCCGACACACGCCCGTCCGAGCTGCTCAGACTCAGAGAACCTTCGAGAGGAACGTCCTGGTGCGCTCGTGGCGCGGGTTGACGAGCACCTCTGACGGGGGGCCCGACTCGACCACCACGCCGCCGTCCATGAACACGACAGTGTCGGCCACCTCGCGCGCGAAGCCGATCTCATGGGTGACCACGATCATCGTCATCCCGTCCCGGGCGAGCTGCTGCATGGCTGCGAGCACCTCGCCGACCAGCTCGGGATCGAGCGCGGAGGTGGGCTCGTCGAAGAGCATCAGCTTCGGCTCCATCGCGAGCGAGCGCGCGATCGCCACGCGCTGTTGCTGGCCGCCGGAGAGCTGTGCGGGGTAGGAGTCGAGCTTGTCGGCCAGGCCGACCCGACCGAGCAGCTCGCGTGCGCGCTCGCGCGCGTGCTCGCGTGCGAGGCCTCTGACGTGGATCGGCGCGCAGGTGACGTTCTCGAGCGCGGTCATGTGGGGGAAGAGGTTGAAGTGCTGAAAGACCATGCCGATCTCGGCGCGCTTGCGGGCGACCTCCGACTCGCGCAGCTCGTGCAGCTTGTCGCCCACCTGGCGGTAGCCCACCAGCTCGCCGTCCACCGACAACCGTCCCGCGTTGATCTTCTCGAGGTGGTTGATGCAGCGCAGGAACGTCGACTTGCCCGACCCGGACGGTCCGAGCAGGCACATCACCTCGCCCGGCATGATCTCCAGGGTGATGCCCTTCAGCACCTCCTGGCGCCCGAAGCGCTTGTGAACGCCTTCGGCACTGACCATCGGAGCGCTCATCGGCCACCTCGCGGCGAGGCGAGCGCGCCCAGTCGCAAGCCCCTCCTCGCGTTCACCTCACGGGAGGCCCCGCGCCCGTAGTAGCGCTCGAGGTAGTGCTGTCCGACGTAGAGCACGCTCGTGCAGACGATGTACCAGATGCTCGCCACGATCAGCAGCTGGATCGTCTTGTAGTTGACCGCGAAGATCTGTTCTGAGGAATAGAGGAGCTCGGTGACCGCGATGACGCTCGCCAGCGAGGTCGTCTTGAGCATCGAGATCGTCTCGTTGCCCGTCGGCGGGATGATCACGCGCATCGCCTGCGGCAGCACGATCCGGCGCAACGTCTGCAGCCGCGACATGCCGAGCGACTGGGCCGCGTCCGTCTGACCCTCGTCGACCGAGATCATTCCCGCCCTCACTATCTCCGCCATATAGGCGCCCTCGTTCAGCCCCAGGCCGAGAACAGCGGCGCGGAACGCGGTGATCAGCGTGTTGACGTTGGGATGGATGAAGGCCGGGCCGAAGGGGATGCCGAGCCCGAGCTTTGGGTACAGCGCGGCGATGTAGTACCAGAAGAACAGCTGCACGAGCACGGGCGTACCGCGGAAGAACCAGATGTAGAGCCAGCTCGCGCCAGCGACGAGGGGATTGGCCGAGAGCCGCATCACGGCGAGCACCACGCCGAGCACGATCCCGATCGCCATCGCGATCACGGTCAGCTCGATCGTCACCACCAGCCCTTCGAGGATGCGGTGGTCGAAGAGGTAGTCGCCGACCACGCTCCATTCGAAGCGCGGGTTGGTCAGGACCGATCGAATCAACGAGGCCGCGATCACCACCACGATCGCGGCCGCGATCCAGCGCCCGGGGCGCCGGACCGGGACGGCCACTATGTCATCGGGCCGCCCGCCCTCCTCGGTGACCTCGGTCGAGGGCACCAGCTACCTCACTCAGCTCTTGGCTCCGTTGATCACCGGCGTCGTGATCGCACCCGCCTGCACGCCCCATTTGGTCAGGATCTTCATGTATTCGCCGTTTGCGATCAGCGCCTTCACCCCCGCCAGGATCGGGGCGGTCATACCGCTCTTCTTCGGGATCGCGAGACCGTAGGGCGCGGCGCCATAGGTTTCACCGACGAGCTTGAAGGTGCCGCCCGACTGCTTGACCTGGTAGGCCGCCACCGGCGAATCGGCCATGCCGAGTTCCGCACGGCCGCTGGAGATCGCCAGGTTGGCCTCGTTCTGGGTCGGATAGACCAGGGCGGTCACGGACTTCTTGCCAGCTTTGGTGCACTTCTTGCCCTGCGCGGTCACTTCTTCTTCCTCGGTGGTTCCCTTCTCGACGGAGACGGTCTTGCCGCACAGGTCTTCCACCGTCTTGACCGCCGGGCTGGCTGAGGCCTTGGCGTAGAGGGAGATGCCGGCCGAGAAGTAGTCGACGAAGTCCACGGTCTTCTCGCGTTCCTTGGTGTCAGTGAAGGATGAGGCGCCGATGTCGTACTTGCCGGCCGCGAGCCCGGGAATGATCGAGTCGAAGGTGGCATTGACGATGTTCACATTCAGACCCATCTCGGTCCCGAGCGCCTGCATCAGATCGGCGTCCATCCCGATCACCGTGTGACCGTCCGGCGCTATGAACTCGTTCGGCGCATACGTGGCATCTGCCGCCACGGTCAACGTGCCCCTGGACTTGATCGCGGCGGGAACCAGTGCGGCGACCGAGGCGTTGGCGCTCGTCGAGCTGGAGGTGGTGGCCGTTGTGGCCGTGGAGCTCGTGCTGCTGCTGCCACAGCCGGCGAGCGCCAGCACGGTCAGCACGGGCACGGTGATCCTGGCAACCAGCTTGCTCATCGGGGAACCTCCAGTTTGACGTTTGACCCCGGGCCCTCCGCCGAGGCAGCGCAGTATAAGGAGACGACGTCCTCGCGTGTCCCTCGGGAGGGCGAGAAATCAGACGGTCGGGGTGCTGAGCGTGTCGGGCGCGCGTCGGCCCAGCATGCGCTCGATGACCTCGGCGGGTCCCGGCTTGCCCATCAGGAATCCCTGGGCCATCTCGCAGCCCATCTCTTCGAGCGTCGCCATCTGGTTGCGCTCCTCGATGCCCTCGGCCACGACCGACAGCGACAACGCCTCGCCCACGCCGAGGATCGCCTGCAGCAGGTCGCGGCTCTGCCCGCCGTCGCCCAGCGCGGCCACGAAGCTTCGGTCGATCTTGAGGATGTCCACGGGCATGCGCTGCAGCTGGGAGAGCGAGGCATAGCCGGTGCCGAAGTCGTCGATCGCGATGCGCACCCCGAGCTCCTTGATCGACTTGAGCGCCTCGGCGGCGGCGGACACGTCGCGCATCAGTGTCGTCTCGGTCAGCTCGAGGGTCAACAGCGACGGGCGGATCCGAGAGCGCTCGAGGGCGACGCGGACATCGTCCGCGAAGCCTCTGCGGCTGAGCTGGTGCGCTGAGACGTTGACCGCGATCCCGAGCTCGAGGCCTTCGGCCGCCCACGCCGCCGCCTGGCTGCAGGCCTCCTCGAGCACCCAGCGCCCGATCTGGACGATCATCCCGCTCTCCTCGGCCAGGGGGATGAAGCTGTCCGGCGCCACGAGCCCCCGCTGCGGGTGCTGCCAGCGAATCAAGGCCTCGACGCCCACGATGCGCTGGCTCGGAAGGTCGAAGATCGGTTGATAGAGAAGGAAGAACTGGTTCTGCTGCAGAGCCGTGCCCAGGTCGTTCTCCAGTTCCATGCGCCCTTCGGCGCCGGCGTACATGCTCGAGTCGAAGAGCACGTAGCGGTCCTTGCCGGCGGCCTTGGCCGAATACAGCGCCAGATCGGCGTCACGCAGCAGGCTGTCGGGCGTCGTGTACTGGCCCATCGCGACGCCGATGCTCGCAGTCACCGAGAAGACCTTACGTCCGTCCTCGAGCGTGACCGGCTCGCGCAGCACCTCGGTCAGCCGGTCGGCGAGCAGGTCGAGCGCGGCCTCGTCGGCGGTGGAATCGACCAACACGACGAACTCGTCGCCGCCGAGGCGCCCGACGGTGTCGTGGTCGCGGACAGCGCCCTGGAGGCGTTCGCCGACGGTCTTGAGCAACTGGTCTCCGGCGGCATGCCCGAGATTGTCATTGACGTGCTTGAAGCCGTCGATGTCGATGAACAGGGCGCCGGCGAGCGTCCCCGGCTGGCGGGCCGCGCGGGCGAGCAGCTGCTCGGCGCGGTCGAGCACGAGGGCGCGGTTGGGCAGCCCTGTGAGAGTGTCGTGCAGCGCCTGGTGGGAGAGCTCGCGGGTCTTCTCGTGCACGAGCGCCAGCGCACGCCTGCGCCCCGTGCCCAGGACCAGGCCGAGCAGGCCGAACATGAGGCTCACGAGCGTTCCGCCGATCAGGAGCGTGAGCGCGTGCCAGTTACCGGCCACGCCCGCGGCGATCTTCGGGCCGAAGCTCTGCACGCTCCAGCCGTTGCGGACGTTGATCCGCGAGCTCTGCTCACCGCGCTTGACCGGGCCGCTGGTGAAGGCCACGTGTGACTGCGGGGAGTCGAAGTGGAACGTGACCGCGAGGTTGGTGTGGCCTTCGAGCGCCCTTGCGAGCACGACCTTCGGGACGAGCAGCTCGCCCAGCCAGCCCAGGAACGCGTGCCGGCGGGCGGCGACGGTGGCCGGAGCGGTACCGCCGCGGTAGACGGGCGTCTCGACTGCGAGGGCGGCGTTGCCGCCGACCACGAAGGGGGCGTAGCTGGAGAGCCCGGTGTCGCGGGTTGCAACGAGGCTGGGAGCCAGCGCGCAGTAGTCGAGGTCTCCCGGGAGGTAGGTCTTGGCGTTGCGTGCCAGCCCGGCGACCGCCAGGCAGTAGAAGGGACGCTCGCCCGCCGGCAGGACGCCGGGCGCTTCCGCTGGCGCCTGCGACAGGGGGCCCAGGGGGCGCAGGGGATGAACGGCCATGCCCGCCTGGAACGAGGCGAGGCGGGCCGCGGGAACCACCGTCACGAGGCCGATGTTCTGGAGCTCCCTGTAGCGCTGCATGGCGTGAACCGATTCCGCCCACACGTCGAATTCGGCAGCCGAGGCATACGGCTTGCCCGTCACGAAGGCGCTGGCGCTCACCACCAGGTCTTCCTCGTGCTGGATCGCGAGCTTCAGCGTGGAGGCGATCTCGGCCGAGGCCAGGTGGAAGCTGAGGCGTGCTTTGTCGGCGTCCGATCGTGCGACGGCCTTGGCGCCGAGCACCGAGGCGACGATGCCCGCGATCACCAGCAGCGCGGTGGCCGCCGCCCAGATGCTCGTGCGGTCCCTGACCACGGGACGGAAGCCTGCCAGCCTGCCAACGCGGGCCCCGGACGTCGAGAAGGCGTTGACTGGGGGGCGTGGATTTGGGCTGCTGGTAGCGATTGCAGACACGCGATCTCTTATTCACTTACGGGATGCTGCGCGAAGATCGGGCCGGGACGACCCGATCTGTCGAAGCCTCAACCTCACGTGGACGGATATACGGCAGGAGCGTCCTCGATTGTTCCTGGGACACATGCCAGCAGGCTTCGTTCGAGGGCAGCCACGCGGGCTAACATCAGCTGATGCTCACGAGAGGCGCTCTCAGCCGGGTGGCCTGCGGCTGCGTGCTGGCGCTCGCGCTGGTGGGTTGCGGCAAGGCGGAAATACCGGGGCGCCCGGAACGCACAGCGAGGCCGGGCTCGGCGGGCGGCCTCGCCGCCGGATCGCAGCCCTCCGCCGCTGCGTCGGGGAGCGGCCATCCGGCGGGGAGCAAAGCGCTGCCGCTGCCGCCGAGCGCTCCAGCGAGCGAGCTCGACAAACGCGAGGTCTCGGGCAAGGTCGGGAGAGCCGATTCGCTGCCCGCATCCGCGGGCGCGGGTAGCTATGTCGCGCCGGGCGCCCCCTCGGACGCCCAGATTCGCGCCGAAGTCGCGCAGGCGCGCAAGGCCGGGATCATCCTCCCGAAGGGCAACAGCGCCCAGTCCTTCGAACAGGGCGCCACATATGTGGGCGGGGGTGGGGGTGCCAGCTGGGTCTTCCCGATCCAACCGCACACGCTCGCCCTCGGTCCACAGACCTGGAGCGAAGACCAGGGCGTCGACATCGCGACTGCGGGCGCGGCCTGCGGCAACGCCGCTGTCGAGGTGGCGATCACGGCGGGGACCGTCGTGCGCGAGGGGATTCCCGGCTTCGGGCCGGACGCGCCGGTCGAGCGAATCGACAGCGGCCCCTATGCCGGATGGTTCGTCTACTACGGTCACGCCGCGCCTGCCCTTGTCAGTGTGGGCACCCATGTGAGTGCCGGTCAGCCCGTGGCCGAGGTCGGATGCGGTGACGTGGGCCTGTCCTCGGGGCCGCATCTGGAGATCGGGCTCACGCCCCCGGGTGGCGGGACCTGCTGCCCCGCCTTCGGCGAGACCTCGGCGGTGGTCGAGGGCCTCATGCGCCAGCTCTACCTCGGCTCCGCATGACCCGCGCGACGCCTTCCGCCGCTCGCTTGCGCTAGGCTTCCGCACGCCTAATCGCGGACCGGTGTTCGCGAGCGGGGGAACCGAGTTGTTGGGGCGAGTTCCGCGGTAATCCACGGAAGGCGCAGGTCGCTAGCCCGTCAGCTAACCCCGTCGGCCGACGAAGAGAGGCAAGCTTTGCGACGGACGTATTCGGCCGTGCTCGCGCTCGTGCTGCTCGTGGCGCTCGGAACCGGGGCCCAGGACGCCCTGGCCGCCAGCACGGGCGGCACCGCGGTCGCCCCGCCGGCCGCCGCGCCCACGCCGCCACCGACGATTCCGGCTGCGCCGGGAGGCGCCGGGGGGACGAGCGTCGTCTCCGCACCGGTCTTTACGGGTAGCCCCTACCCGCTGAGCCCCAGCGGCTGGGTCTTTCCCCTGTACCCGGTCTCGCAGGTCGCCCCGACCAGCTGGTGGTCGCTGGACCAGGGCGTGGATCTCGGGGGCAACGCGAACCAGTGCGGCTCCCACCTGCGCGAGCTCGCCGTGGCGAGCGGAACGATCGTCCGTGAGGGGCTGGAAGGCTTCGGTCCGTCCGCGCCAGTGCTGCTGGTGGACAGCGGGCCCGACCTGGGCCGCTACGTCTACTACGGGCACGCCGCGCCGGCGCTCGTGCCGGTGGGCACCCACGTGAGCGCGGGTCAGCCGATCGCCGAGGTCGGCTGCGGGGACGTGGGGATCTCCTCGGCGCCCCATCTGGAGATCGGGATGCTCCCGGCAGGCTCGAAGAACCCGCTTGACATGCCCGCCGTCGGGGAAACCTCGCACGAAACGATGTCCAACCTGAGCTCCGCGTACAGGACCGCGCTCGCCGCCTACCGCGCCCAGCGCGCGGCGGTCGCCAGGGCCAGGAAGCTGGCCACCACCCGCAAGGGCTAGCAGAGCCCTCCGCGCGCGCCGCAAGGCGCTCCCGTCCCACACGCGGCCCCGGCCGGCCCCGGGCGGGCGCTGTCCTGCAACTCGTCCACCGCCCTAAGGCAACGGGCCTCCCCTGCCGATGAGGGGCTCGTGACCATCTTCGCTCGCCTTCTCTCCCTCCCGGCCGCATCGCGGCGGACAGTCGCCGCTCGAGGCGCCTTCCTCGTAGCCGGCATTCTCACGATCGGCCTGCTTCTCGTCGCGCCCGCCGGTGCGGTGGTGAGCACCGTGGGCAGCACGACGGTGGGACTGCAGCCGCGCAATGTGGTGTCGCACACCGAGGGAGTCTCCGGCCCAACCTTCGCCAACCCTGCCGGCAACCCGGTGGTACACGGCAGCAACCTCTACGCGATCTACTGGGACCCCACTGACGCCTACCATCCGGAATGGCAGCGTCTCGTCGATGCTTTCATGCAACAGTTTGGAAGCGAAAGCGGAACGCTCGGCAACGTCTTCGCGGTCGCCTCGCAGTACACGGACAAGACCAACACACCGGCATCTTACAACGCGACGTTTCGCGTTTCCTATACGGACACACACAAATACCCTGGCTCGGGCTGCGTGGACCCGCACCCGCTGCAAGCGCCGAACGCGATCGCCTGCCTGACCGACGCGCAGATTCAGGAAGAGCTCCAGGGCTTCATCGCGCAGCACGGCCTACCGAAGGGGATGAGCTCTATCTTCTACCTCCTCACCCCTCCGGGAGTGACTATCTGCCTTGACGGTGCAGCGACGAGATGCTCCGACTACACGAGATCGACAAAAGAAGAAGAAGAATCCAAGTTCGAAAGTGAAAGCTACACCCAGAGCTTTTGCAGTTATCACTCGGACATAAACCCGGACAATGTGTCGGCCGGGAACGGCAACACCGTTCTCTATGCCGCCATCCCGTGGATCGCCGGTGGCGCTGGCAACTATCACCTGCAGCCCGTCGATCAGACGCAGGGTTACGAATGCCAGGACGGAGGATTCGACCCCAGCACCAAGCCGCCCGAGAAGAAGGAGACTCCGAAGGAAAAAACGGAAGCGGAAACCAAAGAATTCGAAAAACTACCCATCGAAAGCAAACTCAAGGCCCTCGAACTCGAAGAGCGCGAACGTCCTCACGAGCAGGAGCCGAACCAGGTCGGCCTCGGCGAAGACGGCACCTATGACACGGGCCTGGCAGATCTGATCATCAACCAGATTGCCGTTGAGCAGCAGAACACGGTGACCGATCCTCTACTGAACGCGTGGCAGGACGCCGGACATCGCGAGGCGACGGACGAGTGCCGCAACTTCTTTGCGTCAGGCACTCTCGGCGGGGCATCGCTGGCCAACGAATCGACACTCGCTGGGACACTCTCAAATCAGATCATCGGTGGCACGCCCTATTACCTCAACAATGCGTTCAACGTCGCCGCCTACAAGCTCACAGGCTACGGAGTGCCCTGTGTAGCAGGCGTCAATCTCAATCCGAAATTCACTGCTCCCAATCCGGTGCGTGCCGGCGACACGGTCGGATTCGATGGCATGGAGTCCGACGTGGTGCTCAATGCTGGGACGGCATACTCCAACCAGGGCGTCGCCCAGAGCACATATGCGAAATTCTCATGGGACTTCGGTGATGGCACTCCGGTCGTTTCCGGATACGCACCGGGCGCCCCGGCATGCGAAGCGCCATGGCTGAGTCCTTGCGCGGCAAGCGCATTCCACTCCTATCAGTACGGCGGGACCTATGAAGTGACGCTGACGGTGACCGACGTTGGCGGGAATGTCGCAAGCGTCACCCACCCGGTCACGGTCTCCGGTTCCCCGCGACCGTCGAGCGAACCGTCCTCCGGTGGTTCGACCGGCTCGACCGGCTCGACTGGCTCGACCGCTGCGGCAGGCTCGTCCGGCGCGCCGCTCGTCTCGAGCGCTCCCCAAGGCGTCCCCGCGCCGCGCATCACAGCGGCCTTCGTGTCGCGCTCGCTGAAGAGCGCGCTCGGCAAGTCCGGCCTCGTGGTCCGCTACTCGGTCAGCGAGCAGGTCGCCGGACACTTCGAAGTGCTGTTGAGCAGCGCGATCGCACGGCGGCTCGGCATCATCGGCGCGGCGGCCAGCGGCCTGGCGCCGGGGACCCCCCCGCAGACGGTGATAGCCAAAGCCATCCTGGTGACGCAGAAGGGTGGCTCAAGCGTCGTGCACATCCAGCTCTCCAAGCGGACCGCCGCCCGTATGCACAGGCTGGGCACGGTCTCGCTGATGCTTCGCCTGAGCGTGCGCAACGCCGCCTCGCACCTTCCGACGGTCACAACGGTGCTCAGCACGGCGACGCTCTCGCACTGACCGAGGCGGTCAGTCCCGGGAGTCCCCTTTGCGCTTGGCCCGCGCCTTGTCGCGGAACACGAAGTACCAGAGGGCGAACAGCAGCACGTAGCCGCAGGCCATCGAGACGACCGCGATTATCGCGATCCCGGTGTTGTTGCCCGTCGCCGATTCGCCGTCGAGGGCCATCGGGATTGACAGAATCAGGCTCGCCGGGTGCATGGGTTCGTCTCGTTACAGGCCCGGCCAATGCCGGACCACATAGCCGGAGTTGTCGGTGGCGCCGACCTGCCAGCGAGAGGCGTACACGCCGCTGCGCCCGGCCGTGTCGTAGAGAACGCCGTCCACGTACATGTAGGTGTGCCCGGCATTGGCGTACACGGTGATGTAGCGGCCCGGTCCGGGAGCGCCCCAGCTCTCGAGTTCGCCGGAGGTCTCCGGTGCGCCCAGCAGCCCGCCGGCGGCCAGCGCGTAGCTGACCGATCCGGAGCAGTCGTAGGCGTTGTCCACGAAGGAGGCGTGGCCGCCGCCGAAGACATAGGGAAAGTTGGCGATCTCGTTGGCGCCGGCGATCACCTTCTGGATCACTTCCGGCAGACCCGCGGGAATCGGAAGGGCGCCGCTGCCGCCGATCGACTCGCCGCCCGGCACAGGCGTGAGACGGTGCTTCTGCGCCTGCTTGGCGCTGCGTTCGATGGCCTGCATCTGGGAGAGCTCGGCGCGCACTTCGGCATCCGATTGGGCGCCCGCCGCAACAACCGCTTCGCCCGCCTTCCTCGGCGTGGCCGCGGAAGCATGCTGGACGGATGCCGGAGCCGGGAAGCTGGCGGCTTCCTGCGGGTCGGCCACCTCCTTGGCGGTGGCCGAGGCGCTCGACGGATCGGCCGGTTTCACGGCGGCAGCGGGAACGCCGCCGCCGCCGGCGCCCTTCGCGGCGCCGCCCGCCTTCGCGCCACCCCCGCCCGAGACCACGCCGGCCTGCCCGCAGGCGGCGACGCCTGCGGCCGCCAGCAGGCAGCACAGTGCCGCTGACGCCTTGCGTGTAGAGCCCATGCACCAAGGCTAGCGGCAGCGTCCGCCTGGAAGTGTCGCTACCCTGGTGCGATGCGCGAGGATGCAACCGCCGTGGAACTGCGGCCGCACGTTCGCCTGCTCCACGGGATGCGCAGGCCGGCCAACTGGCTGCAGCTGGTTCGCTTCGGTCTCGTGGGCGCGGTCGGCTTCGTGGTCAACCTGGCCGTGTACGCGCTGTTCGTCCACTCCGTGGGCGTCGACTATCGCGTGGCTGCCGTGGTGGCATGGATCGTGGCGGTGCTCAACAACTTTGTCCTCAACCGCCACTGGACCTTCGACGCGCGGGGCGGTCAGGTCCACTTCCAGGCGCTGCGCTTCGTCGCCGTGAGCCTCGTGGCGTTCGGCTGCAGCCTGCTGCTGCTGACCGTGCTCGTGGAGAGCGCGGGGATGGCCAAGGTGCCGGCCCAGGCGCTCGCCGTGGCGGCCGCTACCCCGCTCAACTTCCTCGGCAACAAGCTCTGGAGCTTCCGGGCATCGGCGTGAGCGCAGCGGCCCGCTGAGCCTGGCGTTCGTACGTCCAACGGGTCTCTCGGAGCCCAGTCCGGTACCTATACTCTGACATCCCCCCTCCCGGAGGATTCCTGTGCAGGAGATGGTGATTTACGGCGTCAGCTTCGACATGGTTGGCAAGCAGCCGATCGTGCTCCTGAAGACCGTCGAGGGCAACAAGTTCCTGCCGATCTGGATCGGACACCCCGAGGCGGCCTCGATCCTGATGAAGCTCCAGGGCGCCGGCACCCCCCGCCCGATGACCCACGACCTGCTCTGCGACATCCTCGGGGAGCTCGACGTCAAATGCACCCAGGTTTCCGTCACCGAGCTGCGCGAGAACACGTTCTTCGCCTCCATCACCCTCAGCGTCAACGGCCGAGAGCTTGAAATCGACTCGCGCCCGAGCGACGCGATCGCGCTGGCCGTCCGCTCGGGCGCTCCGATCTATGCCGCCGAGGAGGTCATCTCCGAGTCCGCCATCGAGTTCGAGCACGACGTCGAGGAGTCCGAGGACGTGGTCGAGAAGTTCAAGGAGTTCCTCGATCAGGTATCCCCCGAGGACTTCGCCGCAGGCGACTCCTGAGTCTCATATGTCGCTCTGAAGACTCTGTATAACCATCGTTGTACAGCCCCCTTTGGGAGACACATTCGCCAGTGCTCCGTACAGCCTTGGCGGCGCCGGTCACCACACTCCGGGTCGCCCGTCAGCGATTGAAGGCGCTGGCGAGGATCCGCTCGACGAGCTCGTCGAAGCCGATCCCGGCGGCGTCTGAGGCCAGTGGCAGCAGGCTGGTTTCGGTCAATCCGGGGCCGACGTTGGTCTCCAGCACGGACAGCTCCCCGGTGTCGGCGTCGAGCATCAGATCGACGCGCGCGACGCCGTGGCAGCCGAGCAGCTTGTACGTCTCGAGCGCCAGCTCCTGAGCCAGCCTGGTCGTCTCTGGTGGCAGCTCGGCGGGGCACACGAACGTGGTCATGCCGATCTCGTAGCGCGACTCGTAGTTGTAGAACTCCTCTTCCCGCGGGATCGCCTCGACCACGGGCAGAGCGAGCGGCTCGTCGGTGCCGGTCTCGGCGTCGAGCACTGACACCGCCAGGTCGCGGCCCTTGACGTAACGCTCGATCACGACCTTGCGGTCGTAGGAGAGGGCGCCGACGATCGCCCCGGGCAGCTCCTCGCTCGAGCGCGCGAACTTCACACCGAGCGCGGAACCCTGGCTGGCGGGCTTTACGACCAGCGGGAGCCCGAGCCTACGCTCGATGTCTCCGAGCGCCGCGGCCACCCCCAGCTCCTTGATGGCGCTCTCCTTGATGGCGGTGAAGCCCGGAGTCGGAATGTCGGCCTCGCGCATCAGGTACTTCGCCAGCGCCTTGTCGGTGCAGCGCATGCAGGCCGCCGGCCCCGAGCCCGTGTAGGGCACGCCGATCACCTCCAGCAGCCCCTGCACCGTGCCGTCCTCGCCGTCGCCGCCGTGCAGCGCCACGAAGGCCGCGTCGGGCTTGCAATCGTGCAATTGCGCCACGAGGTCTTGGCCGGCGTCGATCGCGATCACCTCGTGGCCCAGCCGGCTCAACGCCTGCTGTACGCGTGCGCCCGAGCGCAGCGACACGGTCCGCTCCAGCGAACCCCCGCCCTTGAGCACGGCGACCTTGCTCGCGGCGCTCATCGATCCCGTCGCCGGCGTGCCGGGCGGGCGGGGTCCTGCGCATCGCGACGAGGCAGGGCGACGATGTCGGCCAGGGGTGTGAGATCGTCGTCGTTCGGCTCGCGCTTGGAGGCGGCGGGCGAGGTCGGGGCGGGCGGGGAGCCGGTCAGGGTCCCCAGCAGGCCTGTGTCGCCGCCCATGATCCTGCCGACCCGCCGGATGCCCTCGCGGATGTGATCGTCAGGGACCCCGGCGAAGTTCAAGCGCATCGAGGAGCTTCCGCGCCGACCGTCCATGTATGCGGCGCGCCCTGGCACGAACGCCACGCCTTCGCTGCGCGCCAGCAGGTCGGTCGTGTCGACGTCGTCGTCCAGGGTCGCCCAGATGAACAGCCCGCCCTCGGGCCGTGTCCAGCTGGCGCGCCCGCCGAAATGCTCCTCCAGTGATTCCAGCATCACGTCGCGCCTGCGTCGATAGAGGTTCTTCAAGCGCTCCACATACTCGACCCACGCCGGCCCGGGGAGGGGGGCTTCGGTTCCCGGCTCCGCGAAGTACGCCGCCACGAACATCTGCGTCACCGGCGAGGAGCACAGGTCCGAGCCCTGTTTGCCCAGGTTGAGCTTCTCGAGAACCGGACGCGGCGCGACAGCCCATCCCAGGCGCAGGCCCGGCGAGAGGATCTTGGAGAAGGTGCCGAGGTAGATGACCAGATCGGATGCTCCCCCGCGACCGACCGCGGCAGCGTCGAGCGAGTAGAGCGTCGGCAGCGGCTCGCCCTCGTAGCGCAACAGGCCGTAGGGGTTGTCCTCGAGCACCAGCAGCTCGCGCTCACGCGCGACCTCGATCAGGCGCCGCCTGCGCGCCAGCGACATCGTCACCCCGCCCGGGTTCTGGAAGTTGGGGATCGTGTAGATGAACTTCGGGCGTCTGCCCTGCGCCTGCAGGCGGTCGAGCGTGCTCTCGAGCGCGTCGATCGGCATGCCGTCGGCATCGATGTCGATCTGCTCGACGTCGGCCTGGTAGGCGCTGAAGGTCGGAATCGCGCCCGGATATGTGGGCGCCTCGGTCACGATCACGTCGCCGGGGTCGATCAGCGTCTTGCACACGAGGTCGATCACCTGCTGTCCGCCCGTGGTCACGATCACCTCGGCAGGGTCCACGATCGTTCCCTCGGCGGCCATCACCTCGACGATGCAGCCGACCGTGGCGGCCATGCCTTCGGTGGGTCCGTACTGGAGCGCCCGTGCTGTCGACTCGGCGGCCACGTCGGCCATCAGGCGCGCGTAGAGCTCTGGTGCGAAGGTGCTCGTGTCGGGCAGTCCGCCGGCGAGCGAGATCACGTCGGGACGCTCGGTCAGAGCCATCATCTCGCGCATCGCCGAGCTTTTCATGCCGCGCGTGCGCGCAGCGAACAGAGCCTCGTAGCGCGCGAGCTCATGCGCCGTGGGTCGCGCCCCGCGCCCGTCGCCGCCTCCGCTGGTCGATCGCTCCATCCGCTCGTCACCTCTATTTTCGCCGCCGCGGCCATCCGCCCTCGTCGCGAGACAGCATGGCCTGGGTGCGGGTCCACTATCGTGCTGGCCCGTCACCGCACGGTATCGCACCCCCCTGGGCCATTCTGCATGCACGGTCTCTTCTTCTACATCGGTCTCGGCGCCGGCCTGGCGGCCGCCTGCGGCCTGCGACCGTTCCTGCCCGTGCTGCTCGCCGGCGCGCTCGGGTCGGCCAAGGCGCTCGGGGTGAGCTTCTCGCATGGGTCCTTTCACTTTCTGCAGTCCGGGTGGTGGCTGGCAGCAGCCGCGGTGGCCCTTGTGCTGGCCTACGCAGCCCAGCTGCTCACGGCCCTCCCTCCGGTCGCCGATCCGCGGCGTGCTCGCGGACAGCGCGGCGATCTGCTCTCCGCGTCGCTGACCGGCCTCTCCTTCAGTGCGGGAGCTGCCCTGTTTGGAGGCTCGCTCGCGGCTCATGGCGACTTCATCTGGCCGGGCCTGCTTGGCGGCTTCGCGATCGTAGGTCTCGCTCAGCGAGCCACTGCCCCCGTGATCCTCCGCGCCCGTGCTCGTCTGAGCGACCGCGCCTCGCGCGAGGCGCTGACCCTCTATCTCGACGCCGTTGCGCTGCTGCTTGCAGCGCTCGTCTGCCTCTTGCATCCGCTCGGCTACGTGCTCGTGGCGGCGCTCGCGTGGTTTGCCTGGCGCGGGCGCGACCGCGGTGACGAGAAGTACGCGGGGCTGCGCATCCTGCGCCGCTGATGGATCGGCGACGCGCGAGCCCGAGGCCGGCCAAGCTCGTTCTGTGCGTGATCGATGCGATGGCTCCCGCCATGCTCGAGCGGGCCGTGGCGGCGGGAGCGGCGCCGATGCTGGAGCGGTTGATGCAGGGTGGCCGATACGTGCCTGACTGCGTGGCGGCGTTTCCATCCGTGACGCCCGTCTGCGCAGCGTCGATCGTCACGGGCCTGGCGCAGGACGAGCACAGGATCCCGGCGATGAACTGGTTTCACCGCGAGGAGGACCGTTACATCGAATATGGCTCGAGCTTTCGCTCGGCGCAGCGCTTCGGCATCGCCCGGCAGCTGACGGACACCGTCTACAACATGAATCGCGCCCACCTCGCCGAGGAGACGCCGACGGTGTTCGAGAGCCTGGACGACGCGGACGTGCGCACCGCCGGCACGACCTACCTGATGTACCGCGGCCGCTACCGACACGAGCCCCAGCGCGACACCGCGCTCACGCGCGTGGCCGCCACGCTGATGCGCCATCCGGTGATGGGTCCGCGCGAGCTGTTCTACGCGGACATCTTCGCCTCCCGCCGCACCGGCTGCCGCTCGGGCCTGGGCATGCCCGGCGTGCGCGATCGTCACTCCGGCTGCGTCTCCTCCTACCTGGTCGAGCACGACCTGTTCGACTTCCTGCTGCTCTCGCTTCCAGACAACGACTGGTACTCGCACAAGCGCGGGCCCGAGGCCCAGGTGCAGTCGATCGCCCAGGCCGACCTGCAGCTCGCGCGTGTGATGAACGCGGCGGGAGGCGTGGAGGAGTTCCTCTCCGAGCACGCCGTGATCGTCATGGCCGACCACTCCCAGGCCCCGGTGCTCGGTGCGATCGCCCTCCAGGACGATCTGGCGGAGTTGGGCGTCCTCGGCCCGGGGGAGCGTCCCTCGGACGGGCCGCGCGAGGACGAGCCGCGGATCGCGGTCTGTCCCTCTCAGCGCGCCGCGATGGTCTATGCGCTGCACGAGTCCGAGCGCGACGCCATGCGCGCCTCGGTCGTGGCCCTGGCGCTCGGGATAGCGGGGATAGACCTCGTCCTGTGGCTCGAGCGCGACGCCCACGACGCCCCCCGCGAAGGCGTCATCTCGAGCCCGCTGCGAGGCGAGCTGCGCTTCGCTCCCGGCGGCTCGGTGCTCGACTCGCGCGGGCGTGGCTGGAGCGTGGAAGGCGAGCTCGCAGCGATCGAGGCGCGAATCGAGGACGGGAGGCTGCTGAGCGAGGCCTATCCGGACGCGCTCTCGCGCGCCTGGTCGGCGCTCACCTGCCCCACCTCGGGAGAGGTCCTGCTCTCGGCCGCACCCGGACAGGAGTTCATGGACTGGGGGCGACAGGCCCACGTCGGAGGCGGCAGCCACGGCTCGCTGCACGCCAGCGACTCGCTCGGCGCTCTGGTTCTCCACGGCGTGGAGCTCCCCGACCCCGAGCCCGCCCAGTGGGCGATCCGCGACATCGCTCCGCTCGTGCTCGCGCACTTCGCTGCTGCGTGATGCGCGCCCTGTCGGCCATTATCGCCTGCTCGGCGGCCCTCCTGGCGCCGTCCCTCGCGAGGGCCGACACGGGCCTCTCGGCAGGCGTCTCGCGCGCGTCGCTGGCCGGCGCCACGGACACGGCGGCGGCCTCCGCGGCCGCCTCGTCGAAATCGAGCAACCCCGAAGCTCCGATCCCTGTCGCGCCCTCGAGCGTGCCACCGGCGGGACGGCGCCTCTCGCCCGATCAGGTCCTGGCGATCGCCGAAAAGCTGCCCAGGATGCGGGCCGTCCGGCGCAAATATCCCGGCTCCTATGGGGGCGCCTATCTCAAGCAGCCATTCCACTGGCAGGTCAGCTTCTTCTCTCTGGGCGGCAAGAAGGAGATAGGCCAGGTCGTCATCGACGACCTCTCCGGTCGCGTGGTCGAACAGTGGACCGGCTTTCAGGTGGCCTGGACGATGGCCCGCGGCTACCCTGGCGCGTTCGGCAGGCACGTCAACGCGCTCTACATCTGGCTGCCTCTGTGCGTCCTGTTCATCCTGCCGTTCCTCGACTTCCGCAGGCCGCTGTCGCTGCTGCACCTCGACCTGCTCGTGCTCCTGTCCTTCTCGGTGTCGCTGGCCTTCTTCAACCACGCCGAGATTTACGGCTCGGTCCCGCTCGCCTACCCGCCGCTGCTGTATCTGCTCGCGCGCATGCTGGCGATGCTGCGTCGTGGGCGCCGCGGCGCACGTGCCCTGCCCCCGCTGCGCCTGCTCGTCCCGACTCCGTGGCTGGCGATCGGCGTCGTCTTCCTGCTCGGCTTTCGCGTCGGCCTGAACGTCACCGACTCCAACGTCATCGACGTTGGCTATGCGGGCGTGATCGGCGCGCAGCGGATCGTCCACGACAGGCCCCTGTACGGCGCCTATCCGGTCGACAACGAACACGGCGACACCTACGGGCCGTTCAACTACGAGGCCTACGTGCCCTTCGAGCAGATCTTCGGCTGGAGCGGGCGCTGGGACGATCTGCCGGCGGCTCACGGCACGGCGATCTTCTTCGATCTGCTGGCCGTCGGCCTGCTGTTCCTGCTCGGACGGCGAATGCGCGGCCCGACGCTCGGCGTGGCGCTGGCCTACGCATGGGTCTCCTATCCGTTCACCCTGTTCGCCCTGGAGAGCAACTCCAACGACACGCTCGTGGCCGTGCTCGTGCTCGCTGCGCTGCTCGCGGCGAGCTACCGCTCGAGACTGGCCCCGGCCGCGCGCGGCGGGCTTGCGGCGCTCGCGGGGCTGACCAAGCTCGCTCCGCTCGCGCTCGCCCCGATCCTGGCGGCCCATGGCCTGCGCGGGCTCTCGCCGCGCCGCCGCGCGCGCACCCTCGCCGTCTACCTGCTCGCGTTCGCCGCCGTGGGGGCGCTCGCGGCCATACCGGCCCTCGACCACGACTCGCTGCACACGATCTATGAGCGCACGTTCGTCTACCAGGCCAACCGCGGCTCGCCGTTCTCTGTCTGGGGCCTGTACGGCTGGCACGGGGCCGAGCGGGTCGTCGAGGTCGCGGCTGTCGTGCTCGTGCTGGCGCTCGCCGTCGTCCCGCGCCGCTCAGACGTGGTGGGCCTGGCCGCCGCCTGCGCCGCCGCGCTGATCGCGGTGGAGCTCGGCATCGAACACTGGTTCTACCTGTATATCCCCTGGTTCTTCCCGCTGGTGATGATCGCGCTGCTCGGGCGCTTCAGCCATCCGTCGAGCGCGCCTGTGGGCGCGGCATCAGCACCTGCTCGATCGAGTCGGCCCGAAGCGCTCCTGAGCACCTGATCAGAGCCCCCATCAGCCACGGGTCCTCTTCGGATGTCTCGAAGCGCACGGGCATCTGCGTCAGCAGCGACTCGATCGCCTGCTCGCGCTTGACGCCGATCACCCCGCCCCGCGGGCCGGTCATCCCGACGTCGGTGATGTACGCGGTGCCCTTGGGCAGCACGCGCGCGTCGGCGGTGGGGACGTGCGTGTGCGTTCCCACGACCGCCGTGACCCGGCCGTCGAGGTGCCAGCCCATCGCGACCTTCTCCGAGGTCGCCTCTGCGTGAACGTCCACGAGGATGTGATCCACCGCCCCGATTTCGCCGAGCGCCACCTCGATCTCGGTGAAGGCCGAGCGTCCCGCGCGCAGGTAGAGGTTGCCGCTCAGGTTGATCACGCCGAGGCGCACCCCGTCGCGCTCCACGACGCAGACGCCGCGACCGGGCTGGCTGCGAAGGAAGTTGGCCGGGCGCACGATCGGGTGCTCGCCCTCGAGATAGGGGTAGATCTCGCGACGGTGGTAGGTGTGGTTGCCGAGCGTGATCGCGTCGACACCCGCCGCGAACATCTGCTCGGCGATCTTGGGGGTGATCCCGAGGCCGCCGGCGGCGTTCTCGCCGTTGACCACGACGAACGTGGGCGCGTGGAGCTCGCGCAGGACGGGTAGGCAGTCGAGCAGCGTGTGCTTGCCGAGTCCACCGACGACGTCGCCGACGAACAGGATGCTCACCGCCTTCGCTGAGTCCGGCGCAGCCGCGGTGGCCGCCTCGGACTCAGCCATACTCTGGCGATGGGAGCAGGGCTGTGAACGGAGTCTCCGAGAAAGCCCCCGAGGCTGATGCTGGCCGTCCTCCGAGCGGTCCTCCGAGCGGGGAGGAGCGCGAGCTGACGGACTCGCCCGAGCGCGCACGCTCGGAGCCGCCGCGCGCCGTGGTCCCGCGCTGGGTGCAGCTGACCCTGCTGCCGCTGACGCTGCTCGCGGTGTGGGCTGTGGCGAAAGCCGCCGGGAAAGTGCTGGTCATCTTCATCGTCGCGGCGCTGATCGCGCTGATCCTCAACCCGGCTGTAGCCTTCCTCCAGCGCACGAAGCTTCCCCGTGGCCTGGCGGTGCTCGCCGTGTATCTCGCATTCTTCCTCATGGTGAGCGGGATCGGCGTGCTACTTGCCAACCCTATCTCCAACCAGGTCGAATCGTTCAGTCGCAACGTGCCGAACCTGGTCAAGAAAGCCAACAAATCGCTCGCCAGCGCGCAGTCAACGCTCAACAACAGCGGTCTGCACGTGCAGTTCATCAAGCAGGGCAAAACCGCGCTGCAGAGCCTTCAGGAGAAACTCGTCAAGGGCTCCAGCTCGATCGTCTCCTCCGCCGGCGGGGTGCTGACGGAAGTCGTGAGCGCGGGGTTCGACTTCGTGCTCGTGTTCGTGCTGTCCGTCTACATGCTGCTGTACGGGCCGCGCATCGGGACGCTGATGCGCACCTACATGCCCGACGGGGACGGCACGCCCGCGGACGACTACCCCCACCTCGTGCAGAGCGCAGTGGCGCGCTACGTCGGCGGGCAGCTGCTGTTCAGCCTGATCATGGGCACCACCGCCGGCGTTGCGCTGTATGTGCTCGGGGTCGTCGGGATCTTTCCCGACGGGCGCAAATACGCGGTCGCCTTCGCCGTCTTCTACGCGCTGATGGAGCTCGTCCCCTACATCGGCCCGATCGTGGGAGCGCTGCCGGCGGTGCTGATCGCACTGTTCAGCGACCCGATCTCGGCGCTGTGGGTGGTCCTGATGTTCATCGCGCTGCAGCAGCTCGAGGGCCACATCGTGGCCCCCCAGATCTTTGGGCACACGCTGCGCATCAACCCGCTGCTCGTGATCTTCGCCCTGCTGCTCGGACTCCAGCTGCACGGGGTCGTGGGCGCGCTGATCGCGCTGCCGATCCTGTCGATCCTGCGTGAGACAGCCGTCTACCTGGGTCGCCACATCGAGTTCGAACCGTGGGATCGCCAGTCCCGCCGGCTCCTGTGAGCGCGGTTCTCAGCGTCAGCTCCCTCGGCAAGCGCTACGGAGACCTGCAGGCGCTCGCGGACGTGGGCTTCGAGGTGTGCGCCGGCGAGCTCGTGGCGGTCGTGGGTCCCAATGGCGCCGGCAAGACCACGCTGCTGTCGATCATCGCCGGGATCCAGCCGCCGAGCTCGGGATCGGTCAGCCGCTCCCCGCGCGAGGTCGGCTGGGCGCCCCAGCAGCCCGCGCTCTACTCCAAGCTCTCGGTGGCTGAGAACCTCGAGCTTTTCGCCCACCTGGAGAAGGTCTCCGATCCGCGCGCGGCGGTCGCGCGCATGCTCGATCAGACAGGGCTCACGGCGCGTGCGGGCGAGGCCGTAGGGCGCCTGTCGGGCGGCAATCGCCAGCGGGTCAACGTGGCCCTGGGGTTGATCGCCGACCCGCCCGTGCTCGCGCTCGACGAGCCCTCGGCATCGCTTGACCCGGGCCAGCGCGAGCGGTTGTGGCAGTTCATCGCCACGCTCGCGCGGGCGGGCACGGCCGTGCTGTTCTCGACCCACAACGTCAGCGAGGCTCAACGCCATGCCGACCGCGTGCTCGTGCTCGCAGACGGGCGCCTGCTCTTCGACGGGCCGCCGCGGAGCCTGCTGCTGGAGGCCGGCGAGGATGAGCGCGGCGACCTCGAGCGGGCGCTCGTGCGCTTCCTGGCGATGCGCGCGCCGCAGGACGTCTCCGCATGATCTGGCTGCTGCGCAAGGACCTGCTGATCCTGCGCCGCTCGCGGCTGCTGGTGGCGCTGCTGGTCTTCTACCCGATCGCCATCGCCCTGCTGATCGGCTTCGCCATCTCGCGCAGCCCGTCGCGCCCACGGGTGGCGATCGTCGACGAGACCCCCGCCGGCGAGACCATCCAGGTGGGCAGCCAGCGCGTGGAGGTGAGCCAATACGCCCGCCAGCTCTTCAGCCAGGTCCAGTCGGTCGGTGTGAGCTCCCGGGCCCAGGCGGTCGAAGAGGTCAAGTCCGCCGACGTGCTCGCGGCCGTGGTCATCCCCGCCGACATCGCCGCTCGCATCTCCTCCGGGACGGCACAGGGGCAGCTCGAAGTGATCTACAACGGGGACGCGCTGGAGCAATCGCTCGTGCAGTCGCAGATCGGCTCCGCGCTCGCCCAGGCGAATCTGGGCTTCTCCGAACAGCTGCAGCGAGCCGCTGCCAAGGCGATCGATGGGCTGCTGCGCGGCGGCAATCTCGGCTCGCTGGGCGCCCCGAGCGATCTGATCGGGCTCGAACAGATTCCGGCGGTGTTGCAGCGCGTGCTCGCGCACGTGCCCGCCGGCAGCGATCGCGCGGCGCTCGAGCGGGTGGCGAGCTTCGCCGACTTCGCCGCCCAGAACCTGAGCGTGAGCAAGAAGGTGCTCTCGACGGTGGGCCAGCCGATACGCGTCCACAGCACGCTGCTCCACGGCCGCCGCACGCCGCTGAACACCTTTGCGGTCGTAGTTGCCGTCAGCGTCTCGCTGATGTTCGTGTGCGTCCTGCTCGCTGCGGGGGGGGTGGCGCTCGAGCGCGAAGAGCGGGCGCTGGGGCGCCTCATCCGCGGGCTGGTCTCGCGTGAGGCGCTGCTCGTGGAGAAGGGGATGCTGGCGGCGGGCTGCTCCTTCGTGCTCGCCCTGGCGATGCTCGCCGGGGTCGGTGCGTTCGTCTCGCTCGACTGGAGTCGCGCCGGACTGTGGGTGGTGGCGCTCGCGTTCGGTGCGCTCTCGTTCGGAGCGCTCGGGGTCGCCATCGGTGCGCTCGCCCGCGAGGTACGCGCCGCCTCGCTGCTCGCGTTCCTGATGTCGCTGCCGTTGGCCTTCCTGGCCCTTGTCCCGAGCGGCTCGGTCTCGCACGGCTTCTACGAGGTGATCGGGGCGGTGTCGTTCCTCTTCCCCTTCAAGGCGGCCCTCCAGGCCCTCGACGCCGCCGTCAACGGCGCGGCGCCGTCGATCGGCGGATCGCTCGCGCACCTGGCCGGCCTCTGCGTCATCTTCGGCGCGCTCGCCCGCTTCGGCCTGCGCCGGGCCGATTGAGCCACGCTGAGCCGGCGAGGCTCTAACCTGGAAATGGCCATGGCCTTTCCACAGACGCGCATGCGCAGACTGCGGGCGAGCGCCCCGCTGCGCGGGCTCGTGCGCGAGACAGACCTGCGCGCGGGGCAGCTGATGCTGCCGCTGTTCGTCGCCGAGGCGTCCAGCGGCGAGCGCGAGCCGATCGCGACGATGCCCGGCGTCGAGCGGCTCTCGCTCGCGGCGGTGGTGGCCGAGGCGCGCGAGGCCGCGGCGGTGGGGATCGCGGCGGTGATGCTCTTCGGCGTGCCCGCGGCCAAGGATGAGGAGGGGTCGGGTGCGTGGGATGAGGAGGGCGTCGTGCAGCTGGCCGTGCGCGCGATCAAGCAGGCCGTGCCGGAGCTGCTCGTGGCCACCGACGTGTGCCTGTGCGAGTACACCGCCCACGGGCACTGCGGAGTGCTGCGCGGGGACGGCTCCGTGGACAATGACGCCTCGCTCGAGCTGCTCGCGCGCACGGCGGTCAGCCACGCCCGCGCCGGCGCCGACCTGGTGGCTCCCTCGGACATGATGGACGGGCGCGTGGGCGCGATCAGGGAGGAGCTCGACGGCGAGGGCTTCGCCGACACGCCGATCCTCGCCTACTCGGCCAAGTTCGCCTCGGCCTTCTATGGCCCCTTCCGCGAGGCGGCCGACTCGACCCCGGCGTTCGGCGACAGGCGCGGCTACCAGATGGATCCCGCCAACGGCCGCGAGGCCGTGCGCGAGGCGCTGCTCGACGTGCAGGAGGGCGCGGACATGGTGATGGTCAAGCCGGCGCTCGCCTACGGCGACCTGATCAGCGCGGTCAGGCATGCGACGCGACTGCCGGTGGCGGCCTACAACGTGAGCGGCGAGTATGCGATGGTCAAGGCAGCCGCCGCGGCCGGCTACATCGACGAGCGGGCTGCGGTGCTGGAGATCCTGACCTCCCTGCGCCGCGCGGGCGCCGACACGATCGTCACCTACCACGCAAAGGACGCAGCCAGATGGCTAGCAGAGCAGACCTGATCACCGACAGCGCGGCCGCCGAGCGCGCGGCCGCCGCCACGCCGAAGCTCCGCAGCCGCAAGGACGGCGCGGCGGTGGCGCTCGACGACGTCGACCGCAAGCTCTTGAACCTGATGCAGGGAAGCTTCCCGATCGCCCCCCGGCCCTACCTGCGCGTCGCCGAGCTGGGTGGCGTGAGCGAGTCAGAGGTGATGAGCCGCGTGCAGCGGCTGCTGGACAAGCGGATCATCCGTCAGGTCACGCCGATCTTCGACACGCGCGCGCTCGGCTACTCCTCGATGCTGGTAGCGGCCAAGGTCGACCCCGAGCATCCCCACCGGGCGGCCCAGATCATCAACGAGCACCCCGGCGTGTCCCACAACTACCTGCGCAACCACGAGTTCAACCTGTGGTTCACGATCGCCACCGAGCCCGACTCCAAGCTCGGCTTGGACGGCACCCTGGCGCTCCTCGCACGCGAGTCCGGCGCCGAGTCGGTCCGTCAGCTGCCGACCCTCAGGCTGTTCAAGATCCGCATGGACCTCGAAATGGAGGGCGACACGAAGGCGCTTTCGAGCTCGGCCGAGATCAAGGAGCCGATCGAGCTCGAGCCACAGCCCTACGACGAGGCCGACATCGCCGTGATCCGCGCGCTGCAGGGCGACATGCCCGTCGTGGAGGAGCCGTATGCGCCGGCCGCCGCCGAGCTCGGAATGGACCAGGAGCGCTTTCTGGACCATCTCGCGGGCATGCAGGAGCGTGGACTGCTGCGACGGGTCGCGGCGATCCTCTACCACCGCCGGGCGGGCTTCTCGGCCAACGGCATGGGCGTCTGGAAGGTGCCTGACGAGCAGATCTTCGACATCGGCTGCCGCATGGCGGCGGTGCGGGGTATCTCCCACTGCTACCAGCGGCCCACCTACGAGGACTGGCCGTACTCCGTCTTCACGATGGCCCACGGTCGCTCCAAGGAGGAGTGCGACGCCGTGCTGGACGCGATCGCCGAGCAGACCGGCATCCACGAGCGCGCCACGCTGTACTCCTCCACCGAGTTCAAGAAGATCCGCCTCACCTACTTCACCGAGGACTTCAAGAACTGGGAGTCGAGGCACGCCTGAGCGTGGACTCGTGACGGCGTCGCTCACGGACACGCGCTCGGCGGAGATCTACCGGCGCGCCCTGCAGCGGATCCCGGGCGGGGTCAACTCGCCCGTGCGCGCGATGCGCGCGATCGGTCGTGACCCGATCTTCATCGACCGCGGCGAAGGGGCGGAGATCGTCGACGTGGACGGCAATCGCTACGTGGACTACGTCTGCTCGTGGGGACCGTTGATCCACGGGCACGCCCACCCCGAGGTGCTCGCCGCGATCGGCGCGGCCGCGGCCAAGGGCACGAGCTTCGGGGCGCCCACCCCCGGCGAGGTGCAGCTGGCCGAGGAGGTGGCCGCGCGCATGGACGGCGTGGAGATGCTGCGGATGACCTCCTCGGGCACCGAGGCGACGATGACGGCCATCCGCCTCGCGCGGGCGGCGACGGGGCGCGAGCTGGTGCTCAAGTTCGCGGGCGCCTACCACGGCCATCTGGACGTGCTGCTTGCAGAGGCGGGCTCGGGCCTTGCCACGCAGGCGCTGCCGGCGAGCCCCGGCGTCCCGCGCAGCGCCGCCGCTGAGACGATCGTGATCCCCTGGAACGATCCCGACGCGCTGCTCGGGGCCACCGAGGGTCGCGAGCTCGCAGTCATCATCGCCGAGCCGCTTCCGGCCAACATGGGCCTTGTGGCCCCCAGCGCGGGCTTCCTGGAGCTGCTGCGAGAACGCGCCGACGAGAACGGTGCGCTGCTGGTGCTCGACGAGGTCATCAGCGGCTTTCGCGTCGCCCGCGGCGGCGCACAGGAGCTGGCCGGAGTGACAGGCGACCTGACGATCCTGGGCAAGGTCATCGGCGGCGGGCTGCCCGCGGCGGCGCTCGGCGGCAGCGTCGAGCTGATGGGCCGCCTGGCGCCGGCCGGCGAGGTCTACCAGGCCGGCACGCTGTCGGGGAACCCCCTGGCAGTCGCCGCCGGACTGGCGAGCTTGGAGCTGCTCGACGAGGAGGCATACCTGCGCCTGGCGGCCATCACCGAGCAGCTCGCCGAGGGCCTGCGCGAGGCCGGCAGCGCTCATCCGATCCAGGTCGTGAGCGCACCGGGCCTGTTGACAGTCTTCTTCAGCGAGCGGCCCGTGTCCTGCTTTGCCGAGGCTCGGGAATGCGATCTGGAGAGCTATGCGAGCTGGTGTCGTGAGCTGCTCGGGCGCGGCGTGTATCCGCCGCCCTCGCAGTTCGAGGCCTGGTTTCCCTCGCTGGCCCACACCGGCGAGCAGATCGGGCGCACGCTCGAAGCCGCCGCGGCGGCCTTCGCCGCTCTGCCCGAGGGGAGCGGGGGCCGGTGAGCGCCGCGACCCGGACCGGCACCCATGGCGGCGTCGAGCGCCTGCGCACGCTGCTCCAAGCCGAAGGCGGCCTGATCGCCACGCTCGTGGGCTCCGGAGCGAGCAAGGAGGAGGAGCGCCCTCCCTCCCCGGCGATCCTGGCGGCCGATGGGCCACGCGCCGCGGGAAGGCGCGAGGAGTATGAGCTGCTGGTCGAGGCCATCTACGAGGGCTACCTGCTCCACTATGGGACCCCGCGCGTGGTACGCGTACCCGAGGCCGATCTCAGGCTGCTCGCCGGCGACCAGCTCTACGCGATCGGCCTCGCTCGCCTGGTCGCGCTGGGAGACACCCTGGCGGTGGCCGAGCTGGCTGACACGATCACGCTCAGCGCGCTCGCGCAGGGAGCGGGGAGCGGGGAGCTCGCGGAGGCGGTCTGGACGGCCGGCGCCCGCGCGGTCGGCTGGGGTCCAAGCGAGGAGCACAGGCTCGCCAAGCAGCTCGTATGCGAGGGCTCCTCCTCGGCGCTCGAGGCGATGCGCACAAGCGCTACAGCGGTCCCGGCGTCGCCCTGAATCGCGCCTCGATATTGTTTGCGCCCCGGTGTCCGACAAGCGCTCCAAACAGAAGTCCAAGTACACGCTCGACCGCAACATCCCCGGCGCATTCGAGGGTGAGACGGTCACGCGTCGCCGGTTCATGACCGGCACCGCCCACACCGCCGGCGCGATCGCGGCGAGCGCGTTCGCGCTTCCGGCGCTCGGCTTCGCGATCGGACCGATCTTCAAAAGCACGCCACACCACTGGGAAGCGGTGGGCACGGAAGGGATGTTCACGGACACCAACTACGTACCTGTGGTCCTGACCGTCGCACCGAACATCGGCGAGGCCGGAAAGACGACGGTCTACGTCCGCAAGTTCAACCCTGAACTCGACACGGATCCCTACGACAAGGGCACTCCCTACATCGCGATCTCCAGCCGCTGCGCGCACCTCGGCTGCCCTGTGCGCTGGGTGGACGCGGCCGAGCGCTTCATCTGCCCATGTCACGGCGGTGTCTACGACCTCCTCGGCCGTCGCGTGGGCGGCCCCCCCGTGCGGCCCCTGGACCGCTTCTACACCCGTGTCGCGGGAGAAAACGTCGAAGTGGGGCCACGCTTCAGCGTGAACAGCGAGCTCAAACGCTTCTCGCCGCGCGACCCGGGCGAGCCGCTGGACGGCATCGGGCAGTACCTCTACCCCTCTCGACCCGGCGCCCAGAAACTCTAGCCCGCCGCCGGCGAACGACGACCCAAGTTGCCCAAGCTCCCCAAGCTCCCCGCCCCTCCGCTCCCCCCGCCGCTGCGGGAACCGCCTCCGCGGCCGGGCGAGGCCAATGGCAAGGGCGGGCCGATCGAGGATGCCAGGCAGGCCGGGATCACGGTCGTCGACTGGGTCGACGAGCGCACCTCGCTGAGCGGGGCCGCCCGCTGGATGATGTTCCGCAAGGTGCCCAAGGGCACCAACTGGTTCTACACGCTCGGCTCGGCCACGATGTTCGCCTTCCTCTCCCAGGCCGTCACGGGGGTGTTCCTGGCGATGTACTACCGCCCCGATCCGGCCGGGGGCGCCTATGAATCGATCCGCTACGTGACCAACGACGTCTTCCTCGGCCAGTTCGTGCGTGGGATGCACAAGTGGGGCTCGAGCGTGATGGTGATCCTCGTGTTCCTGCACATGGGCCGCACGTTCTTCTTCGGCGCCTACAAGTACCCCCGCGAGCTCAACTGGGTGATCGGCGTGGTCCTGCTGATCCTCACCATGACGATGTCGTTCACCGGCTACCTGCTGCCCTTCGACCAGCGCGCCTACTGGGCGACGATCGTGGGCGTGAACATCAACGGCACGGGTCCGCTGATCGGCCCCTACCTGAGCGACTTCCTGCGCGGCGGCTCGGAATTCGGGGCGACGACGCTGTCGCGCTTCTATGCCATCCACATGCTGCTCGTCCCCGGTCTGCTCGCCGCGCTGATCGGCGCGCACCTCTACCTGGTGGCCAAGCTCGGCACCACGGCGCCCCCGTGGCAGAAGGCCGAGACGCGCCCCGAGCTGCGCGAGACGGAGGTCTAGATGAATCAGCGCGAGAAGGAGGAGTACCTCCGCGAGTACGCGACCCTGAAGGCCAAGGGCAAGCCGTTCTTCCCCTACGCGGTCGCAAAGGACAGCGCGATGGCGGTCGTGGTGATGGCGATCATCATCGCGATGTCGCTCGTGCTCGGCGCCGAGCTCGGCTCCAAGGCCAACCCGACGACGACCACCTATGTGCCGCGTCCCGAGTGGTACTTCTTCTTCCTGTTCGAGGTCCTCCGTGTGGTCAAGCCTCCGAGCCTGGTGGGGCTGGCCACGATCGGAGTGCCCACGATCGGCATGATCCTGCTGTTCCTGCTGCCGTTCTACGACCGTGGGCCCGAGCGCCGGCCCGAGCGGCGCCCGGTGGCGACGATCACCGGGATCGTGGTGATCTGCGCGATGGCCTTCCTCACCTACGAGGGCGCCAACGCCGGCTCCCCCACGGCGATCGAAACGACCACGCCCGCGGCTGTGAAGCAGGCCGGTGGCAGCACGCTCGCCGAATACGAAGCCGGCAAGAAGGTGGTGGCGCAGTCGGGCTGCCTTGCATGCCACAAGATCGGCGACAACGGCAACGCCGGACCGGGGCCGAACCTCACGCACATCGCCTCGCGACTGCCGCGGCAGGGGATCGCTCGCACGCTCGTGAACCCGACGGCGCCGATGCCCTCGTTCAAGAACCTGCCACCGAAGAAGTTCACAGCGATCGTCAATTTCCTCGCGCTGAGCAAGTAGCCGGCCCATGCCCGCTCGCCACCGAGCCGGCGCACCCCGGGGGGCACCCTCCACGTCGGAGGGCAGGCAGGCCGGAAAGCTGCAGGCGGGGCAGGTGCGCGCGATGTTCGATCGCATCGCGGGGGTCTACGACCCGCTCAACACCTTGATGACGGCAGGGCTGCACCATCGCTGGCGCGCCCGCGCGGCGCAGGAAGCGCAGGTGGGCCCGGGCAGCCGGGTGCTCGACGTGGCCACGGGCACAGGCGACATGGCGATCGAGCTCGCCCGCCGCGTGGCGCCGGGCGGAGAGGTCATCGGCAGCGACTTTGCCGAGGGCATGCTCGACCGCGCGCGCGCCAAGGCAGCGACGGCGGGCGATGCCGGGGTGCGCCCGCGCTTCGAATGGGCCGACGCGATGGAGCTGCCCTACACAGACGGCTCCTTCGACGCCGCCACGGTCGGCTTCGGCGCTCGCAACTTCGACGATCTCGGTCGCGGCCTGGCCGAGATGGCCCGCGTGGTGCGCCCCGGGGGGCGTGTGGTGGTGCTCGAGATCACCAACCCCACCCGCCCTCCCCTGTCGCTCTTCTACGGTCTCTGGTTCGATCGCTTCGTCCCCGTGCTCGGCCACCTGGCCGGCGCTCTGGGCGGGCTCTCGGCGCGGATGCGTGGCGGTGCCGCTGGGTCCTCGATCGCCGATGCCTACACCTACCTGCCGAGCTCGGTCAAGCGCTTCCCGGGCCCTCGGGCGCTGGCCGGGGAGATGGAGCGCGCGGGCCTCACGCAGATCCACTACCTGATCACGGCCGGGGGGATCGTGGCGATCCATGCGGGCACCGTCCCGGCGCAGGGGGCATGATGAGCGCGGTGGGCGGCACACGGACACCAGACACCACGCAGGAGCTGGACGGACTCGACGCGATCATCCGTCGCGGCGGCGCGGGCCTGCGTGAGCGGATGGCGCGCACCGAGCGCCACCTCGAGCGGGTCACCGCCGAGGCCGGGGTTCCGCTGGCATCCCATGCCAACGCCACGGTCATCCCAGCCGGCAAGCGCCTGCGCCCGCTGCTCGTGGTGCTGGCCTCGGAGTCCGCTGGTGGGCCTCCCGACAGCGGCGATGGTGAGGAGCGCCTGGTGCGCGCCGCGGTCGCGGTGGAGCTCGTGCACTCAGCCACGCTCGTCCACGACGACCTGATCGACGGCGCGCAGCTGCGCCGGGGTCGTCCGACGGTGGCGGCCGTCGCCGGGCGTCAGGTGGCGGTGGCCACGGGCGATCTGCTGTTCTCGCGCGCGTTTGCGGAGCTCGCGCGCAACCAGGACACGGCTCAGCTGCGCGCGCTCTCGGAAGCGAGCTCGGCGCTGGCCGAAGGCGAGCTGCTCCAGCGCGAGGACGCCTATGCGGCGCACGTGGCGGTCGAGCGCTATCTGCGCCGCTGCGAGCTGAAGACGGCGGCGCTGTTCGAGGCCGCGTGCCGCCTGGGAGCCCTCACGGCGGTCGAGGGATCGGGCGAGCTCGCGGACGCGCTCGGGGTATTCGCCCGTCGCATCGGCCTGGCCTTCCAGATGCTCGACGACGTGCTCGACGTATCCGGCCCGGTCGAGCGCACGGGCAAGTCGCGCGGAACAGATCTGCTCGACGGCACCGTAACGCTGCCCTTCATCCTCGCGCGCGAACGCGAGCCGGAGCTCGCCACGTTCGAGCTCGCCGCGCTCGCCGGGCCGCGCCAGGCGGAGGAGCTGTGCGAGCGGATAGCAGCCACGGGTGCGCTCGATGAGGCCAGGGAGCAGGCGCTGGCGGTGGTGGCGGATGCCAAGGCCGCGCTCCCGGCCGTCCTGCCCGAAGGGCGCTCCCAGCTGCTCGAGCTGGTCGCCGACGCGGTCGTCGAGCGCTATCGCTGAGGTCGTAGCGTTCTGAGACTAGAAGTCGCCCGGCGTGATGAGGTCAGCCTCGAGCGCGCGCACGAAGAACTCGATCTCCTCGGACATGTTGGCGTGGGTCATGCGCCGCAGGTCTCCGAGCAGGGCGCTCGAGCCGCGGTCGAGCTCGTCGTCGAGGCGTTCCACGGCGGCCTGGTCGAAGACGCCCTCGCGGCGGGACTCGCACTCGGGGCAGCGCAGGATCACGCGCCAGTGACGCGGGCCCTCCTCGGACCAGTCGAGCGGGTAGACCAGCTCTCCGGCGCAGTGGAAGCAGATGTGCAGGTGCTCGGGGGCGGCGACGCCGTCGCCGGAGCGAGATTGATCGCTGTAGACGACGTCGATCTGTTCGCCGCCGGGAAGCGGCTTGCCCGGCGTCTTGGGGTCTTTTTCGGTGTCCATGGGGTGTCTCTGTCCACATCGACGCTCCGGGCCGGGGCCTTTAGCGTGATGGTAGGTTCATGAGTCCAATGGTCCGCGCGATCCGCACGGTCGACCACGAAGAGCGCCTCAGCCTCGTGGACCACCTCGAGGAGCTCCGTGCCCGCCTGATCATCAGCGGCGCCGTGCTCGCGGTGGTGTTCGGCGTCTGCCTGTGGCAGAACCACGCGCTGCTGGAAATCGTCAACAGGCCCCTCACCAGCCAGACCAAGAAGCAGGTGGAAAAGGGGCAGGGGACCGTGGGGCAGGCGGTGGTCGCCCAGAAAGGGCTCTTGAAGATCGCCGGCGACACCCAGTCGGCCCTCGGCGTCCTGGTCAAGCCGGGGAGCGGCATCTCGGCGGGAGCCCGTGCCGAGCTGACGCCGCTGCTGGCGACGCTGAAGGCCGACGCGGGCAAGCTGCCGCGCAAGGCCGAAGGCGACAAGCCCGTCACGCTCGGAGTCGGCGAGCCGTTCACCACCACGCTCACCGTCACGCTGTACTTCGCGCTGATCATCGCGCTGCCCGTGATCCTCTACGAGCTCTACGGCTTCATCATGCCCGCGCTCTCACCGAGTGAGAGACGTGCCGCCGCGCCACTGCTGACCGCGGTGCCGTTCCTGTTCGTGGCGGGCGTGCTGTTCGGCTACTTCGTGGTGCTCCCTGCCGCCATACGCTTCTTCGTGAACTTCAACGCGGGCCAGTTCAACGTCCTGGTCCAGGCCAACCAGTTCTACAGCTTCGCCGCCACGATCCTGCTGGCGATGGGGGTCGTCTTCCAGATCCCCGTCCTGATCCTGGGGGCGACGCGGCTCGGCCTCGTGACCCCGCGCCAGCTGCGCAAGAACCGCCGCTACGCAGTCCTGGCCTGTGCCGCCGTCGCGGCGTTCCTTCCGGGCGACGCGATCACCCTCGTCCTCGAGACGGTGCCGCTGTACGTGCTCTATGAGGCGAGTATCCTTGTCGCATCGTTCGTCAAGCCGCTGGGCGGCGAGGCGCGCGATGAGGAGAGCGGCGGAGCTCGAGGTGCCCCTCCACCGACTGGCGAGCCGGCACCGACACCCGATGATCCACCGGAACCAAGCGTGCAGCAGATAATCGACCACGTCGACCGAAAACTCTCGGACTGATGCTCTTCGATCTCAGGGGTCGTGGCCGTCGTCGTACGGTCCGGGTCATCTACATCGGCCTGGCGGTGCTGATGGGCTCGGGTCTCGTCCTGTTCGGGGTCGGCAGCTTTGGCGGCGGCGGCATCCTCAACAACATCTCCGGCAACGAAGGCTCGAACAGCGCGAGCTTCTCCAACCAGATCAAGAAGTACCAGAAGATCACCGAGCAGCAGCCGAGCAACGCGAGCGCGTGGGAACACCTGACGGAAAACCTGCTCCACGAAGCGGGCGGCGAAGCGTATGTGACGAGCACGGGCGTCACGAGCAAGGGCAAGGAACTGTACGCCCGAGCATCGCAGGCCTGGAGCAGCTATCTCGCGCTGAATCAACCCAAGCCGAGCGCCAAACTGGCGTTGCTGATGGTCGCGGTGTATGAAGAAGCCGGCCTCAACGAACCCGCCAAGGCGGTGGAAGCCCTGCAGATCGCGGTGGCCGCCCGGCCGAACAGCGCATCGCTCTACGCCTCTCTGGCCGAGTACGCCTACAAAGCCAAGAACGTGCGCGTCGGGGACCTCGCTTCAGCCAAGGCGGTCAGCCTCGCGCCGGCGGCGCAGCGCACGCGGCTGAAGAGCGAGCTGGCCGAAGTCAAGGCCAACCCCAGTGGCGAAAAGACGTATACGACCACCACCAACGGCAAAACCTACGTGGGCAAGCTCAACGCCAAAAAAGAACTCAAGGCGACCGAAGTCAAAACCGCGCCCACGAAGACGAGCACCACGACGAGCACCAAGAAGAAATAGCCGCGAGGGCCCCATGGAGGCATCTGGGGAGAGCTTCAGCCATACGTCGCGGTCCGAGGTCACGCAGGAGGCTCCGCGCTACACGGCGCGCTTGCTGATCGGCTGTCCGGATCGCCCTGGGATCGTGGCCGCGGTCTCGGGCTTCCTGTTCGCCCACTCGGCCAACATCGTCGACTCCCACCAGTACTCCTCCGACCCCAGCGGCGGGCGCTTCTTCCTGCGCACCGAGTTCTTCCTCGAGGAGCCGTTCGACCGCGAGGATTTCCAGCAGGGCTTTCAGGCCGAGGTGGCCGCGGACTTCGGCATGGACTGGGAGATCCGCTGGTGGGGGCAGCGCCGGCGCTTGGCGATCCTGGTCTCCCGCCACGATCATTGCCTGCTCGATTTGCTGTGGCGCGCCCGCCGCGGAGAGCTCGATGCGGAGATCGTCTCGGTGATCTCGAACCATCGCGATCTCGCTCGCGAGACCGAGGCCGCGGGCGTGCCGTTCGCGCATGTGCCCGTGGAGGGGGAGCGCAAGCAGGAGGCCGAGGAGGAGATGCTGGACCGGCTGCACGGCCAAGCCGATCTGCTCGTGCTGGCTCGCTACATGCAGATCCTGAGCGGCGAGTTCCTCGAGCGGGTGGGGATGCCCGTGATCAACATCCACCACTCCTTCCTCCCGGCCTTCGCCGGGGCCGATCCCTACCGTCGCGCCCGCGAGCGCGGCGTAAAGCTGATCGGCGCGACCGCCCACTACGTCACCGAGCAGCTCGACGACGGGCCGATCATCGACCAGGACGTGGTGCGCGTGGATCACCGCCAGAGCGCCCGCGACCTCGAGCGGGTCGGCCGTGACGTCGAGCGGATGGTCCTGGCGCGCGCCGTCTCGCTGCACCTGGATGACCGCGTGATCATCGACGGCCGGCGCACGGTTGTCTTCTGAGCCAGTACCCGCGACGGCCGCTTGGGTAGAATCGAGGCTCGAGCCGGCCGATCTCGCCGGCGCCCGTACGGGCCGTTAGCTCAACCGGCAGAGCAGGGGCCTCTTAAGCCCAAGGTTCCGGGTTCGATTCCCGGACGGCCCACTTACTCAAAATGCCTGCAAATCGCCTGGTTTTCGCACGATGTGGGCGGGCACGAAATAGGGTCGTTTCGACGCTTGGGTACCACCCTTGGGTACCAAACAGGGCCGTAGAATGCGGTCTCCCGGCCTCCATTCGAGCCGATTAGCCCGTGCTTATATCAGTTCTGTTATGATCGTAGGATGCGTGCGCGGGACATCGTCGTCATTGCCCGCCGCCGCGCGGGCCTTACCCAGCAGGAGCTTGGGGGGCGCCTGGGCACCTCGCAGGTGACCGTTGCGCGGTGGGAGAGCGGCGCGACCGAGCCCAAGTTCGAGACGGTGCAGGAGGTGGTGGCGGCGTGCGAGCTCGATCTGACGCTCGGGCTCGCCACGGCGGATGAGGGCTCGTGGACGTCTCTGATCTATGAGCAGCTAGGGCGCGAGCCGGCAGAGCGGGTCAGGCACCTGAGCCGCGACCGCTTCGATCGCGTTGCCGCGCTTGGGCTTGTCGGGGCGGTTGGACTGAGGGCGGTCGTGGTGGGGGAGGCCGCCGGGGCGCTGCACGGCTGGCCGTTGATCCTCAGCGATGAGGGAACGCTCGATCTCGTGGTGCACCCCGAGGATCGCGCACTGGTCGCGGACACGGTCCTGGCCGCGTCGGCGGCACCCGATCGCGTCCGTCTGGTTGACGCGCCCCCCGGCACCTATGGCTTCGCCGACCTAGCGCGCGCCGCGATCGAGGTCACGATCGGCGGGAGCGCTGTCGAGGTGGCGGGGCTCGTAGATCTGTTGCGCATCGCGCTCACCGATCCTGCGCCGTACAGCCAGCGGTTCGCGCTTGCCCTCGATGCGACGTTGCAGCTCACCGCACGCGACCCGAGCCCCACGGAGACTAGGCCCCCGAGCTTGCGAGAGCGGCGCGCTCGCGCTGATGAATGGCTGGCCAGGCAGACCCAATAGACCGAGGGCGTGAGAAGCTGCTCCGCGCACTGCGCGAGGGGGACGTGCGGTTCGTGGTCATCGGCGGCGCCGCGCTGCAGAGTCACGGACAGCGCTACGAGACCGAGGACATCGACGTCACGCCCGATCGCGCGCAGCAGAACCTCGCGCGGCTTGCCGACGTGCTCAACCGCCTGGAGTGCAGTCTGGAGGTCGATCCCGCTGATCCCGAGAAGGCGGTGTCGCTCCCGCCGGACTACTTCACCGCGAGCGTGCTCACGCAGGCCACCGTGTGGAACCTGCGCACAGCTCATGGCAAGCTCGACCTCACGCTCGCGCCCAGTGGCTTCCCGGAGGGCTACACGCAGTTGATTGCCGGCGCCGACGAGCGCCGAGTCGCCGCCACGACGATCACGGTGGCGGTGGCCAGCCTCGCCGACGTGGAGCACTCCAAGCGGACCGCCGACCGTGCCAAGGACCGCGCATACCTCCAGCAGGTCGGGCGGCTCGGCGCGCCCCAGCCGACGGCCGAGGCCCCAGCGAGCCCACCGTCGATCGCGCGCGAGCTGCTGCGAGCCCATGCGCGTCGTGAGGAGCTACGCGCCGCACGTGCCGAGATCGCCGATCCGCAGACCACGCGACGAAACCGCGCGCGGGCTCTGGCATACGACCTCGGCCTCAAGGCGATCGAGGAGGAGATCGCGGCGCTTGAGCAAAGCAACGGTGGCCCGCTCACCGCGCAGCAGCGCGCCGAAGTCGAACATCCCCGCCATTCTGCCTAAAACGAGCTGAACGCTCAGGGTGCTGGTGAGAGGCCATGGCTAGATCCGCGCAAGCCTACGGGCTGTACACCCACGCGCAAAATGCTGGCATTCACCCGCGAGTTTCACTTAATGCCACAGTCGCTGCTACTCTTCGTTCAGAAGGGCGATTTGTATGGAGGCCGCGCCTCTCCGGCGTTGGCCAAGCATGCCCGGGGGAAGGGATTACGGCCCTTCCCCCGATGGGATAACGTATCCAGGTCGTACCTTCTCCTTTTACTACTAAGTGTGCAGCATAACATAGTTCTGAAGGCCTCATTTCTAGCTTCATAGAAACGTTCTTATCACCGGATACAGTAAGACAAGTAAATACGGTACCCAGAAAACACCTGGTTATAAGAACTTTAGTGTTGATCTTATTTGAGTTGTTTTTCCCGGCAGGTATCTTGTGGGTTATCAGTTGCCCGACAGGGGCATTGCGTCACGTCGCGCAATTTCGTCGCTAGCTTGCGATCACGCGCATCCTTCGCTAAGACGACAGATGCAGAAGCTCAGCGGTACGAGATAGATAGAGCAAGCGGCTTGTAATGCGTCGCAACCGAGCATCGCCCGGAGGGCCGCAGCACTGCCGGAGGCATCGCTGCACGCCAACAGGCAAGGGGGGTAGTCTTGCCGTGATTTCGCGCGAGGACCAGTCCGCCCGACCCACTCGAGGGAGCACATCCATGGCAACTACCCAATCTCAACGGGAGGATCGTCCGGTGCAGCGGCTCGCCGCCTCCATGGCAGCTGCCAGGCGCTGGGCGATGACCCAGCCGCGCCTGCAGCACCTCGTGACGGATCTCTTCCACCGCATGTACTACGGCCTGCCGCAGCGGACGTGGAAAAGCACGACCTGGCTTGGCACCAGGATCTGGAAGTGCCCTCTGGACATGTGGATCTATCAGGAGCTGATCACCCGGGTGCGACCGGATGTGATCCTCGAGACCGGAACCAACGCCGGCGGCAGCGCGCACTTCCTGGCCACCATCTGCGACCAGCTCGGCAGCGGGAGGATCGTGACGGTCGACATCGAGACCCTGCCCAACCGTCCGCAGCACGAGCGGATCACGTATCTGGAGGGCTCCTCGACCTCCCCGGAGGTCCTCGCCCGCATGGCCCAGGAGGCGACGGGCGGGACGGTGATGGTGATCCTCGACTCCGACCACTCTCGCGCGCACGTGATCGAGGAGCTGAGGGCCTACGCTCCGCTCGTAAGCCAGGGCAGCTACCTGATCGTCGAGGACACCAACATCAACGGACACCCCGCCAGGGCCGGCTGGGGCCCCGGGCCGACGGAGGCCCTCGAGGAGTTCCTCCCCTCACACCCCGAGTTCCGCGTGGACGGCGACTGCGAGAAGTTCTTCATGACCTTCAACCCCGGCGGTTACCTGCAGCGGATCTCCTAGGGAGCGCTCGCGCGCGGCCCACCCGGGCCCGACGCGGCTCACCCGCCGCCGCTGGCCCCGGGGAGCGTGGGTGGCGCGCTGCGTTCGCCCTGCACCGCCTGCTCCTGCCACCTGACGGCAAAGGCGCCTTCGGGTCCAGCGGCCGACGAGGGGGAAGCCTCGATCAGGCTGCTCGAGGGGACCCCGACGGCCGCTGTGCCGCGACGGCCACCCGTGAGCGAGCTCTGGCGCAGTTCCAGCGCCGTGGTCGACCATTCGGGGTCCGCGATCGGTCCGGTGTGCCCGTGGGCGGTGGCGCTCGTGGCACTGAACTCGACCGCCCCGAAGTCGGTGAGCGCGTCCGTCCTGCAGGCGCCTGTGCCGAGGCAGATGGAGGGCGCCTCCACGATCCACTCCGCGGTGGAGACGTCCACTTTCGCCATGCGGCGGGTGATGGTGAAGCGTCCGCCGCTGCTGAGGTCGCGCAGGCGCAGGGTGGCATCGTGACCCCTGACCGTGACCGAGGCGGTCATCCGGTCGCCCGGATGCACCGCCAGGCGCACGCCCACGGCTTCTGCCGGCAGCAGCTCGAACCAGCTCGAGTAGACGGGCCGTCCGGCCGAGCTGCAGTCGGCATCGGTGCCCACCTGCTCGAGCGAGGTGGCGCTTTCACGGGCGCCGCCGAGCCCGACCCACACGGCCGAGTAGCTTTCGCGGCCCATGGTGCACGTGGCCGTGGGCTCGGTCCACGAGCCCGAGACGCTGGCGAAGGGCGAGCCTACGCTCGAGGCGGGTACGGCCACGTATCCGGCCCAGTTGCTGCTCACGTCGGCCGCCTGTGCGGATCCCGCCGCTAGCGCGAACGTGAGGATCGCTGACGCGAGCAGGCAGAGGCGGCGGATGATCTGCGATGAGCTCACCATGGAAGTATCGGCATCTCGCCTTAAGATGCGCGTCGATTCCGTGTAAGAGATGGCTAGGAGCGCACGGCCGGGGCGATCAGCGTGGCGCGACCGGCATCGGTCCACACCGTCTGCTCGCGACCCGGGCCGACGCCGATCAGGGCTACCGGCACGCCGATGTGATCGGCGATGAAGTCGAGGTATTCGCGGGCACCGTCCGGGAGGTCGGACATCGTGCGGCACTCGCCGAGGTCCTCCTTCCAGCCGCCCAGCTCGGTCAGCTTGGCGGTGGTGTGGTGCAGCACGGTCTGGTGATAGGGGAAGTCGTCGAACTCGGCGCCGTCGGCGCCGCGGTAGCTGAGGCATACCTGGATGCGGTCCAGTCCCGAGAGCACGTCGAGCTTGGTCACGACCAGCGAGGTCATCGTGTTCAGGCGCGCCGCGTAGCGCAGGGCCACGAGATCGAGCCAGCCCGTGCGGCGGGGGCGCCCCGTGGTCGTCCCGAACTCGCCGCCGCGCTCCCTGAGCCGCTCGCCCATCGCATCGTGGAGCTCGCTCGGGAACGGGCCTGCGCCGACCCGCGTGGTGTAGGCCTTGGAGATGCCCCAGATCTCATCGATGGCCTTCGGTCCGATGCCCGTGCCAACGCATGCTGCCCCGGCGAGCGGGTTGGAGGAGGTGACGAACGGGTAGGTGCCGTGGTCGATGTCCAGCATCGCCCCCTGGGCGCCCTCGAGGATCACCGTTTCGCCGGCGTCGAGCATCTGCCACATCAGCTTGGAGGTGTCGGCGATGTGCTGCTCCAGGCGGTGCCCGAAGGTCAGGTATTCCTCGGTCATCGTGTGCAGGTCCAGCGCGGGATCCTTCTCGAAGGGCCGCAGCGACAGGCGCTTTGGCTCCATCGCGGCCACGATCTTCTTCTTGAGGATCTTCTCGTCGAGCAGGTCCTGCACGCGGATCCCCAGGCGGGCGGCCTTGTCGGCGTAGCAGGGTCCGATGCCCCTGCGCGTGGTGCCGATCTGAAGGCTGCCGAGTTTCACCTCCCCGGCCGAGTCCAGGAGCATGTGGTAGGGCATGATCAGGTGGGCGTTGGCTGAGATGCGCAGGCCGCCCACGTCCACGCCGCGGGCGCGCAGCGAGTCGAGCTCGTCGATCAGCACCTTCGGGTCGATCACCACGCCGTTGCCGATCACGCAGCGCTTGCCCGGATACAGGATCCCGGAGGGGATCAGATGGAGCTTCCACTCCTGATCGCCGCGCACGATCGTGTGCCCCGCGTTGTTGCCCCCCTGGAAGCGCACCACCGCGTCTGAGTGCTCGGCGAGCAGGTCGGTGATCTTGCCCTTGCCCTCGTCGCCCCATTGGGCGCCCACTATCACTATGCCTGGCATGTCGAGTGCAGTTTAGGGGGGCTCGGGTCGCTCTCAGCCGGCGCGCTCGGCGAAGGTGGCGCGCTCGGCGCGGAACTCGCGCCGCTTGTCCTCGCCGTAGAGCGGGATCAGGTCGCCGCATATCTCCACCAGGCGCGAGACCGTCCGCTCTCCCAGCCTCTCGGAGAGCTCGTCGGGCATCAGGTTGGTGGTGGCCACGACCGCCCGCTCGGCCTCGTAGCGCGCGTTCACGATCGAGTACAGCTGCTCGAGCACCCAGTCCGTGCGGTTCTCCGCGCCGAGGTCATCGATGTGCAGCAGGTCAACCGCCGTGAGCCTGTCCATGAAGTCGAGCTTGCCCTCGGCCGAGTCCATCGACTCGCGCAGCAGGTTGAGCAGCCGCGGCAGCGAGTAGATCGCCACGGAGTGGCCCGCGTCGAGCGCCGCCTTGGACACGAGCATCGCGAGGGTGGTCTTACCCGTGCCCACGTCCCCCTGGATCCACAGGCCGCGTCCGCTGCGGAGGTTCTCCTCGATCGCCCCCACGTAGCGACGGACCGAGCGAATCTGGTCGGGGGCCGTCCTCGCGAGGTCGCTCACGGGCGGGCGATCGAAGGAGACGCCCAGGTAGCGGCGGGGGATCCGTCCGGCGAGGCTCTTCGTGCGAGCGCCCGCGATCCGAGCCGCCCGGCAGGCGCAGTCGGATGCGGTGTTGGTGGCCTCGTCGATCACGAAGCCGCTTCCATCGCAGATCCCCAACGGGCAGGAGTCCGTGGCTGCGGCGCCCGTGATGCGTCGCGAGATCAGCTCGGGCAGCTCAGGCGGCCCGGCGGCGGGGTTCTCGGCGCTCATTCGGCGTAGCGCTCGCCCGCGTAGTTCATGAACTTGGGGTACTCCTTCTGGAAGGTGAGCGTCACTTTGCCCACAGCTCCGTTGCGATGCTTGGCGATCAGCAGGTCGGCCTCGCCGGGGCGCTCGGAGTCCTCGTTGTAGTACTCGTCGCGGTAGATGAACATCACCAGGTCGGAGTCCTGCTCGAGGTTTCCGCTCTCGCGTAGGTCTGACAGCTGCGGTTTCTTGTCCGGCCGGGACTCGACCGCGCGGCTCAGCTGCGAGAGCGCGATCACCGGCACGCCCAGCTCGCGCGCCAGGATCTTCAGGCCACGGCTGAGCTCGCCCACGGCGGTCACGCGGCTGTCGTAGCGGCTGTCGGTGCGCATCAGCTGCAGGTAGTCGATGATGATGAGCCCCAGGCCCCCCTCGCACTGGCTGTGCAGGCGCCTGGCCTTGGCGCGGATCTCGAGCATGCCCACGTCGCTGGAGTCGTCCACCCACAGTGGCGATGCGGCCAGGCGCTGACTGGCGTTCAGGATCTTGGGCCAGCGTTGCTCGGAGACCCGCCCCTTGCGCAGCTCCTCGCCCTTGATGCGCGCCTGTGAGGCGACGAAGCGCTGGGCGAGCTCGGCCTCGGCCATCTCCAGCGAGAACAGCGCCACGGCCCTGCCGTGCTCGACCGAGGCGTTCTCCGCGATGTTGCACACGAGCGCGCTCTTGCCCATCGCGGGACGGGCAGCGATGATGATCAGGTTGCCGGGCTGGAAGCCCCCGGTGATCTCGTCGAGGTCCTTGAAGCCCGACGGCGTGCCCGTGAGCGAGGTGCCCTCCAGCGACAGCCGGTGGAGCTTGTCGAGCTCCTCGTGCAGCACCTCCTCGATCGCGCGGAAGTCCTGCTGGCGATCGTCGCGCGCGACCTCGAGCATCGCCTTCTCGGCCTGCTCCACGAGCTCACGCGGGGCAGCGTCGTGCCCGAGCACGCTCTCCTGGATCTCATAGGTGCTCTTCAGCAGGCGCCGCAGGAGCGCGTTCTCGCGCACGATCTGCGCGTAGCGGCGCGCATGCCCGGCGGCCGGCACCACCCCGGTGAGCTCATCCACGGTGGCCGGTCCGCCCACGTCCTCGAGCTTGCCCGACTGGCGCAGCCGGTCTGTGACCGTCAGCACGTCCACGGGCTCGCTTTCGTTGTACAGGGCGAGCATCGCCTCGTAGACCAGCGCGTGGCGCTCGCGGTAGAAGTCCTCGGGCCGCAGGCCCTCTTCGATCACGAGCGCATACAGCGAGCGATCCGACAGCAGGATCGCCCCGAGCACCGACTGCTCGGCGTCGAGGTTGTGCGGCGGCGTGATCACGCCCGCGGATGCGCCGTTGGCGCCGTTGGCTGTCGGGACGGCGCTCATTGCCATGGCCTGGCCGAGTCTAGATCGCCCGCGACCGGCGCCCGGGAGGGCTCCCCGCTATCTGGGAGGAAATCGGATCTCACGAACAGATGTTCGCAGATGGGTATGACGGCGACGGTGGGCGAGCGCAGCGACGCGGCGCGCTATTTCTTGGCGACGATCATCGTCTTGATCGTCGCCTGCACGCCGTCGACCACGTCGACCACCACCATGTAGGTGCCCACGTTCTTGATCGGCTCCGGCAGGTGGACGTTGCGTTTGTCGATGCGCAGGCCGCGCGCTTCGCGGATCGCCGAGGCGATGTCCTGCGCGGTGACCGAGCCGAACAGGCGCCCGTCCGCGCCGGCCTGCTGCGGGATCGTGAGCACCGTGCGATTGAGCAGGTTGACGTTCTCCTGCGCTTTCTCGACGGCCTCGCGGGCCGCCCTCTCGGCGGCGGCCTGACGTTGGCGGATCGTTTCGATCGCGCCCTTGGTGGCCGGCTGGGCGAGCTTGCGCGGCATCAGGTAGTTGCGCAGGTAGCCCTTGGAGACGTCCACCACCTTGCCCTGCTCGCCGAGCGTCTCGACGTCCTTGAGAAGAATCGCTTCGGGCATCGCTGAGCCGCCTAGCGCTCGCCGCGGTCGCGGCGCTCGCCGCGGGGGTTGTCGTCGCGGCCGCCCTCGTTGACGTAGGGCAGCAGCGCGAGCTCGCGCGCACGCTTGACCGCGCGGGCGATCTGCACCTGGTGGCGCCGGCAGGAGCCCGTGATCCTCCGCGAGCGGATCTTGCCCTTCTCGGAGATGAACTTCCGCAGCGACGCCACGTCCTTGTAGTCGACCTGGTCGATCTTGTCGCGACAGTGCTGGCAGGGCTTGCGCCGCCCGCTGCCGGGGCCGCCCTTCTTGTCCCTGCGGCGAACCGGCTTGCCGCGACCGCGTGCCTTGGCCATCAGTGTCCTCCGCCGCTGCTGCGGTCGCGTTCATGCATGGCTACGGTGGAAAACACTAAAGACCTCGCTGTCTGGCTTAGAACGGAATATCGTCGTCGCCGGCCCCGCTGGCGACCGGTGCGGGCTGGAAATCCCCTTCGTCTACCGGGATGTCGCCGCCCTTGGATGCCCCGTTACCGGCAAAGCCGCCTCCGCCGGAGGGGTCTTCGCGCGAGCCCAGGAACTGCACCGAGTCGGCAATGATATCGATTGCCTGGCGTTTTGCGCCCTCTTGGGTCTCCCACTCCCGCCATTCGAGCCTCCCGTCGATCGCCACGGGGCGTCCCTTGGCGAGGTATCGGGCGGCGTTCTCGCCCTGCGCGCCCCAGACGGTGACGTCGAAGTAGTTGGGCTTGTCCTCCCATTCACCGGTGCTGCCGTTCTTGCGGCGCGTGTTGCAGGCGACGCGCAGCTTGCAGACCGAGGTGCCGCTGGGCAGCGAGCGCAGCTCGGGATCGGCGGTCAGGTTTCCGGTCAGCACGACCCGGTTGATGTTGGTGGCGGCCATGGGCTCTATTCCTTTCAGCTTGTTCCTCCAACGGTCCTCGGAGGAGAGCGAGATCGCTCGTCGAGCGCGAGCTTCGAGTCTAGAGAGAGCTTCGGGCGCGATTGCTCCCGAAGGGGCGCCCGATCCCGCTCATTGCGAAGATCGTTTGGCCCGCGGCGAGGTGCGGAACACCTCGTCCCAGTACGGGGCGCTGATCCCGAAGCCGCGCGTGTCGTCCTGGAAGTGGTGGCGCATGTGGCGCTCGCGCAGCATCCGCCCGAGCCGCCCGCGCGGGGCGAAGTGGTGCAGGTAGTAGTGCATCATGTCGTAGATCAGATAGCCCGTGAAGAAGCCCGCGCCGATCGCCGGTGCCAGGTCCGCGCCGAAGATCAGGTAGAGGATCCCGAAGACCGCCGCCGCCAGCGGCACGCTCACAGCCGGGGGCATCACCAGGCGCATCGGGTCGTTGGGGTGGTCGTGGTGGACGCCGTGGATGATCCAGTGCATCCGCGCTCCCAGCCCATCCTCGGGCTCGAAGTGGAACACGATCCTGTGCAGCCAGTACTCGAACAGCGTCCACAGCGCATAGCCCGCGATCGCCAGGCCGAGCACCGCGGCCACGTTCATGTCCTCGAGGCCCCACGCCACCATCCCCACGATCGCGGGCAGGAAGATGATCACCGGCACCGCCGGATGCACCCGCGAGAGCGCGTCGAGCACCCGCGACTCGAACATCGGCGGAGACGCGCGTAGCACGTCCGCCCTCCTCACCGATCCGTCGTCGTTCATCTCCTCGGTCCAGCTCATGTGGCCGATCTTATTACCCTTGCGCGGCGTCCGTAAGGGGGAATAACCCCTCGATGCTCCACGCGGCGGCCCGGGCCGAGAAGCGCCTCTATGCGAGCTCGGCGACCGGAGTCTCGTCCGCGGGCGCCGGTGCTGGCGCGCTCTCGGGCTGGGACTCGGGCTCGACACGGCGGGCCGCCGCCGCGGGCGAGCCCATGTCCGGCGCGTCGGGGACGCCGGGCGCGAGCTTGATGATGCGAAAGCGCAGCACGCCGTCGGTGATCCGCAGCGTGCGGTCGAGCCCGCTCAGCAGGTCGCTGCTCGGAGCGTGGAACTGCAGCAGGTGGTACTCGGCGCTGGCTTTTTTCTCGATCGGGTAGGTCAGCGGCCGCTCGCCCCACTCGTCGTAGCGCAGCAGCTCGCCCTGCGCCTCGATCGCCGCGCGGGCATCCGCCACGATCTTCGCGCGGGCCTGCTCCTCGGCCAGGGTGTCCAGCAGGATCACCAGGTCATATGTGGGTGCGGGCAGGGTCATCGGCTCAGCCGCACAGAGTAGCGGGTCTAGTGCCCGCGGGCCTTGGCCTTGATGTCGGCGAGCTGCTCGTCGATCCAGTCACCGGGGTCGCGGGAGGTGACGATGTCGATCAGCCCATCGGCGCGCCGCTTGCGCTCGCGGCCGTCCATCGTCAGGGCCGCGTAGATCGAGTTGGCGAGCTCCTGGATGTCGAACGGGTTGACCGACAGGGCGAACTCTCCGAGCTCCTCGTGCGCGCCGGTGTTCTCCGAGAGGATCGAGACGCCCTCGCGCTCGTTGATGATCGGGCCCTCCTTGGCGACCAGGTTCATGCCGTCGAACATCGCGTTGACGAGCAGCACGTCGTAGTGCTTGTAGGCGGCCATCGCCTCCTCGAGATCGTCGCGCAGCTTGAGCTGGATCGGCATCCAGTCGGGGGTGCCGTGCCGGTGGTTGACGACCGCCACCAGCGCCTCGATCCGCTCGAGATACTCGGCGTACTGCGGCACGTCGGTTCGCGAGGGCATCATCTGCGCCATGAAGGTGACGCGCTCTGAGAACTCCGGGTGCTCCTCGAGGAAGAGGTCGAAGGCGGAGAAGCCGCGCAGCACGTTCTTGCTCAGGTCGGCCCGGTCCACGCGCAGGATCAGGAAGTCGCGGCGGCGACGCAGCAGCTCCTCCTCGAACTCCTCCACGCGCCTGCTCTGGGCGATCTGGCGGGTGGCCTCGTGGTCGATCGGCAGCGGATAGGCGCGCACCCACACCTCGCGCTCGCCGTAGCGCACCACGCCGCCCTCGAAGTCCACCTCCAGGTCCATCAGGTCGCGACAGCACTGCAGGAAGTTGTGGCGGTAGGAACGCGTGTGGAAGCCGATGATGTCGTTGGCCAGCAGGCCCGCGTAGATCTCCTCGCGGATGCGCGTGGGCAGCACCCGCCACGCGTCCGGCTGGGTCCAGGGGATGTGGATGAAGTGATGCAGGAAGACATCCGGGCGGGCGCGGCGCACGAGCGCGGGCAGCGTGTAGAGGTGGTAGTCGTGGACCATCACCACCGGCTCATCCACGCCCTCGAGCTGCTCCACCACGGCGTCGGCGAGGTCCTCGTTGACGACGTTGTAGCCGAACTCGAAGGCCTCGATCTCCTCACGGCGGATGTCCGGCGCGTTGGAGAGGTCCCACAGGTAGTGCTGGATGAACCACAGCATCGGGTTGGCGAACACGTTGTAGAAGCGGTCGTAGGCCTCGGGATCGCTGACCACGAGGCGCACCTGGTACTCGCCGCCCCCGGGCTGGTGCACCGGAAAGGCGCGCCCGCCGTGCTCGCGGGAGACCTCCGCGTCGTACTCGCTCATGGCCGAGGCGATCCAGATCGCTTCGCGATGCGACGCCAGGCCGGTCAGGGCCGTGACGAGCCCGCCCGAGCCGCGCTGCACCTCTCCGTGGGCGTGGAAGGTGACAGGCCCACGGTTGCTCACCAGCACGAGCGGAGTCCGCTGTGCCGGCTGCAAGGTCATGCTTCTCGGAGCTCGTTGAAGATCCGCAGGTAGTCGCGCAGGTAGCGCGGCGTGAGGAAGTGCTCGCGGACGTGCTCCTTGCCGCGCCTGCCCAGCGACTTGCCGAGGCCCGGGTCCTGGAGGATCTCGAGGGTGCGCTCCGCGCACTGCTCGGCGCTCGCGACCAGAAAGCCGGTCACCCCGTCCTCGATCTGCAGCGGTATCCCGCCCACGTTGCCGCCCACGAACGGTCGTGCCTTCCAGATCGCCTCGGAGACCGTCAGCCCGAAGCCCTCGCGGGTGGACTTCTGGATCAGCACGTCGGCGTGGGACTGGAACGCGTTGACCTCGATCGCGCCCACGTTGTTGAAGTTGTTGAGGATGTGTATGTCCGAGTCGCCGTCCGCGTGGGCCACGGTGGCGTTGAAGAAGTCCCAGCCCTCCGGGTCGTCGCTGGCCATCGAGCCCACGAGCGCCAGCTGGATCTCGGGCATCGACTCCTTGACCTGGCGGTAGGCGTCGATCACCCCCAGCGGGTCCTTCCAGGGGTCGAAGCGCGAGACCTGGCAGATCAGCGGGCGGTCCACGTCGATCCCGAACTGCCCGCACACGAACGCCCCGTCCTCGGGCGAGAGCGCCATGTTCTTCGGCGTCAGCGGGTCGATCGCGGGCGGCACCACGTTGACTTTGCCTCCCATCCCCGCCGGCACGTACTCCTTCATGTGGAACAGCGACTGGGGATAGTCCTCGATGTAGGGGAGCAGCTGGGCGATCGTGTCGGGGTTGGGCGTGGAGACGTCGATGTGGCAGCGCCACACCCAGCCCTTGGCCTTCTCCGGCACCAGCTTGTAGAGCCCGGCCGGCTGGGGATCGTGGACCAGGCAGACATCCCAGCCGTCCGAGAGCTCCTTGGCGTTGATCTCGTTGTACTCCCGCCAGGTCGCCCACTGCTCCTCGTCCAGATCCTGCGGCGCGCCCTGGAGCGCGTTGTGCATCAGCTTGGTCGCGTTGAAGAACTCTTCGCGCCCATAGATCACTTGCCACTCGCAGTCGAGGCCCACGTCGCGCATCAGCGGCACGAGCGTGTAGAGGATCTCCGAGACCCCGCCCCCGAAGGCCGTGGCCGAGATGTGCACCACGCGCTGGCCCTGCAGCGGCTCGGCCAGCTCGCGGATCTCCGCGATCAGCTCGCGCCCGCATATGTGGGTGTAATCGGTGAGGGTCTTGGTTCCCACTGCAACGGGCTGGAGCACGCGCCGCCACGATACCCAATCGGGACGGTCAATCCGCCCGCCCGCGGGCGCGGAGGCGGGATCGCGGGCCGCGGCGGCCTACCGATGCGGGGAGCCGACGCGCTAACTAAGGTCTAGCGGATGCTGAACGGGCGTCTCTACCGAGCGGCCTTCGTGCCATTTCTGTTCGCGCTGGCCCTCGCCGCGTTCTCGCTCGGCCCCCGCCCGCTCCCGCTCACCTCGACGCTCGCCCCGGACGCCTTCGAAGGCCAGCCGGCGTTCGAAGAGCTGCGGGCGCTGGGTGCCCGCTACCCCGACCGGCGCCCCGGCGGCGCGGGCGATCGGGCGCTGGCCGCCCACATCGCCGCCACCCTCAAAGGCCTCGGCGGCACCGCCGGCGGAGGCTTCTCGGTACGCACCGTGCTCAGTGAAGGACAGACCATCGCCGGGGAAGCCTCGCTGGACACCGTGATCGCCGAACGCCCCGGTTCCACCAGCGCCGCTCCGATCCTGATCGTGGCGCACCGCGACGCCGCCGCCCGCGGCTCGCTCGCCGAGCTCTCTGGGACCGCGGCGCTGCTCGAGCTGGCCCGTGTGTTCGCCGCGCGCGAGACCAAGCGCACGATCGTCCTCGTCTCGACCAGCGGCGGCAGCGGCGGCGACGCGGGCGCGTCGGCGCTGCCCGGCCTCT
>Ga0207927_1000024_pt1 | contig 73251 bp, 62 predicted proteins | sample NGESurdeep072012_2_FD_184456 | JGI IMG/M metagenome (GOLD analysis project Ga0207927, IMG submission 184456) | Arctic peat soil microbial communities from Barrow, Alaska - NGEE Surface sample 210-2 deep-072012 (SPAdes) | ecosystem: Environmental > Terrestrial > Soil > Wetlands > Peat ... | reverse complement strand
CAACGCACCACCAAACGCCTCATCGCCCCACTCGAAGCGCTCGGACACACCGTCACGCTGCAGGAAGCAGTCGCAGCCTGAACGTTATTTTCCTGTCAGTAGGTGAGCAGCATTCATGTTTGAATGTAGCGACGATGGCCGTGCAAGTCGCATCCTCCGTCCCGACGGCGCTCCGCAGCACGGAGCTCGCAGTCGCTCGACACGGGGAGTTCGGGCGGCGGTGGCTGGAGGGCATGACGCGCGGCGACTCGCTCGCCGACGCGGTCGTCGCCGACGGCGCCCGGCTCGTGCGACGGGCGATCGCCGACGGCGTCGAGGCGATCGAGGACGCTCCCGACTCGCTCGTCGCCCTGTTCGCGGCGCTGGACGATCGCCCGGCGTGGATGGACGCCGACCGGTGCGACCGCGCGGCCGAGTTTCTCGCCCGCCAGTCACGCGAGTACGGTGTCGCGCTCGGCGCGGCGTCGCTGGTCTCAGGCGCGCAGAACACGGTCGCCGGCAAGCCGCTCACGCTCACGGGCCGCTACGCGAGCAACGCGGCGGTGCGCTCGATCGAGGTCGGCTCGTGGCTGCTGGCGGTGACGACCCCGGGTGGGCTCGAGCGCCACGGGGTCGGGTTCGACTGCACCGTGCGCGTGCGCATGATCCACGCGCACGTTCGCGCGCGCCTGCGCAGCCATTCCGACTGGCAGACCGGGCAGTGGGGCCTGCCGATCCCGCAGCCCTACATGGCCTTCACACTCGCCGAGTTCTGCTCGATCGCCCTGCGCGCGATGGCGCGGCTCGGCGTCCGCTACAGCGATTCCGAGCTCGACGACATCTTTCACCTGTGGCGCTGCGTCGGTCACCTCGTCGGCGTCGACGGGGACTTCCTGCCGATCACATCTGACGACTACGCGCGAATCGAGGCGCTCTACGCGTTGACGAGCCCCGGCAGCGACGATGGAGACCGGAGGTTCGTCGCGGCGCTGACCGAGTTTCAGGCGGCCGAGCTCGCGCGCATCCTCCCCGCGCGATGGGCGCCTGCCGTCGTGCAGGGGCTGCAGCGCTCGTTCGTCGGTGACGCTGTAGCTAACGACCTCGCTATCCCCGACACATGGTGCAAGCGCCTGCCGCTCGTGGTCGGGCCGGTGACCGCGTTCGCGTACGGCGCCATCGACACGCTCGTGCCGCGTGGGAAGGAGCGGCGCACCGCGCGCGCATCCCGGACACGTATCAAGGAGCTCGAACGGCTGCGCAAGGAATACGCCGTTGCGCACCAGCTCGTCGACGACTCGGCGTAGCCGCGTTGTCGCGGGAGACATCTTCGGGCGACTCGCCCAGGAGAGTGTTCCTTCCCGGGCCAAGCGAGCGTCCGAGGAACACCCCGAGCAGACGACCAGAAAGGACGATGAGGAGCAGTCCAAGTCAGTGTCGAGCTACGCATGCTCCTCCTGCTCAAGCGGCAGTTTGCACGTGGCGTCTTGTGAATGAGGCGAAAAGGACGCGGCGGGCCAGCCACGTCCTTAAGGCGCCGGTAACCCCTAGCAACTACGCGGATCGAGCCAATCGCGCACCCGCCCAGAGACCCCTGATTTGCAGGACCTTTCGAGCTTCTCCCAGCCCGCCTCCGGGTCTCTGAAAATCGTGGTGTCCCCGGTTCGAGTCCGGGTCTCGCCATCTGAGAACTTCCTGCAAGTCGGGGTACTTTGGCGTCGTGTCGAAGGCTGATCGAGGCGACGATCTCGTCGGCGTTTCGCGCCACGTCCTTTTCACGTCCTAAACCTGAGGCTGGTTGAGGGTTCGGTGCCGCGCCCGCGCCAGTTCTGCTCGCTTCTGCGGTCCTCGCGAGCTATGATCGCGACCCACACATAGTGGCGCCGGCGGTGCACGAACGCCCTGGGGCCCGGCACCGAGGACTGCACCTCGATGCGCTGCTGATTGTCTCGCACCGCGGATTTGCTGCGTGGAGGGGCACAGTCGGCCCAGGCCACGCCGGATGATGAGACGCTCCGGATTATCCGCGCCCATTTGAGTCTCCGTCGGACGAGTTCTTGCTCGCGGCGGTCGAGCGAGCTGTGCGCCATACCGTCGCCCCGACTGCACGGGCTGATGAGGTTCCGGGTGTGCTGCTCTCGCGTGTAGTAGGACGGACGCATCTTTCTGCCCTGCCGTACTATTCGCATTTATGCCAAGCCGGAGAGGCAGGCGCGATGCTGCTCCTGAGCCGTTAGGCAGAGCAAGAATGGATGTGCGTCGCCGACCCTTCTCCTTCGTCAGGCTCCTCTGCGCCGCCGGCCTGGTGCTCGTCGCGAGTCCGTCACCTGCCGCAGCCGCGCCGAAGTCCCATGTCCACGCTGGTCGCTCCGCCCAGTCGATCGGAGTCGCGCTTCGACCGGTGATCACGTGCCGAGGTCGAAGAGGCCTCTGCCCATTTTTTCGCTCGCCGCCGCGGTTGTACTCCTATCTCGCGGGGCAGCCGATTCGGCCGCTGCTGACCGGCAACGCCTACGCCATCGAAGTAGGGGATTGGTACAGCTACGGTCATCTACGCTTGTCGGTGAAATGGCTCTCGCCTAGCGGGCGTGTCCTGGCGAGCGGTGACACCTTCAACTTCCCCGAAGCGATGGCCGGTGCCGTCGCCATTGCCCGGGAGTGCGGCTATGCGGCGGGGGCAACGACGTGCGCGACCCTACGTGCCCCCGAAAAGGTGCGGACGCCGACAGCTTATTTGGCATCCGCGTGCGGCTCGCGGCGGCCACCGGCGCCACCCTACGACCCGGATTTCGCATTCTTGAGTGCTCCCACGGCTATCGAAGGCTGGAGCCCCTGCGCGCCCGTGACGTGGGCGATTGACGAATACGACGAGCCGTCCCTCGAGGCTTCGGAAGGCGCAACGTGGCAATCGGTGGTTTCCGCCGCAGTCGCCCAGTTGGCGAGCGCGACGGGGATCGAGTTCGTTGAGGCCCCGAATTACCAGCTTGCTCCGGGCTCCGCCTTCGCGACGAGGCCGTCAGGAGTTGACATCGGAATCACCTTTCAACCGCTCGAAGAAGACGCAGGCGGCCTCGGGGGCCCGACCGCGAGCCATGGGCAGTTCATCGTCGCGGGCGGGGTCGAGATCAACTCGAGCGCGTATTGGAATGCACCTGAAGCGACGGATGCCGTTCTGCACGAGCTTGGCCACGCGATGGGGTTGGCCCACCCCGTGGCCGAGCCGCCGGCGTTCGATCCGAAAAATGCCGTCATGGATCCCGCAGAAACGCTGTTCCTCAGCTATCAACCGGGTGACCAGTGCGGCCTCTACGAGATCGTATGGCGCGCCCCATGCGCCGGATCTGCAGCAGTCACGCTCGGGCAGGGCGTAGTCCCACAATAGCTTCACCGAGGCTTATGTCGGTCGGGTTCACTGGCGCGATCAAACCTTCCCCAGCTGCACGAGTGGAGTGGATCCCCTATCGCGGACAGCCGCCAGCTTTAGTGGCTAGTCGTTGCCAAGTCATCCAGGACGATGGTCGCGCTCGCTGTTCAAGGCGTCGAGGCACTCCCCTAGGCTCACAGCGATCCGCTCCAAGTCCGTCACATGCTGCCGGCACGGCTCACTGCAGCTCGGGGGCGCGCCGATCTTTCCATGGCATCGCGTCTTCTAGCTGGCGCGCGACTGCCAGCAGCTCGCCCTCGGTGAACAGCGCGCCGGCGAGCTGGACTCCGATCGGCAGGCCGTCGGTTGTGAGCCCAAGTGGAAGGCTGATCGCGGGTTGGCCTGTGATGTTGGCGAGTGCGGTGAACGCGCCAAGCTGTGCGGCGTCGGCGAACGCCTCGGCTGGGGGCAGATCGCGGACGGAGCCGATCAACGGTGGCGGTTGCGCCACCGTCGGCGTGACCCACAGCTCGGCCTGAGCGAGCAGCGGCTGGAAGCGCGCTTCGAGCCTGGCATGCAGCGCATCCATATCGCGTGCATGCAGTTTCCGGCCGGGCTCGACAAGCCAGCCGGTGATCGGCTGCAGACGGCTTCTGTGCGTCAATGGAATCTGCGCCGTCAGGTGCTGGAACAGCGGCAGGAACTCCTCGAGCGTGCCGTCGTGGGGCGGGCCTTCCTCGACTCCGTGGCCGAGCTCGCCGAGCACCCGCGCCGCGCGCTCGACCGCGACGGCGATCTCGGGATGGGTCGGGCCAAGCGGCGAGCATGTGGTGAACCGGATCTTCATAGGGCGAGGCTGCTCACCGGCCAGCTCGCGAAACGGGCGCGGCGGTCGCGGCGCCCAGTGGGGACGGCCCTCCTCCAGGCCGGCCATCACGTCCAGCATGGCTGCCGCGTCATCGACGGTGCGCGTCAGTGCCCCTGAGGTGTAGAGGACGCGGCGATCTTTCAGCCCGAACTGATTCTTCAGCCGCCCGCGCGAGGGCTTCAGACCAACGAGGTGGCAAAACGCCGCGGGAATGCGAATCGAGCCGGCGCCGTCGGAGCCCTGCGCGACCGGTAGCATCGCGGCGGCCACTGCGGCCCCTGAGCCGCCGCTCGATCCGCCCGCACTGTGCTCTGGCGCCCAGGGGTTGCGCGTGGGTGGATGAATGTCCGGCTCGGTCACCGGCATCGCGCCGAGCTCGGAGGTGGCGAGCTTGCCGAGGATCACGAAGCCGGCGCGTCGCAGGGTGGCGACGGTCCGATCGTCGATCGGGAGGATCGGATGTGGCGTGGCCCGCGTGCCGAAGCGGGTCGGCATCCAGCGCACCACGTTGAGGTCCTTGATCGCGATCGGCACGCCGTGAAATACAGGGAGCTCGCCACGCCCGCGCCGGCGCTTGCTGTCCTTCGAGCGCGCAGCCGCAAGCGCACGCTTCGGAAACACCTGAACAAAAGCCGACAGGCGCGGGTTCAAGATGGCGATGCGCTCGAGATAACGCTGCACGAGCTCCTCGCTGGAGAGCTGTCCCTCGCGCACGAGCTCGGCCTGCTCCACCGCGCTGGCGCCGAACACCTCGCTCCAACTCATCGAACCATCCTAGAGACTTGATGTGCGTTGACACCAGCGAGGTCTTCTCAGGGGCAGGGCTCGCTTCAGAAAACGGCAACCGATGAACCACGCGCCGCGACGAGTCGCCATCGTGTATCGGCGACGACTTGACGCTCGCCGTCGTGAGGGCCTCTCCCCGCATTTGTTCGGTGCAATTGCCTTGGCATCGGCCGCACACTTAAGAAGATGTTCGGTACAATTAGATAATGCCTCAGCCGCACAAAATCACGGTGGGCAGCCGCGGCCGGCCTACGCGAGCTGCCGTCTACGAGCGCCTGCGTGTTGAGATCGGCGAACTGCGTGAGCGGCTCGGCGGGCTGCCCTCGCCTGGTGAAGCAGACGTCATCTGGCGCGGAATATGGCTCGAGGAGGCCCACCACTCGACTGCCATCGAGGGCAACACGCTCGTGCTCAAGCAGGTCGAGCAGCTCCTCGAGGAGGGTCGAGCGGTGGGCAACAAGGAGCTCAGGGAGTACATGGAGGTGCGTGGGTACGCCGATGCCGCCAACTGGGTCTACGGTCAGGCGCTCAACCCCGGCGCATGGGCGAGCGGCGAGCTGCTCTCGCTGACCGAGCTTCGGCACATCCACCGCCTCGCGCTCGCACCCGCCTGGGATGTTGCGCCTCACCCAAGCGCCGGCCATAGCGAGCGTCCAGGCTCATTCCGCGAACACGACATCCGGCCGTTTCCAGGCGGCATGTGCCCACCGCCATGGCCCGAGGTCTCCGCCATGGTCACCGACTGGATTAGCGAGGTGCAAGCGCTGGGCCGGGAGGGTGAGGGCATCGAGCCGGCAGCGCTGGCCAAGGTGCATGCGCGCTTCGAGCAGATCCACCCATTTCTCGACGGTAACGGGCGCACCGGCCGGCTCGTCCTCAATCTGCTCATAGTCAGGCTCGGCTATCCCCCCGCGATCATCTTCAAGGGCGACCGCCGGCGATACCTGGCGGCACTCCAGAGCGCCGATCAGGGCGACCATGGCCCCCTCGGAGAGCTGCTCGCCCGCGCCATCCTCGACAACCTCCACAAGTTCGTCGTCCCCGCCATCGCCGGCCCATCACGCCTGGTCCCGTTGCCCGCCCTGGCCTCCGAACGGATCTCCGCAAACGCGCTACGCGTGGCCGCGACGCGGGGCCGCCTCAAGGCATCCAAGGTCGCCGATGGTACGTGGCGCAGCACGCGCGTCTGGGTCGACGAATACCTGGCTGGGCGCTACGAGCGCGAGCCTCGCGACAGAAGCCGGTAACCGCGGCGGCGGCGCCCTTGCAGACGATTATCTATGGAGCCAAGATGCGACCGGGCGGGCAGAGCCACCACGCTTCTTGGACTGTGGCGGGCGTCTTAGGTAGCTCGCATTTTGTGTCGTCGGGTCCACACCAGTCTCTCCTCGTGGTCAACTACCGGCACTGCGTCGGTGGTGGCTGCGGTTGCGGCTCCCCCGCGATTGCAGCAAGCTCATGTGGGATGGTCCCCGACGTGGATCTCTACAGCCTGAAGCGCGGTTTCGAGCGGGCGAACGAGCTACTCGACCTCGGGCGGGTGAGCACGGGCTTCTCGTTCCTGCGCCACGCCCGTCGCGCATTCATGCCGGTGCCCTTGATCGATCGGCCCGAGCCTGTGTTGAGCGACGTCTTCCCGCCCCTGCGGGCGCGGCCGATCGCGTCGCTGAAGGGCAAGCGGATCGGCGTCATCGCCTCAGGCGGCGGCGGTGGGTGCGTCTCGATGGTGGGTGTCGCACGGGCCTTCGAGGAGGCGGGGGTCCGCCCCGCGTTGTACTCCGCGTGCTCGGGCGGCGCCATCTGGGGCGCGATGTGGGCGGCCGGGATGAGCGCGCAGCAGATGTCCGACTTCTCCCTGTCGTGGCGGGCCGAGGACTACCTCGACATCCAGTGGGCGCGGATTCCCAGCTTCGCGCTGAGCGCCTTGAAGGGGTTCACGGGGCTGATGAAGGGCCAAGCGCTCGAGCATCTGTTCAACGAGCGGCTGTGGAGCATGCGCGTCGGCGACACCGGCTTCCCGATCACCTCGATTGTCTACAACATGGACCTCGGTCGTGTCGAGTACTTCGGCACCGAGCACACGCCCGAGCTGACGATCGGCGAGCTGGTGCGCATAGCGGTGGCGTTGCCGCTCTTCATCGAGTCGGTATCGGTCGGTGGTCACCTCTACGTGGACGGCGGGGTCATCGAGCTGTTCCCAGCGCAGCCGGTCCTTGAGGACGGCGGGTTCGATCATGTCTTCGGGTTGAACTTCATGCTGCCGCCGGGCTTCGAGGCGCAGGACATCACTGGCTGGAACGAGCGCCGCTTGGGGATTCTGCAGGCCAGCCGCCAGTTGCAGCAGGGCTACCACCTCGAGATGGCAAAGCGAGCTCGGCGCGAGCTCGGCGAGCGCTTCACCCTGATTGACCCGATCGATCCCTCGCTGTTGCGTGGCGTCTCCTTCTATGACCTGTTCATCGATCGCCGTCAGTGGCCCGCGCTGATCCGCGAGGGCCACGCGGCGGCGACGCGCGCGCTGGACACGTTGCGAACCTCCCGTGCCGCTCCCGCGGCGCGCCGAGCCAAGGGTCCGTCGCCTGCACCTCGCGCTGGCGGCGGTCGTCCTCGGCCTGGGGCTGGCGGCCACTGAGGACGGCGACTGCACCCCGCCCCCTGTCGCGGAGACGGCGGCATGCTCCCACGGGGATGCCGGGACGGGCTCGACCGCGCTGGTCGCTGGCGCCAGCCGGTGGGTCTAGGTTCGGTTGCGACCGAGCTGGTCGTGTGCCTTGACCCACTCCTCGGCGACGATCGCTGAGCCGAGCGAGAGCTCGCCGCAGAGCACGGTGGCCGCGACGATCTCGGCGAGCTTGCGGACCTTCCCGGCTCCATAGCAATCGATCAGCTCGAGGCACTCGCGCTGCGTGGCCAGGCCCGTGCCGCCGCCGTAGGTGGCGACGATCAGCGAGGGGATCGTGATCGAGGCATAGTAGTCGCCGTTGGGGAGCAGCTCGCTGAAGCCGAGGGCCGCCGAGGACTCGGCGACGTTGGCCGCGTCCTGCCCCGTGGCAATGAACAGGGCGGCGATTCCGTTTGCAGAGTGGGCGCCGTTGTTGTTGACCCCGGACATAAAGCCGCCGAGGTTCGACACCTGGCGAGCCCGGAACAGCCTCTCGCCGCTCGTATGCATGTGCGCCTCGATCAGCGCCCCCGGGATCGTCGCCTCGGCGACCACGCGCTTGCCGCGGGTGCGCAGGATGTTGACCTGCGAGCTCTTCTTGTCGGTCGCGAAGTTCGACTCAAGGTAGAAGCTTGTGATGCCCGCGTAGTTGGCGGTGATCCAAGCGCAGGCCGCGGCGGTCGCCTTGCTCGTGAGGTTCTGGCCAGCGGCGTCGCCGGTCGTGTAGTCAAAGCGCGTGAACAGGATCCGGCTGGCGGAGTACTGTTCGACGCCGCGCAGCCGGCCGCTGCGGGTGGTGCTCTCAGCTGCCTGCTTGATCTCGCCGAAGTGCTCGCTCAGCCATTCTCCGAAGGCGCGCGCCTCGCGTGCGCTCTCGAACGTGAACGCGGGAGCGCGCTGCATGGCGTCGTCGAGGATGGTGGTCTTCACGCCGCCCGCCTCGTAGAGCATCTTCATCCCGCGGTTGTAGCTCGCGACAAGGGTGCCCTCGCTGGTCGCCAGCGGCACGTAGAACTCGCCCTGAGCGTGCTCCCCGTCGACAAGCAGTGGACCGGCGATGCCGATCGGCACCTGCGCGACGCCGACGAAGTGCTCGATGTTGCCCGGCAGAATCGCCGGATCGAACGACCCCCGGGAGACGTGCTCGAGCGCCACCCCGGTGTGCTCGCGCAGAAACGCGCGCCTCGCCGCGGCTGCCGCGGGCGTGTAGTCGTCGTCTCGATCACGCGGAATCGTCTCTCGCTCGCGCCGTGGTGCGCCGTCTTGAGCCTCGGCTTCGGCGGACCGGGTCCGCTCACGTAGGCCTCGCATAGTCGCGAGAGTAGACAGCGCCGGGATGCGCGCCATCCGCAAAAACGCGCAGGCACCGGGCGTAGAAGTCACACGCAGCCACAGACTCACATGAGCGTGTCGGTGAGATGTAATGTCGAGCTGAGATGTCGGAACGACTGCCCCTTGCTGGTCATCGGTCGTCGAGGGCCGAGATGCACAGATGATCGTCGCGGGCTCCGGCAACGTCTTTCCGCGGCGGGGCGAGGTCCTCAGGCGCGAGTTGGGCTACTCGTGACTCCGCCGCCCCGCTCGCTCCAGACGCTGACTGGCCGCTACGACCGCGAGGTGTTCGAGCCAGAGGGCGGGCGCGCGCGCGTCCGTCTGGCGGTCGTGGGCAGCGAAGCGTGGGACGTATCCCTCGATGGTGGAACGGCGCGCCTTGTGCCCGCCGAGGGTGACGCCGACGCGACGCTCACCGCCGACAGGCAGGCGTGGACAGCCATCGCTGAAGACCTCCGCGGTGGAATGGACGTCTACCGCGCCGGGCGCCTGACGGTGCGGCGCAACCTGCATCTCGGCGTCGGATTCCTGGCGGCGACGAGCGGGCTGACCGGTCCCGGGCGGGTGCGTTTTCGGATGGTCACCACTCGCCGCGCGCGACTGTCGACCTTGGAGGCCGGGAGCGGCCCACCGGTCGTGGCTCTGCACGGCCTGGGCGGCACCAAGGGATCGTTTCTCCCCACCGCGGCCGAACTGGGCGGACGCTTTCGCGTGATCGCGGTCGACCTCCCCGGGTTTGGCGACTCCGACAAGCCAATCGGCGCGAGCTACGACGCCCGCTTCTTCGCTCGCGCCGTCATCGACCTGCTCGATGCACTCGAGCTCGATCGAGCTCATCTCATCGGCAACAGCCTCGGCGGGCGTGTCGCGCTGGAGGTCGGGCTCCTGCACCCCGACCGGGTCGAGCGCCTCGCTCTACTCTGTCCCTCGCTGGCTTGGCGACGGGCGCGTCCGTGGGCGCCGCTGCTCAGGCTCACGCGGCCGGAGCTCGGGCTGGTTCAGATCGCTCCGCGGCCGCTCGTCGATGCGATCGTACGCCGCCTTGTCCCCGACGCGGATGAAGGCTGGACCGCAGCCGGCGTCGATGAGTTCCTGCGCGCATACCTGACGCCGGCCGGTCGGGCCGCCTTCTATGCCGCCGCTCGCCACATCTACTTGGAGGAGCCTCACGGCGAGGCAGGCTTCTGGCCCCGGCTGCGTGGGCTGCAGCCCGATGCGCTCTTCATCTGGGGTCAGCGCGATCGGCTGGTCCCCATCGCCTTCGAGCGGCACGTCACCGACGCGCTGCCCCATGCTCGTCACGTCGAGCTCGACTGCGGACACGTGCCTCAAGTCGAGCGTCCACGCCAGACTCACGATGCAGTTGGCGCGTTCCTCGAGGCGCCCGCCGCCCGCTGCGACTAGCGCTCAGGCGGAAGCCGCGAGTGTCTCGGGCGCTGTTGCTAGCCAGTCGTGGAGGCGTTCGTAGACCTCGGGGTGGTTGAGCAGCGCGATGTGGTGGGTGCCTCCGACGTGATGTCCGTGCTCCTCGCGGAAGGGGATTCGCCGGGTCTTGCTCTGGCCGCTGGCGCTGGGTGCCAGTACCAGGATGTCGCCGAGCAGACGCCCGAGCGGGTGCTTCGGGTCGCGGGTGATGGTTGCTGAGACGAAGCAGTTGGTCGCCCATGGCAGCAGCGGTACCTCTTGGCAGGCGACCGCACGCAGCGCCTCGGGATCGCGGCCGCGCCAGTCCTCGTCGACCAGCGATCCGTGGCGCAGGTCGCGAATGCCGGCGCTGCGCCGCCGCAGGAAGCTGCTGAGCATTCGCGTCTCGGGCAGCTTGTCGAGTGCCGCCGCAGCTCGGTGCGCCCCCTGCTCCAGGGGAGCACCATGGTGGGGGGTCCCCAGCGAGACGACATGCCGAACATGGCCGACCCACGTCTGGTCCTGCTCGTCCGCCTGATGGGCGGCGCTGCGCGCGACCAGGCCGCCCATTGAGTGGCCGACCAGCGCGATCTGCTGCACCTCGACCGGCCACGCCTCCACGAGCTCCTCGAGCAGCGCCGCCACCGTGCGGCCGTTCTCGGAGATGTGCAGTCCGCTGTTGTAGCGCAGGTAGACCGCCGTGCAGTCGAGGTCCGAGGCCAGCCGTTCGCCGTACGCGTCTTCGGCGCCCCAAGACCAGCAGAACTCATCCCCGGTCAGCCCGTGTATGAAGACGGCCAGGCGAGGAGTGGCCTGCGGGAACGCGTCGCGCAGCGAGGACTCATCCAGCCCGATTCGCTCTCCGTGCATCCGCGCTGAGGTGGGCTGGTGAAGCGCGCTCCCATCGCGCTCCAGCCGGTCCCCGATGAGACCGCTGAGCACAGCGAGCCCGAAACTGCCCTTCTGGGTGGTGGACAGCGAAACCTGCTCACCGATGCCGCGCCGCTCCATCGCCGCGTCGGTGGCCTTCCCGAGTATCGAGGCGCCCGCCCCGATCGCACCATAGGCGCGGCTCGAGAGCGCGTCGTGGATGAGCTGCACCGGGCGACTCGCCGGGCCGACACCGCGGAAGGCGCGCTGGGCGATGCCCAGGTGCATGTCGCGGATCGCCCCCGGAAAACTGCGCAGCTCCTCAAAAGCCAAGGCGCTCAGCGCCCGAACCTCGTTCGGCGCCGAGCTCTCGCCGCCGCCGCCGGTGCTGGTCGAATCCATGCTGGCCGTTGCAGTTCCCGTGCTGGCCATTCCTGTCTCCCATCCGTTTGGTCGCTGCCGGTCGAGTGAGGCTAACCCCCGGTGCAGACTACCCTCCTTCTATCACTTTGTTACGTTCGTTACAAGAGCAGATGTGCTGCTCCGCTCTCGGTGGTCCCGCGGTCGGCCCCGTCGCGATCAGGGCGGGCTTGCGCGTCAGTCCGTGGGGCGGCGGCTTGCACGGTCGCGGCTGATGGGATCCCGGGCCTATCCTCGCCCGATGCGCAGTGGGGTGGACGCAGCGATCGACAGTTGGCTGGAACGGCTGATCGTTACACGGGTGCGCCGGCAACGGCCAGTCTTGCGACTGGTTCCCGATCGATGGATCCGGCCAGTGATCAGACCGACGGTGCTGCGGCTGCGACGCTCACTCTCCCGGGGCGCTCTCGCATTGGCGGTGCCCGTCGGGATCATCCTCACGCTGCTCATTCTCAAGCCGTAGTGGAGCCGTTTCCGCCGGGGCGGATCGATCAGGAAGGACATGGCACCCGCCGATCCCCGTTGGTGTGTCCGCTCCCGATGTCCCTGCCCAGCAGCCGGAAGGCGAGCCGTGTGGCGAGCGCCATGATCGTCAACTGGGGGTTGACGCCAAGCGAGCTCGGCGCCGCCGAGCCGTCCGCGACGTAGACGCCCTGCACGCCGTGCACCGCCAGATCGCCGTCGATCACCCCGTGCGTGGACCGCGCGTCGGCTCGCGCTGTCCCCAACGGATGAAACGCCATCAGCTTCAGGTCGCGAAGACGCGCGTGCTCGGGACTCACTCCGTGAGGGAGCGGCAGGTGGACCTCGCGCGCGCCGGCCGCATCGAACAGCTCGCGCATCCGCGCAAGGCCCTTGCGGAAGCGCATCAGGTCGTCCTGCACGAGGTCGTAGCGGATCAGCGGGCGTCCAGCCAGCGTCCTGACGCTCCCGCGCGAGCTGTCCGAGACCATTAGCCCAAACAGAGCCAGCCTGCGGTAGTCGGCCATCGCCTCAGCGTGCCGCCGACCTGTCAGTGGCAGCGCCATCGCCGCGTACGCGGGCGGCCCCGCGGCCCCCTCGAACATGATTCCCTCCGGCGCGAACTCATCGACGTAGAAGCTCTGTGGCACGCCACGGCTCATGTCGACGATCTCCTCCATGCGCGCGAAGATCGCCGTGGCCGGATGCAGCGAGAGGTTGCGTCCGAGCTGCCCCGACTGAGAGCCGATGCCGCTGCGCCCGAGCAGCAGTGGTGTGTGGATCGTGCCCGCCGCCACCACCACGATCGGCGAACGCACCTCGATCGACGCACCGCCTGCCATCTGCGCCCGCACGCCGCGCGCTCGACCGCGCTCGATGATCACCCGCTGCACGTGCGCTCCCGTGACGATGCGCGCGCCGGCCTGTTGCGCCCGCGGGACATACGTGATGCCCGTGTGCTGCTTGGCCGAGGTCGGGCAGCCGAGCGTGCAAACGCCTGAGCCCACGCAACCGCGTGCGTTGCGCCGCAGGTAGCCATGCGACCAGCCCAGGCGCTCGGCGCCGCGGCGGGCGACCTCCGCGTTGCCTCCCGCCAGCTCGGGCGTCACCTCGCTCACCGACAACGCCTGCTCGACGCGCTCGAAGCAGGGTTGTAGCGACTGCTTGCTCACGTCCATGCCGAACTCGCGCTGCCAGCGCTCCAGCACATGGGCGGGAGTGCGAAAGCACGTCCCCGAATTGATCAGCGTCGTGCCCCCCACGCCACGTCCCAGGGGCAGCATGATCGGCGGCTTGCCGAGCGTCGCGATCTGACCGCCGTCGCGGTACAGGTGCGCCAGCATCTCCGGCATGCTCGCCGTGAAGCTGTCCGGGTCATGCCACTGCCCCTCCTCGAGCACCACCACGTTCATGCCGCCCTCGGCCAGCTCGGCCGCGACCACCGCGCCGCCCGCGCCCGCACCGATCACGCACACGTCCGCGTCGAGCCGGCCCGGTTTGTCCCCCTTCACGGACGTCCCTCCGCGCGCCGCAGCTCCCGCCCGCGGGCGACCACCGCGTCCGCGTCCCAACCCAGCGAGCGGCTGACCTGAGGGTCGTCGTAGTGTCCGACCGTGAGCAGTCCGCGTACGAGCTGGTCCCAAGGGGCCGCGCGAGCGAGCAGCGCCACTCCGCGTGGACGCCGCGCAATGGCCAGCAGCGCGCGCAGTCCCGTGCGCTGTGGCCACGGGGCGGCGGCGATCAACGCGTCGAGCGAGCCGGTTCCTGGTCTTGCGCTGGACGTGGTCGCGTCACCGTATCAGCGGGTCGATGCCCACCGGCGCAGCGTCGGGCGGCTTGTAGGGCGCCAAGCGCCGTTCGCGTCAGCTGCGCTTGCGGGCGGAGACGAACTGCGCCAGGCCGGCTACGCGCTGATCGATGCCGGTTAGGCCGCGATCCCGCAGCGCACGTGTCAGCTCGTCGCGGGCGAAGATCCGCACGCCGCTCAGGCCCTGCACGACCGGGTTGGTCACCCTCGCGGGCAGTGGGCCGCGGTTGCAGCTCGACAGCAGCGCCACTCGACCGCCGGGCGCAAGGACGCGGGCGATCTCGTCGAGTGCCCGCATCGGCTCCTGGATCAGGTACAGCGCAGCGAAGCAGCAGACGGCATCGAAGCTGCCGTCTCGAAAGGGCAGCCCGCAGGCGTCGCCCCGCACGTAGGCGAGGTTGGCGCTGTCGGTCTTCCGCACGGCGACCGCGAGCATCGTCTTTGAGGCATCGATTCCCACCACCAGGCCCTCGCCTGTGGCGCGGGCGAAGCCGCGGGTAAAGTTGCCCGGCCCGCAGGCGACGTCCAGCACCCGCTCGTTGGGTGACAGGTCCAGCATGCTCAGGGCCAGGCGGCGCTCCTCGCGTACCCCGGGACCCGTCGCCCCCATCAACAGCCGTCCACCGAGCGGGCGCCACAGGCGCTCGTAGATCAGCGCCAGCGCGCTGCTGAGCATCAGCCTTTGCCCGGGATGCGCTCCAGTGGGATCCTCCTCGCCGAGCAGATCGAGGTAGCCCTCCTCGACGTGCGCCACCGGCGGCCGGCGGGCCGGCTCGAACAACGCCAGCGTCTGCTCGACCGCGGGCACGGGCAGGGTGGTCGTAGATCTCATTGAACGGGATCCATCGCAGGCAGCCGATCCTTTCATACCGAACGCGCGCTCGTTGAGAGGGGAGTGCCACACCGAGCCCGAGCGCGGTCCGCGTCAGCCCCCGGCGCGGCGGCGCAGCTGCTTGCGCTGGCGGGCGTTGAGGTGATCGCGCAGGTCGAGCGCCTCTTCGCCCAGCCCCATCGATTCGGCGCCGTCGAGGATGCGCTGGGTGCGCTCGAGGCCGACCAGCTCGAAGACCTCGTCGAGTCGCTCCTTGCCCTCGAGCACGAACGCGATCCGTAGTAGGTCCTCGTCGGTGAGCTCCTCGATGCAGCCCGCGAGCGTGCCCTCGTCGAGGTGGGCGACGAAGCGGCCCATCGCGACGTGCTCCCCGGCAGCGGCCATGGCGACGGCGATCTCCAGCACCCGGTCGCCCGGCATCGACGTGACGACGTCGACGGCGCGGCGCGGATCGAGCTCGGCCGAGAGCTGGGCGAGGAAGTCGATCGGGAAGTGCCCCGAGATCTCCACCGCGCGGTCCGGATCGAGCAGGCCTGTTAGGCGCGCGCAGATGAGCGGTCCGAGCGCATGCTCGCCCATCGTTGCAAGTGTGTGCGCGGGCAGCAGCCGCGCGGCATCGGCAGTTCGCTGCAGCAGCGCTTGGTCGTCGTCGTAGAGCAGTTCGGTGACCGCCTCCCGGTAGTCACGCAGCTCAGACGCGGGAACCTGATGGACATACGTGAGCGACTCGGGCCCGTCGAGCCCGAGCAGGCGGGCCAGCTTGGCGGCCTCGGCGCGGCTTTCGGTGGCGGCGCTCATGCGCCCAGGACTCGGCGCACGGCGCCACGCAGCGGCCACGGGATGTGCTTGAACGCCTTGTCGACCGACGTCGCCAGCTCACGCCGCTGACGCCGCAGCGCCGCCTTGGTGTGGACGGTGAGCTCAGCGGCACGCTCGCTGTCAAGCGATGCCGGCGGGTCGGGAAGCTGGTCTGCGGGACGCGGCATCGGATTGGACGGCTCAGCCTCGAGCCGCCGCCCCGCTCGCGATCCCGATCAGGGCCATCTTGCGCTCGACCACCTCGCGCTGCTCCGCGAGCGGGTGACCGCACGCTCCCGGCTCGCTGCCGTCGAGCTCGATCACGCGGCCACTGCGCAGTCGCAGTGTCAGCCGGCATGGGAAAGTCATGCGCAGCGAGCGCGTGTCGAGCGTGCCGGTGCCACCCTCGCCGGGACCGAGCGCCGCGCGGCGCAGCTGTCCGAGCAGGCGCGGCTCGCGTGCGAGCGCGCCCAGATCGCGCATGCCGAGCGACACATCGGTCATGTGCAGCTCGCGCATCCTGCGCCCCACCCTGGGCCACGCCTTCAAGGGCACCTCGCGCAGCGTGGCCCCTCCCCTGGCAGCGCCTTCGAGCGTGGCGAGTGTCAGCTCCCAGTCGTGGCGCACCGTCGTGCGTGCCGCCAGCTCGCCGATCGCGCTCTCGTTGTCGGTCAACCACGCCTCGGTCAGCTCGTCGTGGGTGAGCCTTCCGGCCAAGAGCGCCACGGCGACGCTCAGCTTCGCCGAGAACGTCACGCCCACGGGGCGCAAGCCCGCGCGCTCGCCGAGTGTCTCCATCCCGGCCGTCAGGTAGCCGCCGGCTATCTCCACGTCTCTCACCTCCGCTGGATGCACCTCGGCGGAGACGGCGGCGTCGACCGCTGCCTGCAGGTAGGCGCAGCCGGGATACGGCTTGAACGCGAGCGTGTCACTCAGCCACACCTCGCCCAGACCTCCAAACGCGCTCGGGCGCGGCACGAACGAGAAGTGGGTGAGCAGTCCACGATCATCCTCGATGATCTCGAGCGCCCCCTCCACGCCCCTGGCTGCCAAGAGTGCCGCGCGGGCGCCTTGCACCGCCGGCTCGGCGGCCGTGAGCAGCTTCGTCGCCGGCCCCACGAACCCCGGCCACAACCCGTAGGGAGGCTGGTAGAGCGCGATCGCGAGCGCATGCGCCTGTCGCTGCGCGTCGAGACCGAGTCCGACCCCGGCGGCCACGGCGCCGGCGGCGCAATGAATCGACGTCCAGAATTGGCCGTTGTGGGGGCCGAGGAACAGAGCGAGCCCAAGACGCCCGGCGACCTCGTTGGCGGCCACCTGCGCAACGAGCGCACGAGAGGGCTCATCCGCAGCAAACGCTCGTGACACGGCCACCGCCGAATGACCGGTGTGGCCCATGTAGAGATAGTCGTCCCAGTCATGCGCGATCGACGCGGCGGCGCTAGCGAACACCTCGCCGAGTGGTCCCTTCCCGGCGACGTCGGCGAACGGCGCCGCCTCGCGCTCTCCGGCTCGGGCCGCAGCCATGATCGAGGCCCTTTGCAGCTCGCAGCGCTCGCGAACGCCCTCCGGTATGTCGGCCTCGGTCAGGCTCGCCGCCCAGCTACCGATCCGCTCGCAGGTCGTCGTCATCGTCGCTTCATACCAGAAGGCTGATTGCACGACCCCACGGTGCGGATGACGCACGGTGTCGCCCGCGGGTCTTCGGGGGAAACTACGCGCGCGGGTCGAGCGTGCGCAAACGCCCACATACGCCGGCTGGCGCCTCCAAAGGAGCTCTCCGAGGCGCAGCCGGCGTATGAGCTCAGAGGAGGACCGCTAATGCGCTTGCTTCGGCCTGACGATCAGATGGGGAGACATGTCGCCCGCCATCAACCCCGAGTCGTTGAATGGCGATGGACGCGGATCGCTGCACGTCGACCCGGTGATGGCATCGCGCTTCGCGAAGGTGAGCCGACTTAGTGCCCTGTCGGTCGGGGGCATCGGGTTGGTGGTGCTCCTCGGTTGGCTGACGGGATCCCGGGCTCTGACCAGCCTGGGCCTGCACACCGAGACGATGAAGGTCAACACCTCGCTGGCCATGTTGGTGGCCGCGGTGTGTCTGCTCGCGCTGACGCGCCCAGGCCGGCGGGCGCAACAGGTAGCCTCGCTCGCCGCGCTGCTCGTTCTGCTCGACGGCGTGGCGGTGCTGGCCGAGTACGTGCTCGGAGTTGATCTCGGCATCGATCAGGCGCTGTTCGCTGACCACTCCTCGATGCTCAATCCGGGTCGGATGGCGCCCAACACGGCGCTTGCCCTCACGCTGTTCGGCTTCGCGGCGCTGCTCTCCCGTCGCCAGTTGGGCCGTGTGTGGCCGAGGAACCCGCTGGGCGTCGCGGTCTTCGCCATCGGGCTGGTCGCCCTGATCGGTGATCTGATCGGCGCCTCGGCGCTGTCGGGTGTTGGAACCGCGGCCCGCATGTCGGTTCCCGCGGCTCTCGGGTGCGCGCTCATGGGCAGCGGACTGCTCGCCAGCGGCCCCGTTCGAGGATCGATGAGGCTCCTGGTCTCGAGCGGTCCAGGTGGACAGCTTGCGCGGAGGCTCTTGCCCGCGGCGGTGATCGTGCCGTCCGTGCTCGGCGTGCTCAGTCGGGTCGGAGAGACGCTTGGACTCTACGGCTCGCAGGTTGGGCTGCTGCTGATCGTCCTGGTGATGGTCGGCGCGGTGGCGACGCTCGCCTGGGTGCTGGCCCGGGAGCTGGACCGGAAAGCCGTCGTGCGTCAGGTCGCGCTGCGCGACCTGCGCGAGAGCGAGATGCGCTTTCGTGACACCTTCGAGACCGCGACCGTGGGAATGGCCCTGGAGGACATCGACGGCAGAGTCATCGATGCCAACCAGGCTCTCTGCGACATGCTCGGCTACACCAAAGACCGACTGGTGGGGATGGCGTTCACCGAGCTCACCCACCCCGACGACGTCACGCACGATCTCGAGCACATGCACAGAATGCTCAGCGGCGGGATAGACAACTACCACGCAGAGAAGCGATACCTGCACGCCGATGGTCACGTGGTGTTGGCAATCTTGAGCATCTCGAGGGCCCGGGTCGCTGCCAGCGACCAGCTGCGCTTCATCGTCCAGATGCAGGACATCACCGCGCGCAAGCGCTCAGAGGAGCGCTTCGCCTATCTCGCCTACCACGACGAACTGACCGATCTACCCAACCGGGCGATGTTCCGCCATCACCTGGACCTGGCGCTGGCTCGCGCCCAGCGACACGACGCTGGCCTCGCCGTCGCCTACGTCGACATCGACCGCTTCAAGGTCGTCAACGACAGCCTTGGACACACCGCGGGGGACGCGGCGCTGCGCGAGATCGCTGCACGGCTACGCCGCGCCGTGCGGGCCGAGGACCTCGTCGCCCGCAACAGCGGAGACGAATTCCTGGTCCTGATCGCCGACCTGAAGCGCCCCGTCGAGCGCCTTCCGAGCGCTGGCTGGCTGGACCTCTCACCCGAGGTCTCGATGGTCATGCGCCATCTCCATGACGCTCTGCGTGAGCCGTTCGTGATCGGCGGGCAAGACTTCGGGCTCGACGCGAGCATCGGGGTCAGCGTCTTCCCAGACGACGCCGAGAGCGCCGAGGAGCTGATCCGACACGCGGACGTGGCGATGAGCGACGGCAAGCAGGCGGGTCCTGGCCTGAGCCGGCTCTACTCGCCCGCGGGCTCAGACCCCGGTGGTGAGCTGACGCTCACCAGCCGGCTGCGCCTCGCCATCGAGCGTGGCGAGCTCGTGCTCCACTTCCAGCCGATCGTCAAGCTCGCCCCGGGGTTGGAGTCGCTGGACGCCGGCCACTACAGACTGGGCGATCACACGTCCATGGTCGAGGCGTTGCTCCGCTGGGAGGATCCCGACCGCGGCCTGATTGCGCCCGGGGCGTTCATCCCCCTGGCCGAGCAGTCCGGTCTGATCGAGCCGATCGGCGACTGGGTGATCGAGGAGGTCAGTCGCCAGGCATGCCGCTGGAGAAAGCTCGGTATCGATGTGACGATCGCGTTCAACCTGTCGCCCCGCCAGATGCGTCGGCCAACGATCATGCGACGGGTGCTTGACAAGATCATCGCGCAGGGCGCCAACCCGGAGCACCTGGTAGTCGAGCTCACTGAGACGGTCGCCGTGGAGTCGCCTGCCCACACGCAGCTCCAATTCCGCGAGGCACGGGCGAGCGGACTGCGCTCGGCCGTCGATGACTTCGGCTCCGGGTACTCCTCGCTCGGTCGCCTGCTCGAAATCCATCCCGACTTCATCAAGATCGACCGCTCCCTCACCGAAGGGATTCCCACCAACGCCGGGGCCAACGCGATAGTCGAAGGCGCCATCAGAATGAGTCTGGGCCTTGGAGCCACGCCGATCCTCGAGGGCATCGAGACCGAGGAGCAGTGGCGCTTCGCCGTCGCACGTGGCTGCATCCTCGGCCAGGGCTTCATCCTCGGCCGCCCCCAGTCCGCCGAGGATCTCACTCCGCAGCTGATGTCAGGGAGCCCGGTGCACCCATAGCCCCTCCACGTACATGCGCCGCGCACTCGCGGGGTCGATCGACGCCGGCTCGCAATCATTCGTCCAGCAGCGGTGGAAGTTCGCCTGAAGGGTGATCGAGAGCCCGACTCCAATAGTGGTTGCGTTCGCGCAGCCGCGCGTGCGAACGAGTGACCCTGTGTCAGAAAGCGAACCCCTCAGCCAAACCCAACCTCTGCATCCGACGCCGTCGCTCGATAGGCCACGCGCGACAGCGGGCCCATCGTCGTGAGCTTCCTAATCGGTCGCAGGGGCCCCTGGATGGCGGGCGTCGTGCTGATACTCGCGGGGGCGCTCGCGGCCCTGCTGGGGGCTCAAGCGGTCGCCCAGTCCGACGCGGAAAGGGAACGACTCGCGTCGCACCTGGCCTCGGCCGAGATCGCCTCGACCCTGAAGCTGGCCATCCGGCGCGAGGAAGACCTCACGGTTGACACGAGCGCGTTCGTTGCGAACAACCCGGACGTGACCGCGGTGAAGTTCGACCAGTGGGTCGAATCGATGCAGGCGGCACAGCGATACCCCGAGCTGCAGAACCTTGGCCTGGTGATGTTGGTGAGAGCGTCCAAGCTGCCGGCATTCGAAGCCCGCATGGCGGCCGACCCGCTTCGACCCCAGGGGTCGCGCTCCACGGCATCGGCGGGCGACTTTCAGATCGTGCCGGAAGGCAAGCGGGCCTACTACTGCCTTGCCGTCGCCGGGATCGCAAGGAACCTCGCCAGCGATCTGCCTCCGGGGCTGGACTACTGTCAGCTCGTAAAGACGATGATCAAGGCGCGCAGCCTGGGGGTGAGCGGCTACGCGCCGGTCGCAGACGCGGGTGCCACAGCGCTCGGAGTGGGGACCCCCGTGTACCGTGGTGGGGCGACGCCGAGGACCGTGAAGGCGCGCATACAGGCGTTCCAGGGATGGCTTGGGGAGCGGATCGAGCCGAAGATACTGCTGGAAACAGCGCTCGCGGGTCACCCCGGCGCCGCCGTAGTGTTCAGATTCAACTCACGCTACTCCCATGTGGCGTTCACCAGTGGCAAACCGTCCCCCGGAGCGCAGAGCACGACTGTTGCCCTCGCGGTCGGGCGAGAAGCAGGCTTGCCCAGCGCATACGAAGGCTGGACGGTCCAGAGCTTCAGCGCGGGTGTCGTGGGCGGGGTGCTCGCTGACAGCCGTGCGCTCGCTCTGCTCGTTGGGGGCATCCTGCTGAGCGTGTTGCTGGGCCTGCTCGTGACGGTCCTCGGCACCGGTCGCGTGCGGGCGTGGTCGCTCGTGCGCGAGAAGACCCGAGAGCTCTCAGAGAAGAACCGCGAGCTCTTCCACATGACCCTGCACGACCCGCTCACGGGGCTGCCGAACCGCCTACTCGTGGTCGACCGCGCCGAGCGCATGCTGGCGCGATCCGCCCGCGATCCGCAGATCGTCGCGGGCGCGCTGTTCGTCGACGTCGACGACTTCAAGCACGTCAACGACAGCCACGGGCACGCGACTGGGGACCAGCTGCTGAGAGTCGTGGGCGCACGGCTTCAGAGCGCGGTGCGTGACCAGGACACCGTGGGGCGCCTCGGAGGAGATGAGTTCGTCGTGCTGGTCGAATCCCGCACCGGCGATACGGAGCTGGTGTCGCTCGCCGATCGCATCACCGGATCCCTGGGCGAGCCGGTCGAGCTCGACGACGGGAGCGGGAGCTTCTCGGTGACCGTGAGCATCGGTGTCGCAGGTGGACACCACGACACCGCAGATGCGCTGCTGCGCGACGCCGACCGGGCACTTTACGTCGCCAAGGCAGCCGGGAAGGACCGCTACACGCTGTTCAACGCGGGCTTTGAGGTTGGCACCGATCTCGAGACGGACCACATGGCGCAACGGAGCGCTTCCGGAGCGCCCGCGGCGATATCGGTGGGTGTTCCGGCGGTGTCCCCTGAGCGAGCTCACTGACCGACGAGCCCTCGGTGAAGATCGTGGTGTCCCCGGGTCTGAGTCCGGATCTCGCCATCACGAAATGCCCGCTCCCTCACCGCCTCCTCTTCTTGCTCCTGGCGGGACGGACGAAGGCGGCGCCGGTGCCGAGCTCCTTGAAGCCGAGCAGTCGTGTCCGTTCCTTGCCCGTCGCCTTGAACCTCGCCTTGCCGGCGCCGCCGCGGTCGCCGAGCGGCCCGAAGGCGAAGACTTCGACCCTGCCGGACTCGGTGGCGGGTATGTCCTGCAGACGGACGCCGTGATCCTTGCTCTTGACGCGTACCGTCCGCACCCCCCCGCCCCGCTGTGTGACGAGCACCAGGTAGCTCCGCGCGTATGGGACCTTTCGCCAGGAGAGAGTCAGGACGGTCCCCCGGCGGGTGAGCCGAACGTGGGTTACCCTGCCCGCCCGGCGCGGCGGCGAGGCCGAGAAGCGGGCGATCGTCTGCGCGGGGCCGGGCAGCCCGCCGACTTCGACGTCGGCCACGATTTCGCGGCGCCCGGCCCTGCCGAGCTCGGGTTCGAAGGCGATCGTGCCCTTCCCGCCACTGACGGTCCGCAGCGGGCGCATGGTGTCCTTGCCCTTCTCGATGAAGGTGACCTTCTGGCCTGCGGCGTGGCCGGCGTTGTAGTGAAGGAAGTAGCGGCGGCCGGAGTGGGTCAGCTTCCCGCTCACGCCTGCCCCGGGTTCGTAGTGGGTTTCGGCCAGCCCCGTGATCGCCGGCGAGCCGGGTTGGGAGATGATCTGGTAGGTCCCCGGCTTGGCGTATTCGACCCCGAGCCACGTCGTCTTGTACCTGTCTGCGGCGATCGCGCTGAGGTGGCCGCTGTGGAGCATCTTGTTGGCCTGGGAGGTGATCGTTTCCCCGCCGGGCGTGCGAACGCTCACCTCGGGCGCCCCGCCGGCGCCCGTCAGCCTGATGCTCTTGGCCTTCTCGCCGCGCTTCACGGTGAAGGTGATCGGGGCGACGGCCGAGGCGCGGGCGGCGCGGACTTCCTTCTCCCAGAAGTGGGAGGGCTTGCAGCCATCTCCGGGCAGCCCCGTGAAGAATTCAGGGAAGGATGCGCCGTAGACGTATCCCACGCCGGGCGTCCAGCCGGCGATGTCGAAGCAGACCGATATCCCCCTGCTGCTCACCCGCGCTTCCCCTCCCGCGCAGAGGCCGACGTGCTCGACTTCGATCCCTCCCGCCAGGCAGATTTCGCCTTTGGCGAGGGCATTGAAGCGCCGCGTGCGTGTCGACAGTTCGAAGGCGGCTTCGGCGTTGATGGTGAAGAGGAAGGTCTGCAGGTGGGCATAGCCTTTGGCGGCGATGAAGTCGGGGTAGCTGTAGAGGAGGTAGGCGCCGCCGAGCTCGAGGCCGACTTCGGGGTAGGGTTCGACGGTGACCGTGCCGCCGATGGCTGCGGTCGGCGAGTAGTAGGTCTGCCCCACGAGACCCGTGAGCGTGCCTCCGGCGTCGCCCGCCTGGATCTTGTAGGGGTGGCTCTGCGAGGCGAAGACCGTCAAGAAGCCCCCCTTCGCGGTCACGAGTTCGGCCGACTTGATCGTCGCGCTGCCGTCGAACAGGGCGGGGTCGGCGAGGCGGATGTCGAAGCCGACTTCGGTGAGGATCACGCCGGGGAAGATCTCGGGCCCGGCGTCGCCGAATTTCAGAATGGCGCCCGCGCTGTGGAATTTGCCCGCGCAGAAGGCGACCCCGTTTCGCTGCGGTTCGGGCGCCATCTTGACGCCCGCCCCTTCATCGCCGGCGTCGGGCACGAAGAAGACTTCGGCCGTCGCCTTCCACCACTTTCTCGGGCAGCCTTCGGCTTCGTCGCCCCCGTCGTTGTAGGTGAAGTCGACGTTGGCGAGGCGGATCGGGCCGAGGAAGGCTTCGTTCATGTGGATGTTCAGGTGGTTGAGGTAGGTTCCCCGCGAGTTTTCCGCGTTCACTTCGACCTGCGCCGTCGGATCGGCCTGGATGGAGGTCGTGATCTCTTCGGGTAGGGAGACGTTGACGATCAGGGCCGTGTAGCGCCGTTCGCCGGTCTTCTTGAAGAGGACCTGGACTTCGCCGTTGATCGGGAAGCCCCCGATGTCTTTGAAGGTTTCGGAGGTGTCGAAGTGGAAGAGGGGCAGTTCGGCGTCGCCGCTCGTGAAGCGCTTGACTTCGCTGTTCAGGTCGAGGTTGAGCGCCCCGGTCTTCACCGGGATGCTCCCGAAGACGCTGCCGTCGTAGCTGACCCGGGCGTTCGAGGAGATGATCCTGCCGATCGCGGGGAAGACGACCACGGAGGCTCCCGGGCGGGGTGTGATCGTCATTCCATCGAGGAGGACCGGCTGGGTCGAGACGAAGGGCTGCTCCGCTGGTTCCAGCGTCCGCAGCGTTTCCGCTCCGCCGCGGTGAAGCAGGGGGTAGGCGTTCGCCGACGCGTGTTCGACGAAGGAGCTCATCGCGGAGTACTCCCCAGCCACGGGCCGCTCCGCCGCCGGGATATCCGTTTCCTTCTCGATTCGCTTGAAGCAGCCGGTCGCTTCGGCGACCCCGAAGACGACGGTCGAGTTGGGCACGCATTCGTGGCTCACGGCGATCGTTTCGCCGGCCGTGATCAGCGCCGCGTTCGCCGCGGCCACGGCCACGTCGGGGAGGAAGCTGGGTTGTTTCAGTCCCCCCGATCCCGATGAGAGCACCACGTGCGTCGAGGAGCTGACGCTCGCCCCGCCCGCCCCGATCGATGTCGCCGTGATCGTGTGGGCCCCTGCTGCAGCGAGGCGCAGGCCGAGATAGGGGGTCGAGGTCGGGTTGACGCTGATGATCGGTTTGGCCCCGTCGATCGAGATCGTCGTTTTGCTCGCGAGACCCGTCGAGCCGATTTTCAGCACCGTGTAGCGCGGGCTCGTCGTCGTCGTCTGCACCGGGCTCAGCGATACCCCGAGCGGCTGGACCGGGGAACCGCTCGCGCCTGCGCTGGAGGAAGAGCCGGATGAGCCCGATTCTCCGGATGAGCCCGATTCGTCGGGGACGAGAGCTGGAGGCTGCGGCCCCGGGGCGGCCGCGAGGCGTCCCAGCTCGCTCGCCGAGAGCGCTCGGTCGTAGACCCGCGCCTCGTCGATCTCGCCGGGGAAGTCCGACGCGCCCCCGCATCCAGCTGCCGGCGGATAGCCGTCGACATAGAAGGTCGGGTCGGTGATCGCCCCCGTGTAGGTGATCCCGGCCGCCGGCTTCGCCGGCCCGACCTGGACCCCGTCGACGAACAGGCGGACGTTCGAGCCGTCGTAGGTGCCCGCTACCAGGTGCCACTTGCCGTCGAAGACCGAGGAATCCGCCGGTGCGTCCGTGAGGATGTTCGATTCCCCCGCGCGAACGTAGAAGTGCAGGCCGGGACTGCCCGAGTAGCCCGTGTAGAGCGCATAGGATGAGCCGCCGCAGTGGCCCCCGTCGTCACCGCGGCCGGCGATGTAGCGGAGCGTTCCCGGATATCCGCTCTGCTTGACCCAGGCAAGGAGCGTGAGCTGCTGGGGCGCGAGCAGCGGGGAGTTGACCTCGAGCGTCGTCGTGTTCGTGCTCGCCAGGTACCCGCCGAACTTGCCCGATTCGGTTCCCAACCGCATCGTGCTCGCAGCGCTCGTGAGAGCCAGGCCGTTGCCCGAGACGTCTTCGGTGTAGTCGGTCCCGCCGGAGGTCTGGGCTTCGTCGAGCGGCCATTGGGCGACGAGCGGTGGGGCGGCGTGGGCGGCGGTCGCCATTGCCAGCACCGCCGCGAGCGCTGCGGCCACGGACGCCATTCGCGAAAGGCGCATCTGTCTCAATCTCTGCCTCTTTCCGTTTTCGTGTCCGGGCTGGCCAACGACTTTTCGGATGATCTGAGGACGGCCGCTTCTTCGCAACGTGGTCGCACCGAAGGGTTTTGGAAGTTCGCAATACCGCGGGCTCGTCGCGAAAACTAGGATTGGGCGGATGTCAGGGGGGAACGCCATCCAGATGGACGACCATGCGGCCCTGCTCGAGCGCGAGGCGGAGCTCGGCGCGATCGCCGACGCACTCGCGGGGACGAGCAATGGAGCGGGCGGCCGGACCCTCCTCATAGAGGGCCCGGCCGGCATCGGCAAGACCTCGCTCTTGGTCGAGCTGGAGGGGATGGCGGGCAGGGCCGGTCACCGGGTGCTCCGCGGGCGGGGCTCGGAGATCGAGCGCGACTTCGCCTTCGGGGTCGTCCGCCAGCTCTTCGGCCCCGTGCTCCGGACGGCGGGCGAGGCCGAGAGGGCGCGCATCCTCTCCGGCCCGGCCGCTCTCGCAGCTTCGATCTTCGGGCTGGCCGATGGGCCGACGATCGAAGCGGGACCGGCCGAGGCCTCGCTCTACGGGCTCTACTGGCTCGCCGCGGCCCTGGCCGAAGCGGGACCGGTCGCGATCGCGCTCGATGACGCTCACTGGTGCGATACGGCGTCCCTGCGCTTCATCGAGTACCTCGGACGGCGTCTCGCGGGTGTGCCCCTGCTGATCGCCCTCGCCGCCCGGCCGGCGGAGCCCGGGGTGCAGGCGGAGATGCTCCGCCGGATGCGCTCGGAGCTCGAGCTCAGGGCGATTGCCCCACCGCTGCTCAGCGAGGGCGCCACCGCAGCCATCGTCCGGAGGAGGCTCGGCGAGGGGACGCCCGCGCAGATCCTCGGCGCCTTCCACCTCGCGACCGGCGGCAACCCGCTGCTGATCGAGGAGCTCCTCGCCGAGCTCGACGGTCGCGATGGCCCGGTCTCTCCCGGGGAGATCGCCGCGATGGGCCCGAAGCGGATCGCCGAGGGCCTGATCGGCCGCGCAGGCTCGCTTGGCGCGGAGGGGCCGGCGATCCTTCACGCGCTGGCCGTCCTCGGCGACGGAAGCGAGCTGCGCGCCATCGGCCCCCTCGCCCAGGTCGACCCCGGCCGCGCGGCGGAGATCCTCGACGGTCTCGCCGCCGCGTCGATCCTCGACGGCGGATCTGACCACCGCTTCGCCCACCCCCTTCTGGGCACCTCGATCTACGAGGCGATCCCGACGGCGAGAAGGGGCGCCTTGCACGCACAGGCGGCCGCGCTGCTGGGCGAGCTAGGCGCGCCGGCCGAGGAGATCGCCGCGCACCTGCTCCGCTGCGAGCCCGGCAGCGTGGCCGGAGCCTTGGACTTGCTCGAGCTGGCGGCGGCCAGGGCGAGCGAGAGCGGCGCCCCGGACAGCGCGGCGACGTATCTGCGTCGTGCCCTCGGTGAGGCGATGGAGCCGGCCCGCCGCGGCGAGCTCGTCCACAGGCTCGCCCGGGCGGAGGTCGCCCTGCGCGACCCGGCGTCGATCGGCCATCTCCAGGAGGCCGTCCGGCTCGCGGCCGATCCCGGCCGGGCCCTCGAGATCTTCCTCGAGCTAGCCGACGTCCTCGCCCTCGCCGGCCAGTGGGAGGCCGTGGCGGGAGTGATCGACGCGGCCCTCGCCCAGCTTGGCGAGAGCGGGCTCCCGGGCCTGCTCGACCTCGAGGCCCTACGGGCGGCCTACTGGGGCTATGACCCGGCCATGCACGCCCGCTACCAGGCCGAGCGCCCGCGCCTGCTCGAGCTCGTTCGGGGCCGCACCGACGTCGAGTCCAGGCATCTCCGCTGGGTGCTGGGGGCTCTCGGGGCGATCGACGACATGCCGCGCACGCAGGTCCTCGAGCTGATCGGGCCGTTCTCGCGGGACTGGGCACAGCGGAGCGGCGGGCGGGAGAGCTCGCTCGTGGCCCAGGCGATGCTCTCGCTGCTGATCCTCGACGCCACCGACGCAGGGGAGGGCATCGCCGATGCGCTTCGCGAGGCCGGGCGCAGCGGGGGGTCGCTGTTCGCGATGCTCGCGGGGGTCGGCTACGCGGCCTCCCTCGACGCCCGTAAGGGCCGGCTCGACGCCTCCGAGGCCAACGTCATCGTCGCCTTCGAGCTTATGCGGGAGAACGAGCTCAGCCTGATGGCCCTGACGACCTTCCTGCACTTCTGCCTCGACACGATCGTCGAGCGCGAGGCGCTCGGGGAGATCGCCGGGCTCGTCGAGACCCTCGAGATGCCACCGGCGTTCGGGCGGACGATGAGCGGGGCGATGGTCCTCGACGTCCGGGCGGCCGCCAGGATCGTCCGGGGCGAGCGGGCCGCTGCGCTGGGCGACCTGCGCGAGGCCGAGGCGATCTACCGCGCCATAGAGGCCGGCCCGCGGGTCAGCTCGTGGCGCTCGCGCCTGGCCCTCTGCCTCCCCGCCGAGGAGTCGATCGAGGCGCTCGAGCTCGCCTGGGAGGAGCTCGAGCTGGCGCGGGAGGTCGAGGCCCCGCGCGCCGAAGGTGTGGCCCTGCGGACGCTCGGCGCGGTCTCGGGGGGAGAGGAAGGGCTCGAGCACCTGCGCGCTTCGGTCGGGATCCTGCGCACGGCCTGCGCGCCGCTCGAGCTCGCCCGCTCGCTCGCCGAGCTGGGCAGCGCGCTGCGCAGGGCCAACCGTCGCAGCGCCGCCAGGGATGAGCTGCGCGAGGCCCTCGACCTCGCCCAGAGCTGCGGCGCCGAGCGCCTCGAGGGGCGGGTGCGGGAGGAGCTGGGGGTGGCCGGGGCGAAGCTGCGCCGCCGGGCGCTCTCCGGCCCCGACTCCCTCACCCCGGCCGAGCGACGCGTGGCGCTGGCGGCGGCCGGCGGAGCGACGAACCGTGAGATCGCCCAGACGCTCTTCGTCTCCCTGCGAACCGTCGAGATGCACCTGACCAACACCTACAGGAAGCTCGGAGACTGCTCACGCGGAGATCTGGGCGCAACGTTTGGCGGGGAACCCTGGGAAAGCTCCTCCGACGTTGGTACAGAGAACGCGTAGAGCTCGGGAAGCGATTGATCCGCTAACGCTCCACGCCTTTAGAGCAGCAGGCCCAAGCGCGAAGCGATCTGGCGCCCGGCTTGACTACCTGCGTTTGGCCTGGTGCTCGATCATTTTTCCGAAGGTGTCCTCCAGTTGCGTGGTCATTCTCTGCTTGAACAGCGCGAGCAGCGCCTCGGAGGCCAGCGGCCTGAGCGAGTTGACGGCGTCGATGACCTCATCCCAGCGATCGTCGGGTTGCCCGGCCCGCTCGAAGGGTTCCCATAGCTCTTTGAGGTAGAGCCTCGTGAACGCTCGTGAGATTGACTCGCAGTTGCGGCTGACCCGTTCGACGAGGGCCAGCGCGGCGTGCAGCGAGATCCCGAGGTCCGTGACCTGCTCGGCGGCTCTGAGGAGCGCTGGGCTCGGGACTTCGAAACGGCCTTCGCCCAGTGGGACGAGCAGCTTCAGCTTGCGGACTCGCGCGATGTCCTTTGCGTCGATCTCGCCGAACTTGTTGGCCAGTTCCTCGCTGGTGATGAGCTCTGGAGACTCGGGCTCGAAGGGTGCGGTCACCGCGTTGCGCAGGCCGAGCAGACGTTCGGCCAGTCCGTCCGATCCATTCAGGAGTCGCTCGATGGCAGCGAGGTTGAAACCGTCTGCCTGCAGGTCGAGGATCAGGCGCAGCCTCGCCACGTGGTCCGAGTTGTAATAGCCCACCCGCGCCCTCACCTGCGGCGGGGGCAGCAGCCCCCGCGTGTGGTGGTTGCGGATGTTGCGCACCGACATCCTGACCTCGGCGGCGAGCTGCTCGATGGTGAGGTCATAGCCGGATGAGGGGCCCCCCGGCATCCGGTCCGGCCCAGCAATCGTCTCGGAGCCCGCATTCGCCATACGAAATTCAGAATACCACAAGCTATGTCACCTCAGTTGAGGTATCCTCGTCTCCCGTCATGATGAACCCCGTGCTCCGATCCAGTCAGATCCGCCCTCGTGGCCTCGGCCGCCGCCTCCTGCGCTCGCGGCTGCTCGGCGCGCTCACATACCCGCACGGTGTGGACCGCTACGTCGAGCTCATCCACCCGCTGCTGCTCGCACGCGATGTGCGCGCCGAGGTGACGGCGGTCCGCCATCAGACGTCAAGGAGCGTCACGCTAGCGTTGCGCCCGAATGAGAACTGGCGAGGCTTTCGCGCCGGGCAGTTCGTCGGCGTGAGCGTCGAGGTCGACGGGGTCCGGCTGACCCGGCCCTACTCACCGGCCGGCTCCGAGCAGGCCGCGGACGGTGCGCTCGAGCTGACCGTCTCCACCCACCCGGACGGCCGGGTTTCGCGCCATCTGCGCGATCACGCGCGGCCGGGGATGGTCGTCGACCTGACGCAGGCTCAGGGGGAGTTCATTCTTCCCAGCCCCCGCCCTCAGCGGGTGCTGCTGATCAGCGGCGGCAGTGGCATCACGCCGGTGATGGCGATGCTGCGCACGCTCTGCCATGAGGGCTTCGCAGGCGAGATCGGCTTCCTGAACTATGCGCGCTCGCCCACGCTCGCACTCTACGACGCTGAGCTGGCAACGCTCGCCCTGCGCCATGAGGGGCTGCGGGTCGTACGCGGCTTCACCCGCGTACGCCGGTCGGAGCTGGCCGGGCGCTTCGATCGCGAGCACCTGGCCGCGGTGACATCCGACCACGCGGCCGCGACGACGTTCGTCTGCGGCCCGCCGGCGTTGATCGACTCGGTCCGCACCGTCTGGGCCAAGGACGGCCTGCCCGAACCGGCGGTCGAGACGTTCACGGCGCCCGCGCTGCGCTTCGATACCGACGGCGCCGAGGGCCGCGTGAGCTTCACGGCCAGCGGGCGTCAGGCGGCCAACAGCGGTCTGCCACTGCTCGAGCAGGCCGAGGACGCCGGGCTCGCACCGGAGCATGGCTGCCGTATGGGCATCTGCAACACGTGCAGCACCCGCAAGAGGACCGGGACCGTTCGCAACGTCATCTCCGGCGGACTCTCGAGCGCCGGGGAGGAGCAGATTCGTATCTGCGTCTCAGTACCGGTCGGCGATGTAGCGCTCGACCTCTAGAAACCAACCGTCAAGGAGCAAGCCATGCCCAGCGCACCACCAGTCCTCTCGCCCGAGCAGCTTCACGCGTTTGGCGAGGAGCTCGACGCAATACGCGCCCGCGTCGTCGCGGACCTCGGCGAGCGCGACGTCGACTACATCAACCGTCTCATCCGCGTCCAGCGCGGCCTCGAGGTCGCGGGCCGCGGCCTCCTGTTCGCCGGCTTCCTGCCGCCCGCATGGATCGGCGGCACGGCCGCCCTCTCACTCTCGAAGATTCTGGACAACATGGAGATCGGCCACAACGTCATGCACGGGCAGTACGACTGGACGGGCGATGAGCGCCTGAACGGCAAGACGTTCGAGTGGGACACCGCGTGCCCCGGCGAGCAGTGGCGCCACTCGCACAACTACATGCACCACACCCACACGAACATCATCGGCAAGGATCGCGACATCGGCTACGGCATCCTGCGCATGTCCGAGGATGAGCCGTGGCGTCCGTACTATCTCGGCAACCCGCTCTACGCGGCGCTGCTCGCGACCTTCTTCCAGTACGGGGTCGCGATGCACGACGTCGAAGCCGAGCAGATCGCCGCCGGCGAGAGCGCCCTGGACGACGAGAAGCGCGACAAGCTCCAGGCCATCTGGCGCAAGGTGCGTGGCCAGACGCTGAAGGATTACGTCCTATTCCCCCTCCTTTCCGGTCCCTCGCTGCCGTTCGTGCTCGCCGGCAACGCGACGGCGAACCTCACCCGCAACCTTTGGGCGTTCACGATCATCTTCTGCGGCCACTTCCCCGACGGCACAGAGCAGTTCACGGAGGAGGAGACCGAGAACGAGACACGCGGCGAGTGGTATTACCGCCAGATGCTCGGCTCGGCCAACCTAACCGGCGGCAAGCTCTTCCACATCCTCGCGGGCAACCTCAGCTACCAGATCGAGCACCACCTCTTCCCTGATCTGCCCGCCCACCGCTATGGCGAGATCTCCGAGGAGGTCCGCGAGATCCGCGAGCGCTACGGCATCCCATACAACACCGGCCCGCTGCACAAGCAGTTCGGCAGCGTCGTGCGCAAGATCGTCAAGCTCGCGCTGCCGCCGCTGCCGGCGCTGCCCGGCCTCAGGGGCTCCGAGCCGGGCCTGAACAAGCCCGCTGCGCAGGCGCGGCCGCCGAAGCGGGCCGCCGCCAAGGCGGGCTCGCGCACGCTGCCCGCTCCGAGGACGGGCGCGCGCAAGCTGACCGCTGCCAAGACCGGCCCGCGCAAGCGGGCCGCGGTGGCCTGAGCGTATGGCCCACACCCTCGACGCGCTCCAAGTCGCTGCACTGATCGCACTGACCGGGAGCGCGTCGCGTCTGTGATCTCGCTGGAGGACATTCCGGTCCCGCCGATCCCGCGCCTTCCACTGGTGCCCGACCCGCTGCGCCGCATCCGGGTGCCCCGCGACCTCGGTTCTGTCACCGCGCGCTCATCCGAGGCAGGCGACCTCCGGGCGGTGGGCATGACGGCGAGTGGCGTCGAGCACATCTGGGCGGGGGTTGAGCGCCTCTACCGCAGCGGCTTCTATCCGGCGATCGCGCTGTGTGTGCGCCGCGAGGGCGAGGTCGTGCTCGATCGTGCCATCGGGCACGCGCGCGGCAACGGGCCGGCGGATCGCAAGGACGCCGTGCTCACGCCGGCCACACCCCAGACGCCGTTCGTGATCTTCTCGGCATCCAAGGTGATGACGACCGTGGTGACCCACCTGCTCGAGGAGCGCGGGCTGCTGCACGTCGGCGACCGTGTGTGCGAGTACATCCCCGAGTACGCCGCCAACGGCAAGCAGGTCATAACGATCGAACAGCTGCTCTCCCACCGCGCCGGCGTGCCCAACCTACCCGCCGACGCGTTCGACCTCGACCGCTTCAGCGACAGAGAGCTCATGCTGGAGATGCTGTGCGCGGCCAAACCGAGCTCGCGACCCGGGAAGCTGCTCTCCTACCACGCGGTCTCAGGCGGCTTCATCGTTGCCGAGATAGTCCGCCGGGTGACGGGCAGGGACATTCGCACGGTGCTCCGGCAGGAGATCCTCAAACCGCTCGGCTTTCGCTGGGGCAACTACGGCGTCAGCCACAGGGACGTGGGGCGGGTCGCCCTAAGCTACCCGACCGGACCGCCCGCGCTGCCGCCGCTCTCCACCGTGCTGGAGCGCGCGCTCGGACTCCCGCCGGATGAGGTCACCGTCCGCTCCAACGACCGGCGCTTCCTGACCGGCGTCGTGCCGTCGGGCAATGTCGTCACGACCGCGAATGAGTTCTCGCGCTTCTTCGAGCTGCTGCTCGCCGGCGGCGAGCTCGGCGGCGTGCGCATCCTGGAGCCGCGCACGATCCGCCGCGCGATCTCCGAGCGGGCGTTTCGCGAGATCGACTTCTCCCTGGTGGCTCCGCTGCGTCACGCCAGCGGGTTCATGCTGGGCGCCAGCGCGTTCAGCCTGTTCGGTCCGGACACCGACGAGGCGTTTGGCCACCTCGGCTTCACCAATGTGCTCGGCTGGGCCGACCCCGAGCGAGCGCTTTCGGTCGGCCTGATGACCAGTGGCAAGCCCATGCTCCATCCGGCCCTGGGCGATCTGTGGCTGCTCACCCGAGCGATCGGCCAGGAGGCGCCCAAGGTATCGCGCAAGGGAGTCTGGTTCACGGAGAGCTAGCGCTTCCCGAGCATACGCGGATGAGCCGGGCGTCGGTCGCTGCGTTGCCGTGCTGGCCTGAGCGATCAGGCCACGCCGTTCGCATCGTGAGCCGCGCGTGCTCGGCGGCGGCGCGAGTCGCCAGGAGCGCCGTCGGCTGGGACCCCTCCGTCCGCGCGGGCCGCAGACAGAAGGTCCTGGACCGACGCACCCAGGGAGCGCACCAGCACCTCGACGTCTGGCACGGCGTCGCGGTCGGCGACCACGCCGAAGAACACGTTGCCGTCATAGCTCGCCGCGGCAACTCCGACGGCGTGCTCGGCGGCGAGCGGCACAAGCGGATAGACCTCGCGCATTGGCGCCCCCAAGGCGTACAGCGTCTGCTGAGGACCGGGCACGTTGGTGATGGTCACGTTGAACAGGCGCGTGGCGTAGATGGCCTGCGCCATGGTGGCATGGATTATCGGTGGCGCCAGTCCCGCCAGCTCGATCACCGCAGTGGTGCCCAGCGCCTGTCGTCCCTCGGACTTCAGCGACTCCGAGCGGGCCACGGTTTCGCGATAGCGCAGCACTGGGTCCGCCTCCGCCACAGGCAGCTCCACATACAGCGACGAGACTCGGTTGCCCAGCGCGAGATGCTCACCGGCAGCGCGGACGCTTACCGGGACCATTGCGCGCAGCCCCCCCGCGGGCAGTGCCTCGCCGCGCGACTGGAGCAGCGCCCTGAGGCCGCTCGCGGTGACCGCGAGTACGACATCGTTGATCGTGCCGCCGAGAGAGTTCTTGATCTCCTTCAGGTCGGCGAGCGGGACGCGCACAACCTCGAAACGGCGCAGCGTGCCGATCGGCCGATTGAGACTCGTACGCGGCGCCGCGCGCAGCTCCTCGCGCACGATCACGGCGACCGCCGCTTTGGCGCTGCGCAGCGCATCACGCGGGTGAAGCACGCCATGGGCTCCCATCTCGGCGGCGTGGAGCATGGTGTCGACCGGTAGCAGCCCAGCCCACGCGTGCGCCAGACGCGCCAGCGAGCCGGGAGCGGCCGGGCCGCCGCTCGCGAAGGACGGCGACGGCGGAGCAACCGGCGTCGCGTCCGGGGTGGTGTCGAGCAGCAGGTGGCCGACATCGGCCGAGCCGACACCGTCGACCATGCAATGGTGCGTCTTGGTCGCGATTGCCCATCTGCCGTTGGCGAGCCCCTCGACGAGCGCCATCTCCCACAGTGGCCGATGGCGATCCAGGCGCTGCGAGAAGAAGCCCGATGCCCACTCCGCGAGCTCCTCATCGCCTCCGGGGGCGGGGAGTGCCGCGCGGGCGACGTGCCTGCCGATGTCAAATGCGGGATCGTCCTGCCATGCGGGCCACGACATCCCGCCCGTGTGCGGCTCCGACAGGCGCTGCCGGTAGCGCGGCAGCTGCCCAAGCCGGCTCCCAAGGTACTGGCACACTTCCTCGCGCGACGGCGAGCCGCCGTCCGGTTGAGGATCGAAGACCATGATCACGCCGGTATGCATGTGTGCGCTCTCGTCGGCCTCCTCAAGCTCGAGGAACGTCGCGTCCAGGGGTGTGAGGTGCTCGCTCATGGCAAAGGGACGACCCCGCCGCGTCGACCGCCTGGAGCCTTGCGGGGCCGACGGGGCGCTGGCCGCGCAAGAAGCGCCCTGCTACTTCCCGTCACCCGGTCCGCCTAGCGCCTTGCCTGCACTGTGCGCGACCTTGCGAAGGAAGTCGTACTCCGTGTGGACCAGCTGGTCGGCCATCTCCAAGGCGGCGTCGATGATGTCTTGCCGCCTGGACGGATGCTCATCGCCAAGCGACGGCAGCTTCTCGTCGACGGTGTCGACGAATTTGCGCACCGCCCCGATCGCAGCCCGCTGCCCTGACTCGACTGACGCGAACACCTCCTCGGAGAGCTCGGTAGCCCGGTCGACTGCGCCGCCCCCAGCCTCGGTCTCTGTCTCTGGCATTGGGATCTGTCTCTCTCCCGGGACGTGCGTCCCGCCACCACTGCATTCACGGAAGCCTGTCGACGAGCACTCGGGGCTCGCGCGCCTGCTACCGCCTCGAACAGGACCATAGGCCGGCCCACCGGCGGTGCCATCCGTAGAGAATTCGGACGTGGCCATGCCCAAGCTACGCAACAGATCACCCGGCGTCCTGCTCACCTGCGCCCGGACGATCAACGAGCGTTCGCCGGGTCTTGCTCTGGCCGCTGGCGCTGGGTGCCAGTACGCAGCGCCTCGGGATCTCAGCCCGGCTGGCGGTCCTCGACACGGCGCTTGAGCTCAGCCGGGCGCCCGCTGACGAAGATCGCGCGCGTGGCCGCCTCGACGGGGCCGCGGATGAGCAGTCCCAGCACTCGTCCCGGATCGGCGTCGAGACGGAAGGTGGCACGCGTGCGCCCACCGTCCAGGTCCTCGAGCTCCCACGAGCCCTCCACCGACTTCATGTCTCCACGCTCCTGTATCCAGCTCAGCCGCGTCGGGGGCTCATAGGTGAAGCGGACCTGCGCCTTGATGCGCCTGACCTTGATGTCGTTCTCGGTCTCCACCAGCGTCGGGTGGCCCTCGCCGTCGTGCTCGAGGGCCGTCATGGCATCCAGTCCTCCTTGCCAGTCCGGCGCCGTGAGCACGTCCTCGACGACGGCCCACACCTCCTCCAGGGGCGCGTCGATCTCGCTGCTCGCACTGCCGCCCAGGTGGCCCATAGCATTGCCTCCCTTTCTGTTGCTGAGAGTGTCCAGACCCTAGCTCGTCTGGCTTGCCTCACCGGCTGCCGGATTCGATCTGCGCGCGTCTGTCGGCCGAGAGCACCGGCCAGTCGGACTGGTAGCCGAACACGTCCACCAGTGGCGCCGATCCGAAGCGCTCGGAGACGATCTCGATGTGTTCGGGTCGGACCAGCGCTGGGTGCTCCGCGCCGCAGGAGCGGGCCAGGGCGAGGATCTCAGAACGGAGCGCCACCACGTAGTTGGCTGCCCGGGAAGATCCCAGCTCCGGATCGAGTCCATGCATCAGCCAGCGCGGCTGGGTCGCCACGCCGGCCGGGCAGCGTCCGGTGTGGCAGCGCTGCGCCTGGATGCAGCCGATGGCCATCATCGCCTCCCGGCCCACGTTGACGAGGTCGCACCCCAGCGCGAAGGCGAACAGCGCCGAGTCGGGGAACCCGAGCCGGCCGGATCCGATGAACACGACCTGCTCGGCCAGGCCGGCTCGCGCGAAGCTCCCGTACACGCGTGCGAAGCCGAGCTTGAAGGGCAGCGCCACATGGTCAGCAAACGAAAGCGGTGCCGCGCCCGTGCCGCCCTCGCTGCCGTCGATGGTGACGAAGTCGGGTCCCCCGCCCGTCTGGGCCATGCGCTCCGTGAGCGTCTCCCAGAATCCGCTCTCGCCGACCGCCGACTTGATGCCAACCGGCAGGCCCGTGTCGGCCGCGATCGCCTCGACCAGCTCGATCAAGCCATCGACGTCCGAGAACGCCGAATGCGCCGGCGGGCTGACGCAGTCAATCCCGGCCGGCACGCCGCGGATGGCGGCGATCGCCGGTGTCACCTTGACCGCCGGCAGCAGGCCGCCGAGCCCGGGCTTCGCGCCCTGCGAGAGCTTGATCTCGATCGCCCTCACCGGGGCTTCCCCGACGCGCTCGCGCAGCTGCTCGAGGCTGAAGCGCCCGCGGGCATCCCTGCAGCCGAAGTACCCGGTCCCGATCTGGAAGACGAGCTCTCCGCCGTGGCCGTGCGCCGGGGCCAATCCGCCCTCGCCCGTGTTCTGGAGACAGCCTGCCATCTGCGCGCCACGATTGAGAGCCTCGATGGCCGGCGGGGAGAGCGAGCCGTAGCTCATCGCCGACAGGTTCACGACCGAGGCGGGGCGAAATGCGCCGCGTCGTCCGTGGGCGCCCCCGAGCAGCTTGCCTGCTGGCAGCTCGTACCTCGGCGCACCGCCGGGCTCGCCCGCAGCCGGCGCGGGTGCGGGAAACGGCGAGTGCTTGATGATCAAAAGGCTCTCGACGGCCTCCATCTCATCGTCTGTCCCGAACCCGAACACATTCGGTCTGCCCTTCGATGACGCGTAGATCCAGCGCCGTTGGTCGCGCGAGAACGGACGCTCCTCGTTGTTGGAGGTGACGATGTACTGACGCAGCTCCGGCCCGAACGCCTCGAGCACGTAGCGGAGATGTCCGAGCACCGGGAAGTTGCGCAGGATCGCGTGCCTGCGTTGGGCGAGGTCATAGCCGACCACACCCGCGAGCGCGGCCGCGGTGACACGAGAGCGAGATCTTGCGAGCATCGGCTCCTGCCAGTAAAGCCCGGGCGCGGTGGGCCGGCATCGGCGATACGCACCGTCCCCGACACGGCGTACTACTGAGGCGATGAGCGCGCAGGCTCTAGGACTGGGCGCGAAAGCGCGAGAAGTCGGGCTCGCGCTTCTCGGCGAAGGCGTTGACGCCCTCGCGCGCCTCCTCGGAGTCGCTGAACTCACGCAGGCCGCTGAAGGCCAGTTGGCCGACGCCTGCAAGATGCTCGGTCTCGGCGTTGAAGGAGGCCTTCAGGAAGCGCAGCGCCGTCGGCGCCAGCGCCAGGATCTCATCGGCGTAGCGACGCACCTCGGCGCGCAGCTCAGCCGCCGCTACGACGCGGTTGACGAGGCCCCAGCGCTCGGCCGTAGCCGCGTCGTAGCGGCGGCACAGGAACCAGATCTCGCGGGCGCGCTTCTCACCCACCACGCGCGCCAGGTAGCCGGTGCCGAAGCCTGCGTCGAAGGAGCCCACACGTGGGCCCGTCTGGCCGAACTCGGCGTGCTCGGCGGCGATCGAGATGTCGCAGAGCAGATGCAGGACGTGCCCCCCACCGATCGCGTAGCCGTTGACAGCCGCGATCACCGGCTTTGGCAGCTCGCGGATCGTTCGATGCAGCGTCTCCACCTCGAACAGGCCGCTCTCCGACGGCCCATAGTCGCCGCTCTCGGCCCGCTGCTTCTGGTCGCCGCCCACACAGAACGCGCGCTCACCCGCGCCGGTCAGTGCCACGACGCCGACCGTCCGGTCCGCCCAGGCCCGCTTCAGCGAGGCGATCAGCTCATCGACGGTACGGGCGCGAAAGGCGTTCAGCCGCTCCGGGCGGTCGATCGTGATCCAGGCCAGCCCGTCCTCGACCTCGTATGTCACATCCTCCACGCGGCCGAAGGTTCTCAGCCCCGCCGGACACCAGGGCGACCGGCCGCGGGTCGCTTCCGGCTGACCCGGCCGGCCGCGCCGCCCGGGTCAGGCCATCGTCAGCCCGCCGCTCACCGACAGCGTCTGACCGGTGATGAAGCCGGCGCGCTCGGAGGCGAAGAACGCCACGGCGGCCGCGATCTCCTCGGGCTTGGCCAGGCGCCGCATGGGCACGGCCCGCGTCATCGCTTCGATCACGCGGTCGGCATCCTCCCCCGCTGCGGCAATTCCCGCGAGCATCGGCGTATCCGTTGGACCGGGGCAGACCGTGTTGGCGGTCACGCCGTGGCGCGCCGTCTCGCGGGCGATCGTCTTCGTGAAGGCGATCAGGCCCCCCTTTGCGCCCGAGTAGACCGACTCCAGCGAGGAGCCGACCCGGCCCGCATCCGAGCCGATCGACACGATCCGCCCGAACCCGCCCGCGACCATCGTGGGAAGCAGCGCGTGGATCATGCGCAGCGCCCCCTTGAAGTTGACGTCGAGCACGCGCTCCCAAAACTGCTCGTCGGTGTCCGTGAACGGCTTCAGCTCATCCCATCCGGCGTTGTTGACCAGGATCTCCAGCGGGCCGAGCGCGCCGACCGCCGCATCGATTCCCGCCCGTACCGAGTCCTGATCGGTGACGTCGAGCTCCACGGCCACTGCTCGACCACCAGCCGTGAGGATCTCCGCCGCCACCGCGTGAGCCCCATCGGCGAGCAGATCCGCAACGGCGACCGAGCGTCCCTCCTCGGCGAGCGCGAGCCCTATCGCTCGCCCGATACCGCGCCCTCCCCCTGTAACGATCGCCGCCCGCGCCCGCGCCATCCGATCACTCTACGTGGAGGCGGGCACGCGCTGTCGATCGCCTCAGAACGCCCGCAACCCGGCATCGCCGGGCTGCTTAGCTCCGTCTTTGGGGATCGGCGTCCTGCCGTCGGGCGTCAGCGGCATCTTGGGGAGCGCCGCTGCGGCCCTGACCCTAGGCGGCCGTGGGGGCGAGGTTGTTACGAGGCTGCGCCCAACCCTCGCAGCTAGACTCCCAAGGCGATGACCGACTCCGACGATGACCTCTTTGGCGCAGAGCATGTGCGTGTGTATCGCGAGACCGACGGCGAGCGCGGCTACCGGTGGCGCGGCACCACGATCCTGCTCCTGACCACCGAGGGGCGCACGTCGGGCGAGCCCAGGACCACGCCGCTGATCCATCGCACCGACGGCGAGCGCTGGGTGGTGGTCGCCTCGAAGGGCGGCGCCCCGGCCAATCCCAGTTGGTATGAGAATCTGCAGGCCAATCCCGAGGCCACCATCCAAGTCCGCGGCGAGCAGGTGCCCGTGCGAGCGAGCACCGCGGCGGGCGAGGAGCGTGAGCGGCTGTGGGCGCTGATGGCGGAGGTGTGGCCGGCCTACGAGGACTACCGGGCCAGGACGGATCGGGAGATCCCCGTCGTCGTGCTCACCCGCCGCTAGCCTGGCCGCTCAGGGGCGCCGCTCGAACACGAGGCGACGGTGATCGAGCAGCTCGCGTTCGAAGCAGACCCTGTTGGCGCTCACCCCTGATGTGAACGCCAGGCGGAAGTCGGCGCTCGTGAGCCAGCGGGGGACGAGCTGGAGCTTGAGCAGCGCCTTCCTGAGGCTGCGCCTGCCCACGCGCCGGTTCCACTGGTTGATCGTCTCGATGTAGTCCAGGCGTCCGCTGCTGCTCGCAACCAGCGTGAAGGCCTGTTCGGCGCAGCCCACGATCTGCTCTTGGCCGAGCGGGAGCCAGGAGCCGGGAAACTGGCGCGCCAGCAGCGCCAGGATCCACGCATCTGAATCGCGTGGAGCCTCGATGTCGACCTCATCGAGCGGGATCATGTTGCGCCCGAAGACCATCGTCTGCAGGTAGAAGCGACCGCCCTCGGGCAGGAGGCCCGCCACCCGCTCGAAGAAGTCCCGGTAGATCCGCTCCTGACGCCCGGCGCGGTACTCCTCGGGCGAGCAGAAGTGCTCGAAGGCGCCGAGGCTCGCCGCGGCGTCGAATCGGCCGAAGGTCTCAGGGTTGACCTCGCGCGCGTCCGCGAGGTGGACATCGAGGCCATGCCTGCGGCAGGCCTCGTACTGTGCTCGCGAGAGGGTCACGCCGACGCCGTTGGCACCGCGGGCGCGGATGAAGTTGAGCAGCGGCCCCCACCCGCATCCCAGGTCCAGCACGCGCGCGCCGGGCTTGATCCCGATCTGCTCGGCCACGTGCTCGTGCTTGCGCCGTTGTGCCTCCTCGAGGGTGAGTGAGAAGTCGCCGTCGTACTTGGCTCCGCTGAAATCCGCGAACTCCCCCAGACTGAGGCGAAAGACGCGGTCGGTCAGCGAGTAGGTGAAGTCGATGTCCGCGCGGTCGGCTATGCGCTCACCGTACCCGCGAACGGTGGCGCCGAGCAGGGAACCTCTGCATCACAGAGCGCTGGGATAGGTCTCGGGCGGCTCGCCCAGCTGCCAGCCGGGCGTGCGCTCGAGCGGCTCCACCGCGCGGGTCTCGTCGAGGTGCACGAGCGCGTCGAATTGACGCGCGGCGCTCGCGCCGAAGAAGTGACTCTGGCGCTCGGTCTGCGGGTGGTAGATCACGCCGATCGCGCGCTCGAGGCGTGGCTCGAGCAGCGCACGACCGCTCTCTCCGCCCGCCAGTGGGCAGAGGATGAAAGCCGGCAGATCGCTCGCGTGCAGGAGCGCCTCGAGGCTGTCTGCGAGCGCCGGGCGAACGCGCTTGCGCTCTGCCGCACCGCCCCAGTCGGAGCTGGCGGTCACGGACCCCGTGTAGGTGGTGAAGCCGACGTTGACCGCGTCGCTTCCATGGCGCTCGCGCATGAGCTGGCCGATGTTGACTTCGCCGCGCCCCGCCATCTCGGTGGCGCGGGCGTCGCCCACGTGTGAGTTGTGCTCCCACACGACCACACGCGTGTTCGCGCCGTGGCGGTCGAGGTGAGCGATGAGGTGATCGAGCGTGTCGGCCATGTGGCGGTCGCGAAGGTTCCAAGATCCGGCCCGGTCGCCGAACATCGTCCGGTAGTACTCCTCCGCGTTGGCCACCACCGACGCGTTCTGCTCGGCGAAGAAGTACTCGTCCTCGGCCGCCGCGCCGTCGCGCAGGAGGTACTCGCCGGCGCGCCGTCGCAGCTCCACGAGCTGCTCGATCACGCGTCGCCGGCAGGGCTCGTCCACGCCGAGCAGGACCGCCTGGCCGTATGCCGAGCTGTCGCCTGCGTATGGCCGCAGGCACTCGTAGCGCGCGCGGGCGCGCGCGGCGGCGCTGGGATCCTCGCGATCGAGGTATCCGATCACGGCCTCCATGGACGCGCCGAGGCTGTAGAGGTCGAGTCCATAGAAGCCGACCTTTCCGGTGGCGCCGGCGAGGCGGTCGTTGTGGCTTCGCAGCCAGCCGACGAGGTCGAGCACCTCGGCGTTGCGCCACATCCACGTCGGGAAGCGGCGAAAGCCCCCCAGCGCCTCCTCGGCGTCGCGATCCTGGGGTGCTCCGCAGATGTATCGGTTGACGCGGTATGCGTCCGGCCAGTCACCCTCGATCGCGAGCGCCGTGAACCCTTGCTCGGTGATCAGGCGCTTGGTGATGCGAGCCCGCTCGCGATAGAACTCGTGGGTGCCGTGGCTCGCCTCTCCGAGCAGGACGATCCGGGCGTCGCCGATCAGCGCCACCAGCCCGTCGTAGTCGCTGCGCTCGCCCGTGAGGGGATGAGCCTCCCGGCGGATGGCCTCGAGCACGGCTCGTTCCCCGAGCGGCAGTGCGAGAGGGGCGGCCATCCTCAACCGGCTCCCGCTCCCGCAAGCGGCGAAACGCCGACCGCGTGCAGGTGCTCCTCGAACCACGCGAGCGCCAGCCGAGCCACCGTCGCCAACGTCCCGGGCTCCTCGAACAGATGCCCGGCTCCCTCCACCAGCTCGAGGCGGTGAGGGCAGCGCAGCAGGCTCGCTGCCCGGCGGTTGAGCTCGAGCACCTCGGGGTCGCGGCTGCCCACGATCAGCAGGGTCGGCGCAGCCACCTCTGGCAGTCGGTCGCCCGCCAGGTCCGGACGCCCCCCGCGGGAGACGACCGCGCCCACGAGCGCGCCCATGTCGGCCGCTGCGAGCAGCGCCGCGGCCGCGCCCGTGGAGGCGCCGAAGTAGCCGATCGGCAAGCCGTGCGTCTGCGGCGCAGCGGAGGCCCAGCGCGTCACGAGCTCGAGGCGGTCGGCCAGCAGCGGAATATCGAAGACGAGCTCGCGCCGGCCCTCCTCTCCCTCGCTCAGGAGATCGAACAGGAGCGTTGCCAGCCCGCCCGCCTGGAGCGTGGCAGCCACGGCCCGGTTGCGGGTGCTGTGGCGGCTGCTGCCACTCCCGTGCGCAAAGATCACGAGCGCGCTGGCGCCTCTGGGCACGGTCAGATCGCCATGGAGCTGTCTCCCGTCGCCGAGCTCGAGAGCCAGATCGCGCGCCGTGAACGATTCGTCGGGGATGCGCGTGCCGGCCTGCGCCAGGAGTGCGAGCACCTCCTCGTCGGAGACCGCCGCGAAGTCCTCATACCACTGCCCGACCCCCAGCAGCTCGCGCGGGATCGTGTGACAGACGACCTCATCGGCCTCTCGCCCGAGCCTCGCCACCGCCTCGCGCGAGCCCACAGGGACTGCGACCACGATGCGCGCGGCGCCACGGGCTCGCAGTGCTCGCACGGCAGCCAGGTCGGTGAGCCCTGTGGCCAGCCCGTCGTCTACCACGATCGCCGTGCGTCCTCGCACGTCGACCGGCTCCCAGCCGTCGCGGTAGCGCTCGATCCGGCGGCGCAGCTCGCGCGCCTCGCGATCGACGATCTCGTGCAACTGGGTCTCTGACATGCCGACTCTGCGCGCCATCTCGCCGTCGAGCACCGCAGTGCCGTCTTCGGCAACCGCTCCCACGGCGAGCTCCGGGTTGCGTGGCGCGCCCAGCTTGCGCACGGTCAGCACATCCAACGGGGCATTGAGCGCGCGCGCCACCTCGAACGCCACCGGAACTCCCCCGCGGGGCAGCGCGAAGACGATCGGCCGCTCCGCCGCAAAGCCCGTCAGGCGCTCCGCCAGGGCCCGCCCCGCGTGTACTCGGTCCTCGAAGACCATGATGCGATTATCTTCCGCGCCCGAGCTCCTGGCCTCCGCAATCTCCCGCAGCGATTGAGCAGCGCAACCGCTTCACATGGCTGAATCGGTGTAGCTTCGGCATGGCGATGGAGCGTGCCACCCTCTATGCGATCCCCGGCTCGCACGCCTGCATGTCAGCTGTGCTGATGCTCGAGCACAGGGGCGTCGACTTTCGGCGCGTCGATCTGTTCACCGGGTTGCACCCCCTGCTCGTACGCGCCAAGGGCTTCGCCGGTCACAGGACCCCCATCCGCCAGGTCGACGGCCGCACCCACCGCATGCTCGCCATGCTCGACCGCGGCGGGACCGTGCCCGCGCTGCTGATGGGCGGCGAGCGCATCCAGACGAACCACGACATAGCTCGCTTTCTCGATCGCATGAGCGCGCAGCCGGCCCTGTTCCCGGCGAATCCAGATGCGCGCATCGAGGTAGAAGCCGCAGAGGCGTGGGGGGATGAGATATTCCAGATGGCGGCCCGCCGGATCGCGCTCGCAGCCGCCGCGCACGGGCTCGACGCGTTTCACGATCGCGGCAACCACGGCCGGCTCGGGCCGCTGCTGGCCCCGCGAGAGAGGGTGCGCATGATGGCCTCGCTCGGGGCGCGCGTCAGCTTCAGGGCGCATCCGAGCAACGAGGGCGAGATGCTGGGAGCGCTGCCCGCGATGCTCGACCGCATCGACGCCTGGATCGCCGATGGCGTCCTCGGCGGCGAGCAGCTGAACGTCGCCGACTTCATGATCGTCCCGAGCCTTGCGCTGATCAGCTACCGGCTGGACCTTCGCTCAGGGATCGAATCACGTCCGGCCGGTGCGCTGCTCGAACGCCTCCTGCCAGAACGGCCGGCGCACGACCGAGGGTCCCGCTAATCATCCGACGACGACGCGGCCTCGGCGGGCTGGAGCCGTTGCGAGGAGCCGCCTGACGCTCCACGCCGCGCGAGCTCCTCGCGCACTACCGGCGCGACCTCGGTCCCGAACAGCTCCATCGAGCGCAGGACGTCCCGGTGGGCGACCGCGCCCACGCTCATCTGCGCGATGTAGCGGTCGTGGCCGAAGAGCTCGTGCTCGAAGAGGAGCTTCTCGGCGACCTGCTCGGGAGTGCCAACCGCCAGCGCTCCGTCGGGGGCGCGCAGGGCCTCGTACTGCGCCGCGCCCGCCGGCGGCCACCCGCGCTCGCGCCCGATGCGGTTCATCATCGCCAGGTAGGGGGCGGCGAATGCGGCGTCGGCCTGCGCCGTGGTGGCGCCGAGAAAGGCGTGCGTGTTGATCGCCAGGCCGGTCGTCGAGGAATCGTGCCCGGCCTGGCGCACTGCCTCCCGGTAGAGCTCCACCAGTGGCTTGAATCGCGCTGGCTGTCCGCCGATGATCGCAATCGTGAGCGGGAGCCCGAGGGTTCCCGCGCGGATCACGGACTCCGGGGAGCCGCCCACCGCGACCCACACGGGCAGGCGCTCCTGCACCGGGCGTGGCCACACGCCCGCGTCGGAGAGCGCAGAACGGTGGCGACCCGACCACGTCACGTGGGCCTGCTCGCGGATCGCGAGCAACAGCTCGAGCTTCTCGGCGTAGAGCTCGTCGTAGTCGTCGAGGTCATAGCCGAACAGGGGGAACGACTCGATGAACGAGCCGCGACCGGCCATGATCTCGGCACGGCCATCCGAGAGCAGGTCGACCTCGGCGAAATCCTGGAACACGCGCACAGGATCGTCGGAGCTGAGCACCGTGACGGCGCTGGAGAGACGGATGTGCTCGGTCTTGACAGCTGCCGCGCCCAGGACCACGGCGGGCGAGGAGACGAGGAAGTCCGGGCGGTGGTGCTCCCCGACCGCGAACACGTCGAGTCCGAGCTGGTCGGCGAGCTCGACCTCCTCCATCAGCTCGCGCATGCGCTGGCGGGGACTCACGCCGCTTGCAAGGTCCGCGAAGGTGGCCAGTCCCAGTTCCATGGGTGCAGCATAGCCGGGACTAGTTGCACGCACAACTACAGTTTGGTGCCGCGCGGCTTCACCACGGCGATGCGCATATCGTGGGCGCCTACAGCGCCGCGCGGCGGGCTCGGCGCCCGAGCCAGGGAGGGATCGAGATCAGCGACGGCGGGCCGAACCCCTGGGTGATGGACTTTGCGCACGGCTCGCGTGAGCTGCGCGATCTGCTCGGCGGCAAGGGCGCGAACGTCGCCGAGATGACCCGCGTGCTCGGCGCAGATCGGGTTCCCGCAGGCTTCACCATCACGACCGAGGCCTGCGTGGCCTACATGCAGGGCGAGGGCGATTTCCCGGATGGGCTGGAAGAGCAGGTGGCGAGCGCGCTGGAGCGCCTCGAGGAGAGCGCCGGTCGTTCGCTGGGAGACCCGCAGGACCCGCTGCTCGTGTCCGTTCGCTCGGGCGCTCGCCAGTCGATGCCGGGCATGCTCGACACGGTCCTCAACCTCGGGCTCAACGACGAGACCGTCGTCGGCCTGGCGAGGCGTTCGGGCACCGAGCGCTTCGCCTGGGACTCCTACAGGCGCTTCGCGCAGATGTACGGCAACGTCGTCCTGGGCGTGGCCGGCCAGCACTTCGAGCAGGCCATAGCCGCGGCCAAGGCCGCGCGCGGGGTAACGCTTGACACGGAGCTCGACGCCGAGGCGCTGCGCGAGCTCACCGCCCTGTTCCAGAGCTTCTGTGAGCTTCCGCAGGATCCACGCGAGCAGCTCTCCGGCGCCATCCGCGCCGTGTTCGACTCCTGGCAGGGGGAGCGGGCCGTGGCCTACAGGCGCATCAACCGGATCCCCGACCACTGGGGCACGGCGGTCAACGTCCAGCAGATGGTGTTCGGCAATCTCGGCGAGAGCAGTGGCAGCGGCGTGGCCTTCTCGCGCGACGAGCTGACCGGTGCGCCCGAGCCCTCGGGCGACTTCCTGGCAAACGCCCAGGGCGAGGACGTGGTCTCGGGGGTGCGCACGCCGCGTGACATCCGCGAGCTGCGCTCCTGGCTGCCCGAGGTGCACGATCAGCTGATGGCGATCCTCGCCACGCTCGAGCGCCACTACGGCGACATGCAGGACACCGAGTTCACGGTGCAGGAGGGCCGGCTGTACATGCTGCAGACGCGCGACGCCAAGCGCCCCGCCCAGGCGGCCGTGCGCTTTGCCGTGGACGCCGTCGCCGAGGGCCTGCTCGACAGGCGCGAGGCGATCGCCACGATCGACCCCGCCACGCTGGATGCGCTCCTGCACCCGACGTTCGATCCGGGCGTGGACTACGAGGTGCTCGCCCACGGCGTGGCCGCCTCGCCGGGCGCCGCCAAGGGCGAGATCGTCCTGAGCGCCGCCGAGGCCGTGCAGGCAGCGGCCGAGGGTCGCGAGGTGATCCTCGTGCGCTCCTTCACCGAGGCTGACGACGTGGCCGGCTTCGATGCCGCGTGCGGCATTCTCACCAGCGAGGGCGGCAAGGCCAGCCACGCCGCCCTCGTGGCGCGCGGGATGGGTCGCCCCGCGGTGACGGGCGCCGGCGAGATCGAGGTGGATCTGGCCGCTCGTGAGATCCGCGTGGGCGATCGCACCCTGCACCCGGGCGATCGCATCGCGATCGACGGCAGCCTCGGGCGGATCACGCTCGAGGACGTGCCGCTCGTGGAGCCGCAGGTCTCAGAGCAGTTCCAGACGGTGCTCGCCTGGTGTGACGAGCTGCGCTCGCTCGGCGTGCGCGCCAACGCCGACACCCCCGCCGATGCGGTCAAGGCGATCGAGCTGGGCGCCGAGGGCATCGGCCTGTGCCGCACCGAGCACATGTTCCTCGGTGAGCGCCAGCCGCTGATGGCCGCGGTGATCATGGCCGAAGACGACGACTCGCGCGCGCGTGCGATCGAGCAGCTGCGGCCCCTGCAGGAGGCCGACTTCGAGCAGATCCTCCGCGCCGTGGACGGCAGGCCGGTGACCGTGCGGCTGCTCGATCCGCCGCTGCACGAGTTCCTGCCTCATCCGTCGGATCTGCCGGAGGGCTCGGCCGCACGACGGCGGGTGGAGCAGCTGCAGGAGACCAACCCGATGCTCGGCACGCGCGGCGTGCGCCTGGGCATCCTCTTCCCGGCGCTGTACGAGATGCAGGCTCGGGCTCTGTTCGCGGCCGCGGGGCGGGTGCCTGGCTCGCGCGTCGAGGTGATGGTGCCGCTCGTCGCATACGAGCGCGAGCTCGAGCTCATGCGCGGGCTGATCGAACGCGTGGCCGAGGAGCAGGGGCACACCGGGCATCTGATCGGGACGATGATCGAGCTCCCGCGCGCATGTTTCCAAGCCGATCAGATCGCGCGCGACGCCGACTTCTTCTCATTTGGAACGAATGATCTAACCCAAACCGCGCTCGGCTTCAGCCGCGACGACATCGAGGGTCGCGTGCTCGCCCGCTACATCGACGTGAAGATCCTCGACCGCTCGCCCTTCGAGACGCTCGACACTCCCGGCGTAGGGCAGATGGTGCGGATGGGAGCGTGGCTCGGGCGCACCACGAGGCCCGAGCTCAAGCTCGGCGTCTGCGGCGAGCACGGGGGCGATCCGGACTCGATCGACTTCCTGCACCACTCCGGCATCGACTATGTGTCCTGCTCGCCCTACCGCGTGCCGATCGCTCGCGTGGCGGCGGCCCAGGCGGTCATCCGCGCGCAGCCGCCGGCTGCAAGCTGACCTAAGCCTGTAGCGGCTCGCCCGACAGCGTGGCGATCAGCGACCGCGGCCCGCCAGAGTCGCGGTGCTCGCACAGGTAGATCCCCTGCCAGGTTCCCAGCGCGAGGCGCCCACTGGAGACGGGCATTGACAGCGAAGGCCCCAGCAGCGAGGCCTTGACGTGCGCGGGCATGTCGTCGGCGCCCTCGAGCGTGTGCGTCCAGTAGGGCGCGTCCTCGGGCACCGCGCGGTCGAAGTAGGCGCCGAAGTCGCGGCGCACGTCGGGGCTCGCGTTCTCGTTGAGCGTGAGCGAGGCCGAGGTGTGGCGCAGGAACAGGTGCAGCATTCCCACACCGAGCTGGTCGAGTTGCGGCACACCTTCGAGAACCTCGCGAGTGATCAGGTGAAACCCGCGCGGCCGCGGGTCAAGCGTGATCGCGCACTGCGCCCACATCGACACAACGGTAGCGGCGGTGTCAGGGCAGCGCTCAGGCGGCGCTGCCCTGCTGGCGGAAGCGCCCTGCTTCGGCGCGGGGCGAGGTCTCTAGGCCAGCGATTGCGCCGAGCGGGCGCGCACCGCCGGGCGATCCGCGGAGGCGGCAAGCACGGCGGTGCCCAGGGCCGCGGCCGCGGCCAGCAGAAACACGGCTGGATAGCCGGCAAGCGAGGCCGTGACTCCAGCTATCGGTCCACCGAGGCCGACGCCGATGTCGAAGAAGGCCGTGAAGGCTCCGAGCGCTGAGCCGCGCCGATCGGCAGCGACGTCGCCGACGACCATCAGCGCGAGCGAGGGGAACAGCATCGAGAAGCCCACTCCCACCACAACTGCGCCGGCGAGCGCAAACGGCAGCGAGTGCGCCAGTGCGATCAGCGCGAGGCCCAGCGCCTCGAGCAGGCCGGCCGCGACTGCCGTCGGGCGCGCTCCGGCGCGGTCCGGGACGCGGCTGAGCAGCAGCCGGCTCCCGAATACCGCCACGGCGAACACGGTGAACACGGCGGCGCCGCCACCGATGCCCCGCGCGCGCAGGTGCAGCACCACAAAGCCCGCCAGCGCCGCGTAGCCGATGTTGGCGAGCGCGAGCGCCAGGCCGGGGCGCCGAGCCGCGGCCGGGAACATGACGAATGCACCCGCAGGGCGCTCGGCAAACGCGCGTGTGGGCTCGGGCAGGCGCGAGGCGATGGCGGCGGCCGCCAGCGGCAGGGCGGCCGTCAGCAGCCACACCGCCTGATAGCCCACACCCGCCCGCAACAGCTCACCTGCGACCGGTCCCAGCGCGAGACCGCCCCAGACGGCCAGCCCGAAGAGACCCAGCGCCATCCCGCGGCGATGCGCCGGCGCGAGATCGACCGCCCAGGTCGCACCTGCCGTGTACACGGCGCCCTCGCCCGCACCGAGGACCAAGCGCGCGAGCACCAGCGTCAGCACGCTGTGAGAGACCAGATACAGCGCGCCGCCGATCGCCATCGCGAGCGCGCCCGTGACGAGCACGACGCGCCGCCCACGTCGGTCGGCCACGCGTCCGGCCAGCGGGCGACAGACCACCGAGGTGACGGCGAACGCGCCCACGACGATGCCCACGGCCAAATCGCTCGAGCGAAGGGGTCCGCGGACATACGCCGGAAGAACTGGCAGGGCCGCCCCGATCGCGACAAACGCGCACAGCGCAGCCAGGAAGACGCCGGTGGATGCGGCGAGTCCCGGGTTGGTCCGGGCGAGCCTGGCGCGCGCTGGGCGCCAGGCGGCGAGCTTGGGTGGGAGGGCGCTCACGCGAATCTACTGCGGTGCTTTGAGCTTCGACCACTCCGCCTTGTGCACGCGCTTGGCCGCCTGGTAGTCGAGCAGCGCCTGGGGAGAGTCGACGTCGCCAAGGGTGGGATGCGGCGGCACTAGCTCGGCCGCGGCCTTGACGCCGTAGCGCTTGGCGAGCACGGCGCCGAGCGACTTGACCTTCATCTCGCCGAACCCAGGAAGCGCGGCCAGGTTGGCGCGGAGCGTCGCGGAGTCCTTGGCATCGCTCCAGACTCGTGCGGCGTCGCCGCCATATTCGTCGCGCACATGCACCGCGAGATCGTGAACGCGCTTGGCCATCGCGCCGGGGTAGCGGTGCAGAGCCGGCTTCTCGCGGAACGCCGGCTCCAGGTCGACCGTGGCCAGGGTCTCGGCGTCGAGCGCACCGAGACGCTCGCGCAGCACGAGCGGCCCCGAGAACGCCTTTTGAACAGAGACCTGCTGGTCAAGGGAAAACCCGACCAGCAGCGCCATCGGATCGCTGGCGATCAGCGCGTTGGCCTCGTCGGAGTCGGTGAAGTGGAGACGGTCGGGCAACTCAGCCTCGGGTTAGCGTGGAACCAGCTGAAAGATCGGGATGACGCGTCCGGCCTTCCCGGCCTGCTCACGGTAGTCGGCGTACTCAGGGAAGACGCGGTCGGCAAGATCCCAAAGTCGTTGCCGCTCGGCCTCGTCCTCCACGACTTCGGCGTGGAACGGCAGGTTGCCGAAAACGATGTCCGGATGCTTGCGGAGGTTGTAGTACCAGGCCGGGTTCTTGGGCCACCCTCGCTTCGACGCGATGATCGTAACCCGGTCGCCGTCGTGGAAATACAGCGTGGCATTCCGACGCGGCTGACCTGTCCGTGCGCCTCGCGACTCCAGCAGCGCCGTGGCGAGCGGCCCCGCGGTGCTGAACCGCCCGTTCGTGAGCTTCAGCAGATGCGGGTCGAGCTTCCACGCGACGTTGACGGAGAACCAAGCGCCTGCCTTGGTGGCCGAGAGCCGGGTCATCGCGAGGTACAGGCGACCGCGTCGCTTGTACGGATCCACGTAGCGAAGCTCCTCGGGCACCTCCAAATCGTATCTGTGGCCGCTCACGTGGGCTCGCGGGAGAGCGCGGCCGCGAGATACAGGACCGCCTGCACGCGCGCGATCGCTGCGACGGCCTCATCCGGTGGCAGCAGCTCAGGGTGGTGAAGCGGCCGTGACACGAAGCCCTCGGCTCCGTCCAACCCAACGAAGGCCATAGCCAACGGTGCGATCTCTCCGTAGAAGGCGAAGTCGTCGGAGCCGCATGAGCGCCACTCCGAGGCCGGCTGGAGCTCGGCGGTGGGCAGAAGACCGCGTGCGGCGCTGACGATCGCGGTGTCGTTCTCCAGCGCCGGCTCGCCGGCGGTCACCGCGACATGGGCCACGCAGCCGTTTGCGGCTGCCACCCCAGCCGTGACCTCTGCGACGAGAGTGCGCAGCGTCTCGCGGTCCTCGGTGTGGTGAGCGCGCAGGGCCAGGCGCGCGCGCGCCTGGGAGGGGATGACGTTCTCCGCGCTGCCCCCCTCGATCGTCCCGACCGTGAGGACGGCCGGTCTCAGCGGGTCGATCCTCCGCGCCACCTGAGCGTGGAGGGCCACCACGATCTGGGCGAGCGCCAGGATCGGGTCGCGGCCGTGGTGCGGGTAGGCGCCGTGCGTGGAGGAGCCCTCGACGGTGATCTCCACCGAGTCACAGGAGGCATTCACCAGGCCGGGATCCAGCGCCACGCTCCCCCAGGGCATCTCGGGATGGACGTGCGCGCTGACCACCGCCGCCGGCGAGAGCGCGGCGAGCTCGCCTTCGGCAAGCTGCTGGGCGCCCGAGGGGTATGCCTCCTCGCTCGGCTGAAAGACCGCCAGCAACGGGGCCGGCAGCGCATCCGCGAGCCGGTGGGCGGCCCGCGTCAGGGCAATCAGGGCGGCCATGTGGACGTCGTGCCCGCAGGCGTGCATCCTCGCCCCGGTCGCGCTGAAGGCGACACCGGTGCGCTCGTGCACGGGCAGGCCGTCGAGCTCAGCACGAACGGCCACCGCGCCGGTGCGGCCCGGGCCCACGAACGCCAGTCGTCCCGTACCCGCGGCGACGGTGGCCTCGACCGGTAGCTCGGCTGTGATGGTCGCTGCCGTCTGCTCCTCGGCGTGGGCGAGCTCGGGAAGTGAGTGCAGCGTCCTGCGCAGGGCGATCGCGCGTGGGAGCTCCTGCTCGATCCCGGCCAGCAGCCGCTTCAAGAGCTGCTCAGTAGATGGCGGCATAGCGCCGGCAGCTCTCCTCGAGATGCACGCCCTCAGCGGCCGCCAGCTCGGCGCGCTTGACGCTCGTGTAGGCGTCATAGAGCAGCGAACCCATCCACTCGCGCACCAAGTCATCCTGTTCGAGCGCTTCGAGCGCATCGGCCAGAGACTCCGGCAGCGCGCCCACGCCAAAGCGCTCGGCTCCCGCGTCGTCCAGCTCGGCGGGGTCGCGTTCGAGGATGGGAGGCGCGGGCAGTCGCTCGCTGACCCCGGCGAGGCCCGCCCGCAGGATCACCCCGAGGGCCAGATATGGGTTGGCCGATGCGTCCGCGCCGCGGTACTCCAGATGCAGCTGGCTGGCCGGATCGCCGCCTCCCAAGGGCACCAGCGGCGGGATTCGCAGCAGCGCCTCGCGACTCTGCTGCGCCAGGCAGACCGCGCCGGCGCTCCAGCGGTGAGGTCGAAGGCGCGCGCCCGACACGGGGCTCGGCGCCGTGAGGGCGCTGAGCGCGCGGGCATGGCGCAGGATCCCCGCGGCGAAGCTCCCGCCCAGCTCGCTCAGCCCGGCCGGCCGGGCATCGTCGTAGAGCAGCGAGCGTCCGCCCGCGTCGAGCAGGTTGAGATGGATGTGCACGCCGTTGCCGGCCTCGCCGGGATCGCGCAGTGGCACGAAGCTCGCGCGCATGTCCAGGCCGCGGGCGATCTCGCGAACGACCTCGCGCAGCACGACGCTGCGGTCGGCGCTCGCGAGACCCTCGGCGGCGGCGACCGGGATCTCGAACTGGTGGGGGGCGTACTCGGGAAAGAACCGCTCGGGCTCGACCCCGGCCTCGACCAGCGCGTTCATGACGCGGGTCGCAAAGGGCTCGCTGCGCCGCTGGGCCTCGAGCGAGAAGGGCAGCGCGGCAGGCGCGTCGAGCAGCAGCTGAAACTCGTGCTCGAAGCTGGCCATCACGCGTCCGCCCAGAAGCGACTCGACCGCGGCCAGCGCGTCGCGCAGGAAGCTCCTCGGGCAGCAGCTCCATGGGCTGCCATCGATCTCGACGATGTCGCAGAGGAGGAGCTCGAGCGCGCTCTCTCCGGTGCTCCCTCCGACGCGGACCCGTGTGGCCGGGTCTGGTAGCAGGCGCAGATCGCCTGTGGCGCCGAACGGGTTGGGCTCGGCAACGGGACCGAGGGGCGTGAGCGCGTGGTTGGCAGGCGCCCACCCGACGCCGGTCTCCAGATGCTCCTCCAGCTCGGAGGAGAACACCGAGCGCCCGCGGACGATCGAGCCGAGGTCGCAGCAGACGAGCGCGACCAGCTCGCCGCTGCTCACCGCAGTGCCTCGGCGGTGACTGTGCCGTTGTCCCACATGGCCTCTCGCAGTCCGAGCCCGCGCACGCCCTCGCGCAGATATGGGGCGTCCTCGGCAAAGCCCACGACGAGCATTCCCCCGGCCGGCATGTCCCTGCGCTCGAGCGCCGCGGTGAGGCGCTCCTGGGGCTGCATGTGCACACCGCGGCTGCCCAGCGCGGGATAGGTGTCGGCGATCGCGTACAGGTTGCCGCCCGGACCCTGGACGCGCCCGACCACGCACGCGAAGTGGCCCACGTGCCAGTCGGGCTCCGGCCCCTCGAGCTCGCCGTCGAGAAGGTAGTCGAGCAGCTGGCTGACGCTGGCCCTCGAACCCCACAGATGGTGGGTGGCGAAGTTGGCGATCAGGGTGACCGGTCGCTCACGCGACTCGGCGAGCTCGTACAGGCCGGACAGAGCGTCCACAGTCCACGGTCCCGCCACCGGGATGACGGCGAGCGCTCCCTCGGAGAGCTGCTCGATCGCACGCAGCACTCCGGCCGCTGTCGTGCCCGACACGGCTGAGTCCTCGATCGAGGGGATCGCCAGGCGATAGTCCCGCCGCCCGGGTTCGCCGTGGGGGAGGGTGCCCGGCTCGCGCATGCCCGAGACGACGCTCCCGGCGGCCAGCGCCACGGCGTCCTGGTCGAGCGGCTCGCCCGCGTGCGCGGCAAGCTCGGCCGCCTGCAGCGCCAGCGCCCCGCAGAAGGCTCCGCACAGGTCATCGCGCTGGGGAAGCTCGCGTGCGTGAGCCTTCAGCAGCCGCCGCGCCCCGGGCAACAGCGTCAGAGCGAGCGTCGCAGGTCTTTCCATGACCCAAATATACGGGCGCTCGCCTCGCCCCCCGGGGGCGTCACGCCTGCGGCGTGCGCGGTGCATAGCGGTGGTGGAGCATGAGCGCGTTACCGTCGGGATCCGCGAAGAACGCCATGTGACACACGCCCGTGTCGAAGGTATCGCCTCCGAAGCTCACGCCGCGTGCCTCCAGCGTCGAACGTGCCTGCTCGATGTCCTCCACGTGCAGCGCGATCGCGTTCGGGTTGAGGTTGTACGGCAGGCCCATCTTCTCGGAGTCGATCACGCTGAGCGTGAGGTTGCCGGTCTCGAACTCCGCGTATCCGCGGTCCCTGAGATATGCCGATCGCGGTAGGCCGAGCGTCTCGCCGTAGAAATCCACCGCCGTGTCGAAGTCTCGGGTCGGCATCGAGACGAAGTCGACGCCCGTCACCAGCTGTGAGTCAGTGGTCATCATCGGTCTTGGCTCCTGTCTTGGGTAACGACCTGTGCCCCAAGAGTAGTGCCGGCGAGCGCCCGTCGATATCCCAACTTTTGCCAGACTACGCACTACCGCAAGACAGAGACAAGGCCTCGAGCTTTCTTGACAAGCCCCAGGGCCGCTGCGATAGTCGATCGCCAGGAGCTCGTCGAGTGGCTCTCCAACCGACGGGTGGAGGACTTAAAAGCCGGACCGGCACGCCGCCGACCAGGCGCTGAGGGGCTGCCCGGGACCGTCATCATTTGATGCAGAGAGGTCGAGCTATGACATTTTTCAGGAGAATGGCGCTGACGGTCGTTGCGGCGATTGGGGGTGTCTCGCTCGTGCCTGCGATTGCGGATGCGTTTGTCTACAACGCCAAATCCACGCCCATAACAGCGTCGGGTACAAACCACACCTTCACGGCTGGAGAAGCCATCATCAAATGCGCCAAAGCTAAATTTGAATACACCGGCACTTCTGGCAAATTCGCAAGCATCACCGTCATTCCCTCGTACAAAGAATGCTTTGTAAAAGAAAAAGAAGCGGTGGTGACCGTAGAAAAAGCAAAATTTGAATTTGGGGCCCCTAAAGAAGTCAAAACCAACGAATTCTCAGTCCCCGATTCGATCGTGGGGGAAACCGGCGCCCAGATCAAGGTCACCACCACGATCGAAGGACAGACCTGTGAAGTTGTATTTCCGGCGCAAACGATCGCTGGAGAAGCCACCAAATTTCTCGACAACAGCGGAAAAACCGGCGGAGAAGTCAAAGCCAAACTGGAAGGGCTGGAATACAAAAGCAACAGCAAATGCTCCGGCATCGTCGGAAAAGAAGGCAAAAACGGAAAGTACGAAGGCAACGCTGCCGAGACCGGCCTCATAGTCGAATAGCGTGACGTCGGACCGATGGCTCGCGCGCCGCAACGGCATCGAGACACTCCAACGCCGCGAATCGGTTCTCGCTCGCAGTTCGAGCAGGTGAGTCCTTGCTTGGCGTCGGGCCTCCGGGGGGTGTCGGCGCATGGATTGCCGTCGGCGCTTAGACTCACGGCCTGTGGCATCGGTCTCGACAGCTGACCTGGGAGGGGAAGGCGTTGCCCAAGGAATGCCGCGGCGTATCCCGTGCGCCGCGCCGCGATTGCTGCTCTGCGTTGCGGGGGCTTAGATACGCGGCGCTACTCGCGGCGGTGACGGTCGCCCAGCTCCTATCCGGGCCGTCCGCAGCCGTCCATGCAGCCATTCTCGAAGTGGGGCCGACCCCCGGCCCCGCCGGGCTTCCCGATGGGCGCGTCTATGAGCAGGTCTCGCCGGCCGCTAAGAACGGCAACCAGGCGGCCCCTCCCGTGGCTGGTGGACATGCCTATGGCGTGGCCTCGCCCGACGGCAGCCGGATCCTCTACTCGAGCACCGGGCCGATCGGGGAAGCGACCAGTGGCGTGGACAACTTCTCGATCTCGACACGCTCTCCCTCCGGCTGGAGGACGAGGGCGGCGCTGCCTCAGCCACCTCCGGCACCGCGCGACCCGATCTCATCCGGCGACCCGGTCTGGCTGCTGCCGTCGTCGGATCGCTCGAGCGTGGCCTTCACCGCTCGTAATCCGTTCACGCTGAGCACCATTGACTTTGCAAATCCCAACTTCTCGTTTGCCAGCACATATCTGTCCTCGGAAGGGGGGCCAGCTCTCTGGCTCGGGCATCCGACCGTGGAAGCGCCCGTCCCGGCGCTCGAAGAAGTGGAGAGCCCTTCGAACCTCGTGCTGGCGGGCGCAGCTGGCGATCTGAGCAGCGTCTACTACGAGTATTACGGAACACTGGTGCCAGAAGATGCTCCCCGCCGGGCCGCCGTAGAAGGCAACAACAACCAGGCATGGGGCCTCTACGAATGGCGTGGAGACAGACTCAAAGCCGCCAACCTGCTGCCCCCGCCGTCAGGCACCGAGGATCCGGATGGCGCCGTGGCGGCGGCTGTCGGCGTGCAGACGCTGGGTGCGCTTCCATCTGACTTCGACAATCAGGTGTCCCGCAGCGGAAACACGGCGCTGTTCGTCAGTCCGAACCCGGAAGCCGGGAGCGGGCGACCCCCGCAGCTGTATGCGCGCGTTGACGGCAGCAGAACCGTGCTCGTCTCTCGGTCGGAACTGACCCATTCGGAATCGCTGAACGGCGCCGACGCCATCACCGGGCTCAGCCAGTCGCACATTCCGTCATACGCATTCGGCTCACCCGACGGCTCGCACGTGTTCTTCACGAGTCAAGAGCAGCTCACGAGTGACGCGCCTGCTGACAGCTCATTCAAGGGGTACCAGTTCAATCTCACGAGCGAAACCATGAGCTACCTCCCGGGTGTCACAGCTCCGATCCTTGCTGCATCCGAAGACGGCAGCACACTGGTGTTCGATGACAATCACTCCAGCGAAGAACAGCTCGCTGTCTGGTCTGGTGGCCACGTAACCGACATAGCGCCACTTCCGCCGCCCTCCGAAGAACAGCTCTACGTGGCGCCAGTGACCCTCGCGGCCGGCGGCACCGTTGTGGTCTTCCAGACCGACTCTCCGATCCCCGGCTTCAACAATGGCGGAGGGTATGGCGAGGTCTACAGATATGACCTGATCACCAACGGGCTGAGCTGCGTGTCCTGCCCGCCGGAAGGCCAATCGCCCGAAGGCACAGCAAACCTGTCCAACGACGACCTCCCTCACGCCACCCTCTTGACTGCGGACAGTCGCGGCGTCTCGGAAGACGGCAGCGAGATCTTCTTCGACACGCCTGACGCGCTGGTGAAAGGAGACACGAACGAAAGGCGAGACGTGTACGAGTGGCACGTTGGGCGTATATCGCTCATCTCATCTGGGACAGGAACGGCCGACTCGGTCTTCCTCGACAACAGCGCTTCGGGTACCGATGTGTTCTTCGCCACCCGTGATGACCTGTCTGGCACGGATACCGATGGAAGCTACGATGTCTATGACGCGCGCGTCGGCGGAGGCTTTCGGTCCTCGGCGCCGTCGTCCAGCCAGAGTGGTGCGGGGCGCCCGCCTCAGGCTACGCCGAGCCTCGCGAGCACGGCCTTGCTTGGCGCTGGAGAACAGGTGCCGACTTTGGCCCTGACGCACCCTGGCATCGCGAAACCGACTGTGACGCGCGCGCAGAAGCTTGCCAAGAGCCTGAAGGCCTGCAGGCGGAAACGCGGACGGTCACGGCGTGTCTGCGAAGCGCGGGCGAGACAGCGCTATGGAAAGCACCGGGCGAGAAGCCGCGGCTGATGCGCTGCACCGTGCCCGCCAGCGCCAGGGGATGGCTGCTCGTGCTTGCCTCTTCGGCCCTACTGCTCGCACTCGTCACTGCGCCCGCGGATGCGGCTCAGTTTGGGGTCGAATCGGGTTCCTTTGGCACGGTCCTAGCAGGTAGCCACGCGGGAGAACACGCCGACCTGAGGACGACATTCACATTCAACCAGGAACCTGCTGGTGTTCCCGCCGGCTATGTGAAAGACCTCAACCTGCGCCTGCCGGCAGGCTTGATCGCCGACCCGGCGGCAACGCCCCGTTGTCTCATGGGCGTCGTCTTGAAGGAAAACTGCCCCCCTGAAGACGCCGTCGGTGTGGCCGAAGTCCGGACCGTCACCCCGCCGGCATTCGAAGTGCACAAATTTACTGTGTTCGTATACAACGTCGTGCCTTACCCCAACGAGCCGGCGGCATTTGCTTTCTTTGCGTCTGAATCGCCGGTGCGGCTCGACGCCAGCCTGCCCGCGAAGCACGCATATGGGCTCACGATGAGCGCCACTGACCTCTCAGATGCCAATCCCCTGATCTCGATCACGGTCACGCTCTGGGGGGTGCCCGCGGATCACAACGGACCTTCTTGCCACATCAATGAAGCAAAAGAAGAAGAATGTGTGAAATTTGGAGGCCCCGGCGCCGGCCCCAGGCTGCCCTTCCTCAGCAATCCTGTGAAGTGCGGGTCGCTACCTGAAAGCAACCTCTCGCTCGAGTCCTGGCAGGAACCAAGTGCTCCTCCGGCAGAAGCCTCCGGGAAACTCGCACCGATCACGAGTTGCGAAGGGCTGCGGTTCGAACCGGCAATCAAGATCGCACCGGAAAGCAAAGTGGAACACGAACCTACAGCCTATGAAATCGCCGTGCAGATGCCGAGCGATCAGAGCCCAGATGGGCGCGCCGCCGCCGAGCTGAAGAACGCTCGCATCACGCTCCCGACCGGCACGGTCATCTCGCCGTCTGCGACCACCGGCCTGCAGGCCTGCTCCGACGCTCAATTCGAACCGCCGGTCGCCGGCGAACCAGAATCCGCGGAAGAAGGGCCGGCCGAATGTCCATCCGCCTCGCTGATCGGCTCGGTGGCGATCAAGACTCCACTGCTCGCCGAAGCGATGAAAGGCGAGCTGTTCCTCGGCACTCCCGAATGCGGTCCATGCACAGGCCAGGACGCCGAAGCCGGCAGGATGATCCGCGTGCTCGTGCAGGCTGCCGGATCCGGTGTTCGCCTCAAGCTGCATGGCTCCATATCGGTGGACCAGAGCACCGGTCGGCTGACGCTGGCCATCGACGATAGCCCGCAGCTTCCCCTCGAAGAGCTGAAGCTCACGCTCAACGGTGGCTCCACAGCTCTGCTGGCCAACCCCTCCGACTGTGGCGTCTCGCCGAGGGGCGCTGCGCTGTTGACTCCCTACAGCAGCGAAACAGCGACCGAAGTGTCCGGTGCTCCAATCGCGCTCACCGGCTGCCAGGCCCCCCAGTTCGCCCCTGGATTCACCGCTGGCACCGTGAGCAACCAGGCCGCCGGCTTCAGTCCTGCCGTCGTCTCGATCTCCCGCACCGATCAGGATCAGGCCCTGGAACGCTTCACGGTGAAGATGCCGCCCGGGCTCCTCGGCCTGCTGTCCAAGGTGCCCGCGTGCCCTCCGGCCGCGGCACAGGCTGGGGCGTGCCCCGCGCAGAGCCGGGTTGGCGCGGTCAACGTGGCCGCCGGTCCCGGGGAAGCTCCGCTCCAGCTCAAAGGGAGCGTCTTCCTGACCGGTCCGTACGGAGGTGCGCCGTTCGGCCTGTCGATCGTCGTGCCAGCGCAGGCTGGGCCGATCGATCTCGGCACGATCAACATTGCAGCGGGAATCGAGGTGAACCCCGCCACAGCGGCGCTCACGATCGTGAGCGGCCCGGTGCCGCAGTCGCTTGCCGGCATTCCGCTGCAGATCAGGGCGCTGACTCTCGACATCGACCGCGAAGGCTTCATCGTCAACCCCACCGACTGCCGTCCCCAGGCGATCGACGCGACGCTCGCGAGCGCGCAGGGCGCCTCTGCGGCGGTGGCCACGCACTTCCAGGTGGCCGGCTGCGCGAAGCTCGCGTTCAAGCCGAGGCTGACCGCGCTCGCCGACGCCAAGACGACGAGGCTGGGGGGGGCCTATGTCCACGTCAAGGTGGTTTCAGGGTCGGGACAGGCAAACGTGGGCAAGGTCAAGCTCGACCTCCCGAGGGCGCTGCCCTCGAGGCTGACCACGCTTCAGGGGGCATGCCTCGAGGCCACCTTCAAGGCCGATCCAGCTCAGTGCCCGACGGGCTCGATCCTCGGCACCGGCGCGGTCACCACACCGTTCCTGCGAGGACTGCTCACCGGCCCCATCTACCTTGTCTCCCACGGCGGGAGGGCGTTCCCGGACCTCGACGCGGTCCTGCAGGGCGAAGGCGTGACCCTGATCCTCACAGGCACGGCCGGGTTCGCCCGAGGCGGCAGCTACGAGGCGTTCCGAACGCTCCCCGACGCCCCCATCTCGACGCTCGATCTGATGTTCCCCCGCAGCGCACACTCGGCGTTCGCCGCCAACGTGAACCTCTGCAAGCGGGCCCTGCGGATGCCAGTTGAGATCACGGGGCAGAACGGCGCCGTGGTCAAACAGACGACCACCATCGCGGTCGCAGGCTGCCCAGGGCACGGTCGCTCGAGCTCCGCCCGGCGGGCGCGGGCGCGGCGGTAGGTCCCCGGCGTGGGATCCGGCGTACGCTTGAGCACGACGCACAGGCGTGTTCCCCGACAGAAGGACGCGATGGCATGAGCTGGGACTTCTCGACCGACCCCCACTACCAGGAGCAGCTCGAGTGGATGGCCGACTTCGTCCGCCGCGAGATCTGGCCGTTGGAGGCCATCTGGCACGAGCTCGAGCTCGACGGGTTGACGGCCGCGATCGCTCCCCTGCAGGAGCAGGTCAAGGCGCGCGGCCTGTGGGCCACGCATCTGCCTCCCGAGCTCGGCGGTCAGGGCATGGGGCAGGTCAAGCTCGGGCTGATGCACGAGATCCTCGGGACCTCGCCGATCGCCCCGCTGGCCTTCGGCAACGCCGCCCCCGACTCCGGCAACTCCGAGATCCTCGCCATGGCCGGCACGCCCGAGCAGAAGGACCGCTGGCTTCACCCGCTGCTGGCGGGCGACCTGCGCAGCGCCTTCTCCATGACCGAGCCGAACACGCCGGGCTCCGACCCCACCCAGTTGCGCACCCGCGCGGTCCGCGACGGCGAGGACTGGGTGATCGACGGGCTCAAGTGGTTCTCCTCCAACGGCTCGATCGCTGACTTCCTGATCGTCATGGCCGTGACCAGCCCCGACGCCCGCCCCTTCCAGCGCGCGTCCATGTTGATCGTGCCGACGGACACCCCCGGCGTGGAGATCCTCAGGGACGTGCCCACCATGGAGCACCCCTGGGAGCAGTTCGGCGGCTATGGCGGGCACTCGGAAATCCTCTACAACGGCGTCCGCGTCCCCGGGGAGGCGCTCCTCGGCGCCGAGGGGGAGGGCTTCATCCTCGCCCAGCAGCGCCTCGGGCCCGGGCGCATCCACCACTGCATGCGCTGGCTGGGCGTGGCCCGGCGGGCCTTCGACATGATGTGCGAGCGTGCCACCTACCGCCATGCCCACGGGTCGCTGCTGGCCCAGAAGCAGACCGTTCAGAACTGGATCGCAGACAGTGCCGCCGAGATGCAGGCGGCGCGTCTGATGACGCTGCACGCAGCCTGGGTGATGGACACGCAGGGCGCCCGCGCCGCTCGTACAGACGTGGCGCTGATCAAGTTCTACGGCGCCAAGGTCCTGCACGACGTGGTCGACAGGGCCCTGCAGGTGCACGGCTCGCTCGGCTACTCGACCGACCTGCCACTCGAGCAGATGTACCGCTTCGCCCGCGCCGCCCGCATCTATGACGGCCCAGACGAGGTCCACCGCCAGACAGTCGCGCGCCACGTCCTGGGCGGTTATGAACCCCCCGCCGACGAGGTCCCCAGCGAGCATCTGCCCACCCGTCGCGAGCAGGCGCGCGAGCGCTTCGCCCACCTGCTCGACGCGGTCACGGCCAACGACTAGATCCGCCTTCTAGGCTTCAGGGCATGGCGGCCGACGCCAAGCAGCTGCCGAGCGTGTTCGATCCCGCGGCCTTTCGCACCTTTCGCTTCCTCTCCCGGGAGCTGGATGCGCACGGCCATGTGACGTTGCGCTACGCGCTCGACGAGGAGATCTCCTTCGTGGAGCGATTCGAGCTTCCGATCGACGGTCCGCTGAGCGAGCGCGAGCGCGAGCGCGTCGATGGGCTGCTCTCGCTGCTGCACTGGGTGGCCGGCGTCAGCTACTTCAAGAGCGCGGCCCCGCTGGAGGTGTCGTGCGAGTCGGGTGCTCCGACTGCTGCCGTGGCCACGCTGCTCGAGGCGCTCTACTCCGAGGGCCTGGGCGAGCTCGCCTACACCAATGCGCTGAGCGAGCTGCCCCGTCCCGCCTTTCCAAGGGCGCAGCGGCCGACCGCAGCGGCCAGCGAGCGCCGAGCAGACCCGCTCGAGCGCATCCTCGTGCCGGTCGGCGGCGGCAAGGACTCGGCTGTGGCCCTCGAGATCATCCGGCGCTCCGGGCGCGAGCAGAGCCTCTTCTCGGTCGGCAACGCCCCCCCGATCGCTCGCACGGTCGCTGCCGCCGGCCTTCCACACCTGATCGCCCGCCGCCATCTCGATCCGGGGCTCGCCCAGCTGAACCGGGCCGGCGCGCTCAACGGCCATGTCCCCATCACCGCCATCATCTCGTGCGTGGCGCTGATCACCGCGGCCTTGGGCGGATTCGACGCTGTGGCCATGGCCAACGAGCGCTCGGCCTCCGCCGGCAACCTCAGCTGGGATGGCATCGAGGTCAACCACCAGTTCAGCAAGGGGCTTTCGGCCGAGCGGCTGCTCGCGGCCGCGGCCGCCGAGGTTGGGACCGGTGTGCGGCTGTTCTCGATCCTGCGGCCCGCATCCGAGCTGGCCATCGCGCGGGCGTTCGCGCGCATGCAGGCCTACCATGGCGCGTTCACCAGCTGCAACGCCATCTTTCGCATCGACCCGGAGCTGCGTGCGACGTCGTGGTGCTGTGACTGTCCCAAGTGTCGCTTCGTGTTCCTGGCGCTTGCGCCGTTCCTCTCCCCGGAGCAACTGTGCGAGGTGTTCGGGTGCGACCTGCTCGACGACGAGAGCCAGTTCGCCGGATTCGCGCTGCTCACCGCCACCGGCGGGCACAAGCCGTTCGAGTGCGTGGGCGAGGAGCAGGAGAGCATCGCCGCCATTCGCCTGCTCGCCGAAGACGAGCGCTGGAATGGGCGGGCGGTGGTGCGCAGGCTCATCGCCGAGGTCCTTCCACAGCAGGCTCCTGACGCCGGGCGCCCCGAGACGGTGCTCGCGCTCAGCGACGAGCATGAGGTGCCGGACGCGCTGATGGGGGATGTACGTGCGCTTCTCGGAGCTTGACGGGGCGCGGATCGGGGTCTGGGGGGCCGGGCGTGAGGTCGGCTCCTTCGCCGCCCAGCTGGCGCGCCGGCTGCCCTCCGCGCGAATCGCGGTAGCGGCCTTCGATGAGCCTCCCGCCCGTGACGAGGTCCGCCAGGCGCTGAGGTCGCCCGACGTGCGTGTGCTGAGCGCCGAGGAGGCTGTCGCTGGCCTGGCCGACTGCGAGGTGATCGTGCGCTCGCCCGGCGTATCCGCTCACCGACCCGAGCTGCGGGAGCTCCGTGCTGGCGGTGTCCCCGTCACGACCCCAACCGCGCTGTGGCTGGCAGAGCACGGAGGCGAGGGCGTGATCGGTGTGACCGGCACCAAGGGCAAGAGCACCACCGCGGCGCTCGTCCATCATCTCGCACGCGCAGCCGGACGCACCGCGGAGCTGGCCGGCAACATCGGCGTGCCGGCGCTCGATCTGCTCGACCGGGAGCCGCCAGAGCTGGTCGTGCTGGAGCTCTCCAGCTACCAGATCGCCGATCTGCACAGCGGCCCCGAGGTGGCGCTCTTCACCAACCTGTTCCGGGAGCACGCCGATTGGCACGGCTCCGAGGAGGCCTATCGCGCGGACAAGCTGCGCCTGCTCGACCTCCCCGGCGTGCGCGTGGCGGTGCTGGGCGGCCGCGACGGGGCGTTGAACGCGGTGGCTCCGGCGGCCGAGGTAAGGCGCTACGGGGTGCCGGGCGGATGGGACCTCGGCGCCCGGGGGATCGCCCGTGACGGCGTGCCGACACTCGACTTCGCCGAGCTGCCGCTGCTCGGCGAGCACAACGCGCTGAACCTGTGCGGGGCGCTAGCCGCGCTCGAAGCGATCGGCATCCCCCTGCCGCAGCTGGGCGAGGCGCTCGCCGGCTTCGGCCCGCTGCCCCATCGCCTGGAGACGGTCGCCGAGCTGGACGGGGTCCTCTGGGTGAACGACAGCATCTCCACGACGCCCGAGTCGGCGATCGCCGCCCTCTCGAGCTTCCCCGGCCGCGAGATCATCCTCCTCGGCGGCGGTCAGGACAGGGGCCAGGACTACGGCGAGCTGGGACGTGTGCTTCTCGACAGCGGCGCGACGGTCATCGGGATCCCCTCGACGGGCTCGCGCCTGGTCGCGGCGGCGAAGGCCGCGGGCGTACCCGCCGCCCGTGCCATCGAAGCGCCCGACATGGCCGCGGCGGTGGCGCTTGGTCGTGGCCTCGGGCGCCCGGGCGCGGTCGTCCTGCTCTCGCCGGCCGCTCCCAGCTTCGACAACTACCGCGACTTCGAGGAGCGCGGCGAGCGCTTTCGCGAGCTCGCCACCACCTCCTGAGCGACGCTGCCGCTCCCCTCGATGGGGAGCGGCAGCAACCGTCACCTATGTCCCTGCGGCGGCCGTCAGCGCGAGCTCACGGGCACAGCGGGTTCTTCGGTACTTCCTTGCATGGTTCGGGCATGGTTTCCTGCGGCGGCGGGGCCGGCTGGCCTTCCACTTTCATGCCTTTCGCATTGAGTATTTCTTCTCGGTGTTCGGATACGTACTGCAGTTCCAGCAGATATTCGAATCGCCTGGAACGGTTCTGCATAGGCCGTATCGGGGTTGGGGGTGGTCTTGTGCTGGCAGCCCCAGGCTTCTTCGATTTTCGCCGGGTAGGTTGCGTCGGCGAAAGTGTTGGCGCTGAGGCAGTTGTTCGTGGATGTCTGGGTTCCGAACAGTCCGCCCGTCAGCATCACGTCACCGGCGAATGCGCCGCCGGCAGAGCCGTTGCCGGAGAACGTGTTCGCGCTGATCTTGTTTCCAGCGAGCTGGAAGTAGAGCGTGCTTTCGGTCGGCGGGAACGGGTTGGGGTACTCGAATCCCAGCACTCCGTTCGTCGGGTTGTTGGTGATCGTGTTGCCTTCGAGCAGATCCGCGTAGACGCCTGGGAGCTCGACCCCGGTGCCCCAGGGGGCGGCCGCGGCGGATGAGTTCGCCGGGACGGTGAGGTTGGCGTTTTCGGTGATCAGGTTGTCGCGGAAGACCGTGCACCGTTTGACCTTGGTGCTCTTCACTTCCGGGGTGGGATTGGGAGCTTCGATGTTTTCCCGGTGGCATTCCCCGTCCTGCGGCGGCGGTCCGTCGCCGGGGTTTTCCGAGTTCGGCGCGATGCCGTCCGTGTTGTTCCTGAAGGTCGATTTTTCGATCACCAGCTTGCCGCCCGAGTTCGAGCCCGAGTAGCCGAGCGCGTTGTCTTCCATCACGGCTTCGCTGATGCGCGCTTTACATTCCTGACACGCGCCCAGGTACATACCTGAATCGTTGAACCCCGAGGCGTAGATCTTTTCCCACCAACCCTTCACCTCGTTGTTCGTGAAGATCCCGTAGCCGCCGTTGAAGCCGGTGTCACACGCGGTCAGGTAGCGACCGTACCAGCCGGATGCCCCGATCTTTTTCGACTCCGCGCCACCGTTCCACCAGATCTCGTTGCCGCCGGGCCCGTCGAGCGTCGCCCGGTCGAAGTTCGCCACCGAGAGGTTTTCGACGTACACGTTGCTCGCCTTGTTGATTTCGATGCCATTGCTCCCTTCCGGGCACGGCGAGTGTTTGCACGATTCGTGTTTACCGTCGAGGACCACCGTGTTGCGGTTCATGCCCCTGATCCAGATTCCGGAATGCGCAGGTTCGACCTTGACTTCTTCGTCGTACACGCCAGGTGGTGGGCGATCCCAGGGAGGTGATCGGGTCTCGAGCCGCGTCTTCCGTGCAGAGACCGAATCCGCCCCGCCCGGCGAGGCGCACTGCCATAGAGCTCAGGTTGCCCCCCGAGCCGCCGCCAGCCTATACGAGCAGGTGCCTTAAGATCAACCCTCCAGGCCCCACAGGGAAGGAGCGGCTTGCCGGCCCGGCAGGGCGTGCGAGCCTCGCTCAGGAGTCCGCGGGCCGCTCCGCCTCGGGCCGGTCCTGTGCGGGCGCCTGTGGAGGCGGGGGCGCAGCCTGCGCGGGCGGGGGTACTGGCGGAAGCGCGTCCGCATCGGCCGCCGCGGCCGCGCGGTTCTCCTCCTTGACGGCCAGCCAGATCTCCTCGCGATAGATCGGCACCCCCTCTGGGGCGGCGATGCCGAGACGGACCGTGTGGCCGCTGACGCCCATCACGGTCACGAGAATCTCATCGCCGATGACGACGCGCTCTCCGGGACGACGCGTCAGGATCAGCATCGCATCCGATTATGAAGCAATCTCGCGGCGATCGCCGCTGCGCCCTGCGTGAGCGTCAACCATCTAAGCCGCGTCGACCGACGGCGCGTGCTCGGCGGTCGGTTGCGTGGGCATCGTGAACAGCGGTGCCTGCAGCGGCGCCGTCTCGTCGAGGTTGATCAGCTGGTAGCCGCGGCCCTGATGGACCACAAGCGGGGCACGGAGGTTGGCCGTTATGTCGAGCGGATCGGTGGCGGCGCGCACGGTCACATACACGCGGGCCGCGCCCGTGTCCTCGATGCCGATGAGCTCCAGGTCCTCGGGCGCCAGCTGCAGCGAGAACGTGGAGAAGAACTGGGTCGGGCTCACCACCGGCAGGGCCAGTGCGGGATCGTCGAGGGCATGCAGCCACAGGAAGCCGGTGCCGGGGTTGCGGTCGATGAGCGCGTAGCGAAGGCCTCCCAGGCCGATCAGGCCGGAGGGAAACTCGATCACGTCGTCCTCCGGGATCTCGACCTGGCCGAAGCGGATGCTCTCGAATGTCACGGACATGGTCTCTCCTGTTCGCCTAATGGAGGAAGTTGAGCAGGGATTCCTGGACGATGCTCGCGCCCGCACGGAGCGCCGCCTGGTAGGCCGCCTGCTGGTTGGAGAACGCGATCGACGTCTGGCGCCTTGGTGGCGAGGGAGCTCGAGAGCCCGCCCTGCAGCTCCCGGGTCAGCTGTGCCGCCATGCCGAGGCCGCCGGCGCTCATCACGCCGGCTGACAGCGCCTGGGGCAGCATCGAGGAGAGCTCGCTGCTCCCGGCGTCAGATTCGCCGCCCGGGCTCGAGCCGCCTTCGCCTCCTCCTTCGCCTGCGCCTCCTCCTTCGCCTGCGACCCCGCTGGTCGCGCTCAGCGACCGCGTGAGCTGCTGTACGAGGATCTCTTCAAAGGCCAGGGCCGTCGAGTAGGCCTTCTGGGTGCTCGCCGAGTCGCCCCGCACCCACGCCGGCTCCTGTGCCTGATTGACGACCGGCAGCCCAGGAGCGGATGAGGCGTCGATGGTCACGGCCGCAGCTGGTTGGCGATCGACATCATCTGGCTCTCGGTCTGGATCGCGTTGCTGGTCAGCTGATAGCTGCGTTGCGTGCTCACCATCGCGGCCATCTCCTTCGCCACGTCCACGTTCGACTCCTCCAGCGCGCCCTGGTTGATCTTGGCCGCGGTGGCCGCGTGCGGTGTGCCGCTTTCGGAGGTGGGCGTGAGCTCGTTGGCGCCGTCGGAGTGAAGATGATCCGGCGAGGTGACGGTCACGAGCTTGATCTGCCCGAGCGTGCGCTTGCCTGCGGTCACGGTCCCGTCGGAGGCGATGCGAAGCTCGCTTGCCGGGACCCCCCCGCGCCGCCTCCGACAGGGATCTCGGGTCCGACATCGCCGGGCAGATACTGGCCCAGCGCAAGGCGCCCCTGGTGGCCGCCGGCGCGATTGGCGGCTTCGCCTTGATCCCCGGGCTGCCCAAACTTCCGTTCATCATCGCCGCGATCTTCGGCGCCGTCGGCTGGGCCGTGCGCGACGGGCTGCCGGGAGTCAAGGCCAAGGAGGCCGAGGACGCGGCCGCCGCCAAGGCGGCGCTGCCGGCTCCCGGCCAGGAGCCGATGGGCGAGGTGGGAATCGACGCGCTGGAGCTCGCCATCGGCTTTGGCCTCGTCCCGCTCGTCGACGGTGGCTCCGGTGGTTCGCTGCTGCGGCGGGTCAGCATGATCCGCCGCCAGATCGCCAGCGAGCTCGGCCTGGTGATACCGCCGGTGCGCATCCACGACGAGCTCGGCATGGAGTCCCACGAGTACGTCCTGAAGGTCCGCGGCTCGGAGGTCACGCGCGGGCGGATCATGCCGGGCCACCTGCTCGCGATGGACCCGGGCGATGCCAGTGGCACGCTGCAGGGAATCCCCACGCGTGAGCCCGCCTTCGGCCTGGAGGCCATGTGGGTGCACGAGTCCGGCCGCGCCGAGGCCGAGTCGCTCGGCTACACGGTCGTGGACGCCGAGTCGGTGATCGTGACCCACCTCACCGAGACGATCCGCACGCACGCCGCCGAGCTGCTCACCCGCCAGGATGTGCGCGCCCTGCTCGACAGGCTCAAGGAGACGAACGCGGCCGTCGTCGATGAGGTCGTTCCCGAGGCGCTCTCGCTCGGAGAGATCCAGCGGGTGCTGCAGTCGCTGCTCGGCGAGGGCGTGCCGATCCGCGATCTCGGCACGATCCTGGAGGCGATCGGCGACAAGGCGCGAACAACACGGGACACGAGTCTCCTATCGGAGTACGCTCGCCAGGCGTTGGGCCGGGCGATCACAGCTCCGCACCTGGACGAGCAGTTGCGCCTCCAAGCGATCACACTAGACCCCTCAATCGAGCAGGAGGTCTCCACATCGATCACCCAGACCACCGATGGCGAGTACCTCGCCATGGACCCGCCGCGGGCGCAGGCGATCGTGACCGCGCTGCGGGCACAGGTCGAGCACGCCACCGGACTCGGCGCCAAGCCCGTGCTGCTGTGCTCGGCGCGCGTACGCCGGCACCTGCGCCGGCTGATCGCACAGGCCCAGCCACACCTGGCGGTCTGCTCCTACAACGAGATCTCCCCAGGCATAAACGTTGAAACCATCGGGGTGATACACGCGTGAGCACTCCCACGCGCACCTACCGCGGCCGGGCGGTCGACGAGCTGATCCCCCGCATCCAGCGCGAGCTGGGCTCCGAGGCGATCATCGTGCGCCGCCGCGAGGGTCTGACGGGGGGGATCCTCGGCTTCTTCCAACATCCGTTCGTGGAGCTCGAGGCGATGCCGGGCTCTCCGCGGATCGACGTCTACGACGAAGAGCACAGCGCCGTACCGCCCGCACCACCGCCGCCACCATCGCGCCCGTCCGCGCTCGCGCCTCGGCCGTCGCAAGCGCCTCCTCCTCCTCCTCCTCCTCCTCCTCCTCCCGCCGCGCCGCCTCCGCCCTTCTTCACGCGCGAGCCGCCAGCCCGCCCGGCCCACGGCAGCGCCTATGTGACGGCTCACCTCGCCGCCCTCGCGCGCGCCGAGCGTCCGCAGTTCGTCCCCCGTCCCCCCGCATCGCAGCGGCCCCGCGAGTCGGCCGACTTCGGCGTCGACTTCCAGGAGATGATCCCGCGCGAGCAGCTGCCGCCCCCGCCTCGGAGCGCCCGCCGGGAGCATGCCTCCGCGCCCCCGCTGCAACCGGAACGTCGCACGGTCGCACCGGGCTCGCACGCGCGCGCCCGCGCGGGCGTGGAGCGCAGCCTGCGCCGCCTTGGCATCAGCGAGGAGCTGGCGGGCGAGCTGATCGACGCCGCCACAGCTCACACGCTGCCGCTGGCGCCGCGCCTGGGGCTCGCCCAGGCTGTTCGCAGCGTGCTCGTGCAGCGCATCCCGGTGGCGCCCGCGTTGCCGAGCAAGGGCGCGGCGATCGTGCTGGTCGGCGCCGGGGGCGCGGGCAAGACGACCACGTGTGCGGCCCTGCTCGGGGCATACCGCACAGGCTCCACGCTTCCAGCGAGCTGCGCCACGCTACTTCGGTCCTCCGAGCGCGGGGAGCTCGAGCTGATCCTCAGCCCGCAGATCATGAAGCCCACGCCCGCAAGCGCGCCGCGAGCGCTGCGGGCGCTGCGCAGCGCCAGGGCGGGCGGACTGGCCGTCGTTGACACGCCGGGCCTCTCGCCGGTCGATCGGACGAGCATCCGCGAGCTGGCGCGGCTCCTCGGCGCTCTGAAGCCCGAGCGGGTCGTGATCGCCCTGCCCGCCACGCTCGGCACAACCGCCGCCGCGCAGCTGCTCGAGGCGCTGAAGCCGCTCGGGGCCAACGCGCTGGCTGTGACCCACGCCGAGGAGACCGATCAGATCGGCGTGGTGGTCGAGCTGGCGTGCATGTTCGGCCTCGCCCCCGAGTACATGCTCGACCGGTCCCGCTCCCGCGCCGGCGGATGGCGGCTGACGCGAATCGATCCGACGGGCCTGGCCGCGAAACTGCTGCCATGAGACTGCGACGGGACAAGCGCCAGGCCTCGACGCCCATGCAGCTGCCCGGGCGCGCGGAGACGGTGATCCTCAGCACTCCTGCCGGCGGGCGGATACCCGCGCGCATCAGCGATCTCGACCGTCGGCGCCTCGTCCGCTTCATCTTCGAGTGCCAGCGCAACGAACGCCGCCGCGGGCTGCAGACCGAGGAGCGCGATGGCAGCTGAAGCGCAGGCACCGGCCGCCGCCCCCACGCTCGCCGCCGAGCTCGCCGTGGCTGCGCCGGTGAAAGCTCCCGCGGTGGAGGCCCCCGCCGATCCGCCCGCGGCGGTCAAGCCCGAGAAGCCCGAGAAGGGCAAGAAGGACAAGGGCAAGAAGGGCAAGAAGGCCAGCGCACCCGCCGAGGAGGCCGGCGGCGAGCCGAGCATCGCCGCTCACCCTCGGGCCGCCCGCGCGGTGGCCCGCGCCAAGAGCTGGGGTGGGCTGGGGGGCTTTCTGATCGGGGGCTACCTGTCGCTGCCGACCGCCACGCCCGTGGATGCAGGACTACGCGCCCTGCTCGCGGGGATCGTCTGCTACGTCGTGGCCTGGGCGGGCGCGGTGTTCGCGTGGCGCCGCCTCGTGGTGATTGAGATAAAGGCCCGCGAGCAGCAGCTGCTCGCGGCCACGCAGGGAGCCCAGGGGCAGCCTGACGCGCTCGCCTCGTCAGGGCCTGGGCGCGCCGGCGCGAGAGCAGGCAGCTAGGCCGGGGACGCGATGGACCCGATCCACCCGATCGCCCCCGGCCCGCCCGCGCTGCCACGGGCGGGCGTGCCGCCGGTGCAGCGGCTGCAGCGGATATCGCGCGAGCGCGACCGCCCCTCGCACGAGGACGAGGACGAGCAGCGTAAGCGCCGGGAGCAGGCCGCCAAGACGCCGCCGGAGGATCGAGAGGATGGGGAGGACGGGCCGCGCCACATCGACGTGCGCGTCTGAGCAGGCCGCCCGCGCCTTGCGGGAGATCGGGGGCCGACATGGAATCTCGTCCATATGGGGAAGGCCTCCCCTCAAGTTTCCCGGTGCGCTGACGATAAACGGCGTGAGTTGACACGGAGTCGGCTCGGGACCCACCACAACAACGTCATCAAGGAGATGAACGCATGTCCCTAACAGTGAACACCAACATCGCGGCGCTGAACGCGAGCAGGAACCTCAACAACACCGAGAACATGCTGGCATCTTCGATGCAGCGCCTGTCCTCGGGCCTGCGCGTCAACTCGGCCGCCGACGACGTCGCCGGCTACGCCATCAGCGAACGGCTGCAGGCGCAGGTCAACGGCCTCAACCAGGCGACACAGAACAGCCAGGACGCCATCTCGCTCGCACAGACGGCCCAGGGCTCGATCAACGACGTCGTCGGGATGCTCCAGCGCATCCGCGAGCTCGCCGTGCAGTTCGCCAACGGCACGACCTCGGAAACGGACAAGGAAGCGATCGAATCCGAGGCCACGCAGCTCAAAGAAGAGATCAAGCGCGTCGGTGAAACGACGAAGTTCAACGGAGTGGCGCTGCTCTCCGAAGAAGCCACGATCTCCTTCCAGGTCGGCGCGAACGACAAAGAAGTGATCGCCGTCAAAACCCTCGCGCTGGAAAAAGCCACCGAAAAAGCCGAACTCAAAGAAATCAAGAGCATCGACGAAGCCATCAGCAAAGTCACGACGGCCGCCGGTGAATTCGGCTCGGTGCAGAACCGCGTTCAGTACACGATTTCCAACCTGGAAGTCTACAGCCAGAACCTCGCCTCCGCGGTGAGCGGGATCAAGGACGTCAACATGGCTGCGGAAATGACCAACTTCACCAAGGAGCAGGTTCTCCAGCAGGCCGGCGTGTCGATCCTCGCGCAGGCCAACCAGCTGCCGAACGCCGTTCTGAAGCTCCTGCAGTAGTCACACATCTTCCTCAGCGGTGGCGTTTAGAGGACGCCACCGCTGCAGCGAAGCCGTCTGATCGCCGGCCGGTCTTCGATCGGTCGCCGCCAGGGGGTCATAACGCTTCGGACGGCCATGAGAGTGGCCGGCAGAAGCCATATACCGCCGCTTCATCGAGGGAACGGTGGTCGAGGCGGGCGGCG